>ULQN01031876.1_pt1 | contig 11440 bp, 10 predicted proteins | sample 1954491 | NCBI WGS metagenome assembly ULQN01 (sample SAMEA4835656, study PRJEB28245) | human gut metagenome | biome: gut microbiome; material: fecal sample | place: Denmark | collected 2008
TGGAGGACGAAGAGCCGAAGCCGCAGGCGTCTTTTTCAAAGGCGGTCAATGATCTGCTGCTCGGGGCCCACAGCCCGGCGGCAGAGGACAAAAGAGATCTGCCGCTTACCGATCAAACGAAATGAGGGAATCGATCATGATGAAAAACGGGATTTTGACCTTTATCTTTGCCTTCTGCCCGGGCGCAGGCCAGATGTATCAGGGCTATATGAAGCGCGGCCTTTCGCTGATCACGATGTTCTGCCTGTTCGTTGTAATTGGCGTATCTACGCTGCAAGTGCTGACCATCGGCTGCGCCATCGTGTGGATGTACAGCTTTTTTGACACCTTCAATCTCCGGGCGCAGATCGGCGCAGGCACCGCCCCGGAGGACGATTATCTGGTGCATATCAACTGGAAGAACCAGCGGATGCAGGAGTTCATGATGGACAGCCACAAACTGCTGGGCTGGGGCCTGATCGTGCTGGGCGCACTGGTGGCCTACCAGAACATCCTTATGAACACGCTGGGGGACATCGTGTGGCGCTGGGGCCAGAGCAGCCCCTTCTTCCGCGCACTTTATCTGATGATGGATCAGCTGCCGGAGATCGTTGTGTGCGTGGCCCTGATCATCTGCGGTGCGTGGCTGGTGCGCGGCCCCAAGGGCAGAAAGCCGAAGCAGAAGGCCGCGGACGCCGATTTTACCGAGTATGCCGCACAGGAAACACCGGCCGGGCCGGAGAAAAAGGGCTTTGCAATGCCCAAGCTCTCGGCCCTGCTGGGCAAGCCTGTGACCCCGGAGGACGAGACGGAGGATGAGGATGGACGAGAAGAATGAGACCGGCTCTGCTGCCCCGGAAATGCCCGGAAAACAGCCGCCGCTGCGCCGGGTGGGTAGCTTTACGCTGGGTGTATGCCTGATCGCAGCGGGGGCGTTCTTCCTGTGCTATCACTTCGTGCCGGGCTTTGACTGGCAGCTGGCGCTGAAGATCGTCCCGGCAGCAGGCCTTGTGATGCTGGGCGGCGAGGTGCTCTTTTTTGCCGCTCGGCCGGGCCGCTGGAAATACGATTTCTGGTCGGTGCTGATCTGCCTTGTGCTCATGGGCGGGTGCTTTGGCCTTTCGCTGCTGCCGGTGGTGTGGGATGAACTCGGCCCGGAGCGGAATCAGGCAAGCATGAAGCTCAGCCAGCAGTACACAGCGGAAGCCTATGACCGGATCAAAACGGCCGCGCCGGAGGTCCGAGTGAAGGACATCCGCGGAAACGCCTATCTGTACAGCAGCAAGACGGAAACGCTCCGGGATCTGGACGCAGGAGGCGGTCATCTGAGCCTGACCGTGGTGCTGTTCGGCGATTATGACAGCGTGCAGGCATTTGCACAGGACTGCCGCAGAGTGACCGATGCCGTGCAGCAGTGCAGTGCACTGCCGGACGAGCTGCGGATCGCATGGGCGCCGGACAACGACCCGGGCCAGAGCCTTACCGCTGGTACGCTGCAGCGGGTGGAGCAGTACACGCTGGAGCTGGACGGCATTGCACAGCTGGACTGGACAGCGGAGCAGATGGCAAAGCAGACGGAGATACAGTACCTGCTGGACGAAGAAAACGAAGAAACGGCAGAGTCCGAAGCTTTTTCCGAGGAAAGCGCGGAGCTGAGTGAGTGAAACAAAAAAATGCTTCCGTGCGCCGCACGGAAGCATTTTTTATACGTTTATACGATCGATCTTACAGCTTTTTGCCGGTGAGCAGCTCGTAGGCCTCCAGATACTTGGCAATGGTCTTGTCAATGACCTCCTGAGGCAGGTCGTAGTTGCTGTCGGGGTTGGCCTTGAGCCAGTCGCGAACGAACTGCTTGTCGAAGGAAGGCTGGCTGTGGCCCGGCTCGTAGCCCTCCAGCGGCCAGAAGCGGGAGGAATCCGGGGTGAGCATCTCGTCGCCCAGCACCACGTTGCCGTTCTCATCCAGACCAAACTCAAACTTGGTGTCGGCAATGATGATGCCGCGGGAGAGAGCATATTCAGCACACTTCTTGTACAGGGCAATGGTGTAGTCGCGCAGCTTGGTGGCATACTCCTCGCCGTGGCCGGGGAACTGCTTTTCCAGCACCTCGATGCTCTTTTCGTAGGAGATGTTCTCGTCGTGGTCGCCGATCTCGGCCTTGGTGGAGGGAGTATAGATGGGCTCGGGCAGCTTGTCGGATTCCTTCAGGCCCTCGGGCAGCTGGATGCCGCACACCTTGCCGGTCTTCTGGTAGCTGGCCCAGCCGCTGCCGGTGATGTAGCCGCGCACGATGCACTCGATGGGCAGCATGGTCAGCTTACGGCACATCATGCTGTTGCCGTCGAACTGGGGCTGCTGGAAGAACTCCGGCATATCCTTCACGTCCACGCTCAGCATGTGGTTGGGCAGCAGATCGCGGGTGTAATCGAACCAGAACTTGCTCATCTGGGTCAGAACAGTGCCCTTTTTGGTGACCTTGTTTTTCAGGATGACATCAAACGCGGAAATGCGGTCGGTAGCAACCATGATGAGGCTGTCACCGTTATCATAGATCTCACGGACCTTGCCTTCTTTAATGGGCTTGAACTCAGTCATAATCAAACACTCCATTTTCCAATGCCGAAAAAGCGGCGGTGTATCTTACCTGCTTATTGTACCATGTCTGCGGACAGTTTGAAAGAAACAGAATGAAAGGAAAATCGGGCTGTTTTTGCATTTTTCTCGTGAAAAATGTACGAAAAATAAAAGTGAAATTCGGCGATTTGACGATAAAAGTCGTACTTTCACAACAATGAAGCGGTTTTTTGTAAAATGCGGGCATAGACACAGAGCGGATTGTGCGGTATTTTATACTAGGTAAAGTAAGGCTCCGGCCTGTCCGGTGCCGGAAAGATAGAAAACAGGGAGGTTTTACGTATGGGCAGTTTCCCGAAAGATTTTCTGTGGGGCGGTGCCACCGCTGCCAATCAGTGCGAAGGCGCATGGCAGGCGGGCGGCAAGGGCCTTGCCACCGTGGATGTGACCCCATTTGGCGCTGACCGCTTTCCAGTGGCGCTGGGCCGGCTGGAAATGCTGGAATGCGACGACAGGCACTATTACCCCAGCCACGAGGCCATTGACCTGTATCACCACTACAAAGAGGATATTGCCCTCTTTGCCGAGATGGGCTTCCGGTGTTTCCGGCTGTCCATCGCATGGACCCGCATCCTGCCAAACGGCGATGATGCCCAGCCGAGCGAAGAGGGCCTTGCCTTCTACGATGCCGTGTTCGATGAATGCCATAAATATGGGATCGAGCCGCTTGTTACCATCTGCCACTTTGATACGCCCATTGCCCTCATCAAAAAATACGGCGGCTGGAAGGACCGCCGCATGGTGGATGCCTATGTGCATTACTGTGAGGTGCTGTTCGACCGGTACAGGGGCAAGGTGAAATACTGGCTGACCTTCAACGAGATCAACATGCTGCTGCATCTGCCCTTCACCGGCGCAGGGCTGGTGTTCCATCCGGGCGAAAACGTAAAGCAGGTGCAGTATCAGGCGGCACATCATGAGCTGGTGGCCAGCGCAAAGGCCGTGAAGCTGGCCCACGAAAAGATGCCCGGTGCCATGATGGGCTGTATGCTGGCAGCAGGCCAGTATTACCCGCGCACCTGTGCACCGGAGGATATCCGCGCCGCACAGGAAGCGGACCGCGACAACTACTTCTTTACCGATGTGCAGGCCCGTGGGGCCTACCCGGTGTGGGCCGAAAAACGGATGGAGCGGGCAGGCATCGTGCTGCAGACCGAGCCGGAGGACGAAAAGACCCTGCGGGAGGGCACGGTGGACTTTGTCTCGTTCAGCTACTATTCCAGCCGCTGCATCACCACGGACAAGGAGATCCTGTCAGAAGAAAAGGCCGACGGCAATGCGGTGCTGGAAGCTGTAAAGAACCCTTACCTCAAGGCCAGCGAGTGGGGCTGGGCCATCGACCCGGTGGGCCTGCGCGTTACGTTGAACACCATCTATGACCGGTATGAGAAGCCCATGTTCATTGTGGAGAACGGTCTGGGCGCGGTGGACACCGTGGAGCCGGATGGCTCCATCCACGACAGCTACCGGATCGATTATCTGCGGGCCCACATTGAACAGATGGAAAAGGCCATCAACGAGGATGGCCTGCCGCTGATGGGCTACACCACATGGGGACCCATCGATCTGGTGAGCGCCTCTACCGGCGAAATGAAAAAGCGCTACGGCTTTATCTATGTGGATAAGGACAACGACGGCAGGGGCACTCTGGCCCGCAGCCGCAAGGACAGCTTTTACTGGTACAAAAAGGTCATTGCTTCAAACGGCTCTGACCTTGCATAAAATACAAAAACAAACGAGAGAGGAATCAGAAAAGAATGATGCCTGAGATCATTGCACACCGTGGTGCGTCCTACCTTGCACCGGAAAATACCCTTACAGCATTCCGCAAGGCGATGGAGATCGGCGCGGACGGCGTGGAGATGGACGTACAGCAGACCGGAGACAAAAAGCTGGTCATCCACCACGATTTTCTCATTGACTGGCACACCGATATGCGGGGCCAGATCTACGACATGACCATGGAGGAGTTGAAGGCGCTGGACTTTGGCAGCTGGAAGGATGTGAGCTACAAGGATGAGCGGATCGCCACCCTGCAGGAGGCGTTGGCACTGTGCAGGGAAATGGAAGGCACTGTTGTCCAGCTGGAATTGAAGGCCACCATCGATAACGACTCGGACTTTGTGCCCCGGGTGATCGAAGAGATCCGTGCGGCGGATATCACCGATCGGCTGGTGGTGATCTCGTTCAACCACGACCTGCTGCGGCAGGCAAAGCAGCTGATGCCGGAGCTGAAGGTGGGCGTGCTGGTCTACGGTGCCATGGAGACCATGGCTCTGCCCACCGCCATGTGGGAGATCCTTGGTTTGCAGAACAGTCTGGAAGAGGACGATTTTCCACAGCTGCCCATGTTCTCGGTGGAAAATGTGAACGATGAAAACTGCAGCTGGATGCTGCGCCAGATAGGCAGTCAGGTCAGTATGCTGCAGGTGGAGTTTCCGAACGAGAGCCTGATAGAAGTGATCCAGCACCTGCTGGATCAGCGGGACCCGGTGAAGTATGTCCAGACGCTGGATTTCAAGCCGGACTGGGTGAGCTGTGAGTACCACACCGCCTATCAGCAGCCCGGCATGGTGCAGAAGCTGCATGATCTGGGCATCAAGACGGCATACTGGACGGTGGACGAGGAAAAGACGGTAAAAGACCTCTGGCCGCTGCAGCCGGATGCCATCGTGACCAACCGTCCCGACCGCGTGCGGGAATGGATCGCTGAACTGGAAATGACCGAATAAAAGGCAGAAGCTGCATCCGTTCGGTGCACCCTGCTTCCCAAAATAGCTTCTGAAAAGCAAACAGCGGACAGCCTGCAGGCTGTCCGCTGTTTTGCTATGCAAAAGAGGTTATAAAATATACCCGAGGCTCCGCAGCACGAACAGCCAGAAGGTCAGGCTGAAGGCACTGAACAAGGTGGTGGTGACGCACACGCTGCCGGTAAGGACGCCTTCGTGCCCCATCTGTTTTGCCATGACGTAGCACGCCGGGGTGGTGATGCTGCCCAGCATCACCAGCAGTGCCACCAGCTTTTCGTCTGTAAAGCCAAGGTGCACCGCCAGCGGCAGGAACAGTGCGGGCAGGATCATCAATTTGACCACGGTGGCGATGGTGGTGGGCTTGAGATAGCCCAGCGCCTTGCGGCCCTTGAAGCCCGCACCGATGGCAAGCAGGGCCAGAGGGCTGGTCAGCCCGGCCACATTGGAGAGGGTCTTATCCAGCATGGCAGGCATGGAAATGTGCAGCATGCTCCATGCAAAGCCTGCCGCAATGCCCAGCAGGATGGGGTTGGTCAGGACGCCTTTGGCGCTTTTTTTCAGCTTTGCGGACATGCTGCCGGTCTGGGCGGCGGCCGGGCTTTCCAGCGTCAGGATGACCACGGCCATAATGTTGTAAAGCGGCACGCTGCCTAAGATCATCAGGCTGGACATGCTGGCGTCGCCGTAGATGCTCTGCAGAAAGGCCGAGCCCAGAATGGCGGCAGAGGAGCGGTAGCACGCCTGCACAAACTCGCCCACAAGGACGGTGCCCTTTAAAAATACCTTTGCCAGCGCCCAGATGACAAGGATGCTCACCAGTGTGACCACAAAGCAGAACAGGACATACCGGCCGTCAAAGGTGGTGCGGACGTCGTTTTTGCCAAGGTCTCGGAAGAGCTGCACCGGCAGTGCAGCGTAAAAAACGAATTTGTTGGCCCCTGCCACAAAGGCATCGCTCAGAAAGCCGGTGCGGTGCAGCACATAGCCCAGCAGCATGAGGAAGAACAGCGGCAGGGTGCTGTTCAGACTGAACAGAAGGTTTTCCAGCATGGATCACCCCCCGCCGTGGCGGCGCTGCTCTGCCGCCAGCTCCTGCTGCAGGGCAGCTTTGCGGTGGTCCAGCAGCAGATCCTTGTTGTACTGGAAGTAGCGCTCACAGCCGTTCTCAGTGAGGAAAGCGTGGGACGCAGGGTCCACGGTAAGCTCGGTGACGAACACCACCATCTCCTGACTTTCGGCAAAGGCCTGCTCCATAAAGTCAAAGGCGGCTTCCAGCGCGGCGCTGGCGGCCTGCTGGGCCTTTTCGCGCGCATCGGCCAGAGACTGGAACTGCCCGCGCAGCAGGTCGAAGGCTTCCTGTGTCCCGGCGGCGCTGGCGCGGCGCAGTTCGCCCTCCCACTGACGAAGTACGGCCAGGACCTGCAGACGGGTGGTCAGGCTGTCTTTGGAGAGCAGCCCCGCCGCGCGCTTTTGCTGGGTCTCGGTATCGTAATCCACGAGCTGCTGGTGGAACAGCTCCGCGGAGCCGTCCGGGATATCCTCCGGCAGGGTGGCAAGGGCTTTTTTGGTCTCCCGCAGAAGGGCGTAGCAGCTGTCGGCCACAGCGTCCGCCTGCCGGGATGCGGTGAACCGGGTATTCAGACCGGACAGGATCAGATTGACCAGACTCAGCCGCTCGTCAAAGGGAGCCTGCAGCAGCCGTGCAAATACGGCGGGCTTTGTCTGCCCGGCAAGGATCTCCTCCACGCCGTAGTCGTCGCGGTACTTATAGTAGAGGTCGAGGTACGCTGAGAAATCCTCGGCAATCTTCGGGTGCTGGAGGTATTCCCGGATCAGCTCCTCGTCTGCCTGCAGACCCAGCGCTTCGTAGGTGTCCAGCAGATTGGACAGGTCCTCCCAGCCGCGGGCGGTGACGAACTGGGTGCCGTCCACGTCTGCGTTGATCTGGTAGAAGTTCTGGGGGTGCAGCTCCAGATAGCTCAGGATGGCGCTGTGGATGTGGGCCGCGCGGGCGTAGTCCTTCCACACCGGCAGATCCGGCTCAATGTCCATGCGGCGCACACGGTCCAGCGTCACGATGTCAAAATCCCGCACCGACTTGTTGTACTCCGGCGGGTTGCCTGCCGCCACAATGACCCAGCCTGCAGGCACAGCCTGATTGCCGAAGGTCTTGCACTGCAAAAACTGCAGCATGGTGGGGGCCAGCGTTTCGGACACGCAGTTGATCTCGTCGATGAACAGGATGCCCTCCGCAAGGCCGGTGGCCTCCATTTTGGCGTAGATGCTGGCGATGATCTCACTCATGGTGTATTCGGTCACCGAGACGTCCTTTCCGCCGTAGTTGCGCTGGCGGATGAAGGGCAGGCCCACCGCGCTCTGGCGGGTGTGGTGAGTGATGGTGTAGGCCACCAGCGCCACCCCGCATTCCCGGGCCACCTGCTCCATCACCTGTGTCTTGCCAATGCCCGGAGGCCCCATCAGCAGGATGGGGCGCTGCCGGATGGCCGGGATGGCGTATTCGCCCAAGGCATCCTTGGCAAGGTAGGCTTTTACGGTGTGTTCGATCTCTTCTTTGGCACGTTTGATGTTCATAACAGATGTTTCCCTCTTTATCAGGAGTTGTTCAGGTCGCGGTACAGGTCGTCCTCTTCGGCCAGCGCGTCTGCAAGAGCACTGGCCGGGCGGGCTGCTGCACCGGTAAATTCTTCTTCGTCCAGAACCACCTTCATGGCCCACGGCGGCACATTGGCATCGTCGAACCGCTCCCCCAAAAACAGGAAAGCGGTGTCGTAGGCCGGGCGCCTGGCGGGGTAGGTGCCCATGCCGTCGGTGAAGTACAGCAGACCCCGCAGGTTTGCAAACTTCTTTTCGGCGCAGAGCTGGTTTACGTACTCGAATGCCGGGCGGAAGTCCGTTCCGCCGCCGCCCCGCAGCTCAAAGTGGTTCATGGCGTGGATCAGCTCGTCCTCGTTGTGGATGAGCTGATCCTGCCGGATGGCGTTGTCCGCCTGAATGAGGTGCAGGTTCATGCGGTGGAAAAAGTTCTCCCGCCCTTTGAGCAGGGTGTAGGTCTCCGCAAGGAACGCCCGCACCAGCTCGCCGGAGGTGGAATAGCTGGTGTCGATGACAAGGGCCAGCTCCTCGATCTTTTTGCTCTCCCGGCTTTCCAGCGGTTCGATGAGGGGCAGGTTGCCATACACCGAAAGGCCGTAGGTGTAGAAGTTCAGGTCGAACTCGTCCGGGTCCAGCTTGACTTCCTCCCGCAGCACGCAGAACCGGCGCAGAAAGTCTCTGTAGCTGCGGCGGCTGCGGTTGGCGGCCTTCACCTGCTGCTTCAGAGCATCGGCCCCGTCGCCCGCTTCCTTGTCCCGCAGGTCCAGCTCTGTCTGCATCCGCTCCCCGATCTTCTGCCACGTTTTCTGGGGCAGGGGAGTGGGCATTTGCTGGGGCTGGTCGGGAGCGTCCTTGGGCCACAGGCGGTGGTCGTCGGTCACGAACTCCCGCTCCAGCTGCCGCAGCACGCCGGGGGTCTGCCGGGTGAGCCACCGGTACACCGGCGCGGCTGCCACCACGGTTTCCTCTGCGGTGATCTGCTGGTAGGCGTTCTGCCGCACATAGGTCAGCGGCCGCTTGACGCTGGTGCGGTTCAGGCTGTCGATGACATTCTCCACCGCGATATCACAGGCAAGGCTCCACAGCTGCGGCTCCCGGCGGCCTTTCAGCCAGAGATGGCGGAATACGCAATGGAATATGGTGTGCAGATACAACCGGTTGAGATATTTGGGGTTGTCCTGATAGAGCCGCAGCAGGTGGCTGGGCTGATAAAACAGGGCCTGACCGTCCGTAGCCAGCACCCGGCAGCGCTCGTCCGGGGCGGGGGACAGGGCGCTGAGTGCCATATCCAGAAAACGGAAGTCCAGATACAGCCCGCTGCGCACCACCGCCAGCACCTCGCCGCCCATGCGCGCCTGCCATTCCTCGTGGGTCTCGGGCCGCTGGGACTGGAAGGGCTTGCGGGGGTCGAAAAATTTTTCTTTTTGGATGGTTTGGGGCAAAGGTGTCACCTCACTTAGAACCCTCTCAGCCTCGCTGCAAACTCCCCCAGTCATCGCTGCACGATGCCAGCCCTCTTAGAGGGAGCTGGCGCACGAAGTGCGACGGAAGGAGTTTTCTATTCCTTAAAAATCAAAATCGTACCGCTGTTTTTTGGGCTGAGAGGCATATTTTTTGTGCTCTGCATCTGCCAGCAGGGCGGCGGCAGCGGCGTTCTCTGCCTTGGCGGCAAGGGCGGCGGCGGACGCAAAACCGGCTTTGTCCAGCACATCCAGCGCCAGCAGGGCGCGGATGCCGTCAAGGTCCTGCGCCTTTAAAAGGCGGGCCAGCACCCGGTCGGTGTTTGCCGCCAGAAACACCCGGTAATGCCCGGCGGCGGCTTCGGTCAGCTGCCACGGATACCGCAGGCGGTCAAAGCAGAGCATTGCCATCACATTGGCATCGTCGGCATCGTGGCCCTGCGGGAAGATGCTGTCATATTCTGCAGGCAGGAATATATTGTTAAGAAAACACTGTCGGTAATGGTATCCCTGCCCGGAAAAGGTGTGCAGCAGGATGTGGGCGGGGGTCTCCTCGATGTCCTCCCAGTAGGCGGGATACCACAGCGCCGCCAGCGGCGCGGCGGCACCGGCAGGCCGGAACTCCGCCCGCACGGCCTCGGTGATGTTGTTCACAAGGGCAAACAGACCGGTGGAGTCCCCGGGCGCGGCCTGCACCCGGATGGTCTCCAGCGCGAAGCAGTTCAAAAACACATCGCTGCCTACGGTCAGGCTGCCGCTGCCCACCGTGAGCAGGCGCAGGCTGCGGCAGTTGTAAAAGGCGCAGCTGCCGATCACCTGCAAACTGTCCGGCATGGTGACCTCTTCCAGAAAATTGCCGCACACCGGGTGCAGTGCTTCTTCGTCCGCTGCCGGAGCGTCAAAGTCGAAGTCATACCGACGGCAGGCACCGCCCACCGCCTGCCCGAATGCCCGGGTCAGCCGCGCCGTGCCGTCCGGCTCCACTGTATAGCGGCAGGTCTTGTCTGACGCAGGCAGGCTGCGGGGCTTTTCCGAGAAGCAGTAGCCGCCCAGCTCGGTGACGGCAAAACTGCCGCCCTCCGGCGCAGGCAGGACGGCAGGCAGCACCACGCAGGGTGCAGTGCCGTACACCCGCACCAGCCGGGCCGTGTCTGCCGAAAGGGGCAGGATGTCCAATGTAAGGATGTTCTCCGGATATGCCATGTTCTGACCTCGTTTTCCTGCAATTCATTCAAGGTTCAGTATACCGCGAACAGGGGGTGATTGTCCAGAGCGGGTGAAAAATGATTTCGGATGTATCCTGTTTTTGAAAGGTGCTCGACACCTGACTTTACAGCGATACAGAATCATGCTATACTTTATTTTATCGACAAAGACAGGAGCGTGGACAAAATCATTCTGACAGTTCTCGGTAATCTGGACCCTGCTCCGCTCGTTCCGGTGTTTGGAACTTTACAAACTACAGAAGTAATTGTAACAGACGAACGGGCCGGTCATATCAGGGAACGGCATCCGGAGGATTATCTGCTGTTTGAACGGTATGCAGGTGAGCTGGTATCGTCTCCAGACATTCTGCTTAAAGATCGGAAAAACGCGGGAACGATTTTTGCGGTAAAGAAACTTCCGGATACGAATCTGAATGTTGTGATCCGGCTTGTGTTGGATACGGATGATTCAAGTCTTAAAAATTCCGTGATGACGTTTTATCGGGTCCGTGATAAAAATCTGAAAAAACTGATGGAGCGAAACCCTATTCTTTACATCAGGGAATAAAGATGCTATAATAAACATAGGATAAGGTTGCATTTGAAGTAGAGAATGTGCTGCTACACGCCCATTGGGCCAAAAGAAATGTGGGAAGGGGCACACCCACCAAATGCCAATCGATGGGGGATGGTTTTGATGCCGTCCCCCGTTCCTGTTTATAGGTCAAATTCAGCCACGGTGCATGCGCGTCGTGGCTTTTGCTGTTTTCAAGAGGACAAAAAGGAGCCGCCGCACGGC
>ULQN01005638.1_pt1 | contig 11365 bp, 11 predicted proteins | sample 1954491 | NCBI WGS metagenome assembly ULQN01 (sample SAMEA4835656, study PRJEB28245) | human gut metagenome | biome: gut microbiome; material: fecal sample | place: Denmark | collected 2008
CGTTGGCGGCAAAGCCGGGCACCACCATATCCAGCATCTTGATAAACTCGATGATGTTGGTCATGGCGCGGTAGGGCATGGCGGCGGTGATGTCGCCTGCCACGGCGTCCTTCAGGGTGGGCTTCACGTTGGACTGTGCCAGCTCCTTCTGCCAAGTGCGCTTGCCGTCCAGAATGTCGCCGTAGCGCTGCACCATGATGTGGCCTGCGCCCAGCATGTTGGTCAGCTCGCCCACCTTCTGGGCGTAGGCGATGGGCTGGTTGAAGGGCTCGGTAAAGTTGTGGGAGACCAGAATGGCAAGGTTGGTGTTCTCGCTCTTTTTCTCCTTGAAGCTGTGGCCGTTGACCACGGCAAGGTCGTTGTCGTAGTTCTCCTGCGCCACAAAGCCGCCGGGATTCTGGCAGAAGGTGCGCACCTTGTTCTTCCAGGGCTTGGGGTAGCCGATAAGCTTGGACTCATACAGCACCTTGTTCACCTTTTCCATGACCTCGTTGCGGCACTCCACGCGCACACCGATGTCCACGGTGCCGGGCTTATGGGCAATGTGGTGCTCCGCGCAGATCTTTTCCAGCCAGTCTGCGCCGCGGCGGCCGGTGCCGATGACCACGGTATCCGCATACACGGGCCGGACCTGATCGCCGTCCTTCAGCAGCACGCCCTTGCACTCCTCGTTCTCAAGGATGATGTTCTCGCACTCGGTATTGAACAGCATCTCCACGCCGCTGTCGGCCAGATGGTTCTGAATGGCCAGATACAGCTGCTGTGCCTTCTCGGTGCCCAGATGGCGGATCGGGCAGTCCACCAGCTTCAGGCCGGCATGGATGGCGTTCTTGCGGATCTCCTTGATCTCTTCGCCGGTGTAGATGCCCTCCACATGGGGGTCTGCGCCGAACTCAAGATAGATCTTGTCGGTGTAGTCGATAAGCTCCTGTGCAAACTCCTCTCCGATCAGGGTGGGCAGGTCGCCGCCCACCTCGTAGGAGAGGCTCAGCTTGCCGTCCGAGAAAGCGCCTGCACCGGAAAAGCCGGTGGTGATGGCGCAGGTGGGGCGGCAGTTGACGCAGTGGCCCACTTCGGCCTTGGGGCAGTGCCGCTTTTCCACCGGCTTGCCCTTTTCCACCAGAAGGATCTTCTTCTTGCTGCCGCGGCGCAGCAGCTCCACAGCGGTAAAGATGCCGGCCGGACCGGCGCCCACGATGATCAGATCGTACTTTTCCATTTTCTCTTTTTCCTTTACTTAGTCGTTAGTATAAAACCCTCTCAGTCAACGCCTGACGGCGTTGCCAGATTCCCCTTTTTGTCACCTGCGGTGACATCTGCTCCTCTCTTTGTCACCTGCGGTGACATTTCTCCCCGGCGCGGGGAGAATCTGTCCCGGCCGGGGGAAATCTGTCCTCTCAGGGGGAGCTTTTTCCTACGGAAGGATGCGTTTGCATTCTTCACGGTATGAGAAAAACATCATCAAAACAGCGCATTAAGCTCGCCCTTCGGGAGAGCTGGCGCGGAGCGCCTGAGAGGGTTTATTTCTCGTTCTCCTGCTCTACAGTGGCACTCTCGTCCACCTCATCCAGCTCCACAGCACTGGCTTCGGCATCGGTGCGGGTCACATCCGGGGCAACCACGCCGTCACCGTTCAGGTCTTCGCCGGTCAGGGACTCCAGCATGGACTGGGTCTCCGGGTGCAGCTTGGTAAAGCGGCGCACGGCCAGCACCGTGTACAGGGCGCTGAGCAGGTTGATGGCACCCTCCACGATGAGGATGATGCCAATGGCCATCACCAGCGTTTCCATGGCACCGAAGGGGTTGATGACCAGCACCACGCCCAGCACCACGCTGAGCACCGGCAGGAGCAGGAACCCTTTCCAGCTGTCGTAGCCGCAGCGGCGCAGGTCCAGCGCATTCTGCACCCGGCCAATGGCGTCAAAGATGACGAACAGGCCGAACACGATGGGCAGGATGCTCACCACGATGTCGCTGCGGATGATGAGGAAAGCCCCCAGCGCCAGACACACGATGCCGGAGACCAGGGTAAGCTGGCTCTGGAACACCCCGCGCTCCACCGCAAAGTAGCGAACCAGCTGCACCGCTGCGCAGGCCAGCACCACGCCGCCCAGCGCATAGCACACGATGTTGAGGGCCGTACCGGGCTTCATGACCAGAAAAACGCCCAGACCCAGATACAGCAGGCTCATGAGGACCAGATTCCACTTCAGCTTTTTTACCATAGAGTTCACGTTCCTTTCGTTTGCAGGGCCGTCTGCCCGCACCCGGGTCAGTGGTACAGGGGTGCGATGGTCGTTTTGTTGATACGGGCATAGAAGGCCAGACTCATCAGGACACTGACGATCTCAGCGATGAAGAAGGCCCACCAGACATTGTTGACATTACCGGTCTGTGCCAGCAGCCATGCGGCCGGCAGCAGTACGAACAGCTGACGGCAAACCGAAACGATGAGGCTGAAGATGCCGTTGCCCAGTGCCTGAAACACCGAGCTGAGCACGATGCTGGCACCCGCCAGCAGGAAATGCAGGCAGATGATGCGCATGGCCGGGACGCCGATGGCCAGCATGGCATCGCTGGCCGCAAAGATGCCCAGCACCTGCCGGGGCGCGAACTGGAAGATGCAGAAGCCCACCAGCATGATGCCTTCGGCATAGCACACCGCCAGCTTGATGGTCTTTTTCACGCGGTCCGGCCTGCGGGCACCGTAGTTGTAGCTGATGATGGGCACCATACCGTTGTTCAGGCCGAAAATGGGCATGAACACGAAGCTCTGCAGCTTGAAGTAGACGCCAAACACCGCCACCGCCGTAGCCGAGAAGGCCATGAGGATCAGGTTCATGCCAAAGGTCATCAGGCTGCCCACGCACTGCATGGCGATGCTGGGCAGACCCACCGTGTAGATGCGGCCAATGGCCTTGGCACTGGGCCGGAAGCCTTTGAAGCTGATCTGAATATCCGGGTTTTTGTTCAGGTTGAAGAACAGGGTCATGCCTGCGCCGCAGAACTGGCCGATGACCGTTGCCACAGCTGCACCGGTGGTGCCGGACAGCGCCTGCCCGCAGTAGCCAAAGATGAAGATGGGATCCAGAATGATGTTCACCACTGCACCCACCAGCTGGCTGATCATGCTCAGCTGGGTGCGGCCGGTCGCGGCCAGCAGCTTTTCGCCCATGGTCTGGGTGAAAAGGCCCAGACTGAAGATGCAGCACACCGAAAGATACTGGATGCCCTGCTGGGCAATGGCTGCATCACTGGTCTGCGCATAGAAATAGGGCTTCATGCAGGTAAGACCGATGACCAGAAACACCACAAAGCTGCACAGTGAAAGAAAGATGCCGTTCTCTGCCGTAACGTTGGCACGGTGCTGGTTCTTTTCGCCCAGACTCTTGGACAGCAGGGCGTTGACGCCCACGCCGGTGCCCACGCCCACGGCGATCATCACGTTCTGCAGCGAGAACGCCAGCGAGACGGCAGTGAGGGCGCTTTCGCTCACATGGGACACGAACACCGAGTCCACCACGTTGTAAAGTGCCTGCACCAGCATGGAGATCATCATGGGCACGCTCAGCTTGACCAGCAGAGGGTTGATCTCCATGGTGCCCATGATATTTTCCCGCGCGGCGGGAGAGGTTTGGGATTGCTTTGTTTCCACGTTTGCTCCTTTTGACTTGAGGTTACAGGGAATCTATCGCAACGAGAAATGCGTACGCATTTCTCGTTGCCCGAAACGTGGGCAGGGCGCTTGCACACCCTACCCACGAATCATCGTTGTTTTATTTTTGAAGCGCCCCGGCGGTCAGCCGAAGTTCTTCTCCTTGGCGGCGGCTGCGTCCAGGATCATCTTCACACAGGTCTCGCGGCCGAGAGCTGCGTTGATGGCCAGATCATAGTTGTGGGCATCGCCCCAGCGGTTCTGGGTGTAGTAGTTGTAGTAGGCAGAGCGGTTGCGGTCGGTCTTTTCCACCTCTTCCTTGATGCCCTTTTCGTCCTTGGCCTTGACCAGCGGGTTGGTCTTTGCGTATTCCAGCCGCCACTCCTTGGGTGCATACACGAACACGCGCAGCACATCCTTGCGCTCGCGCAGCACGTAGTCGCCGCAGCGGCCCAGGATCACGCAGGGGCCTTCCTCGGCCAGCTGCTTGATGATGCGGCTCTGAAGAATGAACACCTGATCGCCCAGCGGCAGCTCATTGCCCATGGTGTACATGCTGTACAGCAGGCTGTGGGTATGCCGCTTTTCACTGGCGGCAACAGCTTCTTCCGAAAGGCCGGAATGCTTTGCTGCCATGGTGATCAGCTCTTTGTCGTAAAGCTTGATGCCCAGTGCATTTGCCACGTCTTCTGCGATGTAGCGGCCGCCCGTGCAGTATTCACGTCCCAAAGTGATGATCGTCTTTGCCATAATGTGTTCCTCCTGTGTGTATGATTTCGCTCAGGTGCTGCCGGTCATTTCTCCGGCTTTGCCTGTGCTTTGGAAGCCGGTCGTGCTGTATCCGGTGCGGGCTTCGGCTTGGGCAGCCGCACCTCCGCCACCCGCATGGTGCCGGTCTGGTCCACGGCGTACACGCTGCAGCGTCCGCCCTCGGCCATCTGCGCTGCCGGAAAGCGGATACCGCCGTCCCGGGTGCGCTCCATGCAGTGGAAATTACGGTGGGCGGTGGTGGCGTGGGCCACACCGTCGTGCAGGGCGTAGGCCGTCCAGCCGGAAAAATCCTCCGGCAGCGGGTCGGCCTCACCGTGCTGTTCAAAGAAATAAACGCCCTCTTCCTTGCCGGGGGCAAGCTCACAGCGCAGCCGCCGAGGGCGGTTGGCTGCAATGTCGCGGGGCTTTGCGCGCAGGGCAATGGCCCGCCCGGTAAAGTAGCGCATAAAATCCACCAGCGCCATGGTGGTGCCCACCGAGCCATCGGAATCTGCCGCAGGGTCGTTGAGCCGCACCAGATCCACCATCCGGGCCTCGTCATGATCGAAGCCCCGCAGGCCCATCCAGACCCGCACCGGGTCCCGCTGGCCCCGCACGCGCCGTTCCACCTGCACCGCCACACAGCAGCCGTCGTGGATCTGGGCGCGCAGGTCGGCAAGGTCCATCCATGCCTGCCAGCAGGGGTAGCCGCAGCAGCCCGCCGCAGCCGCCGCAAATGCGGCATTGCCGGTGGTCCTGTCGGCCATGTCCTCCATCACGTAGGCCACTTCCTCGGGCAGGATATCCTCGCCCCAGCAGTTCATCAGGGCCGCCATGACCAGCGGCAGATCCATAGTGCGTCCAAAGCTGGGGTCGTGGGCGGAAAGGCAGTATTCCGGCAGATAGAGCTGCCGGTTCAGCGGGTGGCCGCTGTGCTTTTCCCACGCCAGCGGCCGCACCGCAGCGGCCAGCAACCGCACCTGCGGCGAAACCTTGTCGTCGTTGGTGGAAAGGTTCACCTGCAGCTGCACGCCGGTGCCGCCGCCGGGCGTTGCCACGGTCACGGTATCGCCCATGAGGAAGATCATGCCGTCGTCGCTCTGGGAGGTGCAGCTGCAGCGGGGATAACCCGGTGCCCACTTGCCAAAGCTCATCCAGCCGGTCCATCGGCTGCCGGCATAGACCCGGCAGCGCACCTCCACCATGGTGTTGTGGGGCGCAAAGGCGTTCCAGCTGACATTCAGGTTGCAGAACGGCGGCATGGCAAACTCCGGCGTGGTGTAGCTGCCGTACTGCAGGCAGCGGCCCGCCACACTGTCCAGCACCAGCGCGCCGCCGTCCAGCGCCACATTGTCCAGCTGCCCACGGGAGAAGGTCTCGGTGCCCTGCAGGACCAGATTATTCCGTTGTTCCATGGGACACATCTCCCTTCTTGAAATTCACGCTGTTCGGTCGGTCCCGGAAAACGCTTTGAGAAGCTTCCCGGCAGAAGATCATTTTTCGGTGTCGTCCTCGCCGGAAGCATAGTCCTCTTTCAGGGCCGCTTCCAGCTCGGCATCCTTCATTTTGCGGATGCTCTCCTCGATGTGGAATACCTTTTCGATGTCGCCGTAGATGATCTGGCAGGACACCTCGGTGACGAACCAGAAGCCGAAAATGAGCATCAGCAGCAGGCCCAGCGGCATGCACAGGATCACCACGCCCCAGAACAGGATCTGCACGATGGCAGCCGCCAGTGCATGGGGCAGGAAGGCGATCATGCAGTTAAGGCTGTTTTTCATCGTCAGGCTGAAGGGCTGATCCAGCAGCACCACCTGCGGCCACATGTAGGCGAACAGCATCTGGAAGATGAGCAGGTTCAGCACCGTGGCCACCCACAGCGGCACGCCCACATTGGTGCCCTGCGCCAGCATGCTGAAGCAGAAATACACAAGGAAGATCTGCATCGTGACCACGACGCAGTAGAAGATGCCCGGCGCAATGCTGGCCTTGAAGTTGCGCTTGAAGGCGCGGCGGTAGGTCACCCACCAGTAACCGGCCTCATCGCGCAGGGCACGCAGCACGGTATCGTACATGCCGGCCAGCGCAGGCCCGGCCAGAATGCCGCCTACCACCGCGCTTGCCAGCATGACAGGCAGGCTGTTTGCCAGAAAGCCGATGTACACCAGACAGATCACCGGCAGAAAGCCGATGCAGGCCAGCAGGTTTGCAAGGAACATGCCGTTCATATCACGGCCCACAAGCTCAAAAAAGCGGCCTATGCCGGTCTTGCGGGGGGTGTCTTTCTCCACACCCTTGCCGGCTTTGAAGTCATTTGCAGAAGGAAATAAACCCATATTCTATGGTACCTTTCTCTTTTTCCCATTGGTCCAGCAAAGGTGTTTCACACAGAAAGTGCCATTGTGCTGGCTTTACAACTATAAATATACCCGCATTTTGTCAATTTTGCAAGACCGCAGATCCTCCGATTTGTAAAAAAAGTGTTATTTCTCCCCTTTTTACAAAAAGTGTGATACAATGACAATGGCATATTTTGCCGAAGGGAGGAAAACACAATGAGTATTTTTCGCACGATTGCGATGTTTATCTACTTATTTGGTTATATGATCGTCCATTATGGCGTGCTGCGCCGGGCGGAACGCGCCCTGGCTGCAGGCGACACGCAGCTGGTGGAAGAGCTTGTCAACAAGCATATCCCGCACTGGAGCCGGGGCATTTTAAAGGTGACCGGCGTTTCCCTGAGCGTGGAGGGCCTTGAGAATATCCCCAAGGACACCCCCTGCGTGTTTGTGGGCAACCACCGCAGCTACTACGACATCCCGCTTTTGCTGGCCAGTCTGGATAAGCCCCACGGCATCCTTGCCAAGGAAGAGCTGGAAAAGATCCCGCTTCTGAACCGCTGGATGAAGCTGCTGGGCTGCGTATTTGTCCAGCGCGACGACCTGCGGGCTTCCGTCCGCGCCCTGAACGATGCCACCGCCATTGTGGAAAGCGGCAAAAGCTTCGTCATCTTCCCGGAGGGCACCCGCTACAAAGGGGAAGAAGGCGGCGCCGGCGAGTTCAAGGCCGGTGCGTTCCGCATTGCCGTCAAGACCGGCGTGCCGGTGGTGCCGGTAGCCCTGACCGGTGCCCGTGCCCTGTTTGAGAGCAACGGCAACCTGTGTCATCCGGGCAGCGTACATATCAAGGTGCTGCCGCCCATCCGGACCGAAGGCATGAGCAAGGCCGAGCAGAAGCAGCTGCCCGATGCAGTGCGTCAGGCCATTCTGGCACAGCTGTAAGCACCCGCGCAGCCGAATCATCAGGATCAGGAGTTTTTTCTATGGCAAGCTACCGTTATGAACGTGATATCGACCCCAAAGACCTCCAGCCCCGCAAACAGCACCAGTACACCCGCAAGGAGCGCTGGGCCAACTGGTGGGACTACAATCTCAAGTGGGTCATCATCATCGGCATCATCGTGGTGTTCTTTGGCTACAACTTCATCGGGCAGTACTTTTTTACCGTCCATGCAGATTACAACGTAGCGGTAGTGGCCCCCCACTACCTGCCGGAAGCCACCCAGACCGCCCTGCAGGACGCCCTTGCCGCCTACGGTGAGGACCGGAACGGCGATGGCAAGGTGGTGGTAAAGCTGAACCTCTACACCATGGACTTTGGCAATGAGGACTCGGACGCCTACCTTGACATGGCCGGCACCACCAAGCTTTCCACCGACATTCAGGGCGCGCTGAGCTCCATCTTCATCCTGTACGACCCCGCAGGCTTCCAGAAGACCACCGGGACCCTGCGCTACCTTGACGGTAGCCTGCCCCAGTCCGATGCAGACAGCGACTGGTGGAACATGGTCTACCGCTGGACCGACTGCCCGGTGCTGACCGGCCTTGATCTGGGCGATTACGCCTCCGATGCCGTGCAGAGCGAAAGCGGCTCCAGTCAGGAGCTGCTCAGCCAGTACTACATCGGCATCCGCGGTGCATGGAACAAGGACACCGCCGACCTGCTGGCTGGCGGTGAGGCGCTCTGGAGTGCCCTGACCGCCGGGGCTGTTTCCACCGCCGGGGCAGAGGGGTGAGCCATGCGGTTCCGGATAACGCGCGGCGGGCCCGCCGCACAGCTCCGCTTTGACCGGACGGCAAAACCGGTGGTAAAGCCACCGCCGGAAAATCCGGTCTCCCTTGCGCAGGCGCTGGACAATCCCTATGGGAGATATTACGGCAAAGCAAGGAGCCGGGAAGAGCTTTTGGCAAAGCGGCACGATTGAAAATGGCCGCCGCGTTCGCTTTGGCCATCATTAGAGGAAATAATATTTTTATTTGTATCTCCGAAACGACTACGGTCGTTTCGGAGATACTTTTTCACGGGAAAGGTCGTGACGGCAAACGGCATTTCTATGCATTTCCCGGTTTCGGCCTTCTTTGTGAAAATGTGTTTGGAGCGGCCCTGCGGTTGCGCAGTAATGAAAGCCGCATCGGGGCTTTCAAGCAGGCGAGCGGTCTGCATTAGCAGAGGGAAGGGCTTTGCCCTGACAAGCGTCGAGGCCGCGACAAACACGAAAAATAAAAATAGCATTTCCGCTAAATATGCCCAGCGCGTAGCGGAGGGCATTTAAAATGGTCAACACCTTTGCAATTTTCGTCTTTTTACAAGGGGCTGATTTGAAATATTCTCCCCTTTGAAACGCCGGAGGTCTTGTTGTTTCTCCGTCCCAGTTATGGTATACTTACTGGGTATCTGAGAATCAAATGGCCGATCTGAGCCATATAAAAGGATGTGAACTCATGGACGCACTGGAACAGGCACGCGCCGAGATCGACGCAGTGGATACCCAGCTTGCCGCACTGTTTGAGCGGCGGATGGCCGCTGTGCTGCAGGTGGCAGAATACAAAAGAGCCCACGGCCTGCCCATTTACGACGCCGCCCGCGAGACAGCAGTGCTGGAAAAGGCTGCGGCCCGCATTCAGTCTCCCTCCCTGCGGCCCTATTATAAGGATCACGTACAGAACCTGATGGATGTGGCAAAGCAGTACGAAGCCGTGGTTCTGGGCCAGAACCGCGCCGCCTATCAGGGCGTAGAGGGTGCCTTTGCCCACATCGCCCTCCGGGCGCTGTTTCCCCACGCCGAGGCTGTGAGCTGCCCCACCTGGGACGAGGTGTTTGACGCGGTGGAACGCGGCGATGCCGCCCGGGGCGTCGTTCCCTTTGAGAACAGCCATGCGGGTGATGTTTCTGCCGTGCTGGATCTGTGCTACAATCACCCGGCGCTGTGGGTGGTGGATGTGTACGATCTGCCCATCTCCCAGAACCTGCTGGTGCTGCCGGGCACAAAGCTCGACCAGATCAAAAGCGTCTACAGCCATCAGCAGGCCATCGCCCAGAGCGAGACCTTTTTAAGGCAGTTCGGCCTGCCCGCCACCGCCATGGCCAACACCGCCATGGCCGCAAAGTTCGTGGCTGAAAGCGGTGACGCCTCCAAAGCGGCCATTGCAAGCGTGGAGACGGCGGCCCTGTACGGGCTGGAAGTGCTGGTGCCCAGCATCAACACCGACGGCGACAACACCACCCGCTTTATCGTGCTCAGCCGCGAAAAGCCCACCGGCGGCAACCGCTTCTCGCTGCTGTTCACGGTGGACAACAAGCCCGGCAAGCTGGGCGAGGTGATCCAGATCATCGGTGCCAGCGGCTTCAATATGGAATCCATCAAGAGCCGCCCCATGCCCCATGTGCCCTTTGAATATTACTTTTACGTCGAGCTGGTGGGCGACCCCACCGCCGATGAGACCGCCGCGCTGCTGCGCGAGCTTGACCGCACCTGCCGTACCGTGCGGCTGTTAGGAGTGTATACCAAATGAGTGAATTTATCGGAACCAAGCTGACCATGAATCTGGGCGAGCGCAGCTACGACATCATCGTCAAGAGCGGCTCGCTGGAAAACCTGTACCAGTTTGCCCGGCTGGATCGCCGGGTGGCGGTTGTCACCGACAGCGGTGTGCCCGCACAGTACGCCCAGATGGTGGCCGACCAGTGCAAGGATGCCCACATCATCACGGTGCCCCAGGGCGAAGCCAGCAAGAGCTTTAAAATTCTGGAATCCGTGCTGCGCCAGATGCTGGAATTCGGCATGGGCCGCGGCGATCTGGTGATCGCCGTAGGCGGCGGCGTGGTAGGCGATCTGGCCGGTTTTGCCGCTTCCATCTACATGCGGGGCATCGACTTCATCAACTGCCCCACCACCACCCTTTCCATGATCGATTCCTCCATCGGCGGCAAGACCGCCGTGGATCTGGGCGATACCAAAAACATCGTGGGTGCCTTCTGGCAGCCCAAGCTGGTCATCGTGGACCCGGACACCCTTGCCACCCTGCCCCGCCGCCACTTCATCAACGGTCTGGCAGAAGCCGTCAAGGCCAGCCTGCTGGCAGACCCCGAGCTGTTCGCGATCTTTGAAAATGGCGACGTGGATGCCCAGATCGGCGAGATCATCTGCCGCAGCCTGCGGTTCAAGAAGAATATCGTGGAGCAGGACGAGACCGAGCAGGGGATGCGCAAGGCCCTGAATTTCGGCCACACCATCGGCCACGGCATCGAGGCCGTCAAGGGCATCAAGGGCCGCCGCACCGTGGGCCTTTACCACGGCGAGTGCGTGGCGCTGGGCATGCTGCCCATGATCGAATCCAAGGCATTGCAGAAGCGGGTGCGTGCGGTGTACCGCCGCCTCGGCCTGCCCACCCGCACCACCTACGATAAGGAAAAGGTGCTGGCTGAAATGCTGCACGACAAAAAGGCACAGAGCGGCCAGATCACCATTATCAAGGTGCCGGGGCTGGGCTGCTGGCGCGCCGAGACCATCCCGGTGGAGGGTCTGCGTCCCCTGCTGGGCATTGAGGAGTAAGCCATGAAAAATACATTCGGCAGCGACCTTTCGCTGACCATTTTCGGCGAGAGCCACGGCCGCGCCAT
>ULQN01043203.1_pt1 | contig 11359 bp, 10 predicted proteins | sample 1954491 | NCBI WGS metagenome assembly ULQN01 (sample SAMEA4835656, study PRJEB28245) | human gut metagenome | biome: gut microbiome; material: fecal sample | place: Denmark | collected 2008
CAATAGCTTGTTTACACGATATTGGCAAATTGCCCCATATCCTATTAATTTATTGTACTACAAGACATTAATAGATTATTTGGCGTAAATTTAAGGTGGAAGCAAAAGTTGCTTCCACCTTTTCAAGTTGCTTCCACAGCATCCGCAACCCCGATGAATAAAGGGATACAGAGAATGGGTGGAAGTGTGGAAGCAACTTGTGACATAACTTTATTGCTGAGGAATATGTGCCACCAAAGAAAAAAAGGTGTGTCGAAACTCTCATAAACTAAAAATCACCCTCGCCACAGATAGGTGTAGCGAGGGTGACTTCGATAGAAGGGGAGTTTTGACATATCCCCTCCTTTATCAGTTTCCCTAATATTGATTACTTGATATCTCTCAGCTCCCAGCCCAACGCACTGGCACCCAGCACTGCAGCATCAGAGTCCTTCAACTCGGAAGCCAGCAACTTGGTCTTACCTTTGTAGATATTCAATACATTGTCGTCAATAGCTTTCTGGATAGGCTTGAAGATATAGTCTCCCGCTTTTGCCAGACCACCGAACAACACGATAGCTTCCGGACTGGAGAAAGCGATGAAGTCAGCCAAAGCCTCACCCAAGATGGTTCCGGTAAACTCAAAGATGTCTTGAGCAATCTTGTCACCCTTCACCGCTGCATCATACACATCCTTGGAAGTAATGTTTTCTGCCGGAATGTCGCGCAACAAACTCGGTTCGGTACTCTTGGTCAAGAACTCACGTGCAGAACGCGCCACACCCGTAGCCGAACAATAAGTTTCCAGACAGCCGTGACGTCCGCATCCGCAGAGACGTCCGTTTTCACGACGGATAATAGTATGTCCCAACTCTCCGGCAAAACCGTCATGGCCATATACCATCTGACCGTTAATAACGATACCGCTACCTACACCGGTGCCAAGAGTTATCATGATAAAGTCTTTCATACCACGAGCCGCACCGTAAGTCATTTCACCGATACCGGCAGCATTGGCGTCGTTTGTCAAAGCGGTAGGGATACCCAAGCGCTCTTCAAACATGGCAGCCAAAGGAATTACACCCTTCCAGGGAAGGTTCGGGGCAAACTCAATAGTACCGCTGTAATAGTTTCCGTTAGGAGCACCGATACCGATACCTTTTATCTTGTCTACTCCACCGTTGGCAATAATGAGCGGCAACAGATTCTTGCAAACTTCGTCTACGTAATCATTGACGTCCTCATAAGCTCCGGTTTTGATGGAACTGCTTGCAATAATAGTTCCGCGTGCGTCTACAATACCAAAGACGGTGTTTGTTCCGCCTATGTCAATGCCCACTACATAGGGCTTTTCCATGTTTGAATTCATGATATTACTTTTGTTTAAAGGGTTAGTTAATCACATTCATGGTTACAAAAATCACAAAGAAAAACGACACTGCAAAATCTTTTTTTAAAAAAGTTTGCAACTTTTGCAACTTTTCGTAGCATTGCTGCGTCTAATAGTGAAAATTAATAAGAGTAAAGCAATAAACAGGGAAAACAATGATACAACTAAAAGACATTAACAAGACCTACAACAACGGAGCACCGCTGCATGTGCTCAAAGGTATCAACCTCGACATTCAGAAAGGCGAATTTGTTTCCATCATGGGCTCATCGGGTTCGGGAAAGTCCACTTTACTCAATATACTGGGTATTCTGGATAGTTACGACACGGGGGAATATTATCTGAACGGTACCCTCATCAAGAACCTCAGCGAAACGAAGGCAGCCGAGTACCGCAACCGTATGATTGGTTTCATCTTCCAGTCCTTCAATCTCATTTCCTTCAAGAATGCAGTGGAGAATGTGGCGCTTCCTCTCTTTTATCAAGGAGTGAGCCGCCGCAAACGTAATGCGCTGGCACTGGAATATCTGGACCGCCTGGGGCTGAAAGAGTGGGCACACCACATGCCAAATGAGATGTCCGGTGGACAGAAACAACGTGTAGCCATCGCCCGTGCCCTCATTACCCAACCGCAGATTATCCTTGCCGATGAACCTACCGGCGCGCTCGACAGCAAGACTTCCGTAGAGGTGATGCAGATTCTAAAGGAACTGCACGATACGGGCATGACCATCGTAGTCGTGACCCACGAAAGCGGTGTTGCCAACCAGACGGACAAGATTATCCATATCAAAGACGGTATCATAGGTAGTATCGAGACGAATCTGAACCACGATGCAAGCCCGTTCGGAAAAGACGGATTCATGAAATAATAAAGGAAGAGCCCCCTCCCCCTTTAATTTTTAATTCTTAATTTTTAATTATCAATGATAGACCTTTGGCAAGAAATATACGGAACCATCAAACGCAACAAACTGCGTACATTCCTGACGGGCTTTGCCGTGGCATGGGGAATCTTCATGCTCATCGTGCTGCTCGGAGCCGGAAACGGTATCATACATGCCTTCGAGCAAAATGCGTCGGAGCGTGCCTTGAACTCTATCCGCATCTTCCCCGGCTGGACCACCAAGTCATACGACGGTCTGAAAGAAGGACGCCGCGTCCAACTGGACAACCGGGACATGGATGACACGGAGAAGCAATTCACTGAAAATGTCATCAGTGCCGGTGCCACCGTGCGTCAAAGTAATGTAAACGTCAGCTTCGGACAAGAATATATCAATATCTCTCTGCTGGGCGTATATCCCAACTACACCGAAGTGGAAACCGTGAAAACAGCGGACGGACGTTTCATCAACTACAACGACCTGAAAGACCGACGTAAAGTCATCATCCTCCATAAGAAATCTGCAGATATCCTTTTCGGAAAAACGCATACTGAACCCATCGGACAATTTGTCAATGCCAGTGGAGTGGCCTATCAAGTAGTAGGCCTCTACAATGACCAGGGAGACCGCGAGGCAAACGAAGCGTATATCCCCTTCTCCACCTTGCAGACCATCTATAATAAAGGAGACAAGCTGAATAACATCATCTTTACAACCAAGAACCTGCACAGCATAGAAAGTAACGAAGCCTTTGAAAAAGAATACCGCAAGGCTATTGCCACCAATCACCGCTTTGACCCCACGGATGAGAGCGCCATATGGATATGGAATCGTTTCACCAACTATCTGCAGACACAGAATGCAATGGGTATCCTCCGGACTGCAATCTGGGTTATCGGTATCTTCACACTGTTGAGTGGGATTGTCGGCGTGTCGAACATAATGCTGATTACCGTGAAAGAACGTACCCGGGAATTTGGTATCCGTAAGGCATTGGGAGCAAAACCTTTCTCCATCCTTTGGCTGATTATTGTGGAAAGCGTGACTATCACTACGCTATTCGGTTATATCGGTATGGTGGCAGGCATCGGGGTGACGGAATGGATGAACTCTGCTTTCGGTAGCCAGACGATGGATGCCGGCATGTTCCAGCAGACCATGTTCTCCGATCCCACCGTAGACCTCAGTATTGCTATCCAAGCTACCCTGACCCTTATCATAGCGGGTACGTTGGCTGGGTTCTTCCCGGCTAAGAAAGCGGTAAGTATCAGTCCTATTGAAGCACTTAGAGCAGATTAAAGATTATGAGAATAGACATAGATACGTGTGAGGAAATCCTCATCACAATAACAAGGAACAAAACGAGAAGCCTGCTTACGGCGTTCGGCGTATTCTGGGGTATCTTTATGCTGGTGGCGCTTATCGGTGGCGGCCAGGGCATGCAGGAAGAACTAAAATCCCAGTTCGAAGGATTTGCAACCAACTCGGGCTTTATCGCTGCACAAAAGACAAGCGAGGCTTATAAAGGTTTTCGCAAAGGACGATGGTGGGATTTGGAGATGGAAGATGTAGACCGTGTACGCAATGTGGACGGTGTGGCGCTTGCCACGCCTTCCATTGCCTTATGGGGACAAGTGGCTGTCTACGGAGACAACAAGTACGACTGTAGTGTGAAAGGCTTGTATCCCGAATATGAACAGATAGAACATCAAGAGATGACCTATGGACGTTTCATCAATGATGTCGACATTAAAGAGTCGCGTAAAGTGTGTGTAATCGGCAAACGTGTTTATGAAAGCCTCTTCAAACCCGGTGAAGACCCCTGCGGCAAATATGTCCGGGTAAATGGTATCTATTACCGGGTTATCGGAATGTGTTCATCCGAAGGCAATGTCAATATACAAGGGCAGGCCTCTGAAGCCATTACATTGCCTTTTTCCACCATGCAACAGACCTACAACCTCGGAAAGAAACTGCATGTAGTATGTTTCATCATGAAACCGGGAGTAAAAGTGAAAGACGTGCAGCCCGAAGTGGAACGTCTTGTAAAAGCGGCGCACTACATTGCTCCCGATGACAAACAAGCCGTCATGCTTCTGAATGCGGAAGCTATGTTCTCCATGATGGACAACCTGATGATTGGAGTGCGCTTTCTAATCTGGATGGTAGGTTTGGGGACGCTGTTTGCCGGAGCTATCGGCGTATCGAATATCATGATGGTAACCGTCAAGGAGCGTACAACGGAAATAGGCATACGCCGTGCCATAGGTGCCCGTCCTAAAGACATTCTGCAACAAATTCTTTCGGAAAGCATGGTGCTGACCACTATAGCGGGTATGGCAGGTATTTCTTTTGCCGTATTTGTACTGCAAATACTTGAAAAGGCCGCCAATGACCCTGGAGTTATCAAAACCCACTACCAGGTTTCATTCGGACTGGCTATCGGAACCTGCATCCTCCTCATCGCATTAGGAGTGCTTGCCGGACTGGCACCTGCCTATCGCGCCATGGCAATCAAGCCAATTGAAGCCATCAGGGATGAATAAACTTATAGAGAGACCACTAACCGTAAGCCATGAAATAATGGCTATATCAATCGTAAATAATTAAATCGTAAATATAAGATGAAAACAAAGAAGTTTCTGAAAATCGCATTATTGGTAGTAATTGCTGCCTTATTCATTTGGACATTCGTTTTTCTGTACCAGAAGTCCCAACCTAAAGTAACAGTATACGAAACGATAGTTCCGGAAGTGACAGACCTTGAAAAGACTACCGTAGCCACCGGCAAAGTGGAACCGAGAGATGAAGTCCTTATCAAGCCGCAGATTTCCGGTATCATTGCCGAAGTATACAAGGAAGCAGGACAAAGTGTGAAGCAAGGGGAAGTGCTTGCCAAAGTAAAGGTGATACCCGAACTGGGACAATTGAACTCTGCCGAAAGCCGCGTACGATTGGCGGAAATCAACGCTGCCCAAGCCGAAACGGATTTCGCCCGTACCCAGAAACTGTACAACGACAAGCTTATCAGCGCTGAAGAGTACGAAAAAGGGGAAGTAAGCGTGAAGCAGGCACGCGAGGAACTGCAGACAGCAAAAGATAACCTGGAAATTGTAAAGGAAGGTATCACCAAGAACAGCGCCTCTTTCAGTAGTACCCTGATCCGTTCCACCATTACCGGCCTGATTCTGGATGTACCCATCAAAGTCGGTAACTCGGTTATCATGAGCAACACTTTCAATGACGGAACCACCATTGCTACCGTTGCCAACATGAACGATTTGATTTTCCGCGGCAACATTGACGAAACGGAAGTGGGCCGTGTGCACGAAGGCATGCCGGTGAAACTGACAATCGGCGCCCTGCAGAATCTTTCGTTCGATGCCACACTGGAATACATATCTCCGAAGGGTGTGGAAGAAAACGGTGCCAACCAGTTTGAAATCAAAGCTGCCATTGCCGCACCGGACAGCGTACAGATACGTTCCGGCTATTCTGCCAACGCAGAAATCGTATTGGACCGTGTCCAGAAAACGCTTGCCGTACCGGAAAGTACCGTTGAATTCAATGGTGACAGCACCTTTATATACGTAATGACGGACAGCGTACCGGTACAAAAGTTCGAACGCCGCCCCATCCAGGTCGGCATGAGTGACGGCATAAAGATTGCCATCAAAAGCGGTATCAGTGCCCAGGATAAGATTCGCGGTGCAGAGAAAAAGGATTAACAAACGGAATAGCTTAAAAAGATATACGATATGAATAAAAAGATATTCTTATACCTCGCAATATTCGGCAGTATCTCAGTGCAGGCGCAGGAACGATGGTCTTTACGCCAATGCATAGACTATGCCATCGAGCATAACATCAGTATCCGCCAGACAGCCAACGCTGCCGAACAGAGTGCTGTCGAAGTAAATACAGCCAAATGGGCACGACTGCCGAACCTGAATGCCAGTGCCGGCCAGAGCTGGAACTGGGGACGTACGCAAACAGCCATCAAAAATGAGGATACGGGAGACTATTCCACTGTATACGTCAACACCAGCAGCCACGGCACTAATATGTCTGTCAATACCAGCATACCTATCTTTACCGGTCTGGAAATTCCCCACCAGTATGCATTGGCCAAACTAAACCTCAAAGCTGCCATTGCCGACCTGGACAAAGCCAAGGAAGACATTGCCATCAATATAGCTTCGGCCTACCTTCAGGTGCTGTTCAATGAAGAGCTCCACCAGGTGGCGTTGGGACAAGTGCAATTGAGCAAAGAGCAATATGTCCGCATCAGCCGGCTTGCCGACTTGGGAAAAGCCTCTCCGGCAGAACTGGCAGAAGCCAAAGCACGTGTGGCACAAGACGAGATGAATGTAGTGCAGACAAACAACAACTATAAGTTGGCCCTGCTCGACCTTAGCCAGCTTATCGAACTGGAAACACCGGAAGGGTTCAATCTGGAATCTCCGGCAGTCAATCTGGATTTAGTCCCTCTCACTCCTCCGGATGAGATATTCCAAACAGCCATGGTGAGTAAGGCTTCCATACAAGCTGCACAGTTCCGCTTGGAAGGCAGTAAACACAATATCCGTATTGCCCAGAGCAACTACTACCCGCAACTGAGCCTGAACGGTAGTCTCGGTACGAATTACTATTCTACCATCGACCGTACTTTCAGCCAGCAGATGAACGATAACTTCAACAAATATGTAGGATTCAACCTCAGCGTACCTATTTTCAACCGTCTCTCTACCCGTAACCGGGTACGCACGGCACGCCTGCAACGTGAAAACTATGCCTTGCAATTGGATAATGCCAAGAAGACACTTTATAAGGAAATCCAACAAGCATGGTACAACGCCGCTGCTGCCGAAAGCAAATATACCAGTAGCCATACAGCCACCGTTGCCAGCGAAGAGTCTTTCAAGCTGATGAGCGAAAAGTATGAGAACGGAAAAGCAAATGCCGTAGAATACAATGAAGCAAAACAGAACCTTATGAAATCCCAATCAGACGAATTGCAAGCCAAGTATGACTATCTGTTCCGTACCAAGATTCTGGATTTCTATAAGGGAGAACCGATTGAATAAAAAAAGAAGTATAATTTTAGTTGTTGTGTTTGATTCTCCCCTCTCCCTGCCTCCAGGCTGACAAGAGGGGAGTTTTTTGTTCTTCTATCTCCTTTCCGAAGAGCGGGAAGAGCTACTGCCGGTAGAACTGCGGGTAGTGCTTGAAGAGCTGCTGCGACGGCTTTCGGAACTCCGTACGCCGGAAGCATTTCTTCTTTCCTTGCTTGCCGTCTTTACCCTGCTACGGCTGGGGCTCTTATCATTATTTTTAGTTCTTGAGGTTTCTATTTTCTCTTTACTCGACTTTCTGCCACTATCCACACTACTACGTCGCGTACTGCTGTTACGTGTACCTGTGCTAATGCGATTATTACTACCGTTGCTACGTCGCGTGGTATATACATCATCCCTGCCTGCCGGACGCTTATGCGAATTAGGGCGGATGTTCACCGAACCGAAATCTGAACGGCGGCTGGTGTGGTACGACTTATCATTCCGAATACTCCACGAACCGGTATAGTGCGGATGATGGTAACGACCGCGATAATAGCTGTTGTGATAGTGCGTACGATAATGCCCACCGCAATATGTACGGTAATGATACGGCCGCGGGAAATAGAAATGATTATGGTTGGTGTAAGTGATGTAAACCCTAAAAGACCAACGACCACCACTTACATAAACCGGACGGTAAAAATAGGCGGCCTGCATGAAACGGCCGTACTGCCGGTTATTCAGCACCCATCGAAGGTCGTCATTGCGCACATCCAGATAATCGTAATAGCGATTCAAGGCCCATTCCTCCCCCCGAAGAACGTCATCCATCAGATAACGTATACCGGAAATGAAATCATAGTTTATTTCGTACACGTCATTATACTGTTCTGTACTCAGGTTCAATTCATAGGCCATCTTGTCCGTAAGAAAGCGGGTCTCTTTACGCACTTTGCTGTTGCTCATTGCCGCACTACAAACAGCTGTACTCATCATAGCGGCAAGAAATATAAATATAATCCGTTTCATAATCCCTCCTTTTTTTAGTTATTCTTCTCATGATATTGTTTGATGAAGGCATTTATCTCGTTCTTGTCCGACGAGAAGGTCAGCTTGTCTATCGCATAATAGAAATTCGGTTTATCGGCTATTTTAGGATAAATCTTCTTCATCAACTGTTTCTTTTCACTGTCGAAACGATAAAAATCCATCAGACGGATACACTGGTCAGTAGTGAACCAAGAGGTCAGCAAGGCATGGTCGAGCACTTCCTTACGGTCTGAATCGAAACTCTGTTTTTCCATCAGCCCCATAAACTGTTCGAAGGCAGATGGTGACATCACCGGTTCATGCTGCTCGCCTCCTAACGGTCTGTCACCGGGTCTGCCAGGCTTGTGATGATTAGAAGTACCCCAGTTTCCACCAGGTCTTTTGTCCTCTGGAATGAAAATATCTTCCACTTCATTGATGGAGCAATGCACACGTTCATCATATAGGAGTTTTCCTCTTCGGGAATTCTCCCCACGGGATGGCGCTTCATAAACCTCTACCCGACAACTACCACGCAGATTGGCTACAAAACAACTGAAAGTAGGCAGGCAAACCTGCTGTCCGTCGACCAGTACCACCACTCTACGATATGGACTTTCTATACGGATTCCGTCTATGGGCGCCGCTTTTATTGCGGGAAACGCTACCAGAACTAGACAAACACTTAATATCAAATGACGTATCATGACTTTTCTTTTTTTATTGTACGACAAAAATAGGGAGAGGAAATTCCCCTCCCTAATGATTGTCTCTATTTACAAGTAGGGAAATTCCTAATGACTGGGACTAATTCCTAATCCTGATTCCATCTTCCTCCAATACAACCAGATGTTTTTTGTACAAATCTCCCACAGCCTTTTTGAAGGTTTTCTTGCTGACACCGAAAGTTGCATAGATTTCTTCTGCCGGACTCTTGTCATTCAAAGCTATCCGTCCGCCCTGTTCACGGATATAGTCCAGCAACGTAGCTGAGAAATCTTCTACTTTAGCCTGCCCCGGTTTTTGAAGCAGCAGGTCTATCTTGCCGTCTTCACGTACCTGCTTCACATAGGCCTTCATCCTCATGCCCGTGTGCAGTGGCTGAAATATCTCGCTCTCATATAGCAAGCCGCTATATTCATCGTTGATGATCGCCTTGAATCCCAAATCCGTCTTCTGCCAAATCAGGATATCCACCTCCTGCCCCGACTCATAGGCGGCCTTCTCTTTGGAAAGATAACGGTCTACCTTGGCCGATGCCACGATACGATAGCTTTCATCATCCAAATGGGCATGAACCACATACTTCTTTCCCACCTGCATCTTCATTTTCTGTTCGCGGAAGGGGATGAAAAGATCCTTCATCAATCCCCAGTTAAGGAAAGCACCATACTGGTTTATCCACGCCACCTCCAAGCAGGCAAACTGCCCGACCTGCACTAACGGTGTCAGAGTAGTGGCTACCAGACGTTCTTCGTTATCAAGATATATAAAAACGTTCAGTTTGTCTCCCACCTTACAGTCTTGGGGGACATAACGCGACGGAAGCAGAATTTCACCTTCTTCGCCACCGTCCAGATACATGCCGAAGGCTACCTCCTTCACCACTTCCAGCGTATTGTACTTTCCTAACTCAATGCTCATAGTTTCTTACTTATCTTCATTTTCCCAACAAAGATAAGTAATTTAGGTACAATACAGCAGTTCGGAAAGAAGAAATAACTTTTTGCTCTAAAAGATAACTTTTTTCTATGAACAACTCTCTTCAAAAAGGGTTATCTTTGTATCGTGACAATCAGCAAGAAAAGATATTACTCACCTTTAAATAAAAAAGATTATGGAATTTCTGACAAATGACAAATTGACAATCGTCGGCGCAGCCGGCATGATCGGTTCAAACATGGCACAGACTGCAATCATGATGCATCTCACTCCCAACCTATGTCTGTACGACCCTTATGCTCCCGGACTGGAAGGTGTGGCCGAAGAGCTGTTCCACTGCGGATTCGAAGGAATGAACATCACATTTACCTCCGATATCAAAGAAGCGCTGACCGGTGCCAAGTATGTGGTATCATCAGGCGGTGCCGCCCGCAAGGCCGGCATGACCCGCGAAGACCTTTTGAAAGGCAATGCCGCTATTGCCGAAGAATTCGGCAAGAATGTAAAAGCCTACTGTCCGGATGTGAAGCACGTGGTTGTCATTTTCAACCCTGCCGACATCACCGGTCTGATTACCCTATTGTATTCCGGCCTGAAACCTTCACAAGTGACCACACTGGCTGCCCTCGACAGCACCCGCCTGCGCAGTGAACTTTCCAAGCACTTCGGCATCACCCCCGACAAAATCGAAAATTGCCGTACCTACGGCGGTCATGGTGAACAGATGGCTGTATATGCCTCTACCGCCAAGGTGGACGGTAAACCGTTACTTGATATCATCGGTACCCCTGCCCTGACTAAAGAACAGTGGGTCGAAATCCAGACTAAGGTAACCAAAGGCGGTGCCAACATCATCGCCCTCCGTGGACGTTCTTCCTTCCAGAGTCCGGCATACGTCTCTATCGAAATGATAGCTGCAGCGATGGGTGGCAAACCGTTCCGCTGGCCTGCCGGTACATATGTACACAGCCACGGCTTCGACCACATCATGATGGCAATGGAAACTGAAATTACCAAAGACGGTGTACACTATAAGGAACTGAACGGCACGCCCGAAGAAGAAGCCAAACTGAAAGAAAGCTATGCCCATCTCTGCAAACTTCGTGACGAGGTGATAGAAATGGGTGTACTGCCTGCCATCAAAGACTGGCACAGCATCAATCCGAATATCGACTGATGTCTTCGATAGCAAATGATTTTTAGAAGTAAGGTGCCTCGCTCCATAGAGCAAGAGGCACCTTTTTTAGATATTTTTCCTCAAAAAGCCTTGCGGTATAAAAAAAACTCTTTATCTTTGCACCCGCAAACGAAAAAGGTGCCATAGCTCAGTTGGTAGAGCAAAGGACTGAAAA
>ULQN01026687.1_pt1 | contig 11332 bp, 12 predicted proteins | sample 1954491 | NCBI WGS metagenome assembly ULQN01 (sample SAMEA4835656, study PRJEB28245) | human gut metagenome | biome: gut microbiome; material: fecal sample | place: Denmark | collected 2008
GAAAGAATATTTATAAATTTTAAAAATGAAATAAAAAGTACAAAACTAGTAAATGAAGGGGATTTAATAACAATTAGAGGAAAAGGAAGATTTAAAATTTCTAAAATTATTGGAAACACACAAAAAGGAAAATATTTACTTAAAATAGAAAAATATGTATAAAATATAAAGAATTAAGTAAGAATACTTGAAAAGTATTCTTTTTTGTTATAGAATTACTACGATCAAATAGTAGGTCAAATTTTTGTATGCCTATAAGGCAAAAAAAGAATGGAGGAATTATAATGTCAATTAAAGTAGGTTTTAACGGATTTGGAAGAATTGGAAAATTAGCATTCCAAGCAGCTTTAGAGAAAGGTGATGAAGTAAACATCGTTGCTATAAATGATCCTTTTATAACAGCAGATTATATGGCTTACATGGTTAAATACGACACAATGCATGGAAGATTTAACGGAACAATCGAAGCAAAAGAAAATTCTTTAGTAGTAAATGGAAAAGAAATAAAAGTATATAATGAAATGGATCCACATAACATACCATGGGGAGAATTAGGTGTAGAATACGTATTTGAATGTTCAGGAGTATTTACAACAATGGAAAAAGCAGGAGCACACTTAGAAGCAGGAGCTAAAAAAGTAGTTATAAGTGCACCTTCAAAAGATGCTCCAATGTTTGTTATGGGTGTTAATAACGAAACATATGAAACAAGTATGAACATCGTTTCTAACGCATCTTGTACAACAAACTGTTTAGCACCACTTGCTAAAGTTATAAATGATAACTTTGGACTAAAAGATGGTTTAATGTCAACAGTACATGCTACAACAGCTACACAAAAAACAGTAGATGGAGCTTCTAAAAAAGATTGGAGAGGTGGACGTTCTGCAGCTGGAAATATTATTCCATCATCAACAGGTGCTGCAAAAGCAGTTGGAAAAGTTATTCCAGAATTAAATGGAAAATTAACAGGTATGTCTTTCAGAGTTCCAACATTAGATGTTTCTGTTGTTGACTTAACATGTAATTTAGAAAAACCAGCAACATATGAAGAAATATGTGCTGCAGTTAAAAAAGCTTCAGAAAATGAATTAAAAGGAATTCTTGAATATACAGATGAACCAGTTGTTTCTTCAGACTTTTTAGGAGATTCACATACATCTATATTTGATGCAGCTGCTGGTATCCAATTAACAGATACATTTGTAAAATTAGTTGCATGGTATGATAATGAATGGGGATATTCTCATAAATTAGTAGATTTAGCTTGCTATATGGCAACAAAAGACAATATGTAATAAATAAAGACTTAGAGGTTGCTTTTAAAGTAACCTCTAAAAGTCTAATGCAAAAGGATAGTTGTATAATAAACAATCTAAATTGTAAAGGTTACATATGTGCCTAAAAACATATATAAAATTATACATAGTTTGTTATATGTTCTAAAAAGGACATATATGCAACCTTTACAATTAAATAAATGCATTATTACAATAAGGTTATATAAATAGAAGGAGTGAATTTTATGAGTAAAAAAACAGTTAGAGATATTAACTTAGAAGGAAAAAAAGTAATCGAAAGATGTGACTTTAATGTACCATTATTAGAAGATGGAACAATAAGAGATAACACAAGAATTGTTGCAGCATTACCAACAATACAATATTTATTAGAAAAAAATTGTGCAATAATTTTATGTTCTCATTTAGGAAGACCAAAGGGAAAAGTTGTTCCAGAAATGTCTTTAGCACCAGTTGCAAAAGAATTAACAAGATTATTAGGAAAAGAAGTTAAACTTGCAAAAGATGTAATAGGTGAAGATGCTAAAAAATTAGCAGAAGAATTAAAACCAGGAGAAATAATGTTATTAGAAAATGTAAGATTTGAGCCAGGAGAAGAAAAAAATGACCCAGAACTTGCTAAAAACTTTGCAAGCTTAGCAGATGTATTTGTAAATGACGCATTTGGTACAGCTCATAGAGCACATGCTTCTACAGCAGGAATTGCAGATTATATACCAGCAGTAAGCGGATTTTTAATTGAAAAAGAATTAAAATTTTTAGGAGATGCAATAAATAATCCAAAAAGACCATTTGTAGCTATTTTAGGAGGAAAGAAAGTTTCTGATAAAATAGGAGTAATTGACAGTTTATTAGAAAAAGTAGATACATTATTAATTGGTGGAGCTATGGCATATACATTCTTCAGATCAATGGGATATACAGTAGGAAATTCAATTTGTGAAGAAGATAAATTAGATTTAGCACAAAACTTATTAAAGAAAGCAGAAGAAAAAGGTGTTAAATTAATGCTTCCAGTAGACACAAAAGTAGGAAAAGAATTTAAAGAAGATACAGAAAGTAAAGTAGTAAGCTACAAAGAAATTCCAGATGGATGGGAAGGATTCGATATTGGTACAGAAACAATAAAAATGTATACAGAAGAATTAAAAAATGCAGCAACTGTATTATGGAATGGACCAGTAGGATTATTCGAATTCGACCAATTTGCTATAGGAACAAATGCAATAGCAAATACTTTAGCAGAAATAGATGCTGTTACAGTAATTGGTGGTGGAGATTCAGCAGCAGCTATAAAGAAAGCTGGACTTTCAGATAAAATGACACATATGTCTACAGGTGGAGGAGCTTCACTAGAATTTATAGAAGGAAAAAAATTACCAGGAATAGAATGTTTAATGGATAAATAAATTCTAATTATTTCTAAAAAGCTTAAAGCCCATAAAAATAATTGATGGGCTTAGCTTCTAAATTGAAAGGAGAGAATATTATGCGTAAAAAAGTAATTGCTGGTAACTGGAAAATGAATATGCTTCCAAATGAAGCAATATCATGTATAGACGAATTAGCAAAATTAGTAAAAGATACAAATAACGAAGTTGTTTTATGTGTTCCATATACAGATTTATTTTATGCACTACTTACAGCGCAAAATACAAATATAAAAATAGGAGCACAAAATATGCACTTTGAAGAAAATGGTGCATACACAGGAGAAATTTCTGGACCAATGCTTAAATCAATTGGTGTAGAATATGTTATTATAGGTCATTCAGAAAGAAGACAATATTTTGCAGAAACAGATGAAACAGTAAATAAAAAAGTAAAATCAGCACATAAATATGGTCTAAAACCAATAGTGTGTGTAGGTGAAACTTTAGAACAAAAAGAAGCAGGAGAGACAACTAAAGTAATCACAGACCAAACAAGATTAGCTTTAGAAGGACTTTCAAATGAACAAGTAGAAGGAACAATAATAGCATATGAGCCAATTTGGGCAATAGGAACAGGAAAAACTGCAACTTCTGAAGATGCTAACAACTCTATAAAAGAAATTAGAAAAGAGATAGAAAAAAATTATGGACAAGAAGTGTCAGATAGAGTTATAATACAATACGGTGGAAGCGTTAAGTCAAGCAATGCAAAAGAACTATTTACAACATCTGACATAGATGGAGGATTAGTTGGAGGAGCAAGCTTAAAGGCTGACGAATTTGCTAAAATAGTAAACTTTGATAAGTAAGGATGGTAACAAGATATGAAAGATAAGCTAACAATGCTAATGATATTAGATGGGTTTGGTGAAAACAATCACAAAGAAGGAAATGCTGTTGAACTTGCAAACACACCTAATATAGATAGACTAATGAAAATTTGGCCAACAACAAATATTCATGCAAGTGAATTAAGTGTAGGACTTCCAGAAGGTCAAATGGGAAATTCTGAAGTAGGTCACACAAACATAGGAGCTGGTAGAATAGTTTATCAAGAATTAACTAAAATTACTAAATCAATAGAAGATGGTGACTTCTTTGCAATTCCAGAATTAGTAGAAGCAATAGAAAATTGCAAGAAAAACAATTCTAAATTGCACATATTAGGACTTGTTTCAGATGGAGGAGTTCATAGTCACATTCGTCATTTATTTGCAATTTTAGAATTAGCAAAAAGAAAAGATTTCGAAAATGTATATGTTCATTGCTTTACAGATGGAAGGGATACAGCCCCAACTTCTGGAGAAAGTTATATAACAATGCTAGAAGAAAAAATGAAAGAAAAAGGTGTAGGAAAAATTGCTACTATTTCTGGAAGATTCTACGCAATGGATAGGGATAAAAGATGGAACAGAGTTCAAAGAGCATACGATGCAATGGTAAAAGGTGAAGGAATAAAAGCAACAAGTGCAATAAATGCAATAGAAAGTTCTTATCAAAAAGAAGTTTTTGATGAATTTATAGAACCAACAGTTATTTGTAATGGGGATACACCTATTGCTAAAATAGAAGAAAACGATTCTGTAATATTCTTTAACTTTAGACCAGATAGAGCTAGAGAAATAACTAGAACATTAGTAGATCCAGAATTTAATGAATTCGAAACAAAGAAAATGAATTTAAATTATGTATGTTTCACACAATATGATGAAACAATGCCAAATGTAAAGGTTGCATTTAAACCAAAAAGATTAGAAAATACATTTGGAGAATATATAAGTAAAAATTCATTAAACCAATTAAGAATTGCAGAAACAGAAAAATATGCTCATGTTACATTTTTCTTTAATGGTGGAGAAGAAAAGCAATATCCAGGAGAAGATAGAATATTAGTTCCTTCACCAAAGGTAGAAACATATGATATGAAGCCAGAAATGAGTGCTTTAGAAGTTACAGAAAAAGTAGTGGATGCAATAAATTCTAAAAAATATGACACTATTATTTTAAATTATGCAAATCCAGATATGGTAGGGCATACAGGTAACTTAGAAGCAGCTATAAAAGCAATAGAAACAATAGATAACTGTGTAAAGAAAGTAGTAGATGCAGTAGAAGAACAAGAAGGAGTAATTCTTATTACTGCAGACCACGGAAATGCAGAGCAAATGATAGACTATAAAACAGGAGAGCCACATACAGCTCATACTACAAATTTAGTTCCATTAGTATTAGTGGGAATGAAAGATGTAAAATTAAAAGAAGGAAAATTAGCAGATTTAGCACCAACAATGTTAGAAATTATGGGATTAGAAAAGCCATCAGAAATGACTGGAGAAAGCCTAATAATAAAAGAATAAAATATACTTATGGGGGGAAATATAGTGTCGACTTCTGCCAGGATGAGGGAGTTATATAAAGAAATACAAAATAGTTTATTTGACATGATACCAGAAAAATGGAATAAAATATTTTTATATGCGTCTGTAATAGATGGAATTAATAGTTTAGAAACAGGAGAAATGTATTTTTATTATATTCCAAAGGGAATATTAAAAAGAGAGCCAGTTAATGTATATGAAGTACCAAATAAATTTAATTTAGAGGAATCTTCTTATTTTAAAATGGCAGATAATTTGTATGGAATTATAAAAAAATTAAGAAAAGAATACATTTCCACAAATGGAAGTTTATGGACTAATATAATAATTTCTATAGCAGATTGTACATTTAAGGTTGAATATGGTTTTGAAAACCTAGCAACCTCCCCATATAGTAATTATGATAGACATTTAGTTTTTAGATATAAATATTTAAAAACAGGACTAAATACTTATAGTAAGCGTGAAAAACAAATGGTTATAGATTATATAGAAAGAGAAGAAAATTCTAGTATAAGAAAAGATATATACGAGGAATCTATATATACTGCGCCAACTAAGAATTTAGTTAATTTTGAAAAAGATGCGCCAACAAAATCTAGAAAAGAAGAGCGAATGGAAGAAATATATGAGCTTGAAAAAGATAGCGAATTTTGGCCACATGATAAAAAATATATAATTTTAGAAAGCAAACCAAAAAGTAAAAACCAAATTATAAATACTAATAAAAGGTGAAAGGAGAAATAGAAATGATATATTCAAAAGAATTAGAAGAAATGTGCACAGTTGCAAAAGGAGTAAACCATGGACCAGCACCAATACCAGAAGAAGGTAAATGGGTTAAAGCAAAAGAAATAAAAGACATATCTGGTTTAACACATGGTATAGGATGGTGTGCACCACAACAAGGAGCTTGTAAATTAACATTAAATGTAAAAGATGGAATTATACAAGAAGCTTTAATAGAAACAATTGGATGTTCAGGAATGACACATTCAGCAGCTATGGCTGGAGAAATTTTAACAGGAAAAACATTATTAGAAGCATTAAATACAGATTTAGTATGTGATGCCATAAACACAGCTATGAGAGAATTATTCTTACAAATAGTATATGGAAGAACACAAACAGCTTTCTCAGAAGGAGGACTTCCTGTAGGAGCTGGACTTGAAGACTTAGGTAAAGGACATACATCACAAGTTGGAACAATTTATTCTAGTACATTAAAAGGTCCAAGATATTTACAATTAACAGAAGGATACATAGTAGAATTAGGATTAGACAAAGATGACCAAATTATTGGTTACAAATATGTTCATATGGGAAAAATGATGGAAAATATTAAAAAAGGAATAGAACCAATGGAAGCTATAGAAAAAGCTTCTGGAACATATGGAAGATTTGATGAAGCTGTTAAGAAAATAGACCCAAGAAAACAATAATAAGAGGTATAATATGAATATTTATTTTTCAGGTTCAATATATGGTGGAAGACAAAAATTAGAATCTTATAAAAAGTTAGTAAAAGAGCTTGCAAAGTTTGGAAAAGTACTAAACGAAGAAGTAGCAGACGATAATGTATTAATAAGTGAAGAGAGTGTTTCGGATAACGATGTTTTTGAAAGTTTAGTAAATAGACTAGAACAAGCAGATGTAGTTTTTGCAGAAGTAACAGTTCCATCATTAGGAGTTGGATATGAAATTGGCTATGCAGATAGTCATAATAAAAGAATAATTTGCGTTTACGATAAAACTGTAACATCTAAGATTACAACAATGCTTAGAGGTAACAACAAACTAAAAATTATTCCATATACAGATATAAATGAAATTATAAACAATTTGGAGAATATATTAAAGGAGGAAAATTAAATGGCAGTAACATTTGAAAGTTATGAAAGAAGAATAGACCAAATCAAACCAGTAATGGAAAAATACGGAATAAAAGATTTTGAAGATGCATTAAAAATATGTACAGACAAAGGATTTAATCCATACGAAATAGTAAAAGGAGTACAACCAATTTGTTTTGAAAATGCTGCTTGGGCATACACATTAGGTGCAGCAATAGCAGTAAAAAAAGGATGTACTAAAGCAGCAGATGCAGCAAAAGCAATAGGTGAAGGTTTACAATCATTCTGTATACCAGGTTCAGTTGCAGATGACAGAAAAGTTGGATTAGGACATGGAAACTTAGCTTCTATGTTACTTTCAGAAGATACAAAATGCTTTGCATTTTTAGCTGGACATGAAAGCTTTGCAGCAGCAGAAGGTGCTATTGGTATAGCAAAATCTGCAAATAAAGTTAGAAAAGAACCATTAAGAGTTATTCTAAACGGATTAGGAAAAGATGCAGCTCAAGTTATTTCTAGAATTAATGGATTTACATATGTAAAAACAGAATTTGACTTCTTCACAGGAAAAGTAAATGTTGTAGAAGAAATACCATATTCAGATGGAGAAAGAGCAAAAGTTAGATGCTATGGTGCAAACGATGTTAGAGAAGGTGTTGCTATAATGTGGATGGAAGATGTTGACGTATCTATTACAGGAAACTCAACAAACCCTACAAGATTCCAACATCCAGTTGCAGGAACATACAAAAAAGAAAGAATAGAAGCAGGTAAAAAATACTTCTCTGTAGCTTCTGGTGGAGGAACAGGAAGAACATTACACCCAGACAATATGGCAGCAGGACCAGCTTCATATGGTATGACAGATACTATGGGAAGAATGCATTCAGATGCACAATTTGCAGGAAGTTCATCAGTTCCAGCCCATGTAGAAATGATGGGATTAATAGGAATGGGTAACAACCCAATGGTTGGAGCTTCAGTAGCAGTAGCAGTAGCAGTAGAAGAAGCAATGAAATAATCAAATCGGGATTAGGGGACGGTCCTTAAAATCCCGATTCAAAAAAGCAGTATTTAGTACTGCTTTTTTGTTGTTTTATGAAAATCCCCAGATAGTCTGGAAAAATTTGCTATAAAGTTATTAAGTAATTAAGAATTTTAGCAAATATGAATTTTAGAAATTCTAAGAGAGCTTTTATATATTGAAAAATAAGTTTAAATGTAGTATAGTAATATAACAAAAAAGTTGAAAGGAGTATACCATATGAAAAAGTTTATAATTAAACGGAGTAATGAGTATAACGAATATATCCTTACAGCAGAAGGATATATTCCAAAAGAATTAGAAGAAGACTTAGAACAGCTAGTAGAAGATTTTGCCGATGACGAAATGCTACTAATTGAAGAAGTTTTCGAAAAAATAAAAGGATTTGGTAAATTTCATAAAAAGCGTAATGGAATTATAATAAGATTTTCTTTGCATTATGACTACAATACATATGAAAATCATTCTGTTAGATCGCTAACGATTGAAATATATGCAAGGAGAAGTGTGCTTCAAGTTTGCAAGGAGATCCTTTCAAGTTAAAGGAGAGTGGATATGCAATATCCACTCTTTTGCGTGATAGAAAAAACGACAATAGTAGAAACTATTAGATGATAGACTGATATTTTAAGGTAATAAATTATTTTACTTTTACATATAAAAGGATATATTTTCAAATAATTGGTAATAATAATATAAATGGAGGGATAATATGAAAGATTATTTGAAAATAGAACACATTGAAGCACTAGAAGTGCTAGATTCGAGGGGGAATCCAACAGTTCAAGTAGAAGTAATAACCGAAGGAGGATTTTGTGGAGTAGCGAAAGTGCCATCTGGAGCTTCAACTGGAAGTTTTGAAGCAGTAGAACTTAGAGATAATGATGAAGAAAGATACTTAGGAAAAGGGGTAAAAAAAGCAGTAGAAAATGTGAATAGAGTAATTGCTAAGAAAATAATAGGTATGAATGTATACGATCAAATAAAAATAGATAAAAGGTTAATAGATATAGATGGAACTGAAAATAAAGAAAAATTAGGAGCAAATGCTACATTAGGAGTATCTATTGCAGTAGCAAAAGCAGCTGCAAATTCGTTAGGAATGGCTTTATATAATTATATTGGTGGTATTAATGCAAAGAAATTGCCTATTCCAATGATGAATATATTAAATGGTGGAAAACATTCGGATAACAATATTAGTATACAAGAATTTATGATAATGCCTAAATCGGGAAGAGATTTTTCTGAGAACTTAAAAATGGGAGTAGAAACTTATCATAATCTGAAAAAAGTACTAAAAAGTAGAGGATATTCAGTTTCGGTAGGTGATGAAGGTGGATTTGCACCAAATTTATCAAGTGAAGAAGAAGCATTAGACGTAATAATTGAAGCAATAGAAAAAGCTGGTTATATTCCGGGCAAAGATATTTTTATAGCATTGGATGTAGCAAGTACAGAAATGTATGAAGAAGCTAGAAAAATAGGAAAGAATGGATATTTATTTTGGAAAACAGGAATATTTAAAACAAGTGATGAAATGATAGAATATTTAGAAGAATTAACAGAAAGATATCCAATTATTTCTATAGAAGATGGATTAGCGGAAGAAGATTGGCATTCTTGGAAAAAACTTACTCAAACATTAGGCAATAAAATTCAATTAGTTGGAGATGACTTATTTGTAACGAATACAGATAGATTAAGAAAGGGAATAAAAAATAAAGTAGCAAACAGTATATTAATAAAGCCAAACCAAATAGGAACATTAACAGAAACTTTGGATGCGATAGATATGGCAACTAAGGCAGGTTATACTGCTGTAATATCACATAGATCAGGAGAAACAGAAGATACAACTATAGCAGACATTTCTGTAGCTACAAATGTAGGGCAAATAAAAACAGGAGCACCATGTAGGACAGATAGAGTTGCTAAATATAATAGATTACTTAATATAGAAAATGAATTAAAGTAAGATTATTATTAAATAATGTGAGGGAAAAATAAATATAAAATAATAAACATTAAAATTGCTAAATGATGTATTTTATGTTATTATAAATATTGAACCAATTGTTTATTCAGTAGAAGAGAAGGGAGAATATTATGGATTGTTCAATGGTTATGGAAAAAAATCGGATAAAGAGAGTAGAGATTTCTGATTGTACGAACAAGTATGGATTCAGAATAATTGCAAGAGGAATTATCCCAAAAGAAAAGACAAATGATTTATCTTTGCTTTTAAAAGATCTTTTAGATAAAGACCGTATTCCAATTGGAAATGAACTGGTTGAATTTAAGAAGAAATTTAGAAAAGAGGGATTGATAGTATCTGAACATAGATATTATAATATCGAATACTTAGCGCAGTTGAATTCGGAACTTGGGATAGGAGAAGTTTATGCTATGACCATAGAAATGCATATAATGAGAAGCCCGAAATGGTGGTTTATGAAACATTAAACGACTAGGATATTAGCTATGTACTGTAAATGAAGTACATGGCTAATATTTTTTTATTATTGATATAATAGAAAAAGAATGATATAAATAATTAAGCAAGGAGGTACAATATGATAGAAAAATATAATGATAATAATAGTTGCGAACTAAATAAAAATTTAAAGTTAAAACTAATATTAGCATCTAGTTCAAAACAAAGACAAGATATTTTTAATAATATAGGATTAAAATATGAAATTATAAAAAGTTTAGTTGAAGAAAAAAGTAATAGTACAGATCCAAGTGAATATGCAAAAGACTTATCTAAGGATAAGGCAAACTCTGTTGCATCTCAAATAAATGAAAAAGCAATAATTATAGCAGCAGATTCAATAATATATATGAATGGAAAAATTTATGAAAAACCAAAAAGTAAAGAAGAAGCATATAAAAACTTAAAAGAAATGTCTGGAAAAATTACTAATGCTGTAACTGGAGTTACAATAAAAGACTTATATAAAGATAAAGAAGTTTGTTTTGCAGATGTAGCAGAAGTACATCTTAGAGAAATAGACGATGAAGATATTAAATGGTATATAGAAAATGAAAAAGACATATTTAACAGGTGTGGTTATGCAATGTTAGGAAAAGCATCAATTTTTTTAGAAAAAGTAAATGGAGATTATAATACTTTATTTGGAATTTCACCAAGCAAAGTATATGAAAAATTGAAAGAATTAGGATATAAAATATCAGATTTTGAATTAGAATAAGAAAGATAAAAAATTTAATTACTAAAATGTAAGGGAGACATATTAGGTGGAACATATTCATTCTATTATAATTATAAAAAAAGGTAATAAATATTTAAATTATT
>ULQN01021074.1_pt1 | contig 11328 bp, 9 predicted proteins | sample 1954491 | NCBI WGS metagenome assembly ULQN01 (sample SAMEA4835656, study PRJEB28245) | human gut metagenome | biome: gut microbiome; material: fecal sample | place: Denmark | collected 2008
CCATCAACTGGATGGCACTGGGCTCCACCGTTATGGGCCTGGCCACCAGCATGCTGGCCTACCTGAATGTCTCCAACATTGCCGGTGTGGCGGTCCAGCTGCAGAAGAAGGACCCCGAGAAGTACCCTGAGCCGGAAGGCACCATCAACGGCAACCTCATCATCGATTCCACCCTGACCTACTTTTCCAGCGTGGCTGGCATCGGCATGGGCCTGCTGAACATCGCTGCGGGCGTGGGCACCGTCTACCTGGGCATGAAGTCCGGTTCTTAAAAATTAGCACTGGACATTTGAGCCAAAACGTGGTATAATTCTTCCTGCATTCGCGGGCATCGTACATCGGCTAGTATATCAGCCTTCCAAGCTGAGGAGGTGGGTTCGATTCCCATTGCCCGCTCCATGCAGAAAAGGCGCTGATTCGTTCAGAATCGGCGCTTTTTATTTTGCCTGTAACCCACTTGACAATGGCAGCCTGATCCGCTATACTGAATATAGGATAAAACCACTATTTAATGGAGGCGGCGGCGTGCAGGAATACGAAATCGAATTTTATGACAAAGCCGATGGCTCCGAACCGGCGAAAGAGTTTATTCTGGCTCTGGATGCGAAAATGCGGGCCAAGGTCGTGCGCACGGTGGGGCTTCTCCGGGAGGAAGGGCCTTCACTGCGGGAGCCGTACTCCAAGCATCTGGAGGATGGCATTTTGAGATCCGCACCAAGTTCGGCTCCGACATTACCCGTGTGCTGTACTTTTTTGTGATCGGCAGAAGGATCATCCTTACGAACGGCTTTGTCAAAAAGACGCAGAAGACACCTGCTTCCGAGATCGCACTTGCAAAGCAGTACCGTGCCGATTATCTCAGCCGAAAGGAGTGCTCCAAATGACCAATTTCAATGATTTTCTCAACGAACAGATGAAAGACCCTGAGTTCAAGGCAGAGTGGGATGCCCTTGACCCCGAATTTGCTGTGATCGAGGCGATCCTTGCCGCCCGGAAGGAAAGCGGACTGACCCAGCAACAGCTTTCCGAGCGCACCGGCATTGCCCAGACAGACATCAGCAAGCTGGAGCGTGGCAACGGAAATCCTTCGCTTCGCACCCTGCAGCGGCTGGCTGCCGGGATGGGGATGCGGGTCAAGATCGAATTTGTTCCGGCAAAGTGAACCTCAAAGCAGATGGCCTGCGGGCTGTCTGCTTTTTTGATGGGGAGAGCTTGTTCACTTTACCTGTTTACTTTGAAGCGATTTTATAGTAAAATAAGATGAATAAATCAGGGGCAGGGGAAACTTTGGCCTGATGAGAGAAATGATTTAGGTGGTGTATTGATATGGCATTGAAATATCAGCGGATCCTTCTGAAGATCAGCGGCGAGGCCCTGGGCGGCGAAAAGGGCACCGGCTTTGACGAGCCGACCATGGACGCGATCTGCGGCGGCGTGAAAAAGGCCCACGACCTGGGCGTGCAGATCGGCATCGTGGTGGGCGGCGGCAACTTCTGGCGCGGCCGTTCCAGCGGCAAAATGGAGCGCACCCTGGCCGACAAGATCGGAATGCTGGCGACCGTGATGAACGCGCTGGCCGTCTCCGACAAGCTGGAGCAGCTGGGCGTGGAGACCGAGGTGTTCACCTCCATCACCATGCCGCAGGTGGCCCCCGCCTTTACCCGCAAGGATGCCCTGAAGGCCATGGCAGACGGCAAGATCGCCATCTTCGGCGGCGGCACCGGCAACCCCTTCTTCTCCACCGATACCACCACGGCCCTGCGTGCTGTTGAGGTGAGTGCGGATATCATGTTCAAGGCCACCATGGTGGACGGTGTGTACGACAAGGACCCCCATAAGTACCCCGATGCCAAAAAGTACGACACCCTGACCTTTACCAAGGTGCTGGAGGATCGCCTGGCTGTGATGGACGGCACTGCCGCCACCCTCTGCCGCGACAACAAGCTCCCCATCCTGGTCTTTGACCTGGCCGACCCGGACAACATTGCAAAGGCCGTGCAGGGCGAGAACGTGGGCACCCTGGTCTACGAGGGCTGAGCATAGCCCGCATCCCCGTACCATAGAATGGAACAGGCAGCAATTACAGCGCCTGTGCAGAACAATATATAACAGGAGAAAAGGACAATGAGCAGCAACACCAAGGCATTTGAAGAAAAGATGAAGAGCTCCGTGGAGCATCTGGACCGCGAGCTGGCCGCTGTGCGTGCAGGCCGCGCCAACCCCGCCGTTCTGGACAAGGTGAGCGTGGACTACTACGGTGCCCCCACTCCCATCCAGCAGGTGGCCTCTGTGGCCGTGAGCGAGGCCCGCACCCTGACCATTACCCCCTGGGACCGCACCCTGCTGCGCGCCATCAGCAAGGCCATCATGGCCAGCGACGTGGGCATCACCCCCATTGATGACGGCTCCACCATCCGCCTGAACTTCCCGGCTCCCACCGAGGAGCGCCGCAAGCAGCTGGCAAAGGAAGTTGCCAAGCTGGGCGAGGAGGCCAAGGTGGCCGTGCGCAATGTCCGCCGCGACGCTATGGACAAGGCCAAGGCCATGAAGAAGGCCGGTGAGCTGACCGAGGATACCCAGAAGACCATGGAAGAAGAGGTCCAGAAGCTGACCGACAAGTATATCAAGAACATCGACGCAGCCGTTGAGGAAAAGCAGAAGGAGATCATGTCCGTCTGATCGCCGCGGCGAAACGAAATGTGTGAGGTGCCGTGCGCTGGAACGAGTGCGCGGCACTTTTTGCCGAAACCGGGGCAGGGAACCCCCGCCCCGCAAACGCAGGAGAATGATTATGAACCATCCCAAAGAATTTGCCGAGGGCCTTTCCATCGGCATCATCATGGACGGCAATGGCCGCTGGGCCAAGCAGCGGGGCCTGCCCCGCACCGCGGGCCACAAAAAGGGTGCCGCCGTGTTTCAGGATATCGCCAACTACTGCGAGGAGCTGGGCGTTTCGTCCGTGACCTTCTACGCCTTCTCCACCGAGAACTGGAAGCGCCCGCTGGAAGAGGTCTCCGCCATTATGAAGCTGTTCGGCGAGTATCTGCTCAAGGGCTTCAACTATAAGGACCGCAACATCCGCATCAAGTTCCTGGGTGATCGGGCCGCGCTGGATGCAAAGCTCCAGAAGCTGATGAACGAGCTGGAGGAGGACTCCGCTGCCAAGACCGGCATGACCCTGAACATTGCCGTGAACTACGGCGGCCGCCCCGAGATCGTGCGGGCCGCCCGGCAGCTGGCCCAGCAGGTGGCAGAGGGCACCCTCAAGCCCGAGGACATCACCGAAGAGATGATGAGCGACCACATGTATACCGCCGGCCAGAAGGACCCGGATTTCATCCTGCGTCCCTCGGGCGAGAAGCGCCTTTCCAACTTCATGCTCTGGCAGGCCGCTTACGCCGAACTGGTGGAGATGGATGTGCTCTGGCCTGATTTCACCCGTGATGACCTGGATGCCGCCATCACGGAGTTCAACAAGCGCTCCCGCCGGTTTGGCGGCATCTGACCCTTGCAATTCCCAAAAGGAGAAATTTGAATGAAAACTCGTATCATAACCGCAATTGTGGGCATCCTCGTCCTGATCGGGGTGCTGTTCACCTTTGACACGCTGGTGTTCAATTTTGTCATTGCCGCCATTACCCTGATCGCCATCCACGAGGTCTTCAAGGCCCTGGGCTTTGGCAGAAAGGAATGGCCCATGTACGCCGTGTTTGTGCCCTACACCCTGCTGATCATGCTGTCCAGCTATCAGGTGTGGCGGCGGCTGGTCATGCCGGCATCCTTCTTGATGGTGCTGTTCTTCGGCATCTATCTGGTGGTGCGCAACGCACAGGTGGATTTTGCAAAAGCCAGCGGTCTGGTGATGTTTTCCGGCATCGTGATCTTCTGCTTCTACTCCTTTATCCGTTTGAAGGAGCTGCTGCCGGTGGAGACCTACGGCTATGACGCGATGTTCTTTATTCTGCTCATCCTCTGCTTTGCCTGGGGCGGCGATACCTGCGCCTACTTTGCAGGCAGAGCCTTTGGCAAGCACAAACTCTGCCCCGTGGTCAGCCCCAAAAAGACCGTGGAGGGAGCCATTGGCGGCGTGCTGGGCACCATGGTGTTCGGCGTGATCGCCACCGTGATCTACTCCATTGCGGCCAACCGGATGGAGGCGTTCACCCGCACCAACATCGGCGTTTCGATGTACGTGATCATTGCCCTGCTGGCCTGTGTGGCCGCTGTGCTGGGCATCTACGGCGACCTGTTCGCCAGCGTGGTCAAGCGCCAGTGCGGCATCAAGGATTATGGTACCATCTTCCCGGGCCACGGCGGCATTCTGGACCGCTTCGACAGCGTCATGTTCATTGCGCCGTTCGTCACCATGGTGGTCATCGCTGTTTTCTATCACTGAATGCAGGAGGTAGCTTATGTCTAAAAAAATCACGCTGCTGGGTTCTACCGGTTCCATCGGCACCCAGAGCCTGGATGTCATCCGTGCCCAGGGGTATGAGGTGTTCGGCCTTTCCGCCCACAGCCATGTGGAGAAGATCCTGGAGCAGATCGAGGAGTTCCACCCCCGGTATGTCTGCATGACCGACCCCGATGCCGCCGCCCGGCTGGACGCGGCTCTGGCGGGCCGTGCCAACGCCCCCCGGCTGCTGACCGGCCCCGAGGGCCTGAAGGAGCTGGCCGCCATGGACGGACCCGATGTGGTGCTGAACAGTGTGGTGGGCATCGCCGGTCTGGGTGCCAGCCTGACCGCCATTGAGAGCGGCCACGATCTGGCCCTTGCCAACAAGGAGAGCCTTGTCACGGGCGGCCACCTGGTGACCCAGGCTGTGGCAAAGCACGGCGTGAAGCTGCTGCCTGTGGACAGCGAGCACTCCGCCATCTTCCAGTGCCTGCAGGACAAGGAGAGCGCCAAGAGCCTGACCAAGATCCTGCTCACGGCCTCCGGCGGCCCCTTCTTCGGCATGAAGACCGAGGAGCTGCGGGGCAAGACCAAGGCCGATGCCCTCAAGCACCCCAACTGGAACATGGGTGCCAAGATCACCATCGACTCCGCCACCCTGATGAACAAGGGCCTGGAGCTGATCGAGGCAGTCTGGCTGTTCGGCCTGCCCCCCGAGAAGATCCAGATCGTGGTGCAGCGCCAGAGCATTGTCCACTCTGCCGTGCAGTACAGCGATAACTCCATCATCGCCCAGCTGGGCGTGCCCGATATGCGCATCCCCATCCAGTACGCCCTGACCTACCCGGCCCGTGTGCCCGGTGTGGTGCCCGAGCTGGACTTTACCACCCTGAAGTTGCTGACCTTCGATGTGGCCGACGAGGAGACCTTCCGCTGCCTGGCTGCCTGCAAAAAGGCCATCAAGAAGGGCGGTCTGGGCCCCTGCGCCGCCAACGGTGCCAACGAGGAGGCAGTCAAGCTCTTCCTCGAGGATAAGATCGGCTTCCTCGATATCGGCCGTCTGGTGGAGGCTGTTGTGGACAGCGACAGCTTTGGCGGCGACTACACCCTGGCCGATGTGTATGAGTGCGACAAGATGGCCCGCGCCTTTGTGAGAGCGCACCTGTAAGGAGAACTGATGTCTTTTATTGTCACCTTTATTGCTGCGGTGTTCGTGTTCAGCGCCGTGATCGCCATCCATGAGTTCGGCCACTTCATGGTGGCAAAGCTCTGCGGTGTGCAGGTCAACGAGTTCTCCATCGGCATGGGGCCGGTGCTGTGCAAATGGGTGCGCAAGGGCACCCAGTACAGCATCCGCGCCCTGCCCGTGGGCGGCTTTGTGGCGCTGGAAGGGGAGGAAAGCCCCGAGAGCAAGCAGGCGGAGGAACGGTCAAACCCCTCAGCCGCCGATGGCGGCAGCTCCCCTGATAGGGGAGCCCTTGGCATAGCGGAGACTTCCCCCGAGGAGGAAAAGCCTGCTGGTATTCCTCTGAATGAGGCCCCTGTCTGGCAGCGGGCCCTCATTATGCTGGCGGGTGCCGGGATGAACTTTGTGCTGGGCTTTGTGGTCATGGCCATCCTCATCACGGCCCAGAGCGAGCCTATCACCAGCAAGGTCCTCTATCAGGTGGAGGAGAACGCCCTCTGCGGCCAGACCGGCCTGCAGGCAGGGGATAAGATCCTTGCGGTGAACGGCCGCCGCTGCTTTGTGGCAAACGATATCCTCTATGAGCTGATGCGCACCGAGGACTACACCGCCGATTTCACCGTTCTGCGGGACGGCAAAAAGGTGGAGCTGCCCGGTGTGCAGTTCGACACCTGGCAGGATGACAAGGGCGAGACCCACATGAACCTGGGCTTTACAGTCTACGGCATCAAAAAAACACCGCTGAACGTGCTGAAAGAGGCGGGCAACAGTGTGCTCTACTACGGGCGCATCATCTTTGCCTCCCTCTCCGACCTGCTGCGGGGGCGGGAGAGCATCAACGACCTCTCCGGCCCGGTGGGCATCGTAACGGCCATCGGGCAGGCCGCCAGCTACGGCTGGCAGGACCTGCTGGAGATGCTGGCGCTCATCACCGTGAATGTGGGCATCTTCAACCTGCTGCCCTTCCCGGCGCTGGACGGCGGCAAAGTGGTGTTCCTGCTCATTGAAGGCGTGACCGGCCATGCCGTGCCCGAAAAGATCCAGAGCGGCCTGATCGTGGCAGCCTTTGCGCTGCTGTTCGGGCTGATGATTTTTGCAACTTACAACGATATCCTCCGGCTCATTACCGGGGCAATGTGATACGGAAAGGAAAACGACCATGCGGCAGCTGAAACGAGAAGTGAAGATCGGCAATGTGACCATTGGCGGCAACAACCCCATTGCGGTGCAGACCATGCTGAATGTCCCCGTGGAGGACATTGAGGGCAACGTTGCCCAGGCAAAGCGCTGTGAGGCGGCGGGCTGCCAGATCCTGCGTGTGACCTGCCCCAGCGCGGCGGATGCCAAGTGCATCGAGGCCGTGAAGAACGCGGTGAACATCCCCATCGTGGCGGATATCCACTTTGACTACAAGGCAGCGCTGGCCTGCGCCGACGTTGGTGTGGACAAGATCCGCATCAACCCCGGCAACATCGGCGACGACGACCGGGTCAAGGCCGTGGTGCAGGCCTGCCAGCAGAAGAACATCCCCATCCGCATCGGCGTGAACGGCGGCAGCCTGGAAAAGCACATTCTGGCAAAGTACGGCGCACCCGTGCCCGAGGCCATGGTGGAAAGCGCCCTGTACCATGTCCGCCTGCTGGAGAAGTTCGATTTCAACAACATCGTCATCTCCATCAAGAACTCCAACGTGCCCCGCATGATGGAGGCCTACCGCCAGCTGAGCGCCGTGACCGATTACCCCCTGCATGTGGGCGTGACCGAGGCCGGTACTTACCAGATGGGTCTGCTCAAGAGCGGCATGGGCATTGGCGGGATGCTGCTGGAGGGCATCGGCGATACCATCCGCGTCTCGCTGGCCGCCGAGCCCGAGAAGGAAGTGGAAGCAGGCTACAACATCCTGCGCGCCGTGGGCTTCCCCGTGGCTGGCCCTGAGGTCATCACCTGCCCCACCTGCGGCCGCACCCAGTACCCCTGCACCGAGATCGCCAACGAGGTGGAAAAGCGCCTGCAGGGCTATAAGAAATCCATCAAGGTGGCCGTGATGGGCTGCGTGGTCAACGGCCCCGGCGAGGCCCGCGAAGCCGATATCGGCATTGCAGGCGGCAAGGGCGAGGCTGTCCTCTTCATCCATGGCCAGCCCATCAAGAAGCTGACCGGGGATAATATCCTCGACCAGTTCATGGAGGAGATCTATAAGATTTAAGAAAGCCCTCTCAGTCTCGCTGCGCTCGCCAGCTCCCCCAAAGGGGGAGCCAACGCATCTGTAAGGGGAACGGGTGCTGACGGTTAAACCTCTCAGCCGTCGCTGACGGTTAAACCTCTCCGTCATCTTCGCTAACGCTCGATGCCACCGTACGGGTTGAGCCGGGAGCAGCTGCTGGAGTCAAACCCCACCGTCATTGCTTCGCAATGCCACCGCCCCTAATAGGGGCGGCCTTGGCAAAAAGATGAAGCTTTACGAGATGCCAAAGGCCCCCCTATTAGCGGGGGCTGTCGCCGCAGGCGACTGGGGGGTTAAGTTCAGCACCCCCTAAAGGTCATGCCGCAATCGCCTCTCCCTTTGGGAGAGGTGGCATCCCGCAGGGATGACGGAGAGGGCGCAGGCGAAGCGCCTGAGAGGTTCAGAAATAACATCAAAAGGAGTAACCCATCGTGACACCACTTGTATCTCAGCTATGGCCGCAGTTCATGGCGGACCCGGATTTCGCGGCCAGTTTCGGGCGCGTGATCGTGGAGCATGCCCGGATGCTGCGGCAGGAGCGGCAGGTTGTTTTTACCCTGCGCAGTGCCGCCCCGCTGGACAAGGGGCTGTGCGCCCGGCTGCTGGCCTCCCTGCAGCCGGATTATGAGGGCTTTGAACTGAAGATCGACAACCTCTTTGGCTATGCCACGCTGGACGAAGCCGCCCTGCGGGAGCTGATGGAGGAGATGAAGCGGGACGGCATCCCCATCAACGGCTTTCTGGACCGGTGCCGGATCACCATCACCGGCCAGAACATCACGGTGGGGGTCTGCCACGGTACCAAGTTTTTGCAGGAGATGGAGTTTGAGCGCCTGCTGGCGGACCGCGTTGCCGCCCACACCGGTGTCAGGCCCAAAGTCACCCTGACAAGCGCGGTGGGCGAGGCCGAACAGCGCCAGATGGAGGAAAAGCTGGAGCGCAAGATCGCCCCGCCGGTGGTCAAGTTCGAGAAAAAGAACACCGCCCCCTCCATCAAGGTGGAGGGCCTTGACCTGACCGACAAGCCCGTGACCATTTTCCACGGCAAGATGTTCACCCCCAAGAACCTCACCCCCCTCAAGGACCTGGGCGGCGAGGGCGGCAAGTGCATGATCTGGGGCGACGTGTTCTTCACCGAGGTCAAGGGCAACTACCGCAAGATCTACACGGTGTCCATCACCGATTACACCGGCTCCATCAACCTGAAGATCCGCGCGCAGGAAGGGGAGGACTGCTCCAAGTGGGAGAACATCCCCAAGGGCACCACCCTGCTGGTGCGCGGCGACTGCACCTACGACAAGTACGAGCACGACTACATCGTCTACCCCTACGATGTCCTGTTCGTGGAGCGGAAAAAGCGGGAGGACAACGCCCCGGAAAAGCGGGTGGAGCTTCACCTGCATACCAAGCTGTCCAGCATGGATGCCTTCTGCGACCCGGGCGGCATCGTCAAGCTGGCCCACCGGATGGGCCACCCTGCCATTGCCATCACCGACCACGGTGTCTGTCAGGGCTACCCGGAGGCCATGCTGGCCACCGACGAGATCCACAAGAGCGACCCGGAGTTCAAGCTGATCTACGGCTGCGAGGCCTACTTTGTGGATGATATGGTGCCCTGCGTCTACGGCGTGAAGGACCAGCCGCTGGACGGCGAGTTCTGCGTGTTCGACACCGAGACCACCGGCCTGGACCCCGGCGTGGAGTACCTGACCGAGATCGGCGCGGTGATCGTGCGGAACGGGGAAGTGGTGGAGGAGTTCGACACCTTTGTCAAGCCGGGCAAGCCCATCACCCCCAAGATCACCGAGCTGACCGGCATCACCAACGAGATGGTGGCTGATGCCCCCGGGGAGAAGGAAGCGCTGGAAGCCTTTCTCCGGTTCGCGGATGGCCGCATCCTGGTGGCCCACAATGCCCATGCGTTCGATATCCGCTTCCTGAAAGCCGCCGCCAAGCGCAGCGGCATTTCCTTTGAGCCGACCTATATCGACACCCTGACCATGGCGCAGGCCATGTACCCGGGCCTGCACAACTACAAGCAGGGGACCATCAACAAGCATCTGGAGCTGCCCAGCTACGAGGCCCACCGCGCCTGCGAGGATTCCGCCGCGCTGGGCCGCATCTTCTGCGTCATGCTCAGTGACCTTGCCGAGAAAGAGGTCACCACCGTGGAGGGCATCAACACCGGTCTGGGCGGCAACCGGGAGGTGCTGAAAAAGAAGTACTTCCACCTCATCATTCTGGTCAAGAACCAGATGGGCCTGAAGAACCTGTACAAGATCGTGAGCGAGGCCCACGTCAACTACTTCTTCAAGAAGCCCCGTGTGCCCCGCAGCCTGCTGAACAAGTACCGCGACGGCCTGATCCTGACCAGCGCCTGTGAGGCGGGCGAGCTTTACCGTGCCGTTGTGGAGGGACGCTCCTACGAGGAACTGAAGAAGATCGCCTCCTACTACGACGTGCTGGAGATCCAGCCCCTGGGCAACAACGAGTATATGGTGCGGGACGGCAAGGTGGAGAGCGAGGAGGTCATCAAGGACTTCAACCGCACCATCATCCGGCTGGGCGAGGACCTGCACAAACCGGTCATCGCCACCGGCGACGTGCACTTTACCGAGCCGGAGGATGCCATCTACCGCACGGTGCTGCAGGCGGGCAACGGCTTCAAGGATGCGGACACCCAGCCCCCGCTGTTCTACCGCACCACTGAGGATATGCTGAAGCAGTTCAGCTACCTGCCCAAGGAAAAGGCCTACGAGATCGTGGTGACCAACCCCCGCAAGATCGCGGCCACCATCGACAACAACGTGCGGGCCATCCCGCGCGGCACCTACCCGCCCAGCATCGAGGGCGCGGAGCAGCAGCTGCGCGATGCCACCTGGGAACACGCCAGGCGGGATTACGGCGACCCCCTGCCCAAGATCGTGGAGGACCGCCTGAAAAAGGAGCTGGACTCCATCTGCGGCCACGGCTACGCTGTTCTGTACGTCATTGCCGTCAAGCTGGTGGCCTACTCCAACGCGGGCGGCTATCAGGTGGGCAGCCGTGGCTCGGTGGGCTCCTCTGCCGTGGCCCACTTCTCCGGCATTTCGGAGGTCAACAGCCTGCCGCCCCACTACCGCTGCCCCAAGTGCAAGTACAGCGAGTTCATCACCGACGGCAGCGTGGACGACGGCTTTGACCTGCCCGATAAGGACTGCCCCCACTGCGGCACCCGGATGCTGGTGGACGGCCACGACATCCCCTTTGAGACCTTCCTGGGCTTCTACGGCGACAAGGAGCCTGATATCGACCTGAACTTCTCGGGCGAGTATCAGTCCAACGTCCACCGCTATACCGAGGAGCTGTTCGGCAAGGCCAATGTGTTCAAGGCGGGCACAGTGTCCGGCATTCAGGACAAGACCGCCTACGGCTATGTCAAAAAGTATCTGGAGGCCCGCGGCAAAACCGTCAACCACGCCGAGGAGAACCGCCTGACCCTGGGCTGCACCGGTGTCAAGCGCACCACCGGCCAGCACCCCG
>ULQN01039818.1_pt1 | contig 11243 bp, 10 predicted proteins | sample 1954491 | NCBI WGS metagenome assembly ULQN01 (sample SAMEA4835656, study PRJEB28245) | human gut metagenome | biome: gut microbiome; material: fecal sample | place: Denmark | collected 2008
TTTATTTTTTCTTTTTTTAAAGTGGAATTTAACTTTTCACTTTTACCAAAATAAAAAGTACATAATTAAATGTACTTCATACCTAACTTTAAATGCGCTGCAGGTGGGAAGGGTGCATGTTTATTTAAAGTTATAATTAAGATAGTGTATAGTAATAATAAAAAAAGGCGTTGCTAAATATTTATATCTAGCAACTTAATATTATCATACTTCAATAAATATCTTTCACATTTTTTTGATTATAATATTTTAATTTTTGAGAATTTAATTACTACTGTAGATAAAAAGAGCTCAATTCAATTGAGCCCTTCTATAATTCAATAATTCTATTATTTTCCAAAATATCTATCTAATAAACCTTTTAATGCTTTACCATGTCTAGCTTCATCTCTAGCCATTTCATGAACAGTATCATGAATTGCATCTAAATTATTCTTTTTAGCACATGTAGCAAGTTCAACTTTACCAGCAGTAGCTCCAAATTCACAATCAACACGCCAAGCTAAATTATCTTTAGTTGTTGCTTTCATATTTGGTTCTAAATCTTCTCCTAACATTTCAGCAAATTTAGCTGCATGTTCTGCTTCTTCATAAGCAGCTTTTTCCCAATATAATCCAATTTCAGGATAACCTTCTCTATGAGCAATTCTTGCCATACATAAATACATACCAACTTCTGAACATTCACCTTCAAAGTTAGCTTTTAATTGATCAAAGATATATTTTTTATCTTCATCACTGATATCAGGATTATTTTTTACAGTTTTAGCATAGATTCCATATTCATGTTCTGCTGCTAATTTCATTTCACCTTTTACTTCTTCAAACATGTCAGCCCCTACATGACATACTGGACATTCAGCTGGTGCTGCATCTCCTTCATAAACATATCCACATACTTTACATACAAATTTAGCCATATTTCTTTTCTCCTTTTCTATAATTCCTTATTAGGAATGATTACTACTTAAGTATAGCATATTATTTTCTTATGTCAATGGTTTTAAACTCATAATTTGTATCTTTCTTTATTATAATACAAAAAAGATGCCTAAGCATCTCTTGATTGAATTAATAAAATATTTCCACTATTTTCAATAATAGCATATTCACCTTTGACTTCATTAGAAACACAAAGAGGATCTTCTCTTTTTAAAAGATAATGATCTAAAGTATATTCTGCTTGTTTAATAGATAAACTACTTTCATTCAAGGCAAATAAAGAAAAATAATAATAACCCTTATTTTCTATATGATGAATACCTGGTTTTAATAATTGAATACAGTTTTGTTGGTCAATGACTTTTAACTTTATATCTTGATATTTTTCTAATAAACATATGACCGCAAAAAAATGATCGAGACGTCCTCCTGTTACACCATAGATTTCAATTTCATCATAGCCTTTTGATAAAAGATAATCAATAGCAGCATGAGTATCTGTCACATCTTTTCTTTCTGGTAAAATTTGAATATTTAAATTTTCTAATGTCTGTCTATTTTGTAAGGAATCAAAATCACCGATGGCAAACTTTGGTGTAATTCCTTGTTTCAATAATTCTTCCACACCATGATCCACCCCAATATATTCTCTGTCTTGAGGAAGTATCATCTTTTCTAAATGTGTGGCACATAACGCTATTTTCATTTTAAAGAAGCAATCCTTTGTGAACAATCTTCACTATTAAAAACATAGCTTCCTGCAACAAGAACATCAACACCTGCTTCTTTACATTGTTTTCCTGTTGTTTCGTTGATTCCACCATCAACTTCAATGAGATAATTGTAATTGTTATCTTTTCTTCTTGAAACTAAATCTTTGATTTTATCTAAGGCAATTTCTTTAAAGGATTGTCCACCAAAGCCTGGTTCAACAGACATAACTAAAACAACATCTAGTAAGGCTAAATAATCATTGATGGCATCAACGGGTGTGTTTGGTTTAATACTGATTCCTACTTGAACATTTTGTTCTTTGATATGAGAAATAAGTTGAAGTGTTTCTTCTTTGTTTTCCATAGCTTCTATATGGAAAACAATAAGATTTGCCCCACTTTTAATAAATTCATCGCAATATTTTTGTGGCTCACTAATCATTAAATGAACATCTAAAAATAAGTTTGTAACTTTTGAGACATCTTTTAAAATACTATATCCAAAAGAAATATTTGGAACAAAATGACCATCCATAACATCATAATGAAGCCAATCAGCTTGTCCTTTTTCTATTTTTTCAATATCTTCTTTTAAATGTGCAAAATTTGCGGATAACACTGAGGGTGCAACTTTAACCATATTTTTTCTCCTTTTTTTCTTTTAATTCTTTAAGCATTATTAAATAATGTTCATAACGTTCTTTAGAAATCTTTCCTTGTTCAACAGCTTCTTTTACAGCACAATGAGGTTCACTATCATGGAGACAACCTCTAAACTTGCAATCATAAGCAAGTTCATCAAAATCATGATAAGCTCTCGCTGCTTCTGTTGGTTCCATTTCTAATTCTAATGATGAAAACCCAGGTGTATCGCCTACATAACCATCATACATCTTTAAAAGTTCAACATGTCGCGTCGTATGTTTTCCTCTTCCTAAAGCTTTGGAAATTTGATTTGTTTCTAGATTAAGTGAAATATCTAAAGCATTCAATAAACTTGATTTACCGACACCACTTTGTCCTGTAATCACAGTTACCTTATCTTTAAAGATATCTTTAATTTCTTCAATTCCTTTTCCTTGTTTAGAACTTGTTTCAATAACTTTATATCCTGCATTTCTATATTCATCAATATACTGGTGAATATGATCATCACTTTCAAGATCCATCTTTGAAATCACAATAATTGGTTCAATATCATAATATTCTATCAACAATAGAAACTTATCTAAAAGTGTTGTTGAAAAATCTGGTTCTTTTCTTGAAAATACCAGTAATGCTTGATCTACGTTGGCAACAGGTGGTCTTTTCAAAACGTTTTTTCTTTCAAGAATCTTCAAAAGATAACCGTCATCGTGACTTCCACTTTGAAATTCCACAAAATCTCCAACAACTGGTTTTATATCTTCTTTTCTAAATTTTCCACGAGCTCTACATTGATGAATGGTTTTTCCATCATCAATGTAATAAAAACCCGCAAGTGCTTTTATAATTCTTCCTTTTTCATCAGTCTTCATAATAGTAAATTGTAATTTCCGTTTGTTTTTTTGTAACTGTTGTTCCTGCATCAATACTTTGTTTATAAACAGCACCGATGTATCTTTCATCACCGCTACCATCTTCTGGGAATTGTTCCCCAACCATTGAAACAACAAAACCTAAGTTTGTAAGATTTGTCTTAGCACTATCTGGCGATAAACCAATAACCGATGGTACTGTTTGACTATAACCTGTTGAAACAGTTAAAGTAATATTTCTATTTTTTTCTGATGGGTCTACTTTATAACCACTGGCAAGATTTTGATCAATAACTGTACCACTATCTTCATCAGAACTTTGTTCACGTTTTGTGACATTAAATCCTAATGCTTTTAACTTACTTTCCGCTTCTTCATATTTCATTCCTACATAATTTTCTAAAATAACATAAGAACCTTTAGAAACTGTAAGTGTAATTGAACGACTTTTATCAGTAGGATCTTGTTTATAACCTTCATCTAAACTTTGCTCAATAACTGTTCCTGCTTCTTCATCAGAAACTTCATATTTTTCATCAACGGTAAATCCATATTGATTTTCTAAAACATCTTTAGCATCTTCATAAGACATTCCCACATAATTATCTAAGACAATATATTTACCTTTAGATACTGTAATTGTAACAACATCTCCTTTTTTTATAGAAGAACCTTTTTTAGGATCTGTTTTGGTAATAAGACCTTTTTTATAAGTATCCGATAATTCCTTATAAACCATATCTTCATTAATCGTTACACCATAATCTTCTAATAATGTTTTTGCCTCTTTTTGAGTCATACCAACAAGATCAGGCATGACACTTGCATCAGTTTTACCAGGTGATAAGAATACAAAATAGAAAATCAATCCTAAAACAACGACAACGCCTGCCACAATTCCAGCAATAATTTTTGGATCTAATTTCTTTTTCGGTGCTGATGCTTTTTTAGGTTTTCGCGTACTTCTTTCTTCAACAACTTCTTCCTTTGGTTCCTCTTCATTATTATCAAAGATTTGACGAGGATTAACGACAATTGTTGGATCACTTTCACCGTCATGATTAAAAACAAGTTTTTCTTCATCGCCACGAGAAAGACATGTTTGAAGATCTTCTAACATCTCACTGGCATTTTTATAACGATCATTTAAATTTTTAGCAGTTGCTTTGATAACAATATTTTCTACTGATTGAGGAATAGAAGGATTAAATTCTCTTAATGAAGGTAATTCTTCTTGCATATGTTTTAAAGCAATATTTACTGGAGATTCACCATTAAAAGGAACTTGTCCTCTTAATAATTCATAAAAAACAATTCCTAAAGCATAAATATCACTTTGAACTGTTGCTTTTTCACCACGTGCAAGTTCAGGCGCTAAATAATGAAGAGAACCCATAATCACATCTGTTTGAGTAAATTGTGTTAAAGATTGAATAGAAGCAATCCCAAAATCCGCAATTTTTGCTGTTCCTGAATCTGTAACTAAAATATTTTGAGGCTTTAAATCACGATGAATAATTCCCATTTGATGTGCTCTTGCTGTTCCTGATAGAACTTGTTTCATAATATCAATAGCTTCCATGACATGAAGAGCCCCTCGTTTAGCAATCAATTCTTTTAAAGTACGTCCTGGAACATATTCCATAACAATGTAATATTGATCATTATCTTCTCCAACATCATAGATTTCAACAATATTTTTATGAGACAAAGCCGCAGCTGCACTCGCTTCTCTTTGGAATCTTGCAATATAAACAGGATCTTTAGCAAGCGAAGTTCTTAAAATCTTAATCGCAATTGTACGATTTAAAATCGTATCATTTGCAAGATAAACATCTGCCATTCCACCTCTACCAATAACATCTAATAATTCATAACGTTCTGCAATGATTTTATTCATCCTAACGTCCTCCTTCTATTAACACAGCTGCAATATTATCACGTCCACCATGTTCATTTGCTTGTTCTATTAAAAGATGAACTTTTTCTTTTATATCCATTTCTTTTTTCACAATTTCTAAGATTTTTTGATCTTCTAATGAATTAAATAATCCATCGCTACATATTAAAATATTCTTACCATTTAATTCAACTTTTTGAATAGAGGGAACAATATCCATCTCTACACCAATTGCTTGCATTAAAACATTCTTTTGGCGATGATTCTTTCCTTCTTCTTTCGTAATAGCTCCACGTTCAATAAGTTCATTGACAAGTGTATGATCTTTCGTCATTTGTGTAATTTCTTCTTCATCATAAAGATAAATACGACTATCTCCTACATGGCATAAAAAAGCATCATTCCCACTTACCACACAAATGGCAACAGTAGTTCCCATACCTTTGGTATCTTCTTGCATATTAGCCATTCTTTTAACGATTTGATGAGCTTCTAAAACCGTATCCATAAGCCAATTTTTAACTTCATCATCATCAATAAAAGGTGGATTTGCCTTAAAGCATGTTAAAACATGTTCTTCTACAACATGAGAAGCAATTTCTCCTGCTTTATGTCCGCCCATACCATCACAAACAACACCTAAAACCTGATCTTTTAAATTAATAGCTGTGGCTGCTTGATCTTGATTTTTTTCTCTTATCTTACCAATATCTGTCAATGCATAATACTCCATTATATCACCCCACTGCGTTTTGCTCTTAATTGTCCACAAGCACCATCAATATCTCTACCATGTTCTTTTCTAACCGTACAGTTGATATGTAATCTTAAAAGCTCATCTTTAAAAGCTTCAACATTTGTACTTGGTTGGAAACCATGTTCATCAACACTATTATATGGAATTAAATTCACATAGGCATTTAAACCTCTCATATAATGAGCAAGTTGTCTTGCATGTGTGAGTGAATCATTCACTCCATCTAATAAAATATATTCAAATGTGACACGACGATTTGTTTTTTCAATATAATCTTGGATACCTTTTCTTAAAACATCCATATTAAAAGCTTTATTAACTGGCATTAATTGATCACGAATTTCATCATTTGGAGCATGTAAAGAAATCGCTAAGTTTGTTTGAATTCCTTCATTGCTATAACGTTCAATCATATTCACAAGTCCACATGTTGAAATCGTAATATGTCTTGCTCCAATGGCTAGCCCATGAGGATGATTAATAATTCTAACAAATTTCATGACTTCATCATAGTTATCAAAAGGTTCTCCCGTACCCATGACAACTACATGAGAAATACGAATTCCTGTATCTTTACTTACGGCCATGACTTGGTTGACCATTTCTCCCGCTGTTAGATTACGTTGTTTCTTTAACAAACCACTGGCACAGAATGCACATTGCATATTACATCCTACTTGACTTGTTACACATAATGATTGTCCATAATCGTGTTGCATTAAAACTGCTTCAATTAAATTACCATCAACTAAAGAAAATAAGTATTTGATTGTTCCATCACTGGATACTTGTTTTTCTTTGATTTCAAATTGATCAATAACACAATTCTTTTCTAATTTTTCTCTTAGATCTTTAGAAATATTAGACATTTCTTGGAAATCATAAGCATTTTTTTGATAAAGCCATTGAAAAACTTGTTTCGCACGAAATGCTTTTTCCCCAATTGATTGAAAATATTCTGTTAATTCTTCTAACGAATAATTATATAAATGTTCCATCTTTTAACCCTTTTTCATCTTACACATAAAAAATCCATCTGTGTGATATTCATAATTTAATATTGTACGTTGTTTAATAACTTCCATATCTGGATGTTTTTCAATAAATTTTTGAATCATTAATTCATTTTCTTTTTTATTGATTGTACATGTACTATATACCATTGTACCATCATTTTTCAATAAATAATATGCATTTTCCAATAAAAGTTCCTGCAAAGAAACAAGCCCATCCATGATAGAAGAATCGTGATATTTGATCTCTGGTTTACGTTTTAAAACACCAAATCCTGAACAAGGAGCATCTAATAAAATACGGTCAAATGTTTTTTCTGAGTAAACCTCTTTTAACTTCGTTGAATCTCCTGCTTGAATGTGTACATTTTTAACACCTAAACGTCTTAAATTATATTCTACAAGTTTTACTTTATGTTCATAAAGATCATAAGCCTCGATCTTTCCTTGATTTTCCATTAAAGCACTTAAATGAGTTGTTTTACTCCCTGGTGCACTACACATATCTAAAACATAATCTGTTTTTTGAGGATCAAGTAATCTAGCAACAAGCTGACTTGATTCATCTTGAATTGTTACTTTTCCTTCTTTAAAATAAGAAGTTAAAGCGAGATTTCCTTTATCATAAAGAAGTGCATCTTTAGATAAAGTTCCTTCTTTAAAGCATCCTTCTTTTAATAATTCTTCTTTGCTTGCTTTTAAAGTATTGACACGTCCACTTCTAGTAGGAGGTGTATTATCTTCTAAACAAATCTTTTTTGTTTTTTCTAAACCATATTGTTTATTAAACATTTTAACCATCCATAAAGGATGTGATGTTTCAATTGAAATTCTTTCTAATTCATCTAAACCTTCTAAAGATCTTCTTTCATTTCTTACAAAATTTCTTAAAACCGCATTAACAAACTTACTTGTTTGATAGCCTTGTTTTTTAGCGATATTTACTGCTTCATTAATAACTGCATATTCAGGTATTTTATCTAAATACATCAGTTGATATAAAGATAAATAAAGTAGTGTCTTTATTTTCTTTTTAACTCTTTTTCCTTTGATATAAGGTTGTAATTGATATTGAATCGCTAAAAGATTTTGAATTGTTCCATAAACAATGGTCGTACATAAATCTTTATCTTCTCTTTTTAATTCACTTTTCTTTAATTCTTCATTTAATGCAATATTTAAAAAACTTTCATCTTCAAAATATTGATTTAATATTCTATACGCATGTATTCTTGCCATAACTAGAGTGTTGTGTATGGATTAAAATCACATATCACATTTACCTTTCCTTTTTTATTATAATAATCCATCATCATCTGTAATGTTTCATAAAGATGATCTGTCTTTGTGACCTTGAGTGTCATTCTTTGACGATAGATATCACTCATCTTATATATCGTACACGGTGCTGGTCCTAAAACACCAACATGTGGAAGTTGCTTTTTCAAATATTCTTTCATTTGTTTAGCATTCCATGTCGCTTCTTCTTCCTTTTTCCCCTGTACTAAAACACTAATCAAATAACAGTATGGTGGATATTTCGCTAGTTGCCTTATTTTCATTTCCTTTTTATAAAACATTTGATAATCATGATTTTTAACACATTGTAAAACAAAATGATCAGGGTTATACGTTTGAATCATGACCGTTCCTTGTTTCTTACCTCTACCACTTCTACCAGAGACTTGTTCTAAAAGCTGATAAGTTCTTTCATTGGCACGAAAATCAGGAATATTTAATGATAGATCTGCATTAATGACCCCAACAAAAGTCACATTTTCAAAGTTTAACCCTTTCGCAATCATTTGTGTTCCTACTAAAATGTTCGCTTCTTGATTTTCAAAACGTTTGAGTAATTCATGATGTCCATCTTTTTTTCGGGTTGAATCTACATCATAACGAATTACCCGGGCATTTAAAAAATTATTTTCTAAATATTCTTCAATCTTTTGCGTACCACTACCAATAAGTTTTACATTAGTACTTCCACAATGTGAACATTTTTTTATAAAGGGAATCTGATAATCACAATAGTGACAACGCATTGTTTTGCTATCTTTATGATACGTCAAAGAAACATCACAATGAGGACATTTTAGCACTTCATCACAAGATAAACAACGCATATAGCTTGCATACCCTCTTTTATTTAATAACAGCATCACTTGTTCATTTTTATCAAGCGTTTCTTGAATTTTTGTTTTCATTTTATTTGATAAAAGGTCATAATTATGATGTTTGATTTCTTCTACCATATCAATCATTTCAATTGTAGGTAGAGGCTTTTGGTTGATTCGTTTAGGTAATGAACATAAATGATAAACTCCTTTTAAAGCACGGCTATAACTTTCTAACGAAGGCGTTGCACTTCCTAAAACCACCGGACATTCGTGATACTTACCACGCCATCTAGCTATTTGAGAAGTTAAGTAACGTGGATTACTTTCTTGTTTATAACTTGCATCATGTTCTTCATCCATAATAATGAGTCCTATTTTTTCAAGAGGCGCAAAAACGGCACTTCTCGCCCCCACGACAATCTTCACTTCATCTTCTACAATACGACGGTATTCATCATAGCGTTCTCCTGAAGAAAGTTTAGAATGAAGAATCGCCACTTGTTTACCAAAGCGACTTTTAAAAGCAGCAACCATCATTGGTGTTAATGCTATTTCAGGAACCATCATTAGCACTGTTTTTCCTTGTTCAATAATATGTCTTGATAATTGAAGATAGACTTCTGTTTTTCCTGAGCCTGTCACCCCATGAAGTAAATAGGTTTGAAAATCATGACATAACAAAATTTCATTAACAACTTTTTGTTGCATAGGTGTTAAAGGAAAATCATTTTGTTGAATATTTTCATGATAGGGATCACGATAAACTTCTTGTTGAATGATTTGAATAGCCCCTTGTTTTTCTATATTATTTAAAACCACTAAAGAATATGGGCAATCCTTTACAGGTAGTAAAGGATGTTCTTTTATATAATTTAATGCTTCTTGTTGTTTAGGCGTTTTTAAAGGAATTTCTTTAATAAAAGAAATAACTTTTTCATATTTAATACCTACTGTCTTTTGACTCTTTGGTTTTAATTGAATCGGAAGCATACATTGTAAACAACTTATTCGGGTCGATAAGGTTTGCTTTGCCATATACTTAGCCAGTTCTTGTAGTTCTTTATTTAACAAAGGCTTTTGATCAATAATTTGAATAATAAAAGAATAACGAAAACCTTTTTCTTCTTCTAATTGGTGTTTTGTTTTATCTGTTTGATAGCATTCTGTGACATAACCAATGATTTTTTGTCTACCAAAAGGAATACTTACGCGACACCCTGTTTCCACATAATCATTGGATAGATAATCAAAAGTACGATCTAATTGATAAGAAGAATGTTCAACAAGAACTTTTAAAATATACATACCCTCACCCCTTTGAATGTATTTTACCACAACAATGTAAAAAAAAATACGACAAGAAATTGGTCATACTTTATGTTTTTATTGAAACATGAATAAAAATAATGTCAAGACTACAATTATTTTTCTTTCTTGATACAATTGTGTGTATCGAGGTGAAATTTTTAACATGGAAAACACATTATATTTCAAAGATATGCGTACAAAAGATCATAATGATTATCCTTCTAAAATTTACAAAGTAGAATATTCTAGAATGTTTATTGAAATTTTAGATAATGACCATATTCATGGTAAACCCCATTATTTTGGAAGTCCAAGATTAAGAGATGATTTTATTAATAATATCAAAGAGCATATCTTGCGAATTAATTTAGAAGAACTTCTACAAATTCAAAATTATTGGGAAGCAAACAATTAAATAACGTTAGTAAAAGGAAAGAATAAAACACATATTCTTTCCTTTTATCTATCAAAAAGATGTTACGAATAACTATCGTAACATCTATATTTTATGTTCTCTAATGATTTTAGCAATCTTATCTTTAGCAAGATGAACATCATCGTTTTCAACAACATATTTATATTCATCTTTTGTTTGAATTTCTTTACGTGCTTTATCAAGACGTTCTTTCACGATATCTTCACTTTCTGTACGTCTACCACGAATACGTCTTTCTAATTCTTCTAATGAAGGTGGTACCAAGAAAATCGTAAGGGCATCTGGACACTTTTTCATAACTTGTAATGCACCTTGTACTTCAATTTCTAAAACAACATTTTTTCCTTCATCTAATAAACGATCTACATTATCTTTAGGGGTACCATAATAATTACCTACAAATCTTGCCCATTCTAATAATCCACCTTGAGCAATTTTATCTACAAACGTTTTTTCATCAACAAAGAAATAATCTACACCTTCTGTTTCGGCAGGTCTAGGTTTTCTTGTTGTCATTGAAATAGAATAACTTAAATT
>ULQN01007516.1_pt1 | contig 11195 bp, 8 predicted proteins | sample 1954491 | NCBI WGS metagenome assembly ULQN01 (sample SAMEA4835656, study PRJEB28245) | human gut metagenome | biome: gut microbiome; material: fecal sample | place: Denmark | collected 2008
CGGAACTGATCCGGAAGTCCGGCAGGGCAGTTTGTTTTTGAGATCCCCGCCGGGATCTCAGCTTTTATTTCATGCGCTCCGGATACAGTGATCCCGGAGATCGCGGTTTCATTCATTTTGAGCCAGTTCCATGTCTTTGAAGGGAGCTGGTTGATCTTCATATTCTCCATCATCCAATACTTCCTTTCATTTCCAGGTGGATCAGATTGTTCATCTCCACCGCGTATTCAAGCGGAAGCTCCTTTGAAACATTGTCTGCGAAGCCGCTGACGATCAGGGCTCTCGCGTCCTCCTCGGAGATACCGCGGGACATCAGATAGAAGACGGCATCGTCGCTGATGCGTCCGATCTTTGCCTCGTGTCCGACGTCGGCGTCCTTCGTGCGGATATCCATCGCCGGGATCGTGTCGGAACGGGAGATATCGTCGAGCATCAGGGACTGGCAGGAGACAGCGGATTTGCTGCCCTTTGCCTTCGCGGATACGACAACGGAGCTCCGGAAGGTGCTGATTCCGCCGTCCTTGGAGATCGATCTCGTATTTACATAGGAAGAAGTTTTCGGAGCGTTGTGAACGACCTTACACCCGGTATCGAGGTTCTGTCCCTTACCGGCGAATGTGATTCCGGTGAACTCGGATCTTGCGCCCTCGCCGTTCAACACGCTCATCGGGTAGAGGTAAGAAACATGGGAACCGAAGGAACCGGATACCCACTCGATGACTCCGCCTTCCTCGACCTTCGCCCGTTTTGTGTTTAAATTGTACATATTTTTCGACCAGTTCTCGATCGTAGAGTAGCGGAGCTTTGCGTTTTTTCCGATGTAAAGCTCGACACAGCCGGCATGGAGGTTTGCCACATTGTACTTCGGAGCGGAACATCCCTCGATGAAATGTAAGGACGCGCCCTCATCGACGATGATCAGGGTGTGCTCAAACTGTCCGGCACCCGCCGCGTTTAAACGGAAGTAGGACTGCAGCGGGATCTCAACGGAAACTCCCTTCGGAACATAGACGAAGGAGCCGCCGGACCATACCGCACCGTGCAGAGCGGCAAATTTGTGGTCATGAGGCGTCACTAGCTTCATGAAGTGTTCTTTTACCATATCGGCGTATTCGCCGGTCAGGGCGCTCTCCATATCTGTGTAGATGACGCCCTGCTCCGCAACTTCCTTGCGGACGTTGTGGTAGACGAGCTCGGAGTCGTACTGGGCACCTACGCCTGCGAGAGAGGTGCGCTCCGCCTGCGGGATCCCGAGCTTTTCGAAGGTGTCCTTGATCTCCTCCGGGACCTCGGACCAGTCCCCTTTCATCTTTGTGTTGGCACGGACGTAGGTCGCGATGTTGTCCATGTTTAAGCCTTCGATGGACGGGCCCCAATCCGGAACCTTCATTTCATTATATACTTTTAAGGAATTTAACCGGAAATCATGCATCCACTCCGGATCATGTTTCTCCTCGGAGATCTTTTCCACAATGTCCTCGGTAAGACCGGATCTGATGCGGTACGCATCTTTTTCCTCATTGCGGAAGTCGTACATGTTGCGGTCAACGTCCTCAACATACGTCTTTTCCTTCATTAGTTGTTCTCTCCCTTCTCGTTCGCGGAAACGATAAACTGTTCGAAGCCGTGCTCGTTGATCTCATCGACGAGAGAGCCGTCACCCTCTGCGACAAGATGTCCATCGACGAGGACATGGGTCTTGTCCACATGGAGAGATTCGAGAATTCTGGTGCTGTGGGTGATGATGAGAAGGGCGCCGTCCTTGCTCTTCTGGTATTCCTCGATTCCCTTGGAAACAGTGCGGACCGCATCGACATCAAGACCGGAGTCTGTCTCATCGAGGATCGCCAGGGACGGATTTAAGAGGAGAAGCTGTAAGATCTCGGCTTTCTTTTTCTCACCGCCGGAGAAGCCGACGTTCAGATCACGGAAACCGTAGGACGGATCCATATCGAGGACCTCCATGGCTTTCTGGAGTTCTTTATTGAAATCCCAGATGCGGACATTCTTTCCGGTTCTTGCGGAGAGAGCGCTGCGGATGAAGTTGGAGAGGGAGATTCCCGGAACTTCAAGCGGATTCTGGAAGGAGAGGAACATGCCGAGCTTTGCACGCTTGTCAGCGGCTTCTTTCGTGATGTTCTCGCCTCCGAAGAAGATCTCACCGTCTGTCACATGATAGTTCGGGTTCCCCATCAGGGTGCAGCCGAGTGTGGATTTTCCGGCACCGTTCGGTCCCATGAGTACGTGGGTCTCGCCTTTGTTGATCGTTAAGCTGATCCCGTGAAGAATGGATTTCTCTTCCACATCCACGGAGAGATTTTTTACATTTAATAATGGTTCTGACATATCGGATTCCTCCATGTATTTTATATAAGGTAAAAATGTAAGTTTCAGCAATTTCCGGACAGATATGAACCGGCACCGGAGCTGATCTCCGGGATACGTTCCGTCTGCCGGGACTAAACCTAGTCGCTTACTAGGTGATGCAATGATATTATACCTGTATTGAGAAAAATATGCAAGAAGCAATTCCTACAAACATGCTATGAATTGGTATTTATTCCTGTACAATCCGATATTTCCGGGAAAATATGCAGGATTCATGAAACTGCAACAATCGGAAAACAATTCTGAAACATGGGCATGGTAGGCTGAGCAAAACAGCGGAAATCACAGACGGGATCGGACCGGAGACAGGAGTTTCTATACAGAAATTTTGCAAACCTTACGAAAATATAAAATCATTATAAACTGGAAAAACAGATATTGACAGAATGACAGGGTGTCACTATAATGGTGACGGGTTGTCACTTTTTGAACCCGTTTTTATAGAAGAGGGGAGATGGAATTATGCCGACCGAACGGTTTATGCGGCTTCCGAAGGAAAAGATCGAAGCAATTCGGGCTGCGGCGGCAAAGGAATTTATGAGGGTAGCTCCGGAGGAAGTATCGATCAACCGGATCGTTCACGACGCGGATATATCGAGAGGAAGCTTTTACACATATTTTGAAGATAAACAGGATCTGTTAAAATGGCTGATCTGCAACCAGGCGGAACAGCATTTCACATCGTACATCACGATGCTGGACGAAAACGGCGGAGACCTCTGGGAGGTCCTGGAGCAGATCTTTGATCTCGGGATGGACCGGCTTGAGGATTCAGGGTTGTCAGCGATCTTTCACAACCTGGTCAACAGCGCAAGACTGGTAGAACTATTCAAAGGCGGATCGGATTCGAACCCGGAGGCGATGGAGGCAAACCGGAAATTTTTAAAACTGTTGTATGAACATGTCAACAAAGAGAAATGTGATCTGGATCATCAGGAGTTTTTCGAGCTGATCGAGATGCACATGATCGTATTCATCATGTCACTCAAACGTTTTTTCCGGGACGGCGAGTCGAGAACGGAAGCTTCCGAATATTACAAACGTCATATCCATATGCTCCATTATGGCATATGTGGATATAAAACAGAGGGCAGCAGGAAGAAAACAGACGAGGGACGTTCATAAAAACAGAACAACCGGAGTCGTACCACAGCAGCATGTTACAGAAAATGAGGAGGAACCATGAAGAAAGCAGGTAAGATCGTAATCGGACTTGTATGCGTCGGCGCATTTGGAGTCCTGATGTTCACAAGATTTACGAAAAAAGAAGAGCCGATCGAGGCCGTTCCGAACCCGACCGTCGTCGTCCAGACACCGGAGACAGGAAATATTGAACTTTCCACAGGACTGACAGGTACCGTGGAACCGGCAGATCAGGTATACATTATCCCGAAGGGAAGCGGAGAAGTACTGGAGGTTTATGTAAATCAGGGCGATACCGTACAGAAGGGGCAGAAGCTGTTCCGCATCGACAATAAGCAGTTAGATGCGGCAAGGATCACGTTAAATACGACCCAGGTATCCTTAAATGATGCCCAGACATCTGTAAACAGAATGAAGGCGCTCTATGAGAGCGGGGATATTTCCGCCCAGGCCTACGAGCAGGCGGTAAGCGGTCTGTCCATGGCGAAGCTCCAGTATGATTCCGCAAAATTAAACTATGATACCCAGAGCGAGAACACGGTCGTTACCGCGCCGATCGCCGGTGTCTTAGAGCAGTTTGGCGTGCAGGTGCATGATATGTCTGCGGGCGGTTCTGTCGCAGGCGTTGTATCCGGTGCAGGCGGAAAAACACTGACCTTCAACGTGTCGGAGCGTGTCATGAAGGGATTAAATATCGGTGATCCTGTGACGGTGGAGAAGAACGGAACGGATTACAGCGGCGCGATCTCCGAGATCGGCAGCATGGTGGACGCGTCCACAGGACTTTTCAAGGTGAAAGCGACCTTGGGGGACGCGGACGGACTTGCCAGCGGAACGATGGTAAAGGTTTATGTGACAGCGGAGAAGGCGGACAACGTCATGGTCGTTCCGGCAGATTGTGTGAACTACAGCAATGGAGACGCTTACGTGTATACATATGATGCCGCGACAGCAACGGCGAAAAAGACTCCGGTGGAAGACGGACTCATCGATTCCGACAAGATTCAGATCGTTTCCGGACTTTCCTACGACGACGAGGTCATCACAAGCTGGTCCAAGGAGCTTTATGACGGTGCCGCTGTGAATATTCAGGGCAGTGATGACAGTGCGGAAACGACAGCCGACAGCAGTGAGACAACAGCAGAAGAGACTACAGAAGCCGCGGAAACGGCAGCAAAATAAGGAGGCACAAGGAACATGGGACTTACCAAAAAGGTCTTAAAACGGCCGGTCACAACCGTTCTTGTTGTGCTCTGCCTGATCGTATTCGGTCTCAGCTCGATCTTTTCATCCCAGCTTGAGCTGATCCCGGAAATGGAGATGCCGATGCTGATCGTCAGCGCGGTCTACCCGGGAGCAAGCCCGGATGACGTGGATCAGCTTGTGATCAGTAAGATAGAGGATGAGATCGGAACGCTTTCCGGTGTCGATTCCGTCACCAGCATGTCTTCGGAAAACTTCGGAATGGTCCTGGTCCAGTATGACTATGACCAGGATATCGATAAAGCTTACGATGACTTAAAGAAAAAGCTGGATGGGATCAAGTCGGATCTCCCGGATGATGTCGATACCCCGACGATCATCGAGATGGATATCAACAGTACGCCGTCCATCACCCTCGCGGTCAACAATGACAGCGTGGATAACCTCTATAACTATGTAAATGACGATATCGTTCCAGAGATCGAAAAACTGACTTCCGTAGCCAGTGTCGACGTATCCGGTGGTCAGGAGGCCTATATCAAGGCGGAGCTGATCCCGGAAAAATTAAGCCAGTATCATGTGAACATGAATACCATCATTGCGGCTTTAAAGTCTGCGGACTTTTCCATGCCGATCGGAAGTACCTCCGTCGGAAACAAGGATCTTTCCGTGACATCCGGAACATCCTTTGACACGATGGAGCTTTTAAAGAAGATCCCGATCACACTGGGCAACGGAAATATCATCTATATGGAAGATGTTGCCAATATCTACAATACCGTTGAGGCAAAGGACAGTATCGGACGTTACGACGGCAAAGACACGATGACGATCGGTGTCAAGAAAAATCAGGACAGCGACCACATTACCGTTTCCAAGGCAGTCCAGGAGACAATGCAAACGTTAAAAGCACAGGATCCGTCTCTGGAGTACGTCGTTGTCAATGATTACAGTGATCAGATCAGCGATTCCTTAAAGAACGTATTCCAGACCATGATCATGGCAGTCATTATTGCGATGTTCATCATCTGGCTGTTCTTCGGGGATATCAAGGCATCCCTGATCGTCGGAACCTCCATCCCGGTATCAATTTTAGCGGCCCTCATCCTCATGAAGACCATGGGCTTTACGTTAAACGTCATCACCCTGTCGAGTCTGGTTCTCGGCGTCGGAATGATGGTTGATAACTCAATCGTAGTTCTGGAAAGCTGCTTCCGCTTTACGGATAAGGGCGGTGGCTTTGTTGAAACGAGAAAAGCCGCAATCGATGGTACTGCAGCTGTGCTGGAATCCATCATCGGTGGTACCGTTACGACCTGTGTCGTATTTATCCCGTTAGCTCTGATCTCCGGAATGAGCGGACAGATGTTCAAGCCGTTAGGCTTCACAATCGTATTCTGTATGATTGCGTCCCTGATTTCCGCGATGACGCTTGTACCGCTCTGTTACGTGTACTACCGTCCGAAGGAGAAGGAAAATACCCCGGCCTCCGGCATCATGAGAGCTCTGCAGAATGGATACCGTTCCCTGATGGAGAAGCTTTTAAAGAAAAAAGCGATGGTCATGGGAACCGCCGTTGTGCTTGTGATCTTCTCCCTGTTCCTTGCGACAAAGTTAAAGACAGAGCTTATGCCGGCAGATGATCAGGGAACGATCGCAGTGACGATTGAGACCCAGCCGGGTCTTAAGATCGAGGAGGTCGATAAGATCCTCCAGAGAGCAGAGAACTATGTGACTCAGGATCCGGATCTTGATTCCTACATGCTCTCCTACGGAAGTTCCGGACTTTCCATGAATATGGGCGGAAGCGGAGCGACCCTGACGGCATATTTAAAGGATGACAGAGGCAGAAAGACGGATCAGGTGCTCAAGGAATGGAAACGCGATATGCAGAAATGGTCGGATTGTTCGGTCAGTCTGGAAAGCCAGAGCTCTCTGGGTAGTGGGATGTCCATGGGAAATGCGGAGGATCTCGAATATGTTCTTGTCAGCACACAGTACGATGACTTAAAGAAGGTATCGGATGAGATCGTTTCCGAGCTCCAGAAACGCCCGGAGGCGACAAACATCCACTCTTCCCTTGAAAACAGCGCTCCACTTGTAAAGATCAATGTAGATCCGGTCAAGGCGGCAGCGGAGGGACTTTCCCCGACCGCCGTTGCTTCCCAGGTATACATGATGGTCAGTGGAACGACGGCAACGACCCTGAATGTTGACGGAAATGATATCGATGTAAAGGTTGAGTACGCGGATGATGAGTACGATACGATCGATAAGCTCCAGGGAATCGTTCTTCCGACAGCGACCGGCGGATCCGTAGCTCTTATGGATATCGCGGATATCGGCTTCAAGGACAGCCCGCAGAGCATTACAAAGAGTGATAAGCAGTATCAGGTGACCATCACCGGTACTCTGACAGAGGGCGCGGACAGCACCACGAAGGATAAGATCCAGAAGGAGGTCATCGATAAGTACTTATCCGGCACGATCTCCATGCAGGAAAGCACATCCACAAAGATGATGAACGAAGAGTTTGCTTCCCTGGGACAGGCGATCGCCACAGCCGTATTCCTTGTATTTATTGTAATGGCTGCACAGTTCGAGTCGCCGAAGTTCTCCATCATGGTGATGACGACGATCCCGTTCGCCCTGATCGGTTCCTTCCTGTTCTTATGGTTAGTGGATTGCCCGATCAGCATGACCTCCCTGTTAGGCTTCTTAATGTTAGTCGGAACGGTAGTAAACAACGGTATTTTGTACGTTGATACGGCGAACCAGTACCGGGCAACAATGGACTTTAAGGAGGCAGTCATTGAAGCCGGCGCGACCCGTATGCGCCCTATGTTCATGACAACACTCACGACGATCGTGGCAATGATCCCGATGGCGGCGGCTTATGGAAATGCCGGTAAGACGATGCAGGGACTCGCCCTTGTGGATGTCGGTGGACTGATCGTCTCTACAGCGATGGCACTTCTTGTTCTTCCGGTCTTCTATGTGATCATGAGCGGAAAGAATCAGGATAAGAAAGAGATCATTGACGTAGATTAAAGCTTTGAACATTGAAAGCGGATCCCTGCAGAGTCTGCAAGAGACGGCCGCTGCCCGGTCGGGAGGCGGTCAGCCGGAATGCGGAATGCTCTGCGGGGCTTCCTGCTTTTGGAGGCGGCAGTCAGGGGATAAAAATTGCCACCGGATTGCCGTATTTGGAAAGAAAATGTAAGAGAAACGTTATTGCGTTTCTGCGATGAAATCGTTATGCTCATAGACGGAGGGAAACCTATGAGACGAAATAAATGGAAAAAAGCAGGTCTGATCATGCTCTCAGCCGTTTTTGTGGGAAGTCTTTCCATAGCGGCAGCGGATACCGGAATACCTGCGTTAGCTGCGACGAAGGACGTCGCGGTCACAGAATATGACGAAGCAGCGCTTGAAAAGTTTAAGGACAACACGCTGGAATACTGGGAACTCCCCGGACTCATTGAGCGCTACAATACCGATTATCAGAACCAGCTGCAGAAGTATTATTACAATCCGGGCGGATCCACGGGTCTTACGAAGGATCAGATGTTAGCGATGGCGGCGGATCTGCGCGCGGAGGCGGATGAAATGGAACGGGATGCGAATGATGTTCAGTATGACGAGACAGTATCCCGCGACGTGTATAAAGGATATAAAGCAAATATGCATGCTCTGCGGGCATATGCGCAGCAGCTGGAGGATGCCGCAAAGGGAAAGGGAGCCGGTGGTTCCTCTGCACTCCGCGGACTCCGCATCACGAGAAATGAGAAGACAAAGACCGCGAGGGAAGCAATGCGGACCTATGAGACCTTAAAGGACCAGTATGAGATCGCCCTTTTAAATCAGGAGATCGCAAAGCAGAATTACGAGGCGGCGTTAAAGAAAAAGGATCTTGGAATGATGTCGAAGGAGGATGTTCTGACCGTGGAGGACGCACTGAATTCCGCGAACGGAAGTGCTCTTCAGGCAGCGTCCGGCCTCAATACCCAGAAACAGACGCTGATCACAATGTTGGGCTGGGATTACAACGCTGATCCGGAGATCGCGAAGGTTCCGGAGCCGGATCTTTCCGTGATCGCGTCCTTTGATCCGAAGAAGGATGAGGCGAAGGCCATCGAGATGAACTACACTCTGTATGATACAAGGATGACGAGTTCCAAATCGGCGGGCGGAGCAGTCACGAAGGCAAGAAATATCAAGGATCAGGAAGATTCCGTCCGTTCTTCTCTGGATCTTATGTATAAGGACCTGAAACAGAAACAGAAAGCCTATGAGGCATCGGAAACGCTCTATGAGGCGGCAAAGGCCGATAAAGCGGCTGCTGACCGGAAGAATGAGCTGGGGATGTTGAGCCGTCAGGAATACCTTCAGGCAGAGTCTGCATGGCTTTCCAGTGAAGCATCCCACACGGCGGCGAAGCTGGACCTCACAGGAGCGATCGAAAATTATCAGTGGGCGCTTGAGGGACTTCTCGATATCGTTTCCTCATCACAGAGCTAAAGGAGAAGCAGAATGAAAAGAAATTTGACAGGACGTGTGATCCCGGCGGCACTTGCGCTTGCGCTTGCGGCAGCGCCTGTGACTTCGTTTGCAAAGACAAAGGCGGTCGAGGCGACCGGAGTCGCGGATGAGAATGGATTTGTATCCCAGCCGGGAAATGAGTACGATGACGCGACGATGAAGAAGCTCGCGGATAATGTGCTGGAATATGACGAGATCGGGAAGCTTGTTGAGGTGTACAGCCCGACGTTTAAGACGTTGAAGGAGACCTATTCCGACAAAAAGGATGCATCCAAGGATGTCGCAAAATTGAAATCCCAGTTATCAGATAAATCGGCATCGATCCTGGATGCCGCGGATCAGATGAACGGGATGACAGACCAGATGAAGGACCTGATCGGTATGCTCCCGACGGCTCCGACGACATATGCCCAGTTAGTCTACAATTCCGAGCTTCTGGACTATCAGGCGGAGCAGGTACTTTTAATGGGTGACAGTCTGACCCAGATCTCCCCGGAGCAGATGCATATCAAGGTGATCGATGCGAACCGTGCAGCGCTGGAGGCCGGCGCCCAGAGTGCCATGATCGGTTATAAGCAGCTGCTGCTTAATGAGGAGAGTTTAGAGAGTGGTCTTACGCTTCTTAACGCAGTGTATCAGTCTACCCAGAATCAGGCGGCCAACGGCCTTGCGACCCAGAGTCAGGTTCTTTCCGCGAGACAGCAGTTGGAGTCTACTCAGGCGACAAAGCTGACATTGACAGCGAATGAGCAGAAGCTGCGCCAGACACTCTGCACGATGCTTGGCTGGAAGTACGACGCAGTGCCGGAGATCAGGGATGTTCCGGCGGCAGATCTTGCAAGGATCGACGGAATGAATCCGGAGAAAGATAAGCAGGCGGCACAGGACAATAACTTCACGATCCGCTACAATGTGCTGGATCTCGATAATAAGGACGCCGGGTCCGTCGAGTACCAGAATTTACAGCGCACGATCAAGCAGGAGAAGGAAGAAGTCTCCTCCTCCCTCGTAAATCTCTATAACGATGTTCTCCAGAAGAGGAACGAGATTCAGACCGCAAAGGCAGCTTACGAGCTGGAAAAGACGAAGATGGAGACTGCCGAGAGAAAATGGCAGTTAGGAACCATCGGACGCCTTGAGTATATGCAGCAGCAGAACTCCTTAAAGACAAAGGAGATCGCAGTGAAAACAGGTGATCTCGCGCTGTTTCAGGCGATGGAGACCTATGACTGGGCGGTAAAAGGAAATTTAAAGCTCAGCCAGTGATCCGGGAGCGGCCAAAGAAGGCCGTCCTTTATGAAAACAGTTCGGCGATCCGGAAACGGATCTTTACAGTGGGCAGGGAAACAGTTTCCTGCTCACTTTTTTTTACAGACGATTCCTCATCAGATGGCGAGCGTTGTGGTCCGGAGCGCAGCAACGCTTCATAATCGTTCTCCGGGATCAGGCTTTTCAACGTCTCCTTCGATCCTTCCGGCATTGATGCATGAATGCTGTCCGTGTAGCATAGGGATGGATACAGGACGCACCAGAAGTTGTGCCCGGCACCGTTTCCGATGGTCACCCGGACGGCTTCATACATTCCGGCGGGAAATGTCATGTCCCCATAGGTGCGCACCGGAAACCTGCAGGTCTCAATCCCCACACGTACACCGTAATCATACCCGAAGCTGTGGATAAAGTCTTCTGCGGCGGTTTTCAGTGTGGAAGATTCAGACAGGATATATGCTTTCAGATCCTCTTTTCCGGCAATCTGATCTGCGGCGGCATCGTCCCGGATCTTTTTCAGCAGAAGATCCTTTACGCAGAGCTTTAACGCCTGATCTTCAGCAGAGTCACTGTTCGCAAGAACATGGAACCGCAGGATCTTCGGGGCAATATCCGCCGCCAGTGCCTCATCCCTTGCCCGGATTCCGGAC
>ULQN01043133.1_pt1 | contig 11150 bp, 9 predicted proteins | sample 1954491 | NCBI WGS metagenome assembly ULQN01 (sample SAMEA4835656, study PRJEB28245) | human gut metagenome | biome: gut microbiome; material: fecal sample | place: Denmark | collected 2008
ATGCCTATCTGGCACAGAGCCCCCAGTTCTACAAGCAGATGGCCATGGCTGCCGGCTTTGAGCGTATCTTCGAGACCGGCCCCGTGTTCCGCGCAGAGAAGAGCTACACCAACAAGCACTCCACCGAGTTCTCCGGCTTCGATCTGGAGTTCAGCTACATCACTTCCTATAAAGACGTGATGAAGATGGAAGAGGAGCTGCTGACTGCCGGTCTGCAGGCCGTCAAGGACAACTACGGCGATCAGATCAAGGAGATGTTCGGTCAGGAAGTCATCGTGCCCACCACCCCGTTCCCGGTGGTCAAGCTGGCAGACCTGTACAAGGGCTTGGAAGAAGAGTTCGGCTATACCGTCGATGAGAGCGAGAAGGGCGACCTGACCACTGAGGCCGAGCGCCTGAGCTATGAGTGGGTGAAGAAGCATTACGGTCACGAGTTCCTCTTCATCACCGATTATTCCGCCGAGAAGCGTGCCTTCTACCACATGCGGGATGAGAACGGCGTGCCGCAGGGCTACGACCTGATCTGGCGTGGTGTTGAGATCACCACCGGTGCCCAGCGTGAGCACCGCTACGAGGTGCTGAAGAAGCAGGCTGAGGAAAAGGGTCTGGCCGAAGATGTCAAGTTCTATCTGGAGTTCTTCCAGTACGGCTGCCCGCCCCACGGCGGTTTTGGTCTGGGCATCGACCGCCTGACCATGCTGCTGTGCGGCCTGAGCATCAAGGACGCCGAGTTCCTGTTCCGCGGCCCCAACCGTCTGACCCCGTAATTTCATAGGAACCATACCGAGAGCTGCTGTGCATTTTGCGCGGCAGCTCTCTTTTTGTTGGACGATTTAAAATGGCTCCGCTTCGCTCTGCCATTCTTAGCGGAAAATTATTTTTAGATTTTGGTCTAGCGGAATGCCTGCGGGCATTCCGCTAGACCATTTTCACAGATGGGGCTGTGACGGAAAACGGCTTTTGCATGGCATCAGTATCGATTGCAATAAGAAGGTGTCCGGCTTTGACAGAGGGAGTTCAGCAGTCCCCTTGGGAGAAGGGAAAGCATCCTCACCCTCTCAGTCAAATACTTCGGATTTGCCAGCTCCCCCGAAAGGGGGAGCTTCTGACGCATCCGCAAGGCTTGCATTTTATCTGGAAACTGCGCCGTTACTGCAAAAAGCTCCCCCTTCGGGGGAGCTGGCGAACGAATGTGAGCCTGAGAGGGTTCAACATGCTGAACGCAAACGAAAAAGCCTATTCCACAGCGCCGCGCTTTCGCAGAAAGCGGCGCTGTAAATGCTGTTTCCCTCTACGACCCCATCTGTGAAAAAGCAATTCAGGAAAATCCGCAGATTTTCCTGAATTGCAATTATAAAATAAATTTTCCGCTGAATATGCCCAGAGCAAGGCGGAGGGCATCCAAAATCGTTCCGGCATAATGCCCCGCCCTGTTTCATACGATACAACAAGCGGACCGGAAACCTGTCCGGTGCACAGCGCAAACGGGAAGGGGAGAGCAATTTGGCAAATCAGGAACAGAATGGCATCTGCCGTGAGATCGGCGCACGCACCGGCGGAGATATCTACATTGGGGTGGTGGGCCCGGTGCGCAGCGGCAAATCCACCTTCATCAAGCGTTTCATGGAGCAGCTGGTGCTGCCGGCCATCGGCCCGGCGGCAGCCCGGGAACGTGCCCGGGACGAGCTGCCTCAGTCGGCCGCGGGCCGTACCATCATGACCACCGAGCCGAAATTTATCCCGGAAACAGCCGTGCCCCTGCAATTGGAGGGCGGCGGCGAGTGCAGGGTGCGGCTCATCGACTGCGTGGGCTACATGGTGGAGGGGGCTATGGGACACGAGGAAAACGACAGGCCCCGCATGGTCAAGAGCCCATGGTTCGACCACGAGGTCCCCTTCGATCTTGCCGCCGAGACAGGCACCCGCAAGGTGATCTGCGAACATTCCACCATCGGCATCGTGGTCACTACCGACGGTTCGGTAAGTGACATCCCGCGGGAGGGCTATGCCAGAACCGAGAAGCGCATCGTGGAAGAACTGGATGCGCTGGGCAAGCCCTACATCATCCTGCTCAACAGCACCCACCCGGAAGCCCCGGAGACGAAGCAGCTGGCCGAGGGCATGGCCCGGGACTACGACCACACCGTTCTGCCGGTGAGTTGCGTGGATCTGGACGCGGAGGCACTTGGCAGTATTCTGCGGCAGGTCCTGTACGAATTTCCGGTGAGAGAGCTGGATTTTGCCCTGCCGCGCTGGGTCACGATGCTGGAAAACGGCCACTGGCTGCAGACACAGGTGTATGATGCCGCCATGCAGCTGGCAGGGAAGGTCTCCCGCATGAAGGATGTTCCGGCCGGGAGCGACACATCGGCATTGGAATGCGACGCGGTGCAGCGGTCGTCCATCAGCGGCATCGACCTTGCGGCCGGCAGCGTGCGCATCACGGTGGAGCTGAAACCGGAGATTTTTTATCAGGTGCTGAGCGAGCAGACCGGCCTTGCCATTGGCGACGAAGCGGGCCTGATGCCCTGCATCATGGAGCTGGCACGGGCGAAGCGCGAGTACGAGAAGGTGCGCAGTGCCCTTGAGCAGGTGGAAGCCACCGGCTATGGCATTGTGATGCCTTCGGTCAACGAACTGAAGCTGGAACAGCCCCAGATCGTGCGGCAGGGGGCAAGCTATGGGGTCCGTCTGGAAGCCTGCGCGCCATCCATCCAGATGCTGAAGGCGACCATCCACACCGAACTCAGCCCCATCGTGGGAACCGAAAAGCAGAGCGAGGAGCTTGCCCGCAGCCTGCTGGCCGGTTTTGAGGACGACCCGGAGAAACTGTGGGAATCCAACATCTTTGGCAAGAGCCTGCACGAGCTGGTGAACGAGGGCCTGCAGAGCAAGCTGCTGCATATGCCGCAGGAGGCCCGCACCCGGCTGCAGGAAACGCTGGAACGGGTCATCAATGAGGGCTGCACCGGGCTCATCTGCATCCTGATTTGATTTTTTATTGAGAATGGCCTCCGTTTCACTCTGGCCATGCTCAGCGGAATTATTTTTATATTCAAAAACCGGAAAAGTCCGCGGACTTTTCCGGTTTTTTGCTTTCACAGTAAAAGTCGTAAGGAAAAATGCAGTTTGAAATTTGGGCTCTTCTCGTGAAAAAAGCGGTTTGGAGGTGTCTGCAGACACTTCCAAACCGCAAATAAAATCATGAAATTTCCGCTGAAAATATTCGGGTTGCGGCACCCTGCATCTGCTTCGTGCCTTGGAGCGGCACTCGCATCTTGCAGGCCGCGGCCCCAACAGCTCCTCCCTGTTTCAGCCACTGGCCGCGGTCGTCGCCGTTGCAAAGCGTGCGCGGCGGCCATTCCAAATCGTTACTTCTCTTCTTCGGTCAGCTTATTGATCAGCATCTGATAGATCTCGTTGCCCTTGAGGATGAACTGCTTTTTGATCAGGTCAGCCGAAAGGCGGTCGGGAGCCCCCAGCTCCAGACAGAACAGCTCCGCATCCAGCCCCTTCACGGTGCAGCGTACGGTACAGTGACCGTCTGCCTTTTCGGTGATGCTGGCGCTGTACTTGGCCTCCTTGCGGGCCCAGGTCTGGCAGCGCAGCACAGCAGCTACAGCGCGTTCCCGCACACTGCGGGGCAGGTCGTAGGCAAGCTCCTGCGCCACCTTGCGGCCTTTATCGGTAATGGTGTAGCTGCCCTTTGTCAGGGTGACGAGCTGCTGCTTGGTGATATCGTCCAGACACGAGCCGATCTCAAAATAATTCACCAGAGCTTCTTCCATCAGGGCGTTTTCAATTTCCTGCCGGGCAATGGGTCCGGCATTTTTGACCAGATAGCACAGCAGCAGCCGGATCTCGGTGCTGCTGGTCAGCCCGCCGGGACGTACACCGGCGGTAAAAGCATCATTAGCGGCCATCGTTCCATACATCCCCCTTGCATTCCTTTTCTTTTATAGTATAAAGGGTTTCACACCGGATTGCAAGCCGCAGCGGCAAAATCTGTCTCGATCCGCTTCGGGCTTTCCGGTGTGGAGTAGACCCACCGGTCAAGACGGCCCTCGGTGATGAAGTATTTCAGCTCGAACCGGTGGCGCTGGTTCAGGGAATGGTTCACGATTACCAGCTTGATCTTCATCTTTTCCGGCAGGATGTTCTTGATGTAGACGCTGACAGCCTGCCCGGGGGTCAGGTCGGCACAGCTCTCCGCAAGGCCGGCCAGATTGGGTGCGATCTCGATGAAGGTGCCGTATTCCTCCACGCTGCGCACGATGCCCACCACGGTCTCGCCCACGGTGAATCCGGCGGCGTTTTCCTCCCAGGTGCCCAGAAGCTCCCGGATGGTCAGCACAAAGCGGCCCTGCAGGTCCCGGCTCTTGATGGCGCATAGGATCTGCTGCCCCACGCTCACCCGGTCGGCAGGGGAGGAGATGCGGCTCACCGACATGCAGTCGATGGGCAGCAGGGCGCTGATGCCGCAGCCTACGTCACAAAAGGCACCAAAAGGTTCAATGTGGGTCACCGTGCAGGGCAGGATATCGCCGGGCTGCAGGGCGTCCAGATAGTCGGCCTTGCACATCCGCTGTGCCTCAGCACGGGAAAGCCGGTACACCGGCTGTCCGGTCTCGTCGGTGTCCAGCGACTCAATGACAAAGCAGGTGGGGCGGCCTACCCGGGTCAGTACGGCAATGTCCCGCACGGTGCCGTTCTCAGCGCCGTCGGCGCACTGGGCAAAGGGCATCACGGCCTTCACTCCGCCCAGCTCAAACCGCAGCTGACGCTGGGTGTCAAAGGCCAGAGCGGTGGATTGCAGGATCTCGCGGCTGGCCATGGCGGCACGCAGCTCGGCGGCGGTCATGCGGGCAGCAGAACGGTAGCTGCCTTCGGTACGATATGCATGCATCATCTTTCATTCCTCTTTCTGTTGTTTTTGGGAGCTGGACAGGTGCTATCTGGGAAAGCCAGCTCCATTTCATTAAAACTTATGCATCTGCTATTGCGGATATTTGCATTTTATGCGGCTTTGCATTATACTATATTTGTATGCGCTGTGCCCGGCACACCGGGGGCGCGCACACGCGCCGCCTGCCCACAGACGACTGAAAAAGGCAGGCAGAAGGGAGAAGCCAAGGTTATGGACATTGCTGTAGGCGATACCATCCTCACCCGCAAAAAGCACCCCTGCGGTGCGCAGAGCTTTGAAGTGCTGCGCGTCGGCATGGATTTCAAGATCCGGTGCACTGGCTGCGGGCATGAGGTGATGCTGCCGCGTGCTAAAATTGAAAAGAACATCAAAAAGGTGATAAAGCCCGGGCAGGTCTAGCGTCCGGCACAGCTCGCATGGGAAACGGATGCCTTTGCATGTGCGGGTCTGAGACGTGCCCTGCCGGGGCGTCCTGCTGCGCTGCAGATGCAGATTTGAGTTGTTAGGAGAACTGCCGGAATTATGCCGAACATGTTTACCCAAATGGATGCTGTCTGCCATCGCTTTGAGGAACTTTCCGTCCGCCTGAACCAGCCGGATGCCGCTGCCGACCCTGCGCTGTTCCGCAAGTTGATGCGGGAGTATCACGACGCAGAGCCTGTTGTGCAGGCCTACCGGGAGTGGCAGACTGCACAGGATCATCTGGAACAGGCAAAAGCCCTGCTGGAAGAGTCTGGTGCTCTTGACCCGGACTTTAAACAGATGATACAGCAGGAAATCAGCGAAAAAAGTCAAGATGTGGAAAAACTGGAAAATAATCTCAAAATTATGCTGCTGCCCAAAGATGTGAACGATGGCAAAAATGTCATTGTGGAGATCCGCAGCGGCGCAGGCGGCGAGGAAGCGGCCCTGTTTGCCCACAGCCTGCTGCGCATGTACACCATGTATGTGCAAAGCAGGGGATGGAAGCTGGAAATGCTCAACCTGAACGAGACCGAGCTTGGCGGCGTGAAGGAAGCCATCTTCTCGGTGGATGGTGCCGGGGCCTACAACCGCCTCAAGTACGAGAGCGGTGTGCACCGGGTGCAGCGCGTGCCGGAGACCGAGACCCAGGGCCGCATCCACACCTCCACCGCTACAGTGGCCGTTATGCCTCAGGCCGAGGAAGTGGACTTTGCACTGGACCTGAAAGACCTGCGCATCGACACCTTCCGTTCCTCCGGCGCGGGCGGTCAGCACATCAACAAAACCTCCAGCGCCATCCGTGTGACACATATCCCCACCGGCACGGTGGTAGAATGCCAGAACGAGCGCAGCCAGTTCCAGAACAAGGATAAGGCACTGGAGATCCTGCGCAGCCGTCTGCTGGCACAGAAGCAGAAACAGCAGCAGGACGCCATCAATTCGGAACGGCAGGGGCAGGTGGGCACCGGTGACCGCAGCGAGAAGATCCGTACCTATAACTTTCCGCAGGATCGCTGCACCGACCACCGCATCGGCCTGACCGTGCACAATCTGGATAAGATCATGGACGGCAATCTGGACGATGTGATCGACGCGCTTGCCACCCGGGAACAGACCGAAAAGCTGCAGAAGCTCAACGAACAGCACTGAAATACAATTTCAAAATAATACGTTGTACTGCTGAAATATGCTGAAAAGCAAAAACACTTTACAGATAGAAAGAACGATGATCCGTATGGAATTTAAGACTGAAGTTTTATCCGCTGCAGAAGAAAAAAGCATTGAAAAAGCGGCTGCCCTGCTGCAGAAAGGTGAGCTGGTGGCACTGCCCACCGAGACGGTTTACGGCATTGCTGCCGATGCACGCAACGGCGAGGCGGTCAAAAAGATCTTTGTGGCGAAGGGGCGTCCGCAGGACAATCCCCTCATCGTCCATGTCACCGGCCCGGAAATGCTGCCCGGCCTTGTCAGCGAGGTGCCGGAGCGCGCCCAGCTGCTGATGGCAGCGTTCTGCCCCGGCCCGCTCACCATCATCATGCCCCGCGGTCCGGAGGTGGCAGCGGAGTGCTGTGCAGGTCTGGACACCGTGGGCATCCGGATGCCCAGCCACCCGGTGGCCCGTGCAGTCATTGAAAAGAGCGGCTGCGCCTTTGCCGCCCCCAGCGCCAATCTTTCCGGCAAGCCCAGCCCCACCAACGCGCAGGATGTGTTCACCGATATGGACGGCCGCCTGCCGCTGATCCTGGATGGCGGCGAGTGCGATGTGGGCGTGGAAAGCACCGTGGTGTCAGTGGTAGGCGAAAAGCCCACACTGTTCCGCCCGGGCCACATCACGCTGGAAGATCTGGAACGTGCCCTCGGTGAAGAGGTGGAAGTGTCCAAGGCCATCCTTGAAAAGCTGCCGGAAGGCGCTGTGGTGCGCAGCCCCGGCATGAAGTACAAGCACTATGCGCCCAAGGCAGATGTGACCCTGCTGGACGGCACCTTTGAGCAGTTCAAGGCGTATGTGGACGCCCACGCTGACCAGAATCCCAGCTGCCTGTGCTTCACCGGCGAGGCAGAAAAGCTGGGTGTGCCCTGCGTGGAGTATGGCCGCGAGGGGGACGGTGCCGATCAGGCAAAGCACATCTTCCGCTCTCTGCGTGCGCTGGATGAGCAGGGGGATGCGGTGGTCTACGCCCGCTGCCCCAGAAAAGACGGCCTTTCCATGGCGGTGTACAACCGCCTGATCCGCGCTGCGGCTTTCCGGGTGATCGAGCTATGATCTGTTTGGGGATCACCGGCCGCAGCGGCTGCGGAAAATCTACGGTCACATCGGTGTTTTCGGCCCACGGCGTGCCGCTGGCCGACGCCGACCAGATCAGCCGCGAAATTTTACTGCCCGGCTCGCCGCTGCTGCCAAAGCTGGCGCAGCGGTTCGGCGCGGACATTTTAAAACAGGACGGCACATTAAACCGCCGCCTGCTGGCTGACCGCGCCTTTGCCACCCCGGAAGGCAAGGCAGCGCTGGACAGCCTGACCCATCCGGAGATCGTCCACCGCATCCGTGCGGCAAAGCAGGCGGCGCTGGATGGCGGAGCACCGCTGTTCGTGCTGGATGGTGCGGTCATCGTGGGGACTGCGGCACAGGCCGAGTGCGACCGCCTGTGCGTGGTCACGGCACCTTTTGAGACCAGTGTGGCCCGCATCGTGGCCCGGGACGGCATTTCGGCTGAAATGGCTGCCCGCCGTTTGAACGCACAGACGCCGGAAACCGTGCTCACCGCACAGGCAGACTACGTTCTGCGCAATGACGCAGACCTTGCACATCTGCAGGCTGCGGCTGAGGAGCTGTGTGGGAAGCTTCTGGCAGAAGGAGGTGCGGGAAAAGAGCTTTGAACGAACGATATAACGAACAAGATCCTGCACCGCAGTACGACCCGGAGGCGGCCCGCATTCGCCGCGCTCTCCGCGCCCAGAAGGCACGCCGCCGCAAAAAAATGCGCAGCCGCAGGCTGTTCCTGCTGGGCATGGCGCTGATCCTGCTGTTTGTGCTGGTGCCCAACTTGTGGGGCAGGGCAGAACGGCTTTTATACCCCCGTAAGTACGAAGCGCTGGTGGAGCAGTGGGCCGACACCTACGACCTCGACCCGCTTCTGGTGGACGCCTTCATCCGCACCGAAAGCGGCTTTGACCCGCAGGCTACCTCCACTGTGGATGCCCGGGGCCTGATGCAGATGACCGAGGAGACATTTATCTGGCTGCGCAGCAAGATCGCACCGGACGAAGGCCTGCTCTTTGCAAATCTCTATGACCCGGAGACCAGCATCCGGTTCGGATGCTATTACCTGCACCTGTGCATGGAGCGCTACAACGGCGATGTTGCCACTGCCGCTGCTGCTTATCACAGCGGGTGGGGCACGGTGGATGCTCTTTTGCAGATGGAAGAGCACTCCGCAGACGGCGAGACCCTGCAGGGCTTCCCTTACAGCCAGATGAACCACTACGTAAAAAAGATCACTTTCTGCTATGCGGAATATCAGCGCATCTATGCAGGAAGCTGAGAGGAGATAAGGAAAATGAGCGAAAAACTTACCGCAAAGCAGGCTGCCGAACAGCTGCTTTATAAGCCGGAGTATGCTGCTGACAAGAGCACCGGCGTCAAGAAGGAAGCCGCAGCCTTTGCCGAGGGCTACAAGGCATTTCTGAACGCCGCCAAAACCGAGCGCGAAGCGGCTGCCGTCAGCGAAAAAATGCTGTTGGAAGCTGGCTACGAGAAGTTCGAGCCGAAAAAGACCTATGCCCCCGGCCAGAAGATCTACTTTGTGCAGGAGCACAAGGCGGTGGTGGCCGCTACCATCGGCCAGAGATCTTTTGAAGAGGGCTTCCGGCTGGTCATTGCCCACATCGACAGCCCCCGGCTGGACCTGCGCCCGAATCCGCTGTACGAGGCCGACCATTTCAGCTATTTCAAGACCCACTACTACGGCGGTATCCGCAAGTATCAGTGGGGCACCATGCCGCTGGCCATCCACGGCGTGTTCACCCGTGCAGACGGCTCCAGCGTTTCGGTGTGCGTGGGTGAGGATGAGAGCGACCCCGTGTTCTGCATCACCGACCTGCTGCCCCATCTGGGTGCCGAGCAGAACGACCGCAAGCTCAGCGAGGGCATCAAGGCAGAAGAGCTGAACGTCCTCATCGGCTCCGATGCCGTGGAGGACGCCGACATCAAGGAAGCCGTCAAGCTCAACACCCTGATGCTGCTGCACGAAAAGTACGGCATCACCGAGCGGGACTTCACCCGTGCCGAGATCGAGGTGGTGCCCGCCCACAAGGCCCGGGACGTGGGCTTTGACCGCGCCATGGTGGGTGGCTACGGTCACGATGACCGGGTGGACGCCTATCCCGCACTGATGGCAGAGATCGAGACCAAAGACCCGGTGCACACCACCGTCTGCGTGCTGACCGATAAGGAAGAGATCGGCTCCGACGGCGTCACCGGCATGCAGAGCATGTATGTGTTCCACTTCATGCAGCTGCTGTGCCGCGCTGCCGGTCAGGACGATATCCTTGCCTTCCGCAACAGTGTCTGCCTGTCTGCGGACGTGACCGCTGCCTACGACCCCTCCTGGTCCGGTGCCTTTGAAAAGCAGAACGGCACCTACGCCGGCCGCGGTGTGGCATTCTTCAAGTATACCGGCAGCCGCGGCAAGAGCTCTGCCAGCGATGCCAACGCCGAGCTGGTAGGGGACATCACCCGCCTGCTGGACGCCAAAAATGTGGCGTGGCAGATCGGTGAGCTGGGCCGTCTGGATCTTGGCGGCGGCGGCACCATTGCCAAGTATGTGGCAAACCGGGGCATCCCCGTGCTGGACATCGGTGTGCCGGTGCTGTCCATGCACTCGCCCTTCGAGGTCATCCACAAGACCGACCTGTACATGGCCTACCGTACCTTCTCGCTGTTCTGCCAGAACGCGGAATAAAGATTTAGCCCCGGATCGCCCGCAGCCGCGCGCATTCCGGGGCTTTTTTCAAAAAATGCTTGACCTTCAAGTGTCTTTAAGGTGTAATGTGAGTGCGGAGGTGAAGCAAATGAACATCAAACAGGCTTCGAAACAAAGCAGGGTGTCCGCCCCCAATATCCGCTTCTATGAAAAAGAGGGGCTTTTGAACCCTGCCCGGCTGCCCGGCAACGATTACCGCGACTACACAGAACAGGACATCCGCACTCTCCGGTTCATCCGAATGCTGCGGATGCTGGATGTGCCGCTTCCGGTCATCCGGTCCGTGCTGGCGGGCGATGCACCGCTGGGGAATATTCTGCGGGAGCAGCAGACCGCACTGGAACTGCGCGCAAAGCAGCTGGAAGGGGCGGCGCGGTTTTGCGCCGAACTGGCCCGGCAGGACCCGTCTGCGGCGTCGCTGGATGTGGACGCCTGCCTGTCCCGGATGGAAGATCCCGCGCAGCCGCAGACGTTTTTCTCCGGCTGGGTGCAGGATTACCGCACGCTGGCGCAGGTGCAGCATCAGAAGCACTTTTTCTTTATCCCGCAGGGCAGCATCAACACGCCGCAGGAGTTTACGGCAGCCCTGCAGGCGTATGCAGAGGAACGCGGGATGCAGCTCAGCCTGATCAAAGAGGGAATGTACCCGGAGTTTTCGTTGGACGGGATCTCGTACAAAGCCTACCGCAACCCGGGCAAGTACCGTGACGAGGTCTGCTGCGACGCCGTCCATCCGGAACAGCTGAACACTGGACTGCCGTCCCGCCGGGAACGGC
>ULQN01028526.1_pt1 | contig 11097 bp, 18 predicted proteins | sample 1954491 | NCBI WGS metagenome assembly ULQN01 (sample SAMEA4835656, study PRJEB28245) | human gut metagenome | biome: gut microbiome; material: fecal sample | place: Denmark | collected 2008
TGGTATCACCTCCAATCAGAAAAAGAATAAGTGATTATTTGAATATTACTGATGATGATTCTTGCTCGGATGATTGAGCATGAACTCATTATAAAAGATGAGAGGTGAAAACAGAATGGAGTTTGATTGTACGAAAGAAGGCAAGAACATTTATTTTGCCTGTAGAGAAAAGGCTGCAAAATACAATGATCTTCTAAACAGTAGAGAAAGAGCTGCTGAGTTATTGGGTATCTCAACATCAACTCTGGCAAATCATGAGCTGGGAGTAACCAAAAACGTACCACCAGATACAGTAGTGATGATGTCTGATCTGTATAAGACACCGGAATTACGCAGTTATTATTGCAAACATGAATGCCCGATAGGACGGAATCTTCCTCTGGCGACACAGGTAAGCGGTTTACAAGGAATTACTGTAAAAATTCTGAACAGCCTGGATGAAGATGGTGTGCGAAGCATGAAGAAACAACTGCTTAGTATTGCGGAAGATGGAGAAATTACAGCAGATGAGCAGGAAGAATTTGATGGAATAGTGACAAAACTGGAAATTTTGGCAACAGCAATTTCGGAGTTACGAATGCTGGCTGAGAAATTCCAGAAGTAGATGAAAGAGGCTGATACGAATGGAACTGAAAGAAAAGCTGAGACAGATTTTGAAGGAACGATACGGAATAGAGAACGATGCAGAAATTATAAAAGAGGCAAGAGCCTTACAGGGGATTGATCTTGGCATATTTGTAAATCCGTATGAGAAAGATGAGGTAAAAAGTGCGTAAGAGTACACGAAGAAAATTAAAAGTATATGCGGTAGATGCGGCAATGATACTTTTGGCAGCTCAGGTAACAGTCGTATTGAAGGCCGACAATAAAGCAGAAGCATCTACATACACAACAATACAGGCCATTCAGGATGAACAGGCAGAAACCGGATCCGATGCAGAAACACCGGAAAACGATACAAAATATAATTCAGCATCAGAAGATGAGCTGAACTGGAACAATAAAGATTCCGATATTCTTTTGAGGATTGCAATGGCAGAAGCAGAGGGAGAAGGGACCGAGGGAAAAGCACTTGTGATGAAAGTGGTTCTGAATCGAGTTGAAAGCAGAGAATTTCCAAATAGTATAGAGGACGTTGTGTTTCAGCCAGGACAATTTGAACCGGTGAAGTGGAAGGCAAAGCTGGACAGCTATAATCCAGGGAAAGCGATTACAGACTTAAAGGTCGTGGCAAGAATGGATAAGCTCCCTATGTGGAGATATGACCTCCAGGGCGCTATTTATCAGAAAGGCGTGGAAATCGTTACAGGTGAAAAATTACCTTTCTATCTTGCTGTAGTAACTAAAGAGAGGGTAATGGATAGAGACATCTGGCAGATACCGCAATCTACCCTTGATATAGCATTACGACAGGTGGAGGAAAACATCGGAAGATATGCAGATATCAAAGCTGGCTTGCTGGAACCTGTTCATTGCGGAAGGTGTGATTATTGCAAAAGCATAAAGCAGGCTGCTGTAAGAAACTACAATGAATTGTTGGAGGCGTAAGGGCATGAAACTTGTAAAAATTTTAAGCGATAAGGTTCAAATTAGATCGGACTACAAAGAATTTGACGATGTGCGGATCAATGATCTGATTGCTGTATCAGATGGAGAAGTGGAACTGGTTACCATGGTAAACACATTGACAGATATTGACACAGAGAATGAGGAGGAAATCGGAGAAAACGATTATATTTTGGAACATAGCAGTACAAAGATGTTGGAATGCTCCATTATCGGAACTGTAAAAGATGGAACATTCCAGAAGGCAATAGACAAATATCCAACCATGAAAGTAAGTGCACATCGAATTTCCAAAGAAGAATTTGCTTCTATGCTGAGCAGGTATACAGAAGGATTCTGCATCGGAGAATATTCAGCCTATGAGTTTCCGGCATATGTAGATGGAAACAAATTCTTCCAGAGACATGCTTGTATTGTTGGAAACACCGGCGCAGGAAAATCCGAGACAGTGGCGAAAATTTTGGAGCAGACAAGCAAATTACCTGGGGCGAATGTGATCGTATTTGACATCCATGGCGAATACAAAGAATTGTCATATGCCAGAAATATTCAGATTGGTGGTGACAGACCATTCCCTATATGGATGTTTGGCTTTACGGATATGATCTCCAATATTTTAAAAATCAAAGAGGAATCAGCAACCGTAGCCATGACAGCTCTCCGGAAGTGCTATTACAATGTATGCCCGAAAGGAAAAGAGAACAGACCAATATATTTCAACTATGTAGAGTTTGTTAAACTGATGAAATTTCTTGATGAAGAAATGGTCGGGACAGGAGAAGTTTATAAAACAGGTGCGCAAGCTGGAAAAGAGAAAATCGTAAAAGGCGATTACAACGGGAAACTCACCAATATTGTGAATCTCCTTGTTGATAAGGCAAGAGACAGCAAATATCAGTTTTTATTTGAGGATATGTCGCAGCAGTATTTATATGATTTTATGAAAGATGTGCTGAACAACGATGTTCCGGTAAAGAATATTGATCTGTCTGAGGTGCCACACGATGTTGCTATTCCGATTATTGGGGTAATTACAAAGCTGGTGTACGAAATCCAGAGAACGTACAAGAGCAAAGACGTAAATCCGGTCACATTGGTATGCGATGAGGCTCATGTATATATTCCAAATGATTTCTCATTATCTGCTTCTCAGCGGCGTATGGTGGAGATATTTGAGAACATTGCGAAGGAAGGTAGAAAGTTCGGTGTGACATTATTTCCTGCAAGCCAGAGGCCGTCAGAGCTTAACAAGACAATCATGGCGCAGTGCGCAAACTTCATTGTTGGAAAGATGAATAATGAAAATGACAAGGCAATGATCAAAGGCATGATGCCAGAAGGAAGCGAAAGCGTGATTGATGAAACTTCAATGTTTTCTCCCGGAGATGTGTTTGTGATTGGTGATGCAGTACCGATTCCATTAAAAATCCATGTTGCGCTTGCGGAAGAAAGACCACAGTCCAGAACGATTGCCTTTTGGGATAGATGGAAAAATGCAGGAACGATTGATATTACCGATGCAACCACAAAATATATTACCGAATGAGGTGGTAAGGATGAAACTGATACGTTGCAGAAAATGCGGAGCTGCCCTTGTGACAGAAGATGCACTCATTGAAAGAATGAATGATACGATACATGAATTGAATGAAAAGGCCAGACATTCAAAAAATGGGAAAATAGCGAAATCATATCTTGCAGAGGCAGCAAGCGTTACAAAGATGATGAAAGGCATTCTTCATAATACAGCACAGATGGAAGCCAGGAAAAGCGGAAGCAGTTATGAGTTATCCGAAATTGTTCATTATATCAGAGAAAATGATCTTATTTCCGATGAAAAGCTAGACGAGTTAAGAAAAACTGCAAGAGAAAGAGCAAAAATCCGTAATGAAGAAAACCAAAAAGAAATTGATCGGATATATGGCAAATATAAAGGCGGATATGTTCCGAGTAACAATACAAAATCTGATAAAACTGCGGAAAAAGCCATAAAGAATGCTGAAAAGAAAGGGTGACAAAGAATGGCGCAGAAAAGAATGTTCACCATGAAAATAGTTGACAGTGATGCATTTCTGGATATGCCAATGTCAGCCCAGTGCCTATATTTTCATCTGAATATGAGGGCTGACGATTTGGGAGCAGAGAGAAACACAGATTATGCCCTGGAAAAAGTTTACAACGTCATAGATAGCAGAGTAAGGGCTGATAAGCCTATGATTCTGACTACGAACCTTACATTTGATGAAATGATGAGGAATCCGGATATCCGTTATCGGAGGATCTATGACAGAATTTTTGAACACTGTTTTCCGGTGGAGATTCCTGGAAAATCATTCAGAATCATAAAAGCAGCACAGAGGCAGAAGGAACTTGCTGATTATTTTTAAATGATGGGAGAAAGAAAAAATGGAAATGAGCGCAACACAGAAAGTAGGACAGGAAATTAAAAAAGTCAGATATCGTATTGGATTGACACAGAAAGAATTAGGAAAACTCATTGGAAAGAGCGAGAGCCAGATCGGGGCATACGAGAACGCATCTGCAAGCATTACACTGGATGTTCTTTTTAAAATTGCTGAGGTTACCAAAACAAAACCGGAAGAACTTATTACTGGTCCTGCAACGAAAGAGGTAAAAACAGGCTGGGATGCAGAACTTAGAATCTACGGTTTGGAAGATCGAAAAGCGGTTATGACGATCCTGGCTGTGAATGGTTACGATGTAGGGCAGCACAAAAAGCAGGTGACACCCACAGGAAAGGCGGTTGCATATTATGTACATGCCACTGACCGGAAAGAGAATGCGGACACCTCAAAATGATGAGGAAACAAAGAAATATGAAATATAAAAGAAAAGTTCCTACCGTAGAAGCGTTCCAGCTTAACAGGGATGCAGAAATAAATGCTCCGGGATGGTTTGCAAGAGCTGTCAAAAAAGAGATGATCTATTTCGATAGATGTATTACCGATGGAGCAATCTTCATATATGGATGCACGATCAACACCGGATGTGGAAAGCTGAGAGCAAAGATCGGTGATTATATTGTGAAGGAAAGTTCAGGAGAAATCCGTCCGTACAAATCAAAGGACTTTGCAAGAATATTCGAGAGGATGTAGGAACATGGAACTAAAATTTACAGTACATGGGGAACCAAAGGGAAAAGGCAGACCAAGATTCAATACCAAAACAGGTCATGCTATTACACCAAAAGATACAGTGATTTATGAAAATCTGGTTCGTATGGAATATTTGAACCAGTGCGGAGAAACCAAGTTTCCGGATGATGCCATGCTGGATATGAGAATAAAAGCATACTATACAATTCCACCGAGCAGACCGAAAAAGAAAAAAGAGCTTATGCGAGCTGGGATTATCAGACCAACCAAAAAACCTGATATGGACAACTGCATTAAGATCATTGCGGATGCTCTGAATAAAATTGCATACCATGATGATACTCAAATTGTAGATTGCCAGGTAAGAAAATTTTATTCTGACGATCCCAGAGTGGAGGTCCGGATTTTGGATATAAAGTCACCAGTTAACAAATAATTGAATGAGGAGGAAAACAACAATGGAAATTATGAACTGGCAGGAAATCACAATGGAGAGCGAAACATTCTCGAAGATCAGAGAATCATTCAATCTGTTGCTTCAAAGATTGTTCCAGAAAATGGAACAGAATCATTCTGACGAAGGAGCAATTACCTTAAAGGTAAATCTATCAATCAGCAAAGATTTTATTCCTGATGGAAACGGAAGTTCCAGAGAAGTACATAAGCCGATATTGAAATACAAGATTGACACGCAGGTACCAGTGAAAGATGGATTCGATGGAAAGAATGATACAGGAATGGAACTGGTCTATGATGATGAATTGAAACGCTATGTTCTGAGATACGTTTCGGAAGGAGGACAGCAGAGCATTTTTGATCCTGAATATGCAAATGTAGTAAATGGAGAGGCAACCATTGTTGATGAGCGGCCGGCACTTCCGATGAATGCACCACTGCTGGAATGCTCCGAACAGGATGCCACAGAAGCAGATAATAGCAGTTCTGACAGCGAGAATACTTCCAATGAGGAAATTATAGACCAGGACGATACAAACGGTGCAAGCGGCGGTACAGAATCCTCAGACGATGATTATGAGTACGATGAGGAATAGGAGAACAGAGAAAAAATGAGATTAAAAAATTCATTTGGAAATTGCTCAAAATGCGGTAAACAGATTATGTGGATAAAGACAAAAGCCGGTAAGAGTATGCCTTGCAATCCGAGTTTTGTATACTACAAAGAGAAGAAAGGAGGCAAGGACAGAATTGTCCTTACCAATGGAGAAGTGGCTGTAGGTACAGTACAGGATTATCCAGAACATGCAACAGGATTTGGATATATCTCACACTTTGCAACATGTGAAGCAGCACAGATGTTCAGAAAGAAGAAAAAGGCAGCAGTTTAGGAGGATCAGGAACAATGGGAAAGATTAATGATATGGTAAAAGATGTACATGAAACAGCGGTACAGCATGGATGGTGGGACAAACCTCCGGAGTTTGGAACATTGATCGCATTGTGTCACAGTGAATTGTCAGAAGCATTGGAGGAATACCGAAAAGGTAAGGAACCAACTGAAACATATTACAGAGAAGACGGAAAGCCAGAGGGAATCCCATCAGAGCTGGCAGATACAGTAATCAGAATCATGGATATGTGCGGATATTACGGAATCGACCTGGAAGCAATGCTGATGGAAAAAGCAGAATTTAACAAAAGCAGATCATACAGACATGGGGGAAAGAAAATCTAAATAAAAAAGTAAGCCCCTGCCAGATACCTAAGACAAGAGCCCACAAACGGATAGCCTGATTATACATCGGGTGTGGAGTATTAGTCAAATAAAGTTTCTGGAGGGGCATTTTATGACGGCGAAAGAATATTTAGAACAGGTGCGACACAAACAGGCAGAGATTGGAAATCTAAAAAGAGATAAAGAGGCAGTAAAAGATATGCTGTATTCATTAGGGGGAGGCGGCGAAGGCGAAAGAGTACAAAGCAGCAGAAACAATGATAAGTTCGGGACATTGTTTAGCCGGATTGATGAGATGGAAAGAAAAATTGATGATAAGATCATAGATTTGATGCAGTTCCGGATGAAGGTATCAGAACAAATAAATGCTCTGGATAATGTAAGTTATATCACAATATTGAATTGCAGATATATCCACTTTCAATCATGGGAGAAAATAGCCAGATCAGCATTTGATGAGGAAAGAAACGTGCGGAGTGTCCAGAAATTGAATGGGCTGGCGTTACAGGAATTCGAGAAAAAATATGCGGTCATGCTGGCAGAATTGACATTAGAGGCAATATAAAAACAGTTAGCGTTCGCTAATTGCCGCTATTTGTACATAAAATGCCGCCTGATGTACATATAAGGGCATGAAGCGTACGTGAAATGCCGCAAAATGCCTCTCGAAGTGTACTAGAAGTGCATAGAGGAATGTGCTAGAGTATAAACTGCAACAAGCGGATGTGAAACATGCCCTCACAAATACTTGTTGCCGGCTGTGTTGTGCCGATTCTTTCTCATTTAGCCCTGCCTTACGAGGCGGGGCGTTTTAAAGAAAGATGAAACAATGGAATAAATGAGAAAAGCAGGGACGATGTGTAAAAGCATGGTCCTTTTATTATGTGCAAAATGAGAAAGGAGCAAACGGAATGGGTACCTACACAATGAAAACCAACATTCCACAGTATGAGATTACTGGAGAATGTCCTACAATTTCAGAAATGCTGGATAAAGAAAAAAGCAAAGAGCTGATTGAGGAGATAGAAAAGGCAGAAGGGATTACTGAGGAAGAAAGACAGTTCCTGAAGGATGCTGCCGGCAGGCACAATGTTTTCAATTACAGGAATATTGCAGAGTATTACGCTCATGCAAAACCAGAAATGCAAAGATTGATGGAAAAGTCAGCACTTGTGATCATAGACGTAGATAATGCGATTGCAAATGGCTATGCGAGTTTATTTGCTGATGTATTAGATACCATGGAGGATGAGGACGATGCGTGACGATTTTGTAGTATTCATTATTACACATAAGCGTCCGGATAATCAAATTACATATAAGACATTAAAACGTGGAAATTATACAGGAAAGATAATCTTTGTTCTTGATGATGGAGACAATACCATAGATGCGTATTGCGAAAAATATGGTAAAGAAAATATTCAGATTTTTCACAAATATGAGGATTTTGATATTGGAGATAACCTGACAGACCATAAAGGAGTTCCTGTATATGCAAGAAATATCTGTTTTAAAATCGCAAGGGAAAAAGGATATAAATATTTCGTGCAGTTGGATGATGACTATCCGAAGATTGATTACCGATACGTGAAGGACGGAAAATTAAAAGCAAAGCCGGTATCCGATTTTGACAAATTGTTTGAGGCTATGTGTAGATTTATGGAACCAGAGGCAATAAACTGTGTGGCATTTGCTGTTGCAGGTGATTATATCGGTGGTGCGAATGGGAGATATAGAGACGGATTATACAGAAATGCAAGAAATTCATTCTTTTGTAGGACGGATAGGCCTTTTGAATTTTTGGGCCGTATAAATGAAGATGTTACTACGCCTGCTGTTAATAATATGCTTGGAAGATTATTTTTTACTTTCATGGGCGTGCAAGTTACATTATATGACCATGAAAAGAATAAAGGAGGATCCACCGAACAATATCAAGAAGTAAATTTGTACTGGAATTACTTTTACCCGGTTCTTTATGTTCCGAGTGCGATAAGTGTTGCTTATGGGAAAACAGGATTTATAAAACGTGTGCGATAGTGTGGAAAATATTGCAGGGGACAAGATGTTTGCTCATGTTGAAAGAGCATTGAATGATCGCAGACCGATAACAGCAGATATATTTTTGACTAATTATTGCAATAACAAATGTCCGTATTGCACTTATAGACGGTGGGAACTGGAAACAGGAGCATACTCGATGCGGTATGAGGAATTTGTTAGGTATGCGAAAAGGCTGCTTGAACTTGGCGTGAGAGGCTTTATTCTGACAGGTGGAGGCGAGCCTACATTATGCAGGGATTTTAAGAAGATTACAGACTGGTTGGAGGCACACAGCATTCACTATGGAATTAATACGAATTTCAATGAGGTGCGGTATATAAAGCCGGATTATTTAAAAGTTTCCCTGGATGGATGGGATGAGGACAGTTACGAAAAAAGCAGAGGCGTAAGAGCATATGAAAAGGTCAGGAATAATATTCAGGCATATGCAGACTGGAAAAGAAGGGAGAGCCCGGAAACAACGCTTGGCATTCAGAGAGTTGTGAAGTGGCCGAATGACGTATATGCGTTTTATGCTGCGAATTGTAATCTGGATGTGGATTACATAGTATTCCGTCCTATAGAAAGCACAGGAGGAATTGCGTATCTGGATGAGTATTCCGGTGGACATATTAAAGAACTGATCTATACAGTGGAAGAACTGGCAAAGAAGGACAGCAGAGTAAAACTGAACTTTAAATGGAACTTGATTGGGGAGCAGGAAAGAACCTGTACTGCACAATGGGCGCAGATTGCAGTAAATGAGCATGGACAAGTGATGTATTGCTGCCATAAGCCATATGAGATCATAGGTCATGTGATGGACAGGGATATCCTGGAGATTAAGGAAAAGGCCAGAACAGATATGGCAAGATGTGATATTCCATGTAGAATGACGGCACCGAATAAGTTTATGGCACAGATGGAGAAAGAGAGAAAAGATCAATATTTTATCTGATTTTCTCAAATAATGACAGAACAGAGAGGTGGTGACGGTGCCGAATGAGGAAAACTTAAAAAAGGGCGAGCCATATCGCTTCCGAACAGGGGAACAACAGGTGGAAACAGCCCGAAAAGGCGGCATCGCATCAGGTGAAGCACGCCGCAGGAAGAAAGCCATGCGAGATACAGCAAAAATGTTGCTTGATATGCAGGTTCCGAAGGCTGCGAAAGAGTTGAAACAAAAGCTGGCAGTCATGGGAATATCTGAGGAAGATTTTACATATCAGACAGCGGTAATGGTGGGCGTTATCAATCAGGCAATGAAGGGGAACACAAAAGCAGCTGCGTTTCTGCGTGACACTGTTGGAGAAAATCCGGCACATGAACTCAGGGAAAGAGAACTCGATCAGAAGGTTGCAGAATTTGAATACCATAGACAGCAGGAGGAAGCACAGAGAAAAGAAAGCGAGAGCGCATCTTCATTAGCTGATGTAATAGAGGAGGCGTACAGGAACAGGATGGAGGCTGAGAAAGATGCTGAGTAATGAGGCTATTTTATATTATGCCAATCATCCGGTTGAATTTGTACAGGATATCTTAAAGGCAGACCCGGATCCTGAACAGAAAAAGATATTACGGAGCCTTGTTACGAATCAAATGACAAGCGTTCGCTCTGGACATGGTATCGGTAAATCGGCAGTAGAAGCATGGTCCGTAATATGGTTCATGTGTACTCACCCATACCCGAAGATACCATGCACAGCCCCGACACAGCATCAGTTGTTCGATATCCTTTGGGCTGAGATCAGTAAATGGAAGCGTAACAATAAAACGCTAGATTCAGAATTGATATGGACAAAAGAAAAGTTGTATATGAAAGGCCATGCCGAAGAATGGTTTGCAGTAGCACGTACCGCAAGTACGCCAGATGCTTTGCAGGGCTTCCATGCGGAACATATGCTTTATATCATAGATGAGGCCAGTGGTGTTGAAGATAAAATATTCGAGCCTGTTCTTGGTGCTCTTTCGACACCAGGAGCAAAATTACTTATGTGTGGAAACCCGACCCAGTTGTCGGGATTTTTTTATGATAGTCACAATAAGAACCGAGAACAGTATTCGACATTCCATATTGATGGTAGAAACAGCACGAGAGTATCACAAGAATTTGTGCAGACGATCATCAATATGTATGGTGAGGATAGCGATGTATTCCGAGTACGTGTTGCTGGTGATTTTCCATTGGCAGAGGATGACATTTATATACCGCTTCCGTTGGTTGAAAAAAGCATTGCAACAGAATACTTCCCAAGAAGGCATCGTAGAATCTTATGTTGCAAAGAGTGACATGGAGATTGAAGGCCAGCAGATAAAAAAGGGAACTTGGCTTATGACGATGGAAGTCGCAGACGATGATGTTTGGGGCAAGATCGAAAAGGGCGAAATTACCGGTTTTTCTATGGGAGGCACAGGAAATTACAGTACAGAGGATGTAGACCTTTCGGATCCTGATAATTCCATTGAGAAAACGCAGAAAAAAGGAATCATGAAGGCAGTCGTTGATGCTGTGTCAAAAGCACTGCATTTAGATTCAACCGATGTGATTGAAAAAGGTGCAGTAAAAGATTCATACAATAAACGTATTGTTCGGGATAATTTCTGGACAGCGTATTATTCCCTTTCAGATTACTTGCTGGAAACGTATAACCCACAAACAGGATGTTACGAGCCGAT
>ULQN01021272.1_pt1 | contig 10977 bp, 9 predicted proteins | sample 1954491 | NCBI WGS metagenome assembly ULQN01 (sample SAMEA4835656, study PRJEB28245) | human gut metagenome | biome: gut microbiome; material: fecal sample | place: Denmark | collected 2008
CCGGAACCTGCTGTTTTTGGGTGTATATACTGTTGTTTTATGTGAGGTTATTTTGTCGGTTTTCGTGGTTTTATGGGGGATGTGCTTGTTTTTAGGAGAACGTTATATTATAATAAGGGCAAGTGACAGAAAATACGAAATTATGTTGTCGGGAGGCTGTAATGGGAAATACAGTAACGATCTGTTTTGCAAATAATAAGGGCGGCAGCGGAAAGTCCACCAGCTGTTCCAATGTGGGAGCGGCACTGGCCGGCATGGGTAAGAAGGTACTGATGGTAGACGGTGATATGCAGCTGAATCTTTCCCTTTCTTTTTTTTCGGAGGAAGAAGTGCTTGAGATGGCAGCAGGGGAAAAGAATCTCTACTATGCTATCGGTCATCAGTCGGATCTCAGCGATTTTATCGTGCATACGAAGTATGAGAATCTGGATCTGGTTCCGTCGTCTACGCTGATGAGCTCCGTGGAATATGAGCTTTTTACAAAATGGCAGAGAGAGTTTATCCTGCGGAAATGTCTGCAGAAGGTTAAAGATTCCGGAGTGTACGATTACATTCTCATTGATGCACCGCCTACTCTTGGCGGCTGGGTGATGAATATTTTATGTGCATCCGATTATGTTCTTGTTCCGGTAGAGGCAAGTCCGTGGGGTATGTTTGGTCTTGCAAATATGTTTGATTTCCTCAATGAAGTCAGGGAGATCGCTCCGGATTTAAAGGTTTTGGGAATCGTAGTAACCAAGGCAGATGCCAGAAAGAATTATTTCAAACAGACTATGGAAACACTGAAAGAAATGGAAGGAATCTATCTTTTCGAATCTTTTATCCGTGTAGACAGCTCCATCGAATGGTCCCAGGACAGCAGTGAACCAGTTGTGGAGTTCAAAAAAAGCAGCCGCAGCGCAAAAGAGTACATAGCATTGGCAGAGGAGGTAATGAATCGTGTCAGTAGGTAAAGCAAGCATCGCAAGAGCAGTAAATGCAGAAAAAGCATCCAAAACAGAAACAAAAACAGAGGTAAAAGAGGCTGAGGTTAAAGCAGCAGAGAAGCCGTCAGAGGTAAAAGCTGAAACAGCTGAAAAAGCGGCAGAAAAAACTACAGCAAAGAAAACAGCAGCCAAAGCTCCTGCAAAGAAGACCACAGCAAAGAAAGCAGCCGCAACAAAAACAACAGCAAAGAAAACCACTACCAGAAAAACAACAGCACGTAAAACCGCAGCAAAGAAAACAGCTGCAGCAGAAACAACAGGAACTGTAGCCCAGAACGTGATCAGCGGAGGAAACGCCGACGAACTCCAGGCCAAATTCCTCACCCCAAAGAAAGATGAGCCGGACAACAACCAGCCAGTAGGAATTAAAGACGAGCTTCCGGTTTATCTGCTGTAATCTTTGATTGAATTTTTTGAAAAGATAGTAATTGACAAATAAAAAGACTGCTATATATCTATATCACTATTGATAAGGTATACAGCAGCCTTTTATTTTGCCCTATAAAAATCTCAGTGGGACAGCGAAGCGCCTCCCTCGTATCTTTCTACATATTGTAATATGCAGCATACAATCCATTCTTCTCAAGCAGTTCAGCATGAGTGCCTCTTTCGGCGATACCCTCCTCCGTGATCACAATGATCTCATCCGCATCACGGATCGTAGAAAGCCGGTGCGCGATCGTAATGGTAGTACGATTTTTTGAAAGTTCCTCCAGACTCTTCTGAATCCAACGTTCGCTTTCGTTATCCAGAGCGCTGGTGGCCTCATCCAGGATCAGGATCGGAGGATTCTTAAGGAATACACGTGCAATGGAAATCCGCTGCTTCTGTCCGCCGGAAAGGCGTGTGCCACGTTCTCCGACATAAGTGTCGTATTTATCCGGAAGCTCCATGATAAAGTCATGGATACTCGCACATTTGGCGGCTTTGATGATCTCTTCATCGGAAGCTCCGGGCTTTCCGTAGGCAATATTATCCTTGATGGTTCCATCAAAAAGATAGACATCCTGCTGTACCATACCGATCTGGCTTCGAAGGCTCTTAAGAGTCAGCCCGCGGATATCCTTTCCGTCTACAGTAATGGAACCGCCGGTCACATCATAAAATCTGGGCAGGAGAGAGCAGATCGTGGTTTTTCCGCTTCCGGAAGGTCCCACCAGGGCAATGGATTTTCCTGCCGGGATATCAATAGAGATATCGGAAAGCACAGGAGTTTCATCATCGTTGTAATGAAAAGAAACATGGTCGTAACGCACATGTCCTTTCACGTCCGTAAGCTCCGCAGCGTTGTCTGCATCCCTGATCTCGGATTCTGTTTCCATCACATCCAGGAAACGGCGGAAACCGGAAAGACCCTTCTGCATCATTTCCACAAGTTCCACCAGGATCTGGATGGGGCTGATAAAGATTCCGATATACAGGGCATACATGGCAAGATCTGCAGTCTGCATTTCACCCTGAGCAATCAGATAGCCGCCGTAAACAAGAGTTACCAGGTACATCATGCCCTGGAAGAAAAGATTGGAACTCATGAAGCTTCCCATGCAGTGATAATTATCTCTTTTGGAAACAAGGAACGCTTCATTGCTTTTCTTAAATTTGACACGTTCGATGTCCTCGTTTGCGAAGGACTGCACCACGCGGATTCCGGAAAGCGTATCCTGAAGGCTGGCATTTACATCTCCGATCTTACGACGGTTTTCCATGAAGGTTTCCTGCATTTTTGCATTCTGGCGGAAGGAAAACACAAACATTACGATCACCAGGAGGATCAGCGGCAGTGCAAGCTTCTTGTTGATGAAGACCAGGAAGATAAAAGCACCGACGATCTTTACCAGAGAGATAAAAAGATTCTCAGGACCATGATGTGCAAACTCGGAAATGTCAAAAAGGTCACTGACCAGCTTGCTCATCATCTGACCGGAATTATTCCTGCTGTAATAGGAAAAAGACAGCTCCTGGTAATGGTCAAAAAGCTCCCGGCGCATATCACGTTCCATCTTTGCACCCATCATATGTCCCTGACAGGTTACATAATATTTGCAGAGACTCTGCACAATGTACATAACAAAAAGAGAAGCTGCAATCACAGGGAGGGCATGAAGAATAATATCCTTATCCTGTGTAAAGAGAGTTTTTGTCATAGTACGAAGAATCTGGGGATAAGCAAGATCTACCAGACTGATAACGGCTGCACAGATCAGGTCAATAAAAAAGACCGCTTTGTACGGGCCGTAGTAGTGGATGAATTTCTTGATGGTATTCATCGGAAAAGTACCTCCGTTTTTATGAAATGTATAGTGTTGTCTGAGCAAAAAATATTGCTGCCGGACATTCTATGTTCATCTTATCATAAGTGAGAATAAAGTCAAGATAAGTGAATTTCTGGCCTGTTTCGTTTCTGTATACTTTCTGAGAACAGGAACTATATGGCTGCTGTTCACAGGAAATATTCCGCAAGAGATTGTTGGCAACGGAGCGGATAGTGATATGAGGAGATATTTTTTGGAAAAAATCAAATTACTCCTTGACACAGAAGAACAAAACCCGTATAGTGTATTTCAGATTTGGTGTGTAACTGATAAGCAGGCATTAACCAGTCATAAATGTTATTATTTTTATTTGACGTTTATGGGGGTTGGTGTCTTTTTTTGTTGCCCACTTAAAAGATTCCCGCTCCAAAACGTCGAAAGAAAAGGAGAGAGAACATGAAAGACAAAATTTTCGGAGTTTTGCAGCGTGTGGGACGTTCCTTTATGCTCCCCATCGCAATCCTTCCTGTGGCAGGCCTGCTTCTTGGATTCGGCAGTTCCTTCACAAATGAAACGACCATTGCAACCTATGGACTTCAGAAGATTCTGGGAGACGGAACCATCTTAAATGCACTCCTAGTCATCATGAACAAAGTCGGAAGTGCGGTATTTGATAACCTGCCTTTGATCTTTGCAGTAGGTGTGGCCATCGGTATGGCAAAAAAAGAGAAAGAGGTAGCAGCTCTTTCCGCACTGATCGCTTACTTCGTTATGAACGTAGCCATCAACGGTATGCTGGTAGTAAATGACAAGATCACAGCAGACGGACAGATCGCAAAAAGCGTTCTGGAAGGTACTGTAACTTCTGTCTGCGGCATTCAGTCTTTGCAGATGGGTGTGGTTGGCGGTATTATCGTCGGCCTTGGTGTTGCGGCTCTGCACAACCGTTTTCATAAGATCGTGCTTCCAAACGCACTTTCCTTCTTCGGTGGTTCCAGATTTGTGCCCATCATTTCCACCATTGTATATATGTTTGTGGGAATCCTGATGTATTTCGTATGGCCGGCAGTCCAGAACGGTATTTATGCTCTGGGCGGTCTTGTAACAGGCAGCGGCTATGTCGGAACCCTGATCTTCGGTATTATCAAACGCGCGCTGATCCCATTCGGACTTCATCACGTATTTTATATGCCATTCTGGCAGACAGCCGTTGGCGGGACTATGGAGGTTGCAGGCCAGATGGTACAGGGCGGACAGAACATCTTTTTCGCCCAGCTTGCAGATTCCGCAAATGTAGCGCATTTCAGTGCTGATGCAACAAGATATTTTTCCGGAGAGTTCATTTTCATGATCTTCGGTCTTCCGGGAGCTGCTCTTGCCATGTACCGCTGTGCAAAGCCTGAGAAGAAAAAAGCAGCAGGCGGACTTCTTCTTTCAGCAGCCCTTGCATGTATGCTTACAGGAATCACAGAGCCACTGGAGTTCTCCTTCCTGTTTGTAGCTCCTGCATTGTTTGCAGTACAGGTTGTTCTTGCAGGCGCGGCTTATATGATCGCACATATGCTGAACATTGCAGTAGGACTTACCTTCTCCGGCGGTTTCCTGGATCTGTTCCTGTTCGGAATCCTTCAGGGAAATGCAAAGACAAGCTGGTTCAGGATTATCCCGGTAGGTATCATTTACTTTATTCTCTATTATGTGATTTTCACCTTCCTGATCAAAAAGTTCAACTTTAAGACTCCGGGACGTGAGGATGACGACACAGAAACAAAGCTTTATACAAAAGCAGATGTAAACGCAAGAAAAGAAGCCGGAAAAGCCGGTGAAGCAGCAGGAAGTACATCTGCAGACCCGGTAAGCGAAGCCATCACAGCCGGCCTTGGAGGAAAGAAAAACATCAGTGATGTGGACTGCTGTGCAACAAGACTCCGTATCACCGTCCATGACGCAGCAAGAGTCAACGACGATATTTTGAAAACAACAGGTTCCAGAGGAATCGTGAAAAAAGGCCAGGGTGTCCAGATCATCTACGGTCCGCAGGTAACTGTGATCAAATCCAAGCTGGAGGATTATCTGGAGACAGCGCCGAATGAATATTTTGAAGGTGCAAATGAGAAAGAAACAGACAATGCGGAAAATCAGGCTCAGTCTGATACAGAGCGTACAGCAGAAAGTACAGGTGAGGCTACTCAGAACACAGCTCCGACATCCGAAGCCAGCACGCAGCCAGAGAAAAAGGTTCTCAGAACAGCGATTGTCTACAGCCCGGTAACCGGTATCGCCGCAGACCTTTCCACAGCGCCGGATGAAGGCTTTGCGGAAGGAATGATGGGAGAGGGTGCTGTAGTCACACCGAAGGACCCGGTGATCTGTGCTCCGGAAGACGGCGAGGTAGAGTTTATTTTTGACACAAAGCATGCCATCGGATTCCAGACAGATACAGATCTTCCTATGCTCCTCCATATCGGCATTGATACTGTAAAGCTGGAAGGAAAAGGCTTCGAGATCCTGGTAGAGCAGGGACAGCATGTAAAAAAAGGCGAGCCGTTGATGAAGATTGACATCCCGTATCTTATAGAAAACGCTCCGTCCTTATGTTCTCCGATCCTTTGCACAGAGATCGAGGATAATCAGAGAGTACGCCTTCTTGCCAATGGAGAGATCAAGGCAGGAGAGCCGCTGTTCGCAGTAGAGACTGTGGAAGAATAGGGAATTTTTCAGCAATAATATAGAAGATTGGTTTTGTGAAAAGCGCGCCTAATGCCCGGGCGCGCTTTTCCTGTGGCGAAGAAAATAACTGTCTGTCAGAAGGGCTTTACACAAAAGAAAGATTCTGTTACGATAAAGAAAATCAACAGCTGCAGATAAAAATGTCGACTGAAAATCCGGGGCAGACAGTGGTGGAATGTGGAAAAGCAGCAGGATATATAAAAATGGTGGGGAAAAAGATGTACAGAGTGAGCAAGGTATTGAACAATAACGGCATCATTGCCATAAATATGGAAGAAAACCAGGAATATGTACTTCTGGGAAAAGGTGTGGGATTTGGAAAGAAGGTCAGCCAGCGTTTTGAGGCTCCGGCAGACTGTACCATTTACAGGCTAGCTCAGGAGACAGAACGTGGCTCAGCAAAAGAACTGGCAAAGAGCGTAGCACCGGAATTTCTGGAGATTGCAGATGAGATATTGAGAGAAGCTGAGAAGACCTTTGGGGATACCATAGACAGAAGGATCCTGTTTCCCCTTGCTGATCATATTTCCTTTGCAGTGGGACGTATCCGGAATCATGAGCAGATCAGCAATCCCCTGACGGATGATATCAAGGTGCTTTTTTACAGTGAATTCAAGGTGGCGGAGGTATTGAAGAAGATCCTGAAGGAGAGGATGGATATTGAGATCGACGAGCATGAGGTGGGATATGTGGCACTTCATATTCACTCAGCGCTTGGAGATGAAAAGGTGTCTGTTGCCATGCAGACAGCAAGAACGGTACGGGAATGCATCGCCATGATCGAGATGGCCACAGGAAGAAAGATCGATGTGATCTCCCTGTCCTACAACCGTATGATGAACCATATCAAATATATGGTAGCCCGTGTCTCCACAGGGGAGACACTGAAGCTGGATATGAATGAATATATAGAAGAAAAATATCCGGAATCCTACAGGATCGCAGAGGATGTCTGCGAGAGTCTGGGCAAAAGCCTTGGGAAAAAGCTGGACCCTATCGAGATTGGTTATCTTGCCATGCATATTGAGCGGACAGTGGAACAATAAATGTAAATGGCTGATCCGCCTCAGGGATTTACACAATAAATTCAATAGCTTTTTTGACAGCAGTACTCATGGCAGTACTGCTGTTTGTGACTAAGCAGACCTCTCTCTGAGGGAGCGGTTCTTTAAGCTGAAGGGCAAAAATCTTCCCGTCATTGATCACTTCCCGGGCAAGGGGCTCGGGGTAAAAGCCGATTCCCAGATTGTGGACGATCATGGGAAGGACCTGGTCTGTAGTTGCTGCCTCGATGTCAGGATGAAAAGAAACACGGTTTTCCATAAAGTAATTCATATACATTTCTCTGGTGCTGGTCCCTTCCGCAAGACCTACAAAGGGCAGATCCTGAAGCTCATGGATGCTGATAGGGGCAGTGGTCAGATCCTTATATTTGCTTCCGCATACAAGGATCTCCCGGTAACGCAGGAGACTTTTTTTCTGTAAAGGCTTGCGGAGGGGGATCGGAGGGGTGACAATAGCGAAATCCACCGCATAATTTTTCAGTGCCTGTACTGCCTGAGGAGTAGAATGGTTAAAGAGGCGCAGGCGAACATGGGGATATTGCTCGCGGAACAGCTCCAGCTTTTCCAGAAGGATCAGGCGCAGGGCATTTTCGCTGGCGCCGATGGAAACCAGACCATGCTCCAGCTCTCCGTTCTGGCGGATTTCCTCCTCGCCGATGGACAGCTGCTCAAAAGCCAGGGCAACGTGTTCATAAAGCTGGCGGCCTTCCGGTGTAAGTGCGATTCCCTTGTTGGAGCGGAGAAAGAGCGTACATTTCAGCTCCTGCTCCAGGTTGTTCATACAGCGGGTGATATTTGGCTGGTTGTTGTGAAGAGCTCTTGCTGCCTTGGTAAAGCTCTTATACTGGGCTACATAATAAAAGATCCGGTAGTAGTCGTAAGTGATCATGTATTGTCTCCATCCTGTGATATGATTTTAATATGTTTACGATATTAATAATACTTTTTACATTTGCTTCTGAGCAAACTATAATACACCCGAGGAAAAAAATCAATGACAGGAGTGATTTAGAGTGGTTTCAGGAGGCGGAAAGCTGCAAAATGCGGACCGGCAGATGTCAGAAGCTTTTATCACAAGTGTATTTCTGGCAATGTCCGGCGGATTTCAGGATGCCTACACATACTTTACAAGAGATGAGGTGTTTTCCAACGCCCAGACAGGCAACGTGGTTCTGATGAGCCATAATTTTATGACAGGACAGTGGGGAGACGGTTTAAGGTATCTGTTTCCTGTTTTAGCCTTTGCCATTGGTGTTGTAGCGGCGGAGCGGATCCAGAGTACCTTTAAATATGCAAAAAAACTTCACTGGAGGCAGATGATCCTGCTGATCGAGATCCTGATCCTTTTTGTGGTGGGATTTATGCCGGGAGAATTGGATATGCTGGCAACCGTACTGGTATCCTTTTCCTGCGCCATGCAGGTACAGACCTTCCGGAAGGTGGGCGGTTATTCCTATGCAAGCACTATGTGCATCGGAAATTTACGAAGCGGCACGGCGGCGTTGTCCGTGTATTGTCGTGAAAAACGTCCGGAACAGCTGAAGCAGGCTCTTTATTATTTCGGAATAATTTTCTTTTTTGCCATTGGAGCCGGTGGCGGAGGAAATCTGTCCATGAGGCTGGGGATCCCGGCAATCTGGGTATCGGATGTTTTGCTTCTGATCAGCTTTATTCTGATGTTTTCCAGTAAACATAGAGATTAGAAAGGGTGAGGAATTGTGGAAAACAGCACATTATTCCCAAGAGAGGAAAAGGCGGAGCTTTTATTTGAAAAGATCCTGAAGGATCCGGAGGCGTGCAGACGGCTGACGGAGACCTTCTATGAATCCATGGATGCGGATACAGACATAGAATGCGGATATCTTCCTCCGCAAAAATTCGCCTATGCATTGCTGGACGCATATAAAAACCGTGATCTGACAGCTCTCCTTATGGCAATCTGCCAGAACAGTATGTTTGATCTTCTGCGAAATTCTTTTCTGGCACCGTTCAGGTTCAATGCAGATGGACAGGAGAATCCGGTGTTTCTCACAGATGAAAAAGGAAATTTTCTGCGGGAAAAGGGAATTCATGTAAGTGACAGGGATTACGACCGGTTCCGCAGGATATACAGGGAGAAGCAGGGTGTAAAGATGTATTTGGCGTATGGCTACCGGAAGCGACATGCCTATGATGAAGCTACCATGGAAGTAGAAGAGTACAAAATGGGCGAACATATCGGTGTGTTGCTGGTGTATGAGCTTCCGGACAGCGTAAGGGAAAAGGAAACGGAGGCACAGGCCTATGCGGCTGTATGGGATATCATGATGGCAATTCAGAAGAAGCTTCCAAGAGCTTTTGTGTATTATGGGCAGGATTCTGTGGAGGATGGTGGAAAACGTTATGACGGACTGGGCGTTTTTCTCCCCATCCATAAATTTGCGGACCGCCTGGAAAAAATGATCGGGATCGCTGATGAGATCGTAATGAAATAGAATGTACAAAAAAGGACTGCTTTTGTATTGCTCCGGTTATCAGAAGGATAGCTGATGACCGGAAGCTACAGAAAGCAGTCCTTTTTGTATGCCCGTCAGGTGCAGTAGCGGAACATTTTGTCCGTAAGGATCCTGGCGAAAATAAGGCCCAGAGGAAGAGCAACGATGATCAGGATCGCAGCTGCAAACCAGGAGGCGGAAACATTCAGGGACATGATCCCCAGATTGTAGATCGCCCGGTAGAGATAAAGTCCGGGAACCATGATCACAATGGATGGTACGGTAATGGAAATCCTGGGATATCCCACTTTGGTTTTGATGAGGGAGGCCAGAAGTCCGGCTGTCAGTGCTCCGAAAAAAGCCGCGGCAGCAGGTGGGAAACCGGCAAGATCAACAAGCTCCAGACGTAAAGTGTTGGACAGTGCGCCGATGAATGCGGCAGCTGCGGCTAGACGGACAGGGCTGTTGAACATGACCGAAAAGCCGAATACCCCGCAGAAGCTTGCCAGAAGCCGGAACAGGATCCTCTGAGCTGCCGAAAGCTCCAGAGGCAGGAAATCCACAGGCTTCAGATGAAGAAGCAGTGCCATCAGCCAGGCAGAGACAGCAGCCACCATTACAACAATAATGGCGTAGGCCAGTCGTTCCAGACCGGAACGCATATCCAGCTTGGCAAGGTCGATCCCGCTTGTGATAAACGGAAAGCCCGGAATAATAAACAGCATGGAACAGATGTACCCGGCCTCATGCTGGACGGAAATGTGGAACAGAAGCTCTGCCAGCTTCAGGAAGCCTGCATATACAAGACAGGCGGAGGAAACAGAAACTGCAATGCACATAAACAGAGTAAAATGATGCTTGCCAAGCTTGCAGCGGATGGCGTTTCCGATGCCTGCGCCTGCAAAAGCCAGGATCATTTCCAGCGGGCCACCGCCCAGAAGAAAAGTAAATGCACCACAGGCCAGTGCAGAAGCCAGTCCCAGGGCTGCAGGGGAATAAAGCCCGTGGATCCGCTCGATCTCATCTAACTGACTGTGCAGTGCTTCACCGCTCATATGGATACCCTCCGCAGGAAAATCACTGACAAAATGTTCCAGCCTGTTCAGTCTGGAAGTATTTACGCCGGTGGTAGTCAGACTAAGTGCATGGGAAAAACTGCTCTCACCGTCAAAGCAGGTGTAGCTTATAGACATCAGTCCGATATCTGCGGAACAGGTGATACCAAGTGCTTCTGACAATGTATTCATGGAACTCCGTACCCGCCAGGCACCGGTCCCACAGGAGAGAAGCATCATGCCTGTACGGCCGATCAGGGAAGCTTTTTCGGAAAGAGAAGCTTCGGTAATGGGCTGGCTGTTCCTGGTACTTACGTAGTTGTGCCAAGGGATTTCCATATGATTACGTTTGATCAGAATATCTGACATAGAAATCACTTCTTTCTATATATTAAAATCATATAGTTACTATTATA
>ULQN01010320.1_pt1 | contig 10937 bp, 10 predicted proteins | sample 1954491 | NCBI WGS metagenome assembly ULQN01 (sample SAMEA4835656, study PRJEB28245) | human gut metagenome | biome: gut microbiome; material: fecal sample | place: Denmark | collected 2008
TGAGCAAACGCTCCGTATTTGACGCCGTGGGCGGATTTACGGAGGAACTTGCCGTCGCATTCAATGATATCGACTACTGCATGAAGGTCAGAAAGCTCGGAAAACTCGTGGTCTATGCTCCGTATGCGGTGCTGCATCATTACGAATCGAAGTCCCGCGGTCTTGAGGACACTCCGGAGAAAGTGGCGAGATTCAACCGCGAGATCGCAACCTTCGCGAAGCGCTGGCCGGATATCTTAAAGAACGGAGATCCTTATTACAACCCGAACCTGACGCTGCGGAAATCAAATTTTGCTCTGCGCGACCTGAAAAAGGAGAAGATCGGGGAACCATATAAACTGGAGGTACCGTTAGACGAATGAAGACAACGATCATAATTCCGAATTATAACGGACTCTCGTTTATGGAACCGTGCTTTGAGGCTCTGGATAGACAGACGACAAAGGATTTTAAGATCCTTGTGGTGGACAACGGATCCACGGACGGAAGTGTGGAGTGGCTGAAGGAGAAACAGATCCCGTCGATCTTTCTTCCGGAGAACACCGGCTTTTCCGGTGCGGTCAATGTCGGGATCAAGGCGGCGGATACTCCGTATGTGATCCTCTTAAATAACGATACGAAAGTGGCTCCGCACTATGTGGAAGCGCTGGAGCGGGCCATGGACCGGTCGGAGAAGATCTTTTCCGTCAGCAGCAAGATGATCCAGATGTATCATCCGGATCTCATGGACGATGCCGGAGACATGTACAGCGTCCTTGGCTGGGCATTCCAGCGAGGCGTCGGACGTCCGGAAGGTCTTTATAAAAAAAGCTGCCGCGTGTTTACGGCCTGTGCCGGCGCGGCGATCTACCGCAGGGAAGTGTTTGAGACGATCGGATACTTCGATGAGATGCACTTCGCGTATCTTGAGGATATCGATGTGGGATATCGTGCGAAGCTTTACGGATATGACAATGTGTTCTGTCCGGAAGCGGTGGTGTACCATGTGGGAAGCGGGACCAGCGGTTCCAAATATAACTCCTTCAAGGTAAAACTTGCGGCGAGAAACAATGTCTATTTAAATTATAAGAATATGTGGGGGTGGCAGCTGCTCTTGAATTCCCCGTGTCTTCTGGCCGGTACTTTTGTGAAATTCCTGTTCTTTAAGAAGATGGGATTCGGAAAAGATTATGTGGCCGGGTTCCTTGAGGGGATCAGAACACTGAAAAACTGTAAGCGTGTTCCTTCCTTTAAGGGAAGATTAAAGCGGGAGATCGGGATCCAGATCGAGCTGATCGCCGGCACCGCAGTTTATATTTATGAGTTTTCCAGGAGACAGGCAGCAAAGCTGAAAGTCAAAGCCTGAATTGCAATTCAACGGTTGCTGCAGTGCGCGGACAGGGAATGTCCGCGTACTGTAACCGATATTTTACGGAAATCTCAGATTTTCTTAAGAAAACGTTTATTTGCAAACAGGAAAAATTTATGTATACTATGTATGCATAATTTTACGATGGCGGTACTATGCTCTGACCGGGCTGTCACCATTACAATGCTGCGGAACAATAAAACCGGCAGCATTTTCCTTGGAAAACAGGGTGAAATCATATGATCAAAGACAATCAAAAGAGCCTCAACCGTTTTCATGTGGTGCTTGATGCCTGCGTGACCGCGTTCTCTTATCTGCTCGCATGGTTTATCGTGATCGGAAGCGGATGGGCGAACCAGCTTGGAAAACGGACACTTGAGGTCGGATTTTATTTTGGCGCGCTGCTCGTTATTATTCCGGCGTATCTGCTTTTGTACTCCTTATTTGGACTGTACACCCCAAAGCGTGTGCTTGGGCGCAGAAACGAATTCGGAAAGATCTTTAAGGCAAACTCGATCGGATTTTTAATTTTCGGTCTTGTCCTGTACCTGGGAAGAAAAGAGCCGCACCTCTACAACTTCTCCCAGAGGCTGGTTGTATATTTCTACGTTCTGAACGTGGCATTTATGACGATCGAGCGGAACGGGATCCGGATCGTGCTCCGGTCCATGCGCTCGAAAGGATACAATCAGAAACATATCCTTTTGGTAGGATATTCCTCCGCGGCAGAAGGTTTTATCGACCGGGTGAATAAGAATCCGGAATGGGGATACAGGATCCGCGGGATCATTGATGATACGAAGGAACGCGGAAGTGAGTATAAGGGAGTTAAGGTCATCGGTTGTGTCGAGGACCTTGATTATATTTTAGAGCAGAACAGTCTCGATGAGATCGCCGTTACACTGAGCCTTGGCGAATATGAAAAGCTCCGCCATATTGTTGCGCTCTGTGAAAAATCCGGCGTACACACGAAATTTATCCCGGATTATGGGAATATTATCCCGACGATCCCCTATATGGAGGATCTCCAGGGACTACCGGTGATCCACATCCGCCGTGTTCCGCTAAATGATCCGGTGAATGCAGCGATCAAGAGAGCTGTGGATATCGTGGGTGCGATCGTGGGGATCGTTTTATTCTCCCCGATCATGCTGATCGTGGCACTGCTCATCAAACTGACATCTCCGGGACCGATCATTTTCTGTCAGGAACGGGTCGGACTTCACAACCGCCCGTTTAAGATGTATAAGTTCCGTTCCATGACGGTCCAGGATCCAAGTAAGGAAAAGAGCCGCTGGACGACAAAGGGAGATGCCCGTGTAACTCTCATCGGAAAAATCATCCGCCGTACAAGCATCGATGAGGTTCCACAGTTTTTCAATATTCTCATGGGGGATATGAGTCTTGTGGGACCGAGACCGGAACGGCCGTTTTTCGTTGAAAAATTTAAGGAAGAAATCCCGCGATATATGATCAAACATCAAGTCCGTCCCGGTCTTACCGGTTGGGCACAGGTGAATGGTTATCGTGGAGATACCTCGATCATTAAGCGGATCGAGCACGATCTCTACTATATCGAGAACTGGACGCTTGGTCTTGATTTCAAGATCATGTTCTTAACAGTTTTCAAGGGATTCATCAATAAAAACGCTTACTAATACGAGGACAAATGACATGAATTATGAAGACGAATTAGACCGTTCGCGCGCAAGAAAAAGCAGACGGCGTGAGAGCGAAAGGGAGACAGCTGCAAAGCATCATTCCCACGAGACAGAAAATCTGTATTCCATGAGTGCGGATCCGGGAAGCCGGGCAGGGCGCGCAGCAGCGAAGAGCCATGGCGCAGGTTCCCATAACCACAAGAGACGCAAAAACGGAAACAAAAAGAAAAAGATCATCATCGGTGTTCTGATCGCACTGATCGTTCTGGTGCTTGGGTTCTCCGGAGCTGTCTACGCATATATCCAGCACAACTTCGGAAAAATGAACGGACAGAATGAGTTCGATCTGAAAGATGTTCTGAATGAGAATATCTCTCTGGAAATGAGGGATAAGATGGAAAAAGGATACTGGACCATCGCCGTGTTTGGTCTGGATTCCCGTGACGGATCGACCGGAAAGGGAAGCCAGTCCGACGTTATCATGATCGCAAACTTAAATCGTGAGACAGGTGAGATCAAACTGGCATCCGTATTCCGTGATACGTACCTGAATGTGAGTGACAAAAACACATATAATAAGATCAACGCGGCATACGCTCTTGGCGGTCCGGAACAGGCGGTCAAGGCACTGAATAAAAACCTGGATCTCAATATCACACACTATGTTGCATTCAACTGGAAAGCAGTCGCGACTGCAATCAATATCCTTGGCGGTGTTGATATCGATATCAGTAAATCTGAGTTTTATTATATTAACGCATTTATCACAGAGACTGTAAAAGGTACCGGAATCGGATCTGTTCAGTTGAAGAGCGCCGGTGTGAACCACTTAGACGGTGTCCAGGCCGTTGCTTACGGACGTCTCCGTCTGATGGACAGTGACTACGCGCGTACCGAGCGTCAGAGACTTGTCATCCAGAAGGCATTTGAGAAGGCAAAGAAAGCAGATTTCGCGACCTTAAACAGCCTTGTGGGAAATATGTCCGCAATGTGTGCAACAAACATCAATGTCAATGATCTTCTTCCGATGGTGAAGAATATCACAAAGTATCATCTCGGCGACAGCATGGGATTCCCGGCAGCACGCGGAGAGAAGAAGATCAAGATCGGAAAAAACAACGCGGCCTGCGTTATCCCGCAGACGCTTGTCAGCAACGTGACAAGTCTCCATAACTTCCTCTATGCGGAGGAGAACTACACACCGTCGAGCACTGTTCAGACGATCAGCAGCAAGATCGCCTCGGCTACAGGACTCAGCAAGGCAGGCAAGGAGATCGACCATGTAGCGACTGATCAGGGCTATATCCCGAAGGGAGCGACAGAGTCTACGACACTTTCTGCCGAGGAAGAGAGCAAGAAGGAGAGTCAGGAAGAGTCCCAGATGGAATCCATGCTCAATGAGTCGAGAAAAGAATCGGAGAGCACAAAGGAGACTGAGACGGGACCAGATGGAAAGCCGATCGAGACTTCTTCCGGAAGTCATGAGAGCAGCAACGCGGCTTATGAGACGGATGAGCATGGAAATATCTATGTGAAACCGACGGAGAGTCATGCGGCGAGCCCGACGGATGAAGCAGAGACCTCCACAGAGGCATTCCATCCATCAAATCCGCAGGAGACAACAGCGGAAGTTCCGGTCGGACCGGGATATGAGCATTCCACCGCGGCAGTACCGGAGGCGACAACGAGCGCCGGTCCGGCATCCCAGTCAGAAGCACAGAGCTCCGTGACGGTTCCAGGCGGTGCAGTCGCACCGGAAGGTCCGGCAGCAGGAGTATAAGGAGCGCAGGAGGGCCGGAAAGCCGCTCCTGTAGGATCATGGTGATCGAATGGCTGCGGGAAGCTGCTATGGCGGACCGAGAATGTTAAAAGTTCAGGATCATAAAGAGAAAAGACGCATCGTCTGATGAGTCCGGAGTGAAAATTCCGGGCGGTCAGGCGGTGCGTTTTTTCTGTATTTACGCGAACAACGGGCCAAAGTCCGCGCTTGCGCGAGACCTTGGCGACTGTCGCGATAACAAGGGGAAACTCGCGAAGCGTGTTTTCACTTGTTTGAGAGAACTGGTTTTACCCGGCTATATTTTTAAACGAAATTATGAATTTACAATTTACATAGATTATACAAACTAGTTACCGAATCATGGTTTTTGCATTTTTTGTTTCGTGATAAAAATATTACTGTACAGAGAAAGAAAAAACAAAAACAAAGACCTTTGAGGAGGAGAAGATTATGAAAACAGGAAAAGTAATGGCACTTGCAGGTGCAGGAGTTTTAGCAGTCAGCATGATGACAGGATGCGGAAGCAGCAGTACAGCATCCACAACAGCAGCAGCGACAACAGCGGCAGCAGACACGACCGCAGCGGCAGCAGATACAACAGCAGCAACCGAGACAGCAGCGCTCACCGGTTCCATCACAGCAGCAGGTTCTTCCGCATTAAAACCGCTCGTTGATGATGCAGCAGACATGTTCATTGAAAAATATCCGGACGTTTCCATCACGATCGACGCCGGTGGATCCGGAGAAGGTTTAAAGCAGGTTTCTGAGGGAACCGTAAACATTGGTAACTCCGATGTAGAGGCATCCGCAAAGCTTGACGAGGCACAGGCAAAAGAGCTTGTTGACCATCAGGTATGCGTTGTCACAATGGCACCGATTGTAAACAACGATGTCAAAGAGGGCGGCGTTGAGGACCTTACAAAACAGCAGCTCATCGATATCTTCACAGGAAAGACAACAAACTGGAAAGAAGTCGGCGGACCGGATGAGAGCATTGTCCTTGTAACAAGACCGACATCCTCCGGTACAAGAGCAACCTTCCAGAAATATGCGCTTGACGGAAACGAGGAAGCTTCCAATACTTCCATGGAAACAGATGATTCCGGTGTCCTTCTTCAGAACGTAAAGGATACAAAGGGTGCGATCGGATACGTAGCTCTTTCCTATCTGACAGGCGATGCAGGTGTTTCCACAGTAGCGATCGACGGAGCAGAGCCGACACTTGAGAACACATACGCTGGAACATACCCGGTATGGACATTCGAGCATATGTACACAAAGGGCGAGCCGGACGAAGTTGTAAGCGCATTCCTTGACTACATCATGTCCGATGAGTACGGTGCAAAGATGGAGTCCTTAGGATACGGCGTATCTTCCAAGATGACAAATACCGAGCATTAAGACAAAACTTAAGACCGGGCAGTGAGCCATGATCCGACCGTATGAAAGAAAAAGAGGACATGGACAAGAGAACTGCGAAACAAGGGCGGGGCAGACGAATCTGGCCCGCCCCGATATGATTTATGATAGAATTTGCTTCGAATATAGGAAGCAGGAGGACTTATGAAGAATGGTAAAGAAAAAAGCATGTTCGTCAGAGAATATCTGTGGCGGGATCTGATGACCGTCTGTGGACTGTTCGTAATTCTTCTGACGATCGTGATCGGCGCGTTCCTTGTATACAAGGGATCATCCACATTCCTGGTTTACAGACATTCCTTCCTGGAATTCTTAGGATCTGCAGACTGGGCGCCGGAGGACAATATGGCAGGCGGCGGCAGCATCGGTGCGCTGATCTTCATCGCTGGGTCGCTCTGCACCTGCGGCCTGGCGCTTCTCATCGCGACTCCGTTTTCCCTGGGATCAGCGATCTTCATCACGGAGATCTCCCCGGAGTTTGGCGAGAAATTCTACCGCCCGGTAGTCGAGATCTTCGCCGGGATCCCGTCTGTTGTCTATGGCTGGGTGGGGCTTACGGTGCTTGTACCGGCGATCAAGATCTTGTTTGACCGTCAGGTGGGACATTCCATCTTGGCAGCAGGTCTGGTCTTAGCGGTCATGATCTTCCCGACGATCACAAGTGTTGCGGCGGATGCCCTTCACTCCGTACCGAAGGAATGCAGAATGGCGGCGTACGGACTCGGCTCTACCCGCTGGCAGACCATATACCGGATCGTAGTTCCGGCGGCAGCGCCTGGAATCATTTCCGGTGTGATCTTAGGTCTCGCGAGAGCCTTCGGTGAGGCCCTGGCGGTTGCCATGGTCATCGGTCAGACAACAGCGCTTCCCACAAGCATTTTTTCAACGACAAAGACTCTGACCACCGAGATCGCGGCCCAGATGGGCAACGCCATGGAGGGCGGCGAGATGAAATCCGCACTCTGGACCATGGCACTGTTGTTATTTGCAATCTCCCTGTTCTTCATCTTCCTGATCCATCATGTGACAGCGGTAAAGCCGGAGAAAGAAGAAAAAACAAGCACATCTGTGAAAACCAGCACGACGGCAGTGCCGGTAAAGCAGTTCGCAGCAAAGGGGGAAAATTAGACCATGGAAAGTAAGATCAGACGTTCACGCGGTGTGGACCGCGTTATGACAGTCATTTTCTACCTGGTTGCGATCTTCTTCTTCGCTCTTCTGATCGGCTTTGCGGGCAAGGTCATCATCGGCGGTCTCATGGGGGCAAAGCCGGAGATGTTCCGCTTCGCGAGAAAAGGAAGCATCGGAAACCAGTTGTTCAACACGATCTATCTCGTATTTATCTCCCTGCTGGTATCCATCCCCCTCGGTGTCTGCGCCGGAATTTATCTGGCCATGTACGCGAAACAGGGAAAAATGACAAAGTTTCTGAGAATGTGTATCGAGACACTTTCTTCCCTTCCGTCCATCGTTGTGGGCCTGTTCGGATATCTGGTATTCCTCGTATTCCTCGGAATGGGAAAGAGCCTGATGGCGGGCGCACTTTCCGTCTCGATCCTGACACTTCCGCTGATCACAACGACTACGGAGGATGCCATCAAGGGACTCCCGGCGGGATATTTTCAGGCGAGTTTAGGTCTTGGAGCGACAAAATGGCAGTCCATCTTCTATGTACTTCTTCCGGCATGTCTCCCACGCATCATGACAGGCGTCATCCTGGCGGCAGGACGTGGATTCGGTGAGGCGGCGGCGCTCCTCTACACCACAGGATCCGGAAGTGACCTGCGCTGGGGCAACTGGAACCTGGCAGCCCCGACCTGCCCGTTCAACCCGTTCCGCCCGGCAGAGACATTGTCGATCCAGATCTGGAACCTTCAGGTAAACGGTCAGGATAAGGCACTGGCGAACACCGCCTCCGCGGTCCTTATGATCCTGGTTCTGGCATTCAGCATCGGTGCGAATGTGTGGAGCCATCATCTGAAGAAAAAGAGCTCCGGCGAGGCAGCGTAAGAAACATTCGGAAAAGGACCTCAATGACAGATTCTTGAGGGAGAAGTAATGAAACTCTGAGGATGGCATATGAGAGTTTTAGAGAGGAAAACATATATGACTGATATGAAACCGAAATTTGATATCGAAAAGCTGAATCTGCATTACGGCTCGTTCCATGCGCTTAAGGACATCAACATGCAGATCAGCGCCCATGAGATCACCGCGTTCATCGGACCGTCCGGCTGCGGAAAATCTACATTTTTAAAGACATTGAACCGGATGAACGATCTTGTGGAGAATGTAAAGATCGACGGAAAAGTGGAGCTTGACGGACAGAACATCTTTAAGGATATGGACGCCATCACACTGCGCCACAAGGTCGGCATGGTATTCCAGCAGCCAAACCCGTTCCCGAAGAGTATTTACGACAACATCGCCTATGGCCCGAGAATCTTCGGAATCACAAAAAAAGCAGATCTCGATGAGATCGTTGAGAGAAGCTTACGGCAGGCGGCGATCTGGGATGAACTGAAGGATCGCCTAAATAAAAGTGCTCTGGGACTCTCCGGCGGACAGCAGCAGAGACTCTGCATCGCAAGAACTCTGGCAGTAGAGCCGGAGGTTATCCTGATGGATGAGCCGACCTCTGCTCTGGATCCGATCTCCACATCAAAAATTGAAGATCTGGCGATGGAGTTAAAGGATAAGTACACGATCGTGATCGTCACCCACAACATGCAGCAGGCAGCGCGTATTTCTGATAAGACCGCGTTCTTCCTGTTAGGTGAGGTCGTCGAGTACAATAATACAGGCGATCTGTTCGCAAACCCGAGAGATGAGCGCACAGAGAGTTACATCACAGGGAGGTTTGGTTGATTATGAGAGATGCATTTTTAAAACAGTTGGAAGAGCTGCATAAGATGCTCGCGGAGATGGGAAATCTTTGCGAGAGCATGATCGACGGAGCGTACGAGGCACTGATGAACATGGATCGGGAACAGGCAGCGAAGATTCTGGCAGCGGACGCGAATGTCGATTTAAAGGAGAGGGACATCGAGAGCAAATGCTTGAAGCTCCTGTTAGAGCAGCAGCCAGTGGCAAGTGATCTCAGAACGATTTCCTCCACCTTAAAAATGATCACGGATCTGGAGCGGATCGGTGATCAGGCAGGCGATATCGCTGAGATCGTAAAGACGACCGATCTTTCCGCTCCGGTAAAGGCCACAAGACTTGGCGAGATGGCAAAAGCCGTTGCATCTATGGTTCGTGAGAGCATCGAGAGCTTTGCAAACGGAGATCTCAAAAAGACAAAAGAAGTTATTGAATACGATGATGTGATCGATAACCTTTTTAATGAGGTCAAAAAAGAACTTGCCGATGGTATCTTAAACGGTGAGGCAACTCAGGAACAGATTCTTGATGTCTTGATGATCGCCAAATATCTGGAGCGGATCGGTGACCATGCAACAAATATTGCGGAGTGGGCGGAGTACGCGATCACCGGTGTTCATCGCAATAGTGAGATGGAAGAGCATCTGTAAGCATAAAAAGGAAACTTAAACGAATGGAGAACCTGATTTACAGATTCTCCATTCGTGTTTTCAGAAGTGGAAGCTGCTCCCGGACGGACGTGATCTCGTCAAGATCAATGGTAGTGATCTGCATTCCCTCGTGCTCATCCATCTGATTTAAGACTCTGCCCCATGGGGAGACAGCGATAGAGTGACCGAAGGCCTGATAGGAGGCGGAGAGATCTCTCGCCGGAGAAGTTCCGAAGACAAAAATCTGGTTGTCCAGAGCGCGGGCACGGAAGGTAAGCTCCCAGTGTGCCGGTCCAGTAGTCATATTGAAGGCTGCCGGAACAAGGACGATATCAGCACCTTCCAGCACCATCCGTCGGAAGATCTCCGGAAAGCGTATATCGAAACAGATGCAGAGACCGATTTTTCCAAATTCCGTGTCGAATACGGTAGCGGAGTCTCCGGGAGTCAGAGTATCAGATTCTTTAAAATACTGTCCGCCTTTTACATCAATGTCGAAGAGGTGGACTTTTCTGTGGCGGGCAATCTGCTTTCCGCTTCGGTCAAAGACATAGGCGGTATTGAAAACATGTCCGTCCTGGTCACATTCCGGGACGGATCCGGCGGAAAAGTAGATCCCGAATTCCTTTGCAAGGTCAGAGAGCGCCTGCCAGACCGGTCCGCCTGCTTTTTCTGCATAAACAGGGAAATTCGGTGTTTCATAGGGGCAGTTGAACATTTCCGGAAGGCAGACGAGATCTGCGCCGGAATTTTTTGCTTTCTGGATCAGAGGGCGCAGAGCCTCGATGTTCTGCATTTTATCGGAAAATACGTGGGTCTGAAGCTGGGCGATGGTCATGGATGACATATGGAAACCTCCTTAGGTTTAATATGAATTAAGTGTAAGTCCTGCAAAGGAGAAATGTCAAGCGGCAGGGGCAAACACACAAACATCTGCTTGCATAAGCATCCAAAATATGCTAAGATTCTTGCGTACACATGTTTTTCTGGGACGCACATATGGTAACGTGCCAGAGCAATGGACGAAAAGTATGATTTCGGTAATAAAAAAGAAATTTTTAGCTTGCGAGGTCTGATATATGGAGAAAAAAAACAAGTATTATGTGGTTCGTGACAAAGCGCTGCCGGAAGTCCTTCAGAAAGTCGTTGAGGTGAAACGTCTCCTCGAGGCGGACAAAAACATGACGGTGCAGGAG
>ULQN01037938.1_pt1 | contig 10881 bp, 8 predicted proteins | sample 1954491 | NCBI WGS metagenome assembly ULQN01 (sample SAMEA4835656, study PRJEB28245) | human gut metagenome | biome: gut microbiome; material: fecal sample | place: Denmark | collected 2008
GACCAGTGTGGTCCGTTCAATGAGAACCACATTGTTCTCCCTTGCCACCTGAAACAGGTAGCGCAGTTTCTCTGAGGAAAGTGTCATGGGCGAATCACTGATCACATATTTTCCTTTTTTCAGCGCTCGCTCAATATATTCTGCTCTCCGGTTCAGCGATGTCTTGATATAAACAATATCTACATCTGCCAGAAATTCATCATAGCTGTTCCAGCAGGAACCTAACTCATATTTATCACAGAATCTCTGTGCAGTCTCGTGATCCTCGCTGAATACACGTTCCACATGAACTCCGCTGACATATTTGGATTCCTCCACAAAATCATTATCCCGGATGTCATCCGTCACGATTCCCATATTAAAGATAACACCTTCACTGCGAAGCTTTGTACTGGAAATATTCTTGGTCCTTTCCAGATAAACTACATCACAGTAGTTCTTAAGGTAATCGAATTTCCCTCTCCAGTCAGATCCTACCACCAGGACATCAATATCATACTTAATGATGTCATTGACCTTCTGTCCCTGATATTCCTCAATGATGATCTCATCTGCCAGCCCGGTCCTCCGCACATTCTCGATTCTCTTAATGAGGCTGTCCCGCACATTGAGTTTGCCCCGCTCAATGTCAAAGCTCTCACTTGTGACACCTACGATCAGATAATCACCAAGTGCTTTTGCTCTTTTGATAATATTGTAGTGGCCTTTATGAAAAAGATCAAAAGTGCCATATGTGATTACTCTCTTCATTCTTTCGTCATAACTCCCCTGAAAAAAATATTCTTATTTTACCGAACAGTTTTCCTGCTCCATACGTTACTGTTCACTCCGTTCACAGTAACCTCCATACGATAGATACTTTGATTATATCATACTTCCCAACTTCCGTCACCTGTCCGTTACAAAAATGTTAAATTCGCATTAACTTTACAAAAAGAAGAGTTTTGAAATACTGTTTTTGTATCTCAAAACTCTTCCTTTGTGTTTATGGTTCTTTATTGTCGTCCATCGTTCTGGTAGTAGCTTCCAGTTCCTGGATCAGGTCTTCCAGCGAAAGCTCCTCTTCCCCTTTGATCAGTTCATCAGGGATATCATCCAGATTATCTTCTTCAATCTCCAGCTCCATGCCGGCCACATTGCTGAAGCCTTCATGACTGTCGGAAGAAGTATGATCCGGTGTATCCTCGTCCATATTTACTTTCTCCACATGTCCGTCCTGCTCACTCTCTGAATCAAGCGTTGCCGCAAGCTCTGCGATGGCTTTCTTTCTTCTGAGAAGTTCATATTCATCATATTCGCTGTCATACTCTTCTTCCAGGCCTTCATCTCTGACTGTCTTATCCTTCTTGATCAGGATAAATGCGATCAGATTCAAAACACCCGTATAGAGCAGATCCACAGGCAGACTTCCCAGTACAAGTACAAATACCAGTGATACTCCCAGAAGCACCCATACATTGTTCATTGCAGGAAGCATCAGGATATATAAACCATTCATAATGATCATGATCGGATAATGGAAGAAATAAATTCCCATTGTATGTCGTCCCACATAGGTGAGCGGCAGTTTGATGTCCGGCACTAACGCAAGCATCGTATAGACCACTACGAAAGATACCAGATACATCAGCAGTCTGAGGATCACTCCCTGAGGATCCGTCAGGCCACAGAGCTGATATCCATGATTACCTCGGAAAATAGCGATTCCCATTTCATTTGGAATCATATAATTCGGTATCGCCCACAAAAGGACTCCGGAGATTGCTACCAGGATCCATTTTCCCTTAAATTTACGGATTGCTGTGATATATTCACTCTTCCAGAGATACCCCGCAACAAAGAACGGGAAAAATACCACGATTCTTGATGATGACAGGAATGTGGTAAATTCCGGTCTGGTTCCTGCCCATAATGCGAACAGGATACTGAGCGGAACAATAAATCTGATCTTACCCAGGGCCTCAATGGTAAGGCGGTAAATAAACAGTGCCAGTATATACCACATGACACTTCCGGTAGGACGCAGTATCTCATAATCTACAGATCTGCCCAGCCATATCTGCGAATACCAGGTTAAGGTATATCCCAGAACATAAGGGATCAGCAGGTTCTTAAAATTCTTCAGCACATTCTGAGGTTTCTTTGACAGATATCCTGAAATAAAAACAAATGCAGGCATGTGAAAAATCGTGATCGCATACCACACATATCTCACTACAGTGTCTACCTTTACAAGGTTAAATGCAATAATATGGTTAAATACTACCAGAAAGATAAGCAAAACTTTAATGTTATCGATCAGGCAGGAGTACGGCACCGCCGCTCTCTCTTTTTTTATTTTCATGTTTAAGTACTATCCTCTAATCATATTTCTGACTTCTGCTGTGTGAACATACAACCCCATTCTGCCAGATTCTTCAGATGACCGGCAGACAAAAAAACGCACAGCAATGTAACGGGCAATTAACCGCAAAGTCATATTTACTGCAACAAGCATAACATATTTTTACGATTTATGGAATAGAAACTTAACATTTCGGTCAATGGAAATATTTTGTTACTGTTCACACACCACTATCCCGCGAGGTGTTTTGGCATGAATATGCCAAAATCCCGAGACATACAAGCCAAAATTCCATTGCCGCAGGCAATCTGGAATGAATTTTGGCTACGTTACTGTGAACGAAGTGAACAGTAGCAATATTTCCATATTCCATGTACAGCATAAGAACAGAAAAAAATACAGCTTCTGATCCTGCCGTAACCGGCGTATCTGTAGACATTGTAAGTCATGGCTGCTGATTTCAGTTTGTTTCTGGATTTGCCGCCTTCGCTGAGACGATATTTCAGATAGGGTTTGTTGATTCCGGCAGCACAGCCGTATTTTCTCAGGATTTTCAGCCAGGTGATATAATCCTCATGGCTGTCGTCATGCTCCATGGGAAATTCACGCGCCACATCCCTTCTGAGTATTACCGAAGAACAGTTGATGCTGTTATGTTTCAGAAGTTCTCTGTAGGTGATCTTCTCTTTTACAGGGATTGTCCGTCCTGTACTGCTTCCGTCCGCTTTCATCAGTTCCCGCCCTGTAGAACACAGCACGTATCCTGTCTCTTCCAGACGTTTCAGCTGTTCTTTCAGCTTGCCTGGCTCCCACCAGTCATCTGCATCCAGAAAAGCAATGTAGGTTCCCTGTGCCAGCCCGACTCCTCTGTTTCTGGAGCCTGCAGCTCCCATATTCTGTTCATTCTTAATATACCGAAAGTCCTCTCTGCCCTCATAGGCAGACAGGACTTCCTCTGTATGGTCTGTAGAACCGTCATCGATCACCAGAAGTTCCAGCGAAACTCCCTGTTCATAGACGGATTCCACAGCCTTTCTAATATATTTTTCTCCGTTGTAAACCGGCATGATCACAGATACCAGCGGTTTATTCATTGTCATTCCTCCGTTTTATTCTCTGACACTCCGGCGTTTTTCCCGGAATCCTTCAACGCATTTACCTGTCTGTCGTCTACTCCCTCAGATACTTCTTTCTGGAAAAAGATTTTAACTGTCATAAAGATCAGCTTGATATCCAGCAGGAAGGAATAATTCTCAATATAAAACAGATCCAGCTTTAATTTGTCATAAGGAGTTGTATTATACTTACCGTAGACCTGCGCATATCCGGTAAGACCTGCTTTAACTTTCAGACGATAATAGAATTCCGGAAGCTCTTTCTCATACTCAAGCATGATACTTTCACGTTCCGGACGCGGACCTACCAGAGACATATCTCCCTTAAATACATTGAAAAGCTGAGGAAGCTCGTCCAGATGAAGATTTCTCAGCACATGACCTACCGGTGTGATACGGGAATCATGCTTGGATGCCAGTCTTGCACCGTTTTTCTCCGAATCTACGCACATGCTGCGGAATTTACAGATCTTAAAGGGCTTTCCACCCAATGTCAGACGGTCCTGAAAATAAAACACCGGACCTCTGTCGTATGCTTTTACCGCAATCGCTATGATCAGCATGATCGGTGAAGTGATTATAATGCCGATCCCTGAGATCAGAATATCCATAACTCTCTTTGCAGCACGCTGGTCTACTGCCAGTCCCATATTTCTGGATACCAGAAGCGGTGTGTCAAAAAGATGGATGCGTTCACTTCCCATAAGAATGATGTCCGAAATCTTCGGACTCACATAGCATCGGACAGAATGCGCAAAACAGTATTTCAGATAACGGTTTCTCTCTGTTGAATGCAGATCCCAGATGATCACGCCGTCATAATCCTGCATCATCTGATGGATTTTTTCTTCTCCCACACTGATGTGTACCTTGCCGCTGATGTCATATTTGTCCTTTCGGGAATTCATCTTATGGATCAGGTCGTCCCCCGGATCCCGGTCACCGTAAATGACCAGAAGCCGGCGTGCGCGGTAAAGTCCGGAATAGATATACCTTGAACCAAATATCCAGATAATGATCAGCACCAGCTGTATTCCTGTCATCTCGATCATAGGCCATACGCTCAGGAACCATCTGTTGATCAGGGTGATCTCCAGATATTCCACCACATTGGTACACAAAAGTGCCAGTGTCAGCGAATAAAATACATCAATCCTCTTAAGATATCCAACCTTAAGTCCTCCGTACAATTTGGCAAACAGGGCAAACATCAGACCGTAGATTGCGATCAGTACCCAGTTACCTTTGCGCCAGAAAGGCTCGTCGATCTGTCCTCTGTAAACGGAATACCACACCCATGCAAAGACCGCCGCCTGTGCCAGAACCACCAGACTCGCCAGACAAAATACGATAAATCGTTTATAATCTTCTCTTTTACTCACGTGATAACCTCTGTTTCTCTGTAACTGTTCAGTATTTTCACAGTTACGCGTTTCTTCTATAAATTCCTACCTATTATAGCGTAAGAACTATTATACGTCCACCCGTTTCACTTAAATTTGTGAACAAATGTTACTGTTCACACAGCATTATTCCGCGAGGTGTTTTGGCATGAATATGCCAAAATCCCGAGACATACAGGCCAAAATTCCATTGCCGCAGGCAATCTGGAATGAATTTTGGTACATTATAAGCATAATTTACAAATATCTTTAATCCCCTGTCATGCGATTCGTCTCGATATTTGTATATAATGTATAATTTTTCGTCGATTTTACTTAGTTTGTAGCAAAGTTTTTACATATTTTTTTCAGAAACCTATGGAAAAATGTCAGGAGAAAATGTATAATAATACATAACAAATGAAAGCGAGGGTTCACTATTATGAAACAAAATAGTATGTTGGCCATGATCCTGGCCGGCGGTCGTGGCAGCCGTCTGCATGATCTTACCAATAAAGTGGCAAAGCCGGCCGTTTCATACGGCGGTAAATATCGTATCGTAGACTTTCCTTTAAGCAACTGCGCCAACAGTGGCGTTGATGTTGTAGGTGTACTTACACAGTATGAATCTATCCAGCTGAACAGTTATGTGGCAGCCGGCGGTCGCTGGGGTCTTGATGCTAAAAACAGCGGTGTTTACGTTCTTCCTCCACGTGAGAAAGCAGATGAGAATCTGAATGTATATCGCGGAACTGCAGATGCAATCTCCCAGAATATTGATTTCATTGATAAATTTGATCCTGAATACGTTCTTGTTCTTTCCGGTGACCATATTTATAAAATGAACTATGACAAGATGCTTGCAGCCCACAAAGAAGCAAAAGCAGATGCAACCATCGCAGTTATCGGAGTTCCGATGAAAGAGGCAAGCCGTTTTGGTATCATGAATACTGATGAATCCGGACGTATCGTAGAATTCGAAGAGAAACCTGAGCATCCGAAGAGCAACCTTGCATCCATGGGTATCTATATCTTCACCTGGAAACTCCTCCGCAAGATGCTGATGGCTGATATCAAGAATCCGGATTCCAGCCATGACTTCGGTAAGGATATCATCCCTACTATGCTTAACGATAACAGAACTCTTTATGCATATAAATTTGAAGGGTACTGGAAAGATGTTGGTACCATCGACTCTCTCTGGGAAGCAAACATGGATCTGTTAAGTTCCAAGAATGAACTGGATCTGGGTGATCCGTCATGGAAGATTTATACAGAAGATGTTACCGCACTTCCACAGTACATCAGCGCAGAAGCAGATGTTAAAGATGCATATATCACACAGGGCTGTGTTGTTCAGGGCGAAGTTAAGCATTCCGTTCTCTTTACAGGTGTTAAGATTGGTGCAGGTGCCAGAATTATCGACAGTGTACTGATGCCGGGTGTTGTTGTAGAAGAAGGTGCCGTTGTTCAGCGTGCACTTGTAGCTGACGGTGTCTGCATCGGTAAAGGTGCAGTTGTCGGTACTGCAGACAGTGAGCACATTGAGCTTGTAGCGAAACGCGTAAAGGGGGCAGAATAATATGTATAAGGCATTTGGAATCGTAAGCTCTTCCGGGAGAAATATTTATGTAGATGGTATGCAGGATTATCGCCCAATCGGTGCGTTTTCTTTCCTTGGCAGATACAGAGTCATTGACTTCCCTATCTCCAATATGACCAACAGCAACATTGAACGTATTCAGGTCTATATCAATAATAAACCCCGTTCTGTTGTAGAACATCTTGGAACAGGACGTCATTACAATATCAACTCCAAGAGCGGCAAACTTCAGCTTCTCTTCTCAGAGCACAATAATGACAATGATATCTATAACACCGATATCTCCTGCTATCTGGACAACATGGAGTCCCTCAGCAGAATGAATCATCCGTATGTTGTCATTGCCCCGAGCTATATGGTTTATTCAATTGATTTTGACCAGTTTTTACATACACACATTGAGTCCGGTGCAGATGTTACTCTCCTTTATCACGCTGTTGATAATGCAAAAGAGGCTTATCTTACCTGTAATGTTCTGGGAATGAACCGCCAGAAAGGTGTGGAATCCATCGAACCGAATCATGGTAATAAGAAGAATCAGTATGTTTATATGGATACCTGTGTTATGAAAACAGAGCTTTTCATCAGCCTGATCAAAGAAGCCAAGAATCTTTCTTCCATGTATACACTGGCAGATATCCTGAATGATAAATGCGAAACTCTGGACATCCGCGGCGTTGCACACAAGGGATTCTTTGCAAGCATTACAGACTTCCCAAGTTACTATGCTGCAAACATGGCTCTCCTTAATTACAAGTCAGCTCAGGAACTTTTCCATGATAACTGGCCAATCTATACACGTACCAATGATTCCTGCCCGACTCAGTATTTCAATACTGCAGATGTGAAGAATTCCGTAATCTCCAACGGCTGCCAGATTGAAGGTACTGTTGAGAATTCCGTAATCGGTCGTGGATGCGTCATTAAAAAAGGTGCTGTTGTAAGAAACAGTGTTGTTCTCGCTGAAGCTACTGTAGGTGAGGGTGTTCACGTAGAGAATGAAGTAGTCGACAAATGGGCGAAACTCGTTCATAAAAAAGAAATCGTTTCCCCGACTGAACAGCCTGGTTATATCAGAAGAAACGATACTCTGTAATTAATGATTAATTAGATTAAATGCAAAGCCCCCAGAAGCGGTCACTTCCGGAGGGCTTTGTTTGTGTTTACTTAAATTTCACAAACTCTTCACATTTTCCTCTTGCATTTCATTTTTAGCGTGTTATAATACAGTTGTAACAAAGATAAAGAACAAACAACTGAATACTCAAAAATACTTAACACCACCTGGAGCATTTCGGATGCTCATAAATTGAAGATAGTGTCAAGCGTGTCACCTCAGCTGTAAAATGGAGGAAAAGTCAAATGAATACTTTAAAAGCTGAAAAAAGAACAATGGACACAAAGGCCAAAAGATTAAGAAGAGAAGGCTACGTTACAGGTAACGTATTTGGCAGAGAAATGGAAGGTTCTCTTCCTGTTAAAATCGAGAAATCTGCTGTCGAGAAACTTCTCAAGACAAATAACAAAGGAAGCCAGATTATGCTGGATGTAGATGGTCAGTCATATGACGTACTGATTAAAGAGATCCAGTTCAATCCGTTAAAAGGACAGGTGGATGAAATAGATTTCCAGGCACTGGTAAGCAACGAGAAAGTACATTCCGTAGCAGAGATCGTACTTGTAAACCACGACAAACTGGAAGCCGGTGTATTACAGCAGCATCTGGAAGAAATCTCCTTCAGAGCTCTCCCATCAGCACTGGTAGACAAAATTATGGTAGATGTTGGTGACATGAAAGTCGGTGACGTAATCAAAGTCAAAGACCTCGCCATCGCCCAGGACAAAGATGTAGACTTAAAGACAGACCTTGAAGCTGCAGTTGTATCCGTAGCCGCCGTTCACGTAGACCCGGCTCTGGAAGCTGAAGAAGAGGCTGCTGCCGAAGAAGAAGCTAAATAACATAATATCTCTTTTAACATTTATTCAGGTACGCTCAAGCGTACCTGAATTTTTTTATCAAAACATCTCCCTCCACAAATAATTGACCTTTCCAGATATCTGCACTATTCTGTTCCCGTACTATTCTTTCTCTTGCTCCTGCTCCAGCAGCCTGAATGACAATTCCAGATAAAAAATTTCCTCCGGATCATCCAGCTCAGACTGCAGGATTTCCTTAATCCTGTCCAGCCTGTAAAGAAACGTACTGCGGTGGATAAACAATTCCCTTGCCGCCTGAGTTGCACTGAGATGCTGCTCCAGATACACTCTCAATGTCTCCATATACTGAGTCTGATTCTCCTCATCATGCTTCTTCAATTCCAGCAGCCCTTCATGACAGATCATTGTTCCCGGCAATCTTCTTGTTGCCTGTTCCAGAATATAGGTCAGTGCCACCTGACCGAAATAATGAATCCACAGATAAGGCTTCTTACGGCTTCCTACATCCAGAGCCGTCTTCGCCTGCACATACTGCCGTCTCAGATTCATATGTCCTGTCATCACCCTGCTGTATCCGGCTTTCAGATAAGTATCCCTGATAAAATAAACCAGTTTCCCGGCTACTTCCTCCTGGCTTTTTCCAAGTCTGGTAAGGTCAAAAAATGCCACAATTTCATCCTGATAAAGAAAACTCACAGAATCCTCAAATTTCTTCTTAATATATCGGCAGATTGCCTTTGTGGAAAGATTCTGCTGATTCAGATAGGTAATCTGCAGGATCAGGCACATATATTCATGATTTCCACTCCATCCCAGTTCACTCAGTTCTCTACTCACCTGCATATAATCCGCAGTTCTGTCCGACAAAATCCTGACAAAAATCTGCTCCATATCCCTGTCCGGATCTTCTTCCTCCGCTTCATGCGCAAGCAGATACTCCAATTTCTCCACCAGAATATCCAGTACACAGATAACTCTCAGTGTAATCTCTGATCTGCACTCAGTCAAAACCAGCCTGTGAGTTGCTTTCCCATCCACAAACAGATTTCTGTTCATCGAACGACATCCACTGATGTAAGCCGAAAACATCACATATTCATGCGTATCTGCCATATCTCGATAAGTCTCATTCTGCAGAAGCGCATTTACATATTCCATATTCAACCCGTCATCTGTATACAGCCGCGCCCTCGGCGGCAGATACTCGCTTCCCGCTTCCGCCACGAAGGTAAAATCCAGTCCTGTTACAGTCATCGGATTCTGCAGAAATTCCGATGTCACCTGCAAAAGCCTGTCCATTCCGGCGTGTTCTAACATCAGATTATGGAGCTTCCGTTCCCATTCATCAGCCGCATCAAAAATCTCCTGCACATCATTCATAAATTCTGCTATTTCTTCCAGACTATCAAGTGCAATATGAATATACGGAATCTGCTGAAGCTCTTCTGATGCAGCATCAATTTCCTCTCTCCCACAAAATACCCAGAGTATATTTTCAGCAGTCAGAACTGCCGATTCCCACTCTTTGTCATATCTCTGTACCACATAAACATGCCCATGTCGAAATGTTTCTTTTTTTTCATAACACAAAAAGGGGCGCAGATATCCGTCTGAACCGGATAAAGTTCCCCTTTCCGTAATTTCATATTTCTCTTTTATTTTTTCATATAAATAAACTGATGACAGCTGCAAGTCTACAATCCTCCTGTCACATAATTGAAGCACCTATTTTACCAGTCAATTCTATAGCAATTTAACTCACATTATGTCTTTCTTATACGTACCTGTCAGCCCGGTTCTCACACAATAAACGTCTTCGCAACTTCCACAGCCTCAATACAGTTCTCTGTATAGGCATCTGCTCCCATATTCTTCGCCAGCTGCTCCGTTACTGCACCTCCACCAACCATAATCTTAAATTTATGCTTACTACTGCTTCGTTTCAGAGACTTCACCACCTGCTCCATCTCCGGGATTGAAGTACTCAAAAGCGAGGAGATACACACGATCGACACATCAGGATTCTGCTTCACTGCACGCAGAAACTGCTTCTCAGAAATATCCACTCCCAGATCGATCACCTTAAATCCGGCACTACGAAACATGATCGCAACCAGATTCTTACCTACATCATGCAGATCACCTTCCACCGTTCCAAGGATCACAGTTCCGATATTCCTCCTGCCAAACTGCGAGTCCTGTTCCTCCAACAATTCAAAACCCTTGCGCACACTTCGGGCTGCTGCCAGAATTTTAATAATATCCGCACCATTGGATTTGTAATTCTCCCCCACTGTTCGCATAGCCGGAGTCATGGCCTCTTCCACAATCCGCCCTGCAGGAATATGCTGCTTCAATGCCTCCCTCACCAGCTTCTCTGTCTCCCCCGGATGTCCGTCTTCAATTGTTTTTCTTAACTGTTCCAGTACTGTCATATCCTCAAGCCACCCTTAATACCGTTACTGAAAACTTATAAAAAGTTATAAACTTCTATGTTTC
>ULQN01023969.1_pt1 | contig 10865 bp, 8 predicted proteins | sample 1954491 | NCBI WGS metagenome assembly ULQN01 (sample SAMEA4835656, study PRJEB28245) | human gut metagenome | biome: gut microbiome; material: fecal sample | place: Denmark | collected 2008
CACGCTGACCTGCATCAGATCAATCTACTGGAAGCACAAGGCGACCGTATTTCTGAACGGGAATACTGGGCACGGCGGCGCTGGCAGCAATGTCTCGACCATGCCAACGCCAGATTGCTTGCAGAAGGGAAGGCTCCCAAGCAGACTGTTTACCAGACGGAACTGGAAACTCTGCGCAGGCAAATCGACTCCGTGCTGAAGAAAGCCACCACCTTCGATGAATTTTCTGCATTGCTCTTGCAGGAACATGGCATTGCCGTGAAAGAGAGCCGAGGGCGATTGAGCTACTGCCCGTCCAATCGGGTAAAATTCATCACCGCCCGGAAGCTGAGCAAGAAGTTTGAGAAAGAGCAGGTGCTTGCCGCACTCGCTCAGAACATCCGGCTTGCTCCGACCGTCCAGCCCATCGCAGCAGACAAGCCCGATAAGATTCAGAAACTGGTGGACATTCAGGCAAAGCTGAAGCAGGGCAAGGGCATCGGCTACGAGCGTTGGGCGAAAAAGCACAACCTCAAAGCCATGGCACAGACCTTGATCCTCTTGCAGGAAAAAGGTCTGCTCAACGAGGATGCACTCGACCAGAGAATCGCAGAGCTTGACACCAAGTTCCATGAATCGCTGGCCGTAGTGAAAGACCTCGAAACCCGCATGGCAGAAAACAAGAAGCTGCGCAGCCACGCTGCTGCCTACAAGCAGTACCGACCGCTTGCGCAGAAACTGAAAACTGTCAAATCCCCCGCAGCCTTTGAAGAACAGCACCGTGCAGAACTGACAGCGTACCGGACGGCAGCAGCCTATCTCAAGGCAAACAACATCACCAAGCTGCCCAGCCCGAACAAGTTGGAAGCCGAGTATGCGCAGCTGGCATCCGAAAAGGCAAAGTTCTACGAGCAGTACAAGGAAACCAAGGAAGAACTGCTCAAACTGAAAACCGCAAAGCAGAATGTTGCGTCCTTTTTCCGGGAGGAAGAACCGGCGCAGCAGGAGAGATAAAGGAGTGTGCGTATGATCAACTTGAAAATCGACCCGGAGTTCCAGAATCAGATTCCGCCGCTGACGGACGATGAGTATAAGCAGCTTGAAGAAAACATCCTCAAAGAAGGCAAACTGCTTTCTCCTTTGATCGTTTGGAATAACATCCTTGTTGACGGCCACAATCGTTATGCCATTCTCCAGAAACACCCGGAGATTTATTTCTCCACCATGCCGCTCCGATTCGAGAATCGCGAAGAAGCCCTTGCGTGGATTTGCAGAAACCAGTTGGGGCGGCGCAACCTGAGCCCCGAACAGAAGCGTTATCTGATTGGCAAACAGTATGAAGCCGAGAAGAAAGCCGCAAAAATCTTTCGGGGCAACCAGTACACTTTAGCAAAGAAAAGTGGTGGTGCTCACGATGATAACCACCACTCCGGGAAGAAAACCTGCGACCGGATCGCAGAGGAAAACGGTGTCAGCCGTGCCTCTGTTCTCCGTGCCAGCCACTATACACGAGGCATCGACATTGCGGACAACCTCTCTCCCGGCATCAAGCAGAAAGTCTTTTCCGGTGAAGTGAAGTTCACGAATGAAGAAATGTCCAAGCTCGTGCAGAGCAGTCCTGCCAAACGGCAAGACGTATTTGCCGAGATCATGCACCCGGAAATCACGAAAGGAATGGAGGCTGCAAATGCAGACCCCAAAGCAGACGTGCCGGTTCCGATGCCCACATCCGACCCCGAGCAGTTCAAGGGATACCAAGTCCCGGACGAGTGCATGAAGGTCTACAAGACGCTGAGCATGGCCACGGAAATGATGCGAAACACATGGAAGCGAGTGCTCAAAAATAATCAGAGTTATCTTTCTGACCCGGAAAAGCAGAAGGTTCTCCGCTACGCCATGCAGCGGCCAGCCCACTATCTGAACGAGCTAGAAGCCTGCATGGAGCAGATTCTTTCTGAAACCATCGAAGAAGCTGAAAAGACCGCATAACGACAGGCACTTGTAAGCCATCAACGAGCCACCAGCCGCAAGTGCAAGGCAGAAAACTTCCGCGCCCTTGCGCCTGATAAAAATGGAGCTTTGATTTTCTTGCCCGGCTTTGCCATGGTGGGACGATCAAAGGAGCGTGCGTTTGAACAAAAAGAAAAAGTCCACAAACACTTCCCCCTACCCCGATGAAGTCATTGACCGTCTGGCACGGGCATTCTACCCGGCCATCCTTGCCTGCTGGAACAGCGAGGAAGGTCAACGGGAGTTTGCTGCGTGGCAGGCGGAGCAGGCTCATCTCTCCGGCAAAGAGAAACAGGAAGTTCCCGTGGGGGAACTCCCTGCCTTACTTATCGTGTGTGGATTTTGGCAGGGTGCGTCCGGCAGGGCGCACCCTGTTTTTGTGTTCAGTCCTCTAATCCGTGACTTGCAGCCGCATTTCTCAGATACTCCTCCGGCTCACCGTTCAGGATCAGTTCGGCATACGCCAGCGGGTCGTTATAGATGAGGTAGTCCAGTTCAGACCTCTGCGCCATGGTAACATCCAGCGCATCCTCGACCCCAGTGCAGTCAATGGAAATTTTTCTCCCGTCCCGGAGCAGCAGTTCCACGCAGCCAGTGTCTATATTAAACTTGCAGGCTCTTTCATCGTACTTCATAATCATACCCTCCAAATCTTGTGATTGTCTTACGGTCTATGACAAGGTATCGGAGTTTTGCGCCGTCCACGGGAGCCTTCATTGCTGTACCCAAAGAAAACGAAAAATCCGAACCCTTCTCCAATCGGAAATAGGTTCGGATTTTTCTTGTTTGGTGGACGGTACAGGACTCGAACCTGTGACCTCCTGCACGTCAAGCAGATGCTCTACCAGCTGAGCTAACCGTCCAGATGTCGTATCGACTTGAGTATGATACCACATTTTTCGCGCAATTGCAAGGGCTTTTTTGAAAAAAGTCTGCCTTTTCCGTTTTTTGCCCCGAGGGATTGGCGCAAAGGCCCCTTTGCGGGGGCTGGCAGGGGAGAGGTGCGTTCAGAGCGCCCGGCGGATGATGTCGTAGAGGATGGGCTTCATGTTGTCGATGTTGTCGGGCTTGCCCTCCAACACGGAGGTATAGCACACCGACATGCACATGCTGCCCAGGGCGGTGATGCGCTGGTAGATCTCCCGCTCGGTGCGGCCCGCCATCTCGGGGCTGCACATCACGATCTGGAGGACCTTGCGCATCAGCGGCTCGGCCTCGCCGCTGGCTTCGATCTGATCCAGCCCGGGCCAGACAAAGCTGCGCTCCAGGAAGCGGAGCATCAGGGTGTCCGCGCGCAGGGCTTCGATGATATGGTCAATGACAAAGATCATCTGGTCGGGGAAGCTGGTAAGCTCGGCGGCGTGCTGCTCGGCGGCGGCACAGGCGTTGTCCAGCAGCTGGTAGCTCACCCGGGCCAGCAGGGCCTGCGTGACCGAACCCTTATCGGCAAAATAGAGGTAGAACGTGCCCTTGCCCACCTTGGCGCGGGAGGTGATATCCTCCACGCTGGTCTTGGAGGTGCCCCGCTCCAGAAACAGCTCGTAAGCTGCATCCAGAAGCGCGCGTCGCTTTTCCTGTTTCTTTCCTTCCACGGTGCTCATAGCTTGCTGCATCCTCTTTTCTGACGTTGTTTTGTTGTGTAAACAATATTTTAGCAGGGAGAAGGGAAGAGCGCAAGAGCAAAAGCCCCCGGACAAGCTATACAATTTTTGCTTTGTGATAAGAAAACTGACTTTTGGTCATTTTTTATCTTGACACCTTGCGTCGATTGGTTATAATAGTGCTTGCTCAGAAATGACCACGGGTCATTTTTAGGGCAGATCCAATCAACTTTCGTATGGAGGGTTCCCATGAAAAAGATCGCACAGAGCATCGTGCGTCTGCGCAAGCTGATCTTAACAGTAGCGGTCCTGCTGTTGATCCCTTCCGCAATCGGCGCGGTTGCTACCCGCATCAACTATGATGTCCTGACTTATCTGCCGCAGGAGCTCGACTCCATGATCGGCGAGGTAGCGCTTGAGGACGACTTCCATCTGGCTTCCACCGGTATGATCACGGTGGAAGGCCTGCCTACCAATGAACTGATCGCCATGAAGAAGGACATTGAGGCGGTGCCCGGTGTCACACAGACCTTCTGGCTCAGCGATGTCATCGACCCCAGCATCCCCACCGAGATGCTGCCCGCGGATGTCCAGCAGTTCATGTTCGGCAAAAACGATTCCACCATGCTCATCGTCCGGTTTGATGCGCCCAGCGCCAGCGACGAGACGATGAATGCCGTCAATCAGATCAAAAAGGTGCTGCGGCACGACTGCTACTTTGGCGGCATGAGCGTCATCTTGCAGGATACCAAGGCACTGATCAATAAAGAGATGCCGCTGTACATCCTGTGCGCTGTGGGTGCCAGTATGCTGGTGCTGTTCCTCTCGCTGGAGAGCACCATCACGCCCGTACTGTTCATGCTGGGCCTGCTGTTCCCCATTGCGTACAACTTTGGCACCAACATCTTCCTGGGTCAGATCAGCTACATCACCCAGGCGCTTTCCACGGTGCTGCAGTTGGGCGTGACGATGGACTTCTCCATCTTCCTGCTCCACCGTTATCAGGAGGAAAAGGAACTCCGCTCCTCCAACGAGGAAGCCATGGTGACCGCCATCTGCAAGACCATGACCTCCATCACCGCTTCCTCCCTGACCACCATTGCGGGCTTCCTGGCACTGTGCGCTATGCGCCTGACGCTGGGCCGCGATATCGGTGTTGTTATGGCAAAGGGTGTGGCGCTGGGTGTCATCTGCACCATCGTCATCCTGCCTGCTTTGATCCTGACCTTTGATCAGCAGGTCGAAAAGTACAAGCACCGCACCATCGTACCCAAGCTGACCAAGCTCAGCTACTTTGTTTCCAAGCACGCAATGCCCATCGTGGTCGTCTTTCTTGTGCTGCTGGTGCCCTTTGTGGTGGCCCAGCAAAAGACCGAGGTCTACTACACCCTGTTCGACTCGCTGCCCCAGGACCTGACCGGCATCGTTGGCACCAACAAGCTGGGCGAGGACTTTGGCATGACCACCTCCCACTTTATTCTGGTGGATGAGGACCTGACCGCAACGCAGGTGTCTGACCTCTGCGATGAGCTCAAGGATGTGGACGGCATCACCCAGGTGGTGAGCCTGGATTCCATCACTGGTCCGGGCTTCCAGACCGAGCTGCTGCCCGACAGCGTGACCGAGATCCTGCAGTCCGGCGGCTACAAGCTCATTCTGGCCAACAGCTCCTATAAGACCGGCACCGATGCCATCAATAACCAGCTGACTGAGATGAACGACCTTATCAAGGCGGTTGACCCCAACGGTGTCATCACCGGCGAGGGTGCCATGACCAAGGATCTGATTGAGGTTGCGGATGTGGATTTCAAGAACGTCAACGTCTGGTCGATCATGGCAGTCGCTGCCATCATCCTGATCTCCTTCCGGAGCCTGTCCATCCCTGTGCTGCTGGTTGCCAGCATCGAGGCCGCCATCTCCATCAATATGGGTATCCCGTACTTCACCGGTACCCAGCTGCCCTTCATCGCCAGCATCGTCATCGGCACCATCCAGCTGGGCGCGACTGTGGACTACTCCATCCTGATGACCACCCGTTATCACGAGGAGCGCTGCTTTGGCCGCACCCCGCAGGAAGCCGCCCAGCAGTCGCTGGAGCACTGCAGCCAGTCCATCCTGACCAGCGGCCTGACCTTCTTTGCCGCAACCGTCGGCGTGGCCGCCATCAGTAAGATGGAGCTGCTGCAGAGCATCTGCCGGCTCATCTCCCGCGGCGCACTGATCAGTATGGCTGTCATTCTGGTCGTTCTGCCCGCTGCCCTGATGCTGCTGGACTGGGTCATCCGCCACACCACCATGCACTGGCTGGTCCCTGAATCTTCCAACGCCAAGAAGTCTGATAAGGAGTAATTACCATGAAAAAATCGCTTCGTTTCGCCAGTGCGGCGCTGGCGCTGACTCTCGCCGCAGGCATGACCCTGCCCGCCTTTGCAGCCGCCAAGGCCGATTATTCCAAGGATGAGACCGTCTACGCCGTGATGAACGCCGACGGCTCCATCAAGTCCACCACCGTCAGCGAGCACCTGTACAGCGCTTCCGGCCTGTCCAATGTCACCGATGAGAGCACCCTGACCGATATCCAGAACACCGAGAGCGATGCCGCGTTCACCCAGGACGGCGAAAAGCTGGTCTGGAACACCGACGACACCGACGTGTACTATAAGGGCAATACCGACAAGGCCCTGCCCATCACCGCAAATGTCACCTATACGCTGGACGGCGTGACCGACAGCCTTGAGAACCTGATCGGCAAGAGCGGCCACCTGACCGTGACCGTCGACCTGACCAACAACGAGACCGGCACCGTGACCGTCAACGGCAAGGAGCGCACCGTTGTCACCCCGCTCATCACTGCTGTGGGCGTGATCTTTGGTCAGGATGCCACCAACCTGAGCGCCGAGCACGGAATGCTGGAATCCGCCGCCAAGAGCAGCGTGGCCGCTTTCGTCTGCCTGCCCGGCGTGAAGGACTCTCTGGACGGCCTGCTGCCCGATGACCTGTCTACTGTGGAGGATTATCTGCAGGACAGCGTCACTGTGGAAGCCGATGTTGAGAACCTGACCGCACCGCAGGTCATGCTGGCCTGTGCCACCAACGCCGATGCGCTGGGCACCAATGCCTTTGACCTGAGCAGCCTCAACGAGCTGACCGATGGCATCAGCCAGCTGAACGATGCCATGAACCAGCTGATGGATGGTGCCGCCCAACTGGTGGACGGTGCTTCCCAGCTGGCCAACGGTACCCTGGCCCTGCTGGACGGCGCTTCTCAGCTGAACAGCGGCGCTTCCACCCTGAACGATGGTCTGGGCCAGCTGACCACCGGTCTGGATACCCTGAGCTCCAACAACGCCGCCCTGCAGGCCGGTGCCCAGCAGGTGGCCGATGGCGTTCTGGCCTCTGCCAACAGCACCCTGATGGAGGGCGGCCTGATCGACACCCCCATGACCTGGGATAACTACGCTTCCGTTATTGACGAAGTGTTGACCATGAACGAAAAGACACTGGCCGCTGCCCGCAAGAAGATGGTGCGCACCGTCTGGGAGCAGGAGCCCAGCTTCAAGGACAGCCAGCTGGACATTGCCCTGTATCTCTCCGCAACCAAGACCAACCACGACCTGGAAGCTGCTCTGCGGCTGATGCAGAGCTACGACCCCTCCATGTTCAGCGCCATGCTTGACCTGAACACTGCCAGCGCCAAGCAGACCGTGCATGACGAGCTGAAGTATCAGGCTGAGAACAGCCAGGATATCGCAGATGTCCGTGCCCTGAAGAACAGCCTGGCGCAGATCCAGTATTTCGTGTCCAGTGTCAACCAGTACACCAACGGTGTTGCCACCGCTGCTGACGGTGCCCACTCCGCAAAGGACGGTGCCGCCCAGCTGGCCGATGGCACCAAGACCCTGTATGACGGCGTGACCACCCTGAATGATGGCGCAGGCCAGCTCAGCGATGGCACGGTCCGGCTGAACGATGGTCTGAACCAGTTCAATGAGGAGGGCATCTCCAAGCTGACCGGCGCTCTGGACGAGGAGCAGATCCACGGCCTGAAGACCGTGCTGGACGAGATGACCAGCCGTCTGGAGGACTACACCAGCTTTGCCGGTAAGTCCGAGGATGCTTCCGGCAGCGTGAAGTTCGTCTATAAGACCGGTGAGACGGTCGCCGCTGCGGATGTTACCGCCGAGACCACCGCCGATGTGCAGGAAGGCAACTTCTTCACCCGCCTGTGGCAGCGGATCGTGAACCTGTTCAAGTTCTGAAAAAACGGCGTGCCTGCTTGACAAGCCGCCGGAGATTGACTATACTACAAATAGATTCGTCAAGAAAAATGACCGCTCAGGCACTGAAACGTTGAGGCGGTCATTTTTTATGCCAATTTTAAGGAGACCACAGCATGGCAGAGAGGGGATTGTATCCGGACGGGGAACAGCGCCGCCGCATCATGGATTTTATTATGGCGGCCGGTCAGACCCTTTTGGAGAACGGGGCAGAGGTGTTCCGGGTGGAGCAGACCATGGAGATCATGGCGGCCAGCTTCCACCTGCGGGAGTTCCATGTCTATGTGCTGACCAACGGCATTTTTGCCAGCGCAGGCACGGCGGAGATGAGCGAGGTGCGCAACGTGCCCACCCGTACCACCCACCTGGGGCGGGTGGCGGCGGTGAATCAGCTTTCCCGCCAGATCGCGTCCGGGGAAGTGGACACCATCGATGAGGCCGAGACCCGGCTGGCTCAGGCCAGGTGCATCCCTTTTCCGAAGGACTGGGTGCAGATTGCGGCGGGCATGGGCGGCGCGTTCTGCTTTGCGCTGATCTTTGGCGGCGACCTGAAAGCCGGGCTTGCCGCCGCTGCGGCCGGTGTTGCGGCCAATGCCTACCTGCTGTTCTGCGGGCGGCACGGCGTGGGGGGCGGGTTCCGAACCATCTCCACCGCCGCCCTCATCACCCTGTGCTGTATTCTGGGCTGCAGCCTGCTGGGCACTGAAGCCAGTCACGCCATCATCGGCACTCTGATGATCCTGACCCCCGGCATCGCCTTTACCATGGGCATCCGGGACTTTGTGCAGGGAGATTACCTGTCCGGCACCATCCGGATGATCGACGCGCTGCTCATTGCGGCCAGCATCGCCATCGGTGCCGGCCTTGTGCTGAGCCTCTATGCCTTTTTGAAGGGGGTGGCCGTGGTATGACAGAGCTTCTTTTCACCGGGGAGCAGCTGGGCCGTCTGGCCCTGCAATTCCTGCTGGCCGGGGCGGGCACCCTGAGTTTTGCCATCCTCTTTGCCTGCCCCAGGCGCACCCTGCCCTACTGCGGGCTGGTGGGCGCAGTGGGGTGGCTGGTATACGAGATCGCGGAGCTGTTCGGGATGGAAGCCTTTGCGGCCTCGCTGCTGGCGGTCATTCCGCTGACGCTGCTGGCCCGCATCCTTGCGATGACCCTCAGAGCACCGGTGACGGTGTTCCTGCTCACCGGCATCTTTCCGCTGGTGCCCGGTGCGGGCATCTATTACAGCGCCTACTACTTCATTCAGGGCGACAACGCTCTGGCGCTGGCAAACGGCATCTCTACCTTCAAGATCGCCGTGGCGCTGGCCGTGGGCATTGCCTTGGTGCTGGGCATCCCCCTGCCACAGAAACGCCGATAAAACAAAAACGAGACCGCCCGGTGGGCGGTCTCGTTGGTTATGTGAATGATTTATTCTGCAATGGGAACAAGGTGGATGATTTGTGCACCATTGGCAAAGTTCAGGGCAAAGCTGCTCTTGCCGTTGCCGCTTCCCACAGAAAGCTCGGTCTCCGTGCCGTCTGCGTTTACCAGCATCAACCGGTAACCGGCTACGACATCGGTATTCACCACCACGTTCAGGGTGATATCGACCTCGGAAATGCCGTCACTGCCGATCAGGGCCACGGTCATAATACGCTCACCATTTGCCAGCGTACCGTGGAAGACCGTCAGACCAGAGAAGTTGGTGTAGGCGGAAGTAACTGCCTGCAGAGCGGGCGCATCTTTCTGCGCACCGGTGGCAACATCTACCCGATGGCTGGACAGAACGCCTGTCTGATTCAGGTGGAAGTCTACATTGGTATCGGGAACCAGAGCAGGAATCACTTCCTGTTCCTTAAAGACAAGGCCACAATCTGCACAATGGCTGCCCTCAGTCAGGCCAACGGAGCTGTAAGTGGGAGCCACGGCAGCATCCACAACAGAGGTGTGGCCTTTGGCAGAGCCTTCATCGGACTGGGTGTCAGTTACATCACAACGGTCACACTTTGCGGTTTTGGTGCCGTCCTCAGTGCAGGTGGCATCGTCGTTGCTGATGTAGTTGGTAAAGCTGTGATTCAGAGCAGAAACCGTTTTCTGTGCAACCAGGATTTTGTTGCAGACAGAGCAGTGGCTGCCCTCAGTCAGGCCTGTTTCGGTGCAGGTTGCTGCAACAGCCGGGTCAATCACTTCGGTGTGGTTGGTGGAGGAGACAACTTCCTGGGCGATCAGTATTTTGTTGCAGACAGAGCAGTGGCTGCCCTCAGTCAGGCCTGTTTCGGTGCAGGTTGCTGCAACAGCCGGGTCAATCACTTCGGTGTGGTTGGTGGAGGAGACAACTTCCTGGGCAATCAGTATTTTATTACAGTCACCGCAGTGGCTACCTTCAGTCAGGCCCGTTTCGGTGCAGGTGGGAGCTACGGCAACATCTTTAACTATGTTTGCATGATTGTTGGGATCGGTCGGAAGGCTCTGTGCCGGAACGATATAGTCACAGCGTTTGCACTGCTGTGTTGCTGCTGTTCCCTCCGCTACACAAGTAGCAGGAACTTCCGCAACATTCTTATAATCGTGTCCGGGGGCTTTAATATTCTTTCCTAAGAATACGAGCACGCCGCAATCATTGCAATAAGTATCACCGGTATAGCCATTTTCTGTACAGGTGGCATCTTTTGCATTCCGAAGTTCCCTATTGTTACCGTGGTTAAGCAGATTTATGACAAGTGGAATGCCCTTTGTTACTACGGCTCCGCATTCTTTACAAACTCTATCACCAGAATAGCCCATCTCAATACATGTTGCTGCTTTATAATTTATGGTTTCTTTCCTTGTTCCAACATGGTAGCATTTTGCCTGCGTCGCGACCCCATCCGCACCAGTTGCAAAGCCGACGGCAGAACTGCCGACAACGACACAGCCTGCGAGGATGAGAGCGACAAGGCGTTTGTAAAGCTTTTTGTTTCTCATAGTTCTCTCCTGTTCCAATTTTTTTTTTTTTTTTTTTTTTTTTTTT
>ULQN01017777.1_pt1 | contig 10515 bp, 9 predicted proteins | sample 1954491 | NCBI WGS metagenome assembly ULQN01 (sample SAMEA4835656, study PRJEB28245) | human gut metagenome | biome: gut microbiome; material: fecal sample | place: Denmark | collected 2008
CGACAGGGTCACGCTCTTGTTGGTGACGAACACGAAGGGACGCTGGATCTTGTAGCTGCCGTCCTTGACGGTATCCTCGCTGCACTCCACACCCTCCACGGTGACCATGGCAACGGTGTCGCCCACAGCGGACAGGGAAGCGTAGCCGATGGCCAGAGGATTGGCCTCCACAGCGCTGATGACTGCGCCGGTAGCGGTCAGCTCCTGTGCGTACTTGCAGCTGTCCTTCACGTCCACGATGCTCTCAAAGCCATCACGGGTGCCGGAACCAGCCTCGCGGCCCACCAGAACGATCTCGCCGTCGTCGCCGCCCACATCCTTCCAGTTGGTGATCTCGCCGGTGAACATCTTCTTGAGCTGCTCCACGGTCAGGTCTGCCACCTTGCTGTCCTTGTTCACGATGATGGCGATGCCGTCCAGAGCCACGATGGTGCCGTCCACGTCGTTCTTCTCGTCGTCCTTCAGGGCGCGGGAGGACAGGCCGATGTCCAGCGTCTTATCGGTAGCACCGGTGATGCCTGCGCCGGAACCGGTGGGGTCGTAGCTGACGGTGACACCCGGCTCCACCTCGGCAAAGCCCTCGGTCAGGGCAGCGATGACGTTCTTCATGGAAGTAGAACCGCCGGTAGCCACATTGCCGGACAGGGTGCCTGCAGCGGTCTCAGCAGCGGCAGAAGAAGAGGTGGACTCTGCAGCAGAGGATGCCACAGTGGAAGAGGCTGCGCCGCCGCAGGCGGTCAGAGCCATCGCTGCAGCAGCAGCGCCGCAGACGGTGATAAACGAACGACGAGTGATCTTTTTCATAACCCTTTTCCTCCAATAAATGCCGGAATGCAGTTCCGGCCGATGTTTTCTTGTTTCTCTGTGTTTTCCTTGGGAACGGCCTTATTGTACCGCACCGCCATGCGCGCTGCGACCATGTACGCGCAAAATGGAGGTAAAGCTTTTGCACAGGCTCCGGCGGCTGTGTCAAGCCTGCGTAAAGCCGGGATGAAAAACCTGCACTCGGATTTTACAATCAGGATAAATATGCCGAAAATGCCATTTTCTGGCTGGGCAAAGTGACAAAAAAAGAAGGCGCCCTCCATGGAGCGCCTTCTGCTCAGCAGTATTTTGTTCCGTCCGGGCAGTAGAACTGCACGTACTTCTGCCACTCGGTCTCGCTGATGGTGCGGCGGTAGCAGTCCACCAGTGCATCCACGGCCTGCCGGTCCGCAAAGGTACCGGCACCCGGGCAGTCCAGCACCAGAATGCGGAACCATGCATCGAACAGGTGCTCGGTGAAGCCGGAGTCCCGGGCCCCGCACCGGGCATAAAAGCCCAGCCGCCGCACCGCCATTGTCTCGTCCTCCGCCTTATCCGGGCATTCGGCCTCAATGAGGATGGCCTGTGCACCCCGCTCGTGCTGCGGCAGGTCGGCCAGCAGCTGCGCGCCCAGCCCTGCAGCACGGTATTCCGGCAGCACGGCAAAGTAATCCAGCTGGCTCACCCTGCTGCCCGCCGGACGCACCATGAGCAGGTACGCCGCCAGTGTTTCGCCGTCAAACACGCCCCATGTGTGGGCTGTGCCGTCCGCTTCGCTGTTCAGGATCATGCTCAGGGGCTTGAGCTCCGTGGGCGGGAAGTCCCGCCGCATTTCGTCCAGATAGACCCGCGTCAGCTCTTTTTCGTTCAGTTTCCGCCAGTTGTACGTTTTGCTCATCGCTTTCTCCTCCCGGGCAGGTGCGCCCTGTTTTGCTGCTTCCAGTATAGCATACTCCGTGCGGGAACGCAAAAAGCCGCCGGGAGCGGACAGCTGAGTCCCGTCTCCCGGCGGCAGTTTTATGATGGTGCGGGATCAACCAGTCTCCCGCATCGGGTCAGATGGAATGCCTTGTGTTACAGCATCTTCTTCAGCTCGTCGTACACGAACTGGACCTTGGTGCCGATGATCACCTGGCAGGCAGTCTTGCTGGGACGGATGACACCGGCAGCACCAGCAGCCTTGACGGCCTTCTCGTCCACCTTGGCGTTATCCTTGACCTCAAAGCGCAGACGGGTTGCGCAGTAGCCAACGTCCTTCACGTTCTCCTTGCCGCCGACAGCAGCCAGAACAGCGGAAGCAACTTCGGTGTAGTTGTTGTTTGCCAGAACGACCTTCTTCTCGGACTCTTCGTCCTCGTCCTCACGGCCGGGGGTCTTCAGGTCGAACTTGGTGATGGCAAAGTAGAACACTGCGTAGAACACCACGAAGGCTGCGATGCCCAGAGGAATGATCATCCAGGTCTTGGCAGCTGCGGGCAGGGAAGCGGAGAACACCAGGTCGGTAGCGCCTGCAGAGAAGCAGAAGCCGGCACGGAAACCGGAGTAGTAGGTGATGACGGTGAAGATGCCGTACAGAGCAGCGTACACAACGTACAGCGGGAAGCACAGGAACATGAAGCCGAACTCGAAGGGCTCGGTGACGCCGCAGACGAATGCGCAGATTGCAGCGGACAGAACCAGACCGATAGCGGCCTTCTTGTTCTTAGCGGTCTTGACCATAGCCAGAGCAGCACCGGCAATACCGAACATCATGCAGGGGAAGAAGCCGGACATATACATACCAAGGCTCCAGCCCACATCAGCAGAGGTCTCGCCAGCCCAGAAGTGGGACAGGTCGCCCAGACCGATGGTGTCGAACCAGAACACGTTGTTCAGAGCGTGGTGCAGGCCGGTGGGGATCAGCAGACGGTTCAGGAAGGCGTAGATGCCAGCGCCGATGCCGCTCATGCCAGCGATGCCGTTGCCGATTGCGACCAGAGCGTCGAAGATGACAGGCCAGACGAACAGCAGAACAACGGACACCAGAATGGAGATCAGACCGGTAGCGATTGCAACGAAGCGCTTGCCGGAGAAGAATGCCAGCCAGTCAGGCAGCTGGATATCCTTGAACTTGTTGTAGCAGGCAGCGCCCACAACAGCGGCCAGAATGCCGATGAAGGAGTTGCCGGCGACCTTCTGGAAGGCGATGTAGGTAGCAGTGCCTTCTTCCAGGTGACGGACCATGCCGACCACGCCGGGGTTCAGCAGCTGCTGCATCATCAGGAAGCTGACCAGACCGGCCAGACCTGCGGTGCCGTCGTTGTCAGCAAGGCCGACAGCGGCACCAATGGCAAACAGCCATGCCATGTTATCGATCAGAGCGCCGCCTGCCTTGACCAGCAGGAAGCCGACGGTGTAAGCTGCACCGGAGGTTGCAGCACCGGGAACGCCCATAACGCCCGGAGCAAGGGCATAACCGAGACCCATCAGGATGCCGCAGATCGGCAGGACCGCGACGGGGAGCATCAATGCTTTGCCCAGTTTCTGGAGATACTTCATCATAAAGCACATTCCTCCTTAAGAAATGTTTGTGTTTACAGACGCCTCTGGTTGTCGGCCGTCCATAATTCCGTAATAGAATAGTAACATATTTTTGAAAGAAAAGAAAGCCCCTTTCTCATTTTTTCTATCAAAATGCGTCAAAAGTCCTTATTTACCGGCTTTATAGTCGATAATTTTTGGTTTTTCCGCACGCGTACCGTTTTTGTGTTGAAAATTCCTTTCTTTTTGCGTACATTTTGCCCAAAGACTTGCATCCCACAGCCGAATCGGGTACTATACTATTATAAGAAAAGCCGGAAACCGAAGGAGGTTTACTTTATGGAATGGACTGATATCCGCCTGACCGTGGCCAAGGCCGATGCCGACAACGCCGAAGCCGTTGCCACCATGATCGCCGAGGGCGGTATTTATATCGAAGACTACAGCGACATCGAGCAGCAGGTGGCCGAGATCGCCCATGTGGATCTGATCGAGCAGGAGCTGCTGGACAAGCCCCGTGACACCGTTATCATCCATATGTATCTGGAGCCGGGCGCTTCCCCCGTGGAGACGCTGGCCCTCATTGCCGCCCGCATGGAAGCTGCCGGCATCGCCTACACCGCAGAGACCGAGGGCGTGGAGCAGGAGGACTGGCAGAACGGCTGGCGCAAGTATTATCACCCTCTGGAGATCGGCAAACGGCTGGCGGTGGTGCCCTCGTGGCAGCAGTACGACACCGACCGGGTAAAGCTGATCCTTGACCCGGGCCTTGCCTTCGGCACCGGCGGCCACGAGACCACCAGCCTGTGCATGGAAGCGCTGGACGAGCGGGTGACCGGCGGCGAGCGGGTGCTGGACATCGGCACCGGCAGCGGCATCCTTGCCATTGCGGCGCTGAAGCTGGGCGCTGCCGTGGCCGAGGGCGTGGACATCGACCCTGTGGCGGTGCGCACCGCCGGGGAAAACGCCGCCCTGAATGGCGTGCAGGACAAGCTGACCGTGCTGGTGGGCGACCTTTCGGACAAGGCCAGCGGCAAATACGACATCATCACCGCCAACATCGTGGCCAACGCCATCCTGTCTCTGGCCCCCGCCGTGCCGGGCCTGATGGCGGAGGGTGCCACCTTTATTGCCAGCGGCATCATCGACAGCCGCAAGGACGAAGTGATCGCAGGTCTGGAAAAGGCCGGCCTTGCCGTTGTGGAAGTGAAGGAGAAGCGCGGCTGGGAGTGCATCGTCTGCAAGAAAGCGTAAGGAGATTTTATGCCGCACCGTTATTTTACCACCGAGATCTCTGACGGCACCGCCACCCTGCGCGGGGCCGATGCCCACCATCTTGCCCGCGTGATGCGCGCAAGGCTGGGCGACACTGTCATTTTATGCGACGGCAACGCCGTGGAATACACCGCCACCATCACCGGCTTTGGGGACGAGTGTGTGGAGTTCCGGGTGGAGCCGGGCTATCCCAGCGCCGCCGAACCCGGCGTGGAAGTGACCCTGCTGGCCGGTTATCCCAAGCAGGACAAGCTGGAACAAATCATCAAGCACGGGGTGGAGCTGGGCGCAGCCCACTTCATCCCCTTCTTCAGCCGGTACTGCGTGGCCGCGCCCAAAAAAGAGGAGCAGAAGAACGAGCGCTACAACCGCATTGCAGCGGAAGCCGCCAAGCAGTGCGGCCGGGGCATTCTGCCGGATGTGGCCCTGCCGCTGCCGAACTTCGGGGCCGTGTGCCGCACCTTTGACCAGTATGACCTTGTGCTGTTCTGCTACGAGTGCGGCGGCGCGCCCCTGCGCCAACTGCTGGCCGAGACCGCGCCTGCCGACGACAGAAAGCGGAAAATTGCCATCGTGACCGGAGCCGAGGGCGGCTTTGCCGCCGAGGAAGCCGAAATGGCCGCAAAGGCCGGTGCCCGAACGGTGGGCCTTGGCCCCCGCATCCTGCGGTGCGAGACCGCCCCGCTGGCAGTCCTTGCGTCCGTCATGACCCTGACGGGGAATCTGGAGTAACAAAAAAGCAGCTGCGTTGCAGCTGCTTTTTTGTTATTTTCAGGGTTTATGTCTCTGCTTCCCGCAGAGCTTTCTTCACATTCAAAAGGTTCTGCGGGCTCACCGAGAAGCTGCGCAGGCCCAGCTGCAGATACTGCACCGTGTTGGCCGGGTTGCCCACCGCAAGGCCGCAGATGGTCACCGGCACATCCCGTTCTCTGGCAGCGTCCATCACCATGGTGATGAGCTTTTTCATGGCGCTGCTGGCCGGGCGGTAGTAGTGCTCCGCGCTGGCAAGCTCCCGGTCGGCGGCATGAGTGTACTGGGTCAGGTCGTTGGTGCCGACCACAAGAAAATCGACCCCGTGCGCCACGAACTCCTCCACCGTCAGGCAGGCGGCAGGCACACTGAGCATCACACCGAACTTGGTATCCTCCTTGAAGGGCACGCCCCGCTCCCGCAGATGCTCCCGGCAGCGCTCCACCACGCGCATGGCGGCGTCCCAGTCCTCCACCGTCGTCACCATGGGGAACATCACCTGCAGCGGGCCCCGGGCGGCGGCGCGCAGCAGCGCGCAGAGCTGCGTCTCGAACTGGCGGGGCTGGCGCAGGCTGTTGCGGATGCCCCGCAGCCCCAGCTTGGAGGACTGCAGGCCCTGATAGGCGTCGGAAATGGTGCGGTCTGAGCCAAAGTCGAAGGTGCGCACGGTCACCTGCCGACCCTGCGCCGCCGCCAGACAGGAGCAGTAGAAGAAATACTGCTCCTGCTCGTCCAGAATGCGGCCCGGCAGCATCATGTAGCCGGTGCGCAGCAGGCCCACGCCCTGCGCGCCGGACTGCATGGCCGTGTCGATGTCCTCCGGCCCAAAGCAGTTGGCCAGCAGCTCAAAGGGCTGGCCGTCCTTTGTCCTGTTGGGCAGAGCATGCAGCTGCCCCATCTCTTCGTTCTCCCGCTGCAGCTCGCAGATGCGGGTCTCGGCCTGCTGGCGGGCGGCAGCGTCCGGGTCCAGCGTGCACTGGCCCCCGGTGGCGTCCAAAATCACGGTGCGGCCGTCGCAGTCGTCCAGAAAATCCCGGCCCACCTGCACGATGCCCGGGATATTCATTGCCCGGGCAATGATGGCCGCGTGGCTCTGGCCGCTGCCCTCTGCCGTGATGATGCCTAGAATCATGCCGGAGGGCACGCTGAACAGGTCGGTGGGCATCAGCCGCTCTGCGGCAAGGATCACCGGGTGGTCCAGCGCCAGCCACATGCGGGGGCGGTTGGTGATGATGTTGATGACCCGCCGGGTGGCGTCCAGAATATCCACGCTGCGCAGCTGCATGTAGGGGTTATCCTTCATGTTGGCCAGCTGGTCGGCGTAGCGCTGGCCCACCTGATTCATGGCCGCAGCGGCGCCAACACCCGCATTGATGCAGAAACGCACCTCGTTCATCATGCCCTCATCGTCCAGCATCATGCTCTGGAACTGGAAGATGGCCTGCTCGCTGGGCGCAGCGCGGTCTGCCATGGATTCCAGCTCGTCCTGCGCGGTGCGGATGGCATCGGTGAGCAGCTGCAGCTCCCGGGACGGTTTAAAGGGGCCAACGGTCGTGGTCTCCACATGGTGCTCCAACCGGCTCACCTGACCCAGCACAAGGCCCGGCGAGGCACAGAAACCTTTATAAATCTTCATTCTGGTTCACCTCCGGCAAAAGTTCCGCTTCCGGCGCGGTCAGGGTGTGCCAGACCAGCGCCTGCAGAAAGGTATTGGGCAGCAATGCCGCCAGCGCAGCCCGCGCCGCATCGGCGCTGCCCTCAAACAGTGGTGCAAAGCTCTGCATCCGTGCCTGATCGCACTTTGCAAGGAACGCATCGCACAGGGTGTGGGTGGTATAGTAGCCGGTAGGGCTCACGCCCACATCCTCGGCGGCAGCTTCCAGCGGGGCAAGGTCCGCATCCTTCATGTTGGCCAGCAGCAGGGCGGCGTCCGCCGTCAGGGTGACGGGGTATTTCTCCCGCACCTGCTTTTGCACCCGCTCAAATTTTGCATGGAAGGCAGCAGCGTCCGCGCAGCTCTGGGCGTCACAGGAGACCGCATAGGCGCACCCCCGCAGATATCCCATAGCGCGGCGGGTGTCGTAGTAGCCCAGCTCGATGTTGCGGCGGGCAGTGTCCGGGTCAAAGTGCAGGATGTCCCCCAGCTCCCAGTAGCTGCGCACCATGACGGTGGGCAGGCCGGTGAGGTTCGGGCGGGTGATGCCCACCCCCTCAAGGTCCACGCACACCAGCTCCTCTGCGCCCATCCGTTTGGCAAGGCCGGTGGGCATGTTGTCACTGTAGCCGCCATCCAGAAATTTGACCCCGTCGATGTCCCGCGCCCGCAGCGCCGGGAAGCAGGCGGCAGAGGCCATCAGGTAGTCCTTGACCTTTCCTGCCGGGATCTCGTCCAGCGTCAGCTCCCGGGCCTTGAGGCCCCGCTGCTCCACCGTGACAAGGCCAAAGCGGGTGGGCGCGGCGCGCAGGGCATCCTCGTCCAGCACCCGCTCCACGATCTCCTCCAGCGGGGTCACGTCCATGCCGCCGGCCTTCACCACACTGCGCAGGAACTGGTGCAGGGCCGAGAGGTCGGCATCCTCTTCCGGCAGCTCCATCACGTCCTTGCTGCGGATGCTCAGCCACATGTCCCGCGCCGTTTCGTACTGGTCCAGCACGAACATGGCACCGTTCAGGCTGCCCACACTGGTGCCGGTGATGATCTGCGGGTGCCAGTCCAGCTCCATCAGCGCGCGCCACACACCCACCTGATAGCTGCCGCGGGCACCGCCGCCGGCCAGCACCAGAGCCCTGCACGGGACACTGCGTTCTTCCATTGCCTCCGCCTCCTTTGATTGGTTCCGGTTTTGTTCAGATTATAGCATATTTCCGGAGAAATTTCTCCCTTTTTTTGTAAATTGAAGGCTTTCTCCCGGCTAAGAAACATGGTATACTTGTCAGGATACTTTAAAGGAGGCATTCTCATGCACTGCAGCCAATGGATCTTTGATATGGACGGCACCCTGACCGACAGCATGACCGTGGTATGGGAGGGTGCGCCGGACGCCCTGCTGCGCCGCTACGGCCGCACGCCCCGTGCCGACCTGCGTGCCACCCTGCTGAGCATGGGGATGCAGGAAGGCGCACGGTACCTGATCCGGGAATACGATCTGCCGCTGACCGAGGAGAGCTACTTTGCCGTGATGCGGGAGGTGATCGCCGAGCTGTACGAGACCGTGGAGCTCAAGCCCGGCGTGCGCACGATGCTGGCAAAGCTGCAGGCCGAGGGTGCCCGCATGTGCATCTGCTCCAACACCTGGGCCGACCAGTGCCGCACCGTGCTCACCCGCCTTGGCATTGCCGGGTATTTTTCCTTCATCGTGGAGGCGCAGGGCGCGCTGCACAAGAGCCGCCCGGAGGTGTTCTTTGAATGCATGAGCCGTCTGGGCGGTGCAGACCCCGCCCGGTGTGCGGTGTGCGAGGATGCAGTGTACGCCGCTTCCACGGCGCACGGGGCCGGATTTTACGTCGTGGGCATCGCAGACCCCACCTCCGCCGCCGACGAGCCGGAGATGCGCCGCGTCTGCAGCCAGTTCCTCCCCCGGTGGGATGCACTGGACTGGACCGCCGTGTAATAAAAAAGGGCCGCAGAGTGCGGTTCTTTTTCATGTTAAAGGGGTATTACTCTTGCTTTTTGCCGTCAAGAAGAGTATGATATTATAAACAGGACTGTCCCAAGGGGGCAGTGCCCTCATTTCCCTGTTTTTGTAAGATATGTGAGAATACACCGTTTGATTTTTAAAATATAAAGGTATAATATCCGTAAAGAGGAGACCTTCCGTCATGAACAACCCACTCGTCAGCATTATCGTGCCAGTGTATAATGTGCAGAATAGTGTTGCCCGCTGCCTGGAGAGCATCTGTGCGCAGACGTGGAAGAATATCGAGATCATTTTGGTCAACGACGGTTCCAGAGATGAAAGCTTTTCGGTCTGTGAGCAGTTCCGCGAAAAAGACCCGCGTATCGTTTTGGTGGACAAGTCCAATTCCGGCGTGTCGGACACCCGCAACTGCGGCATGACCCTTGCATCCGGCAAGTACGTACAGTTTGTGGACAGCGACGATTATATCGAGCCTGATTTTACCGAGCGGCTGGTAACGGCCGCCGAGACCAACAATGCCGATCTGGTGATCGCACCCTATTGGATGGTGATCCCGGCAAACTCCTGCAAGGCCGGTCAGGCTCTGGAAAACCTGCAGGAGAACCTTGGCATCGAGGAAAAGCGTCCCGATGATGTGCGCGAATACGGTTTTCTGCCCGAGGGCATCTATGACCGCGACACCTTTGCCCTGCGCCTGATGGAAAAGCCCGCATCCTTCTTCTACAGCGTTCTGTGGAACAAGCTCTACCGCCGCGACATCCTTGTGGACAACCATCTGCAGTTCACCAGCGAGGTGCGCTGGGCCGAGGATCTGGTATTCAATCTGGAATACATCCTGTACGCCAACGTATTCGTTTCTATCCCCAAGGCAGGCTACCACTATGTGCAGAACCCTCAGAGCATCTGCCACACCCAGATCAATCTGGCTTCCATCGTGCAGAACAAGCTGCAGGTGTTCCGCTACTACAAAGAGCTTTACACAAAGCTGGGCCTGTACGACAAGGTGCAGCCGCAGCTGTACAAATTCCTGACCGCATTCTCGGAGAATGCCTATCCCGCCGGTTCGCCCCAGAAGATCATCATGGACATGGCCAACCGCTGGGGCTTTGGTGTTCTGGATGCTTCCGACAAGGAAAAGAAACGCAACGCCAAATCAGAGGCCTGAACTTTCGTACATGAGAAAGAGCTGCACAAGGCAGCTCTTTTTTGTTTGCCATTTTACCGGTCGGTCCAGCTGCGGACAGCCTCGCGCACCATGCCCTCCCGCCCGCGGGGGATGGGGATGCGTGCACCGCTGCTCATCTGCAGCTCGCCCGCCGTCAGCAGCCGGGCCGCCGCCAGATTGACCACATAGGAGCGGTGCGGCTGCAAAAAGCGGCCGTCCGCCAAAAGCGGCCTTGCCACCTCGGCAAAGGATACCCGCAGCGAAAGGGACATCACATCCTCCCCGCTGAGCAGGTGGAAACGCACCACATGGTGGGTGCACTCCAGATACTCGAGCTGGGCATAGGGCAGCAGCCGCAGGCCC
>ULQN01038744.1_pt1 | contig 10506 bp, 7 predicted proteins | sample 1954491 | NCBI WGS metagenome assembly ULQN01 (sample SAMEA4835656, study PRJEB28245) | human gut metagenome | biome: gut microbiome; material: fecal sample | place: Denmark | collected 2008
CAACGCCTGCCAAGAACGACCAAGAACACTTTAAGGTGGTGATTGAACAAAATCCGCAAATCGATGACCGCACGGCTTGCCTCTTAAATGGCGGTCCCGATCCTACAATCGCCATGTATAACTGCGCCAAGCGCTTGCAAAAAGACGGCTGTGACTACATCATCATTCCGTGCAACACCGCTCACGCATTCTTGCCCAGATTGCTTCGCCACTTGGATGTCCCCTTCATCGATATGCAACAAACCATGCTCGATGAAATCCAAGCCAAGTTCGGCAAAGATGCACGCGTGGGCTTGATGGCCACGAGCGGTACGATTGCCACGGGTATCTATGGCAAGAAAGCCGCCAAGATGGATATGAAGATGTTCACGCCTGATGAAGAACATCAAAAGCGCGTGATGAGCGCCATTTATGGTCCGAAGGGCGCCAAGGCCGGCTACACCACAGGCGAATGCTATGACGATCTCTATAGCGCTGCCGAATACCTGGTGAAGACCTACGACTGCAACGTTTTGATTTTAGGCTGCACGGAATTGCCGTTGATTTTCCATGAAACGGATAATTTTGAAGTGGCCGGTAAGACCGTTGCCATCGTTGACCCGACTGCCACCCTTGCCCGCAAGTGCGTGCAGATCGCAGAGGCGACCATCAAGGAACGCGGTGTTCGCTAATCGTTAATCATTAGACAAAAGGCGCTTGAGAACTCTCAAGCGCTTTTCATATAGGGAGTCCGAGATGGACAAAGTTTATGAAGCATGTGATCCTAAAACCGTTGCTTTCATTGGATTAGGAACCATGGGTTATCCCATGGCGGGTCACCTTGCCCGTGCGGGTCACCGTGTTACGGTCTATAACCGAACAGCTCACAAAGCCCAAAAGTGGGCTTCGGAATATAACGGTCTTTGTGCCTCAACACCGAGAGAGGCCGCTGAAGATGCGGACTTTGTTTTCACCTGTGTGGGCAATGATGATGACCTTCGCAGCGTTGTCTTGGGTAAAGACGGTGCTTTTGCAGGCATGAAAGCCGGTGCGACTTTGGTGGACTGCACAACTGACAGTGCGCAAGTTGCCCGTGAGTTGGCTCAGAAAGCCCAAGAAATGGGTCTTAGGTTCATGGATGCTCCCGTCTCTGGCGGTCAAGCTGGAGCAGTCAACGGCGTGCTCACCGTTATGTGCGGAGCTGAACAAGCCACTTTTGAGGCCGCTCGTCCCGTTATCATGGCCTTTGCCCAAGCGGTCACCCGCATCGGTGAAGTTGGTTGCGGACAATTAGCCAAAATGTGCAATCAAATCTGCATTGCCGGCATCGTTCAATCGCTGTCTGAATCCATTGCGTTCGGGTTAAATGCCGGTCTTGATATGAAACTAGTTTTGGAAGTGATCGGCAAAGGAGCCGCCCAAAGTTGGCAAATGGACAATAGAGGTGGCACGATGATCGATAACCAATTCAATTTTGGTTTTGCTATTGATTGGATGAGAAAAGATTTAGGGTTGTGTCTCGCGGAAGCTAAGAAAAACGGTTCAAGCTTGCCAACCGTAGCATTGATTGATCAGTTTTACGGTGAACTGCAGGCCAAAGGCGAAGGCAGAAGCGATACCTCCGTTCTCATTAAACGACTTCCTCATTAATCTTAGTGGCCGAGCAAGATAACTCGCTCGGTCTGCCTTTTCTTTAGATTAACTGAACATTTCTCCTCAATTACTTTATTAATCAATGCATTACAAAATTCTTTGAGTTAAATTCAGTTTTTCTATTGATTCAAATTCTTAATTTCCATTGATCATAATTTTGATTTTTCATTGACATTAATTTTTAATTTTCATTTAATGAAATCTTCAAATTTAAAAATATCGGTAAGTGATACAACCCCTGTTTCTCATTAGCACCTCTAGTCCGACTGCACTAAAATGCACGAACAAAATTTTGTACAACAAGACCGTACGAAAAAAAGCGAAAGAAAATAAAAGATGCCCGTTACCTTAAATGATCTTCCTATTGGCCAAAGCGCAACCGTTGAATCGGTGGGAGCAACCGGAGCCCTCCGTCAGCATTTTCTTGATATGGGTTTAATCCCCCAGGCAACGGTCACAATGGTCAAACGTGCTCCAATGGGCGACCCCATTGAAGTGAGAATTCGAAGCTACGAACTCACCCTTCGTGTCGCCGAAGCTCAAGCAATCACTATCACCGATATTCGGGATGAATTGCCTCAAAAAGAAACGCGAGCTGAAATTGAAGAAATCATGCACCCGGGCTATGGCGAAGGCGGTAAGTATCATGTCAAGGAACACGAGCACCCGCTTCCAGAAGGCGAAACCATCACTTTTGCTTTAGCCGGCAACCAAAATTGCGGGAAAACTACCCTTTTTAACCGCTTAACCGGCTCCAATCAGCATGTAGGCAATTTCCCGGGTGTCACGGTTGATCGAAAAGACGGCTCCATCATCGGCCACAATGAAACACTGGTGACGGACTTGCCGGGCATTTATTCTCTTTCACCTTACACAAACGAAGAAATCGTTTCGCGTGAATTTATTCTGAAGGAAAATCCTAAAGCCATCATCAATATTGTTGATGCGACCAATATTGAACGCAACCTCTATCTGACCATGCAGCTGATGGAGTTGGGGCGTCCCATGGTGCTCGCACTTAATATGATGGACGAGGTGTGGGCAAACGGAGGTTCGGTTCGTGTCAATGAGATGGAAGCGCTCCTTGGAATGCCAGTGGTGCCGATTTCTGCAAGCCGGGGCGAAGGTATTGAAGAGTTGATTGACCACGCCTTGCACGTTGCCAAATTTCAAGAGCCTCCCGCGGTTCAGGATTTCTGCGACTCCAAAGATAATGGAGGTGCCGTGCACCGTTGTCTGCACAGCATCATGCATATCATTGAAGATCATGCACAAAAAGCCAATATTCCTCTTCGTTTTGCAGCAAGCAAAATTGCTGAGGGCGACACGCTCATCATTGATCAACTCGATTTAGACATCAATGAAAAACGAACCTTGGCCCACATTGTCAAACAGATGGAAGCCGAACGCGGACTGGATCGCGCAGCCGCCATCGCCGATATGCGTTTTTCATTTATTGATAAGGTCTGTCGCCAAACGGTGGTAAAACCACGTGTGAGTCGTGAACACATTCGCAGCCTTCAAATCGATGAAGTGTTGACGGGCAAATACACAGCCATTCCTTCCTTCATTGCCATCATGGCTTTGGTTTTCTGGCTCACCTTTAATGTGATCGGTGTATGGCTCAGTGATGCGCTTGACTGGCTCATTGGGTGCGCCACAGATTATACGGATGCCCTGTTGACGACACTTCAGGTCAATGCCTCCATTCATTCACTGATTATTGATGCCATTTTCAATGGCGTGGGCAGTGTGCTCAGTTTCCTACCCACCATTGTGGTTCTCTTTTTCTTCCTTTCATTTTTGGAAGACAGCGGCTACATGGCCCGTGTTGCCTTCGTCATGGATACGCTTTTGAGAAAAATCGGACTGTCCGGACGAAGCATCGTGCCGATGCTGATCGGTTTCGGCTGCACCGTGCCTGGTGTGATGGCTAGCCGAACATTGCCTTCGGAGCGTGACCGCAAAATGACTATTTTGCTCACCCCCTTTATGAGCTGTTCGGCCAAATTACCTATATACGCATTTTTTGTCGCTGCGTTTTTCCCGGGAAACGGCGCCCTGATCATGATCGGTCTCTACCTTTTAGGAATTGCCGTGGCGATCCTTTTAGGCTTATTGATGAAAAACTCCCTTTTCAAAGGTGAAGCCGTTCCGTTTGTCATGGAATTGCCGAACTACCGCATGCCGGGTGCGAAAAATGTCATGCTTTTGTTGTGGGATAAGGCAAAAGACTTCCTGCAACGAGCCTTTACCGTGATTTTTGTGGCCACCATTGTCATTTGGTTCTTGCAGACCTTTGATTTTCAACTCAATCCAGTGGAAGACTCTCAAACAAGTATTTTGGCGGTGGTTGCCGGTTGGATCTCCCCTGTTTTCGCTCCGTTGGGCTTTGATGACTGGAGAATCACCACGGCTCTAATCGGCGGCTTTATGGCCAAGGAAAGTGTCGTCAGTAGTCTTTCCGTACTTTTCGGTTCCACTGAGGCACTGACTGCTGCGCTCAGCGCTCTGACAGCTTTAACCCTTTTGGTATTTTGTCTGCTTTACACACCTTGCGTAGCCTCTATTGCGACAATCAATCGTGAGCTGGGCGGCAAGTGGGCTATTGGTGTTGCCGTATTCCAGTGCGTTATCGCCTGGATTGTTGCCCTCATTGTCCGACTTCTCGGAATGATGCTAGGATATTAATTATTGAGAATCGTTCTTAAAAGGGATAATGATGAATGGCATCAGCTGGTTACTTTTGATTTTGATTTTACTTGCGGTAGTGTGGGTAATCGTTTTCAAAATTAAAAACCGCGACGGAAGCGGCTGTGGCGGCTCCTGCTCATCCTGCGGCTCAACTTTAAAGAAAAAAGGCAACTGTAGCGGCTCAGAGGAGCACATTATCCATATTCAAAAGATGGGACGATGATTGCCAGCATCTAAAAACTTAAACTTTTCAAAAAGTTGAACACCCTTTTTAAACCTTTTTAACATACGGCTTCTCATCCTCGTTAAACAGAGGGAAGAAGCCGTCATTGTTTTTAAACAAAAAATACCGAAAGGTTTTAAAATAAGAAATTTCTTATCGCTATTTTTGAAACAATCGTATGTCTACGACGGAAACCAAAGAAAACGGTGCACAGGTCACCAACTTTATTCGAAACATTATTGATGAAGATTTGGCTCGCAACGCCAATCGCCCGCGTTTGTGGTGCGGTCACCCCGCTCCTTACGGCATTCAGGCACAAACCGGAGTTGAAGACCCCGCACGCATTCGCACGCGTTTTCCGCCGGAACCAAACGGCTATCTGCACATCGGTCACGCCAAGAGCATCTGCTTGAATTTCGGTTTAGCCCGTGATTACGGCGGCTATTGCCATATGCGCTTTGACGATACGAACCCGGTTAAAGAAGACCAAGAATATGTTGATTCCATTAAAGAATCCGTTCAATGGTTGGGTTTTGATTGGAAGCACGGTGAAGAGAACAATCTTTACTTTGCCAGTGACTATTTCCAATGGATGTACGATTGCGCCGAACATCTGGTAAAAACCGGTTTTGCTTACGTTGATGAGCAAACTCCCGAAGAAATGCACGCCAATCGCGGCACGCTCACCGAACCGGGCAAGAATTCGCCCTATCGCGATCGTCCGATTGAAGAAAACTTGCGTCTTTTCCGCGAAATGCGGGAAGGCAAACATGCCGAAGGCTCCATGGTGGTGCGCGCCAAGATTGATATGGCCAGCCCCAACATCAACCTGCGTGACCCGGCCATTTACCGTATCCGTTTTGCTGAACACCACCGTACCGGTGACAAGTGGTGCATCTACCCGATGTACACCTTTGCCCATCCGATTGAAGATACGTTAGAAAATATCACGCACTCAATCTGCACGCTTGAATTTGAAGATCAACGCGCCTTCTACGACTGGGCTTTGGAGCGTTCCATCCCCGTATTGCGCGCGCCTCAATTTGAAGAAGCCAAAGAAATCTTACTCAAAATGAGTAAGGGGGAAGATGACCGAGCCTTAGCTTTCATGCGTGCTTGCTATCAGCACCGTGAAAAATTGGGTTTAAGCGGCCCGGAAAAAGCCTTGGCTGAAATTCTTGACGCATGGAACGACAACTTAGGACCTGAAAAGGTTTTGGGTATTCGTGCTGAAGCTTTCTGGGCTTTGCTTTTAACGCAACCGGAACACTACACGCCGCTTTTACAAGCTGCGCTTGATGTGGTTCGCCCGAACTTCTTCTTGTTGTCTCACCAATATGAATTCAATCGCTTAAACCTCTCGCACGTGGTGGTCAGTAAGCGTAAATTGATTCAATTGGTGAAAGAAAATTTGGTGAACGGTTGGGACGATCCTCGTATGCCCACCATTTTCGGCTTACGCAGAAGAGGTTATACGCCTGAAGCCATTCAATTGTTCGCTGAACGCTGCGGCGTATCCCGCGTTGCTGGCGGCTTGATTGATTACTCGGTGCTTGAAGCTTGTCTGCGTGAGGATTTGGAAGGCCGTGCAATGCGCCGCATCGGTGTGGTGCATCCGTTAAAGCTCATTATCGACAACTATCCGGAAGGACAAACGGAAACGCTGACGGCTCCTAATCATCCGCAAAAACCTGAATTAGGTACGAGAGAACTCAGTTTCTCGCGTGAATTGTGGATTGATGAAAGCGACTTTGCAGAAGTGCCTCCCAAGGGTTATCGTCGTTTGACAATTCCGGCTGACGGCTCGGAAGCCAAACCCGTACGTCTGCGTTACGCCTACGTGGTTGTGCCGACCTCTATTGACAAGGATGAAAACGGTAAAGTCGTTGCCGTTCACTGCCGCTACCTGCCTGAAACGAAGAGTGGCAGTGCCGGTTCTGAAACGGTTAAGACAAAAGCTGCAATCCATTTTGTTGATGCTAAGACGGCTGTTAAGGCTGAGTTCCGACTCTATGATCGGCTCTTTGCAGTGCCTCAACCGGATGCCGTTGATGCGGACTATCGCACGCTTTTAAATCCTAACAGCCTCAAGGTTGTGGAAGGTTATATTGAACCCGCTTTAGCCCAAGCTCAACCTGACGAAAAATTCCAATTGGAACGTACAGGTTACTTTGTGGCCGACCGCGAAGATCATACGCAAGAGCATCCGGTCTTTAACCTGTCTGTCGGATTAAAAGAAAACCGAATGAAAAAATAATCACTAGTTAATTTTCACCGCCCCGATCTGAGAAATGACTCAATCGGGGCTTTTTGTTATCAAATTCGGAGAAAACGTGAAAAATTACACGGAATTGACGGAGTTTTCGTGAAAAATTACGCGAAAACTCCGAATTGATGAAATATTTTAAAAAGATGTACACCTACTGCTTCGTTTTGTTTAGCTGGTTGGTCCACGAAATGGATCCATCTTGCCGCCAATACTCTCGGTATAACTACCTAAAGGTTTTCCTTGAAAACTAGGCCAAACTGCTCAAGGGGGCAAAATTTTTGTACCTTACTCCCTTGAATATTGCTTTCAATTCCTCTAACCTTTATCCATCTCTTTCGAGATTTCAATTTTTAGAGCATAGGAAACACCATGCAACAGGCACTTCAAAATGTACGCTTCGCTTCGGCCGAGTCTTCGGTTCGATGCTTTTTGCGTCTTTTTGAAATGCGAATGTGCATGATGACGATGGTGCTCTAAGGACCTTCGGAGCACCGCGCTCCGCTCAAGTATCGTTCGGAAGGTCTCATAACGAACGATATTTCTTCCCCTTCACTTAAACAATTAAAACGTCACACCAAATTTTTTGGTTATGAGAAATCAACCGTTAGACACCGTTGATTAGACGCTCAAAAAAGTTTGATGCATTTCGCATTCGGTGTGACTGAAGGATAAGAAATGATCAAACTGGAACATATCAACAAAACTTTTGAAATTGGCGGAAAAACGGTTCAAGCCGTCAAAGACGTCAGTTTAGAAATTCGACAAGGTGAAATCTTCGGCATTATCGGTTTTTCCGGCGCCGGTAAATCCACTCTTGTTCGCTGCATTAATCTATTGGAAAAGCCTCAAAGCGGACGGATTACGATTGACAACGAGGACATCACCAATTACAGCGGTCTCAAACTCAGGCAACTGCGCCAGAAAATAGGCATGATTTTCCAACATTTCAATCTCATGCCAAGCCGCACGGTTTTTGAAAATATTGAACTTCCCCTGAAGCTGACAGCCCTAAGTAGTGAAAATCGGGCTCGTAAGGTCAATGAGTTGCTCGAATTGGTCGGCCTGACCGATAAGGCTCAAAATTATCCATCACAACTTTCCGGCGGGCAAAAGCAGCGCGTTGCCATTGCACGGGCCCTTGCCAATGATCCTAAAGTTCTTCTGTGTGATGAAGCAACAAGCGCCCTAGATCCTCAGACAACGCATTCGATTTTGCAACTGTTAAAGGAAGTCAACGCCAGACTGGGGCTGACCATTGTTGTAATCACCCACCAAATGGAAGTCATCAAAGAAATTTGTGATCGAGTAGCCGTCATGCAAAACGGCCAAGTCGTAGAAAAAGGCAATATCGTTGATATTTTCAGCAATCCTCAGGCACCGATTACCAAAAGCTTTATCCAAGCAGCCGATAACTTTGAGACTTTCAACGACCTCATCCTATTAAATAGCTCCATCACCGGTATCCACCCCGATCAGCCGGTCTGGTTTCTGACCTACAGAGGCAGCGTCGCCGGAGAACCTTTAATGAGTGAACTTTATCGGCGCTTTGAAGTCAAAGCCAACATCATTTACGGAAATATCGACTATTTCAAGGAATGCATCGTCGGCAAACTCGGCGTAGCCATAGAAGGTGAGGCAAAAAAAATCGCTCAAGCCAAAGCCTTTTTAATTGAACAAAAAGTCCGTGTGGAGGTCCTCAGATGAACGACATTATTGCCTTTCTTTTACCGCATATTGAAAGACTCGGCCCGGAACTTGTTGAGTGTTTCTGGCAGACCGCAACCATGGTCGCCGTCTCCGGCACCATTGCCTGGTTTTTAGGCGTTGCAATCGGTGTCCTTTTAGTCATTACTCGAAAAGACGGTCTGTGGGAGAAACGTTGGCTTTTCCTATTTTTTGACAAAAGTATCGACATTATCCGTTCGATCCCTTTCATCATTCTGATCGTTCTTTTGATTCCTTTGAGCCGCTTTTTAGTGGGTACGGGATCCGGCGTCACCGGCTCCTTCGTCGCACTGGTTTTTGGCACAGTTCCGTTTTTTGCCCGTCAAATTGAATCCGTGTTAAGCGATCTGGACGATGGTCTAATTGAAGCGAGCCAGGCCATGGGCTTTTCCATCCCGCAAATCGTCTTTGGTGTCTACTTAAGAGAAAGCATCCCTGGCATCACTCGCGTCACCCTCATCACTTTTGTGAGCTTTATTGGTATCACCGCCATTGCCGGCGCAATCGGAGCCGGTGGTCTTGGTGATTTTGCCATTCGCTATGGTTACCAAATGGGTTACCGTGACATGATTTGGCTCACCGTCATCATCATTTTGGCTGTCATCACGATTGTGCAGTGTTTCGGTCAATGGATTATCCGCAAAACTTCTCACTAACTTTTTACTTTGGAGATGATCATCATGAATAAACGTACATTTTTAAAGTCTTTGGTAGCCGCTGGATGTGTGGCCGCCTTTTCTCTGGGTTCTTTTTCTTCTGCCTGTGCCGAAGAATTCCGAGAGGTGACAGTTGGGGTTGTCGGCGACTACGTCGCGCAATGGGATACTGTCAATGAACTTTTAGCGCCGGAAAAAATCCGTGTAAAACTCATCAAATACAGTGACTACGCCACGCCTAACCGAGCGTTGGCTGACGGGGAAATTGATTTAAACGCCTTTCAGCACAAAGCTTATCTTGCCAATGACATTGAAAGAAACGGCTACAAGATCGTCTCAATAGGCGACACGCTTCTGACTCCCTTGAGAATCTATAACAACAAAGAAAAAATTAAGTCACTGAGCGACTTCAAAGACGGTGATATCATCGCAATCCCCTCGGATCTGACCAACGGCGGTCGAGCTATCAAACTCTTAGAGGCCGCAGGTCTCATCAAAGTTGACCCAACGAAAGGTTACGTTCCAACTAAACTGGACATCACCGAGTACAAAGTCAAAATTAAAATCCGTGAAGCTGAATCCGGCATCCTCGCTCGCTTATTACCCGATGTCGCAGCGGCCATCATCAACGGCGGAAATGCCTATACAGCCGGTCTTGACGCTTTTTCAGACTCTATTTTTTCTGAAGACTTAAATCCAAGCACCAACCCTCAGGTCGCTCAGCTTGTCAACATTATTGCTGCGCGTGAAGCCGATAAAGATAATCCTATCTACCAAAAAGTTGTCCAGGCCTATCAAACCCACGAGACAGCTACGACTTTGATGAAAGCCTATAAGGGAGCCTATACACCGGCTTGGAAGGGAGCTGAAAAGTACACCTATTAGTTTTGAAGTTGCGAAGTGCCGAAAACATTTAACGGCACTTCGACAAACTTCATTGAGCCAGGCCTGTACTAAATCAGATTCGGATACACGCTGTGAGACAAACAAATACAAAAACGGCACCGCTTCATTTTCAAACGCTTTAAGGACTAAAGTCGTTTTGCCCACACGCCGCCTTCCAATGACACTAACCATAACCATCTGAGAAACGTTCTGTCTTCTGACTGTTTTCCAAAAAGAGCTCAGAGCTGAAATGCCCTCTTTTCTTCCGCAAAAACGCATACCAACTCCTATCATTTTTACGGAATTTCAACATAAATTTCATTAACGTAAACGATGTTTACGTTAAATCATCTTAAGTTAAATCTATTTAAGTTAAATTAATTTACCGCGAGTTCCGTAAAGCCCCGCCATTAATGGCGGGG
>ULQN01023427.1_pt1 | contig 10349 bp, 9 predicted proteins | sample 1954491 | NCBI WGS metagenome assembly ULQN01 (sample SAMEA4835656, study PRJEB28245) | human gut metagenome | biome: gut microbiome; material: fecal sample | place: Denmark | collected 2008
TTCAAAGGCAACTTTGGATTTAATGAGTTTCTATATATATAATGAGACCAAAGAAAATGAAGGGAAGTCAGCGCGTGATATAAAGATACTTTCTAGTGAAAGAAATAGATTAATTAATAAGTTTAATTATGGCTTAAACAACAAATCTTCTCTTGATGTTGTTGCACTAATTGATAAGTTGTGGTATTTACGTGAAAGAGGTGGCGGGTTATCTAGAAATTATATTGAGGGGTTGATAAAATGTGATTTATTGATTAAGGACGGAAAACTGAGTAATGTTAGTAATTCATCTTATGATTTAACACTGGGAGATGAATATTATTACGCTGGAGAAATTAATGAATTAAGCGATAAAAAACCATTTTTAGCTCTTGAACCATATGATTATGCTATTGCTTCCTGCAATGAAAAAATAAGTATGCCAAGGGATGTTTCAGGCAGGTTTGATGTTTCTGTCAATTTGTTTTGCCAAGGGATTATACTTTCAAACAGTACACAAGTTGATCCGGGATTTAGGGGAAAACTTTTTTGCTTATTGTTTAATACTTCTAATAAGGTGGTTTATTTAAAAAGACATACACATTTTGCCACTATGGAGTTTAACAAGTTGATAGAGCCAACGACGCCGTATAGTGGAAAATATGCGGATGAGGATTCGATAGTTCCATATCTTCCAACTAATGTAATGCAAGGCGCAATAAATGAGCTAAAAAAAGAAATTGAGAATTTAAAAACAGAGAACCAAAAAATGCAAGGTATATATCTTAGTGTATTAGCATTGTTTTTAGCAATAGTTTCTATTTTTTTGACATTGAAGTAATGAGGAATATATGAAATTTGATATTGTAATTATAGGAGCTGGACCTGCTGGACTTTTAGCTGCGTGGTGTTTGGAAGGAACAGGGATTAGCTACACTGTTATAGAAAAAGGAAATGTGTATTTTAAAAGAGATAAAGAGTTGCCATATGATGTTAGCTATGGCTTCGGTGGAGCGGGTCTTTTTTCGGATGGTAAACTTTCTTATTCACCAGCAGCATCTCAAATGTGGGGGAAATTAGATTCTAAGCGGCTTCATATTGCCTATGATAAAACAAGAAAATTGTTTGCTAAGATTGGGGTGGAATTGAGAGAATGGAGTGAAGATTGGGTAAAAAATCAAAACTCTTTAAAGACCACAATTAAAGAATATGAATCTGTATATTTAAATAAAGAACAAAGAATACGTTTACTAGAAGTCCTTTATGACCAACTAAATTCAGAAATTATTTTTGATAAAAATGTAAACGAAGTGAAAATCATAGATGATGGGTACAAGGTTATATGTGAAGATGGAAGCGTATATACGGCATATAATTTGATTATGGCAACTGGAAAGTCTAGTTGTTTCAAATTGCTTGGAGAAGATAGTGAAATACGATGGAAATATTGGGATGAGATGGGGGTGAGGATTGAGGTCGATAAGGATGAATTCTTGCCAAAGGACAAGGCAACTTTGGATTTCAAGTATATAGAAAATATAGATGATACTACAGAGATAAGAACATTTTGTAGTTGCAAAAAAGGCATTGTTCGAAAATCTTTATATGAAAATCATATCACTTATAATGGAGAGGCAATTAACAGCGTTGATGCGAAATCTAATATTGGAATAGTAGTTAGAACACAAGCCCCCGATTCTGAATATGCGAAAGAAATGCAAGCTTGTTTTTCTGATGAGAAGGTAAAAGAGTGCAATATTATTGAGTATGGAAGTGAGTACCCCATAATTGGAGCTCAAACTGATCGAGAAATAAAAACAGTGATTGGACAGTTGGTAAAAAATGAGTACAATGGGAAGGTATATGGTCCGGAAATTGAAAAGCATGGATATTATCCGATATTAGACGAAAAACTGATGTGCCGGACTGGATTATATTTTGTTGGGGATGCTACGGCAATTTTTAGGGGACTAATGGCTGCCTTTATTAGTGGCTGTTACGTTGCAGATTTGATTGTTGAAAATAGAAAGAAATCTATTAAAGCGAGCATGGAGAAATTGAAAATAAAAAAGAGCGATACTGATGAAATGAAGGTGATATTTACTGCTCAGTCAAAGGCTTATTTTTATTGTAGAGATGTAATATGTCAATATGTATTTGAAAAAGGGTTTTTGCCAATTAATCCATTTAGGGTATTTGATTATTTCCTTGGTGATAGAGTAGAAAGAGATATGATACGAAGAGGAAATAATCAGCTCATAAAAATATGCGATGAACTATGGGTCTTTGGTAGTATAGCAGATGGCGTATTGTTTGAAATTGCATCGGCAATTGATCAGGGGAAAAAAATAAGATTTTTTTCAATTGGAACGACAGTAGAAGAAATTAGGGAAATTACTACATCAGAATTGACATTTGAACCAGAAGTTCATGCTAGGCAAATTAAGAAACAAGACATAATAGATTTTATTAATCAAGGAAACCGTACAAATGCAAAAGGCAATGATGAATATATACAATTGTGTCTTGAGGATTTTGGAGTGGATGATGAAAATTAAAAGGAGTTTCAACTTGTGAATAATAATTCATTCAAAATGAATTTTCGTAGTGCTTATTTAGTTTGGATTGAGAATCGGGAGGAAAATAAGTTTGGGGAAGTAAAACAAATTTTTATATCGCAGTTTATTGCTGCTATAGATTAAGAACAGAATAATACAAGTTGGTATGCGTAATGTTATTTCATCAATATTTTTTGTATAGCTCACATCCCTTTCTAAAATGGGTTCTAATGGAAATTGTCCGACAATCACTCTATACACGTGATATACAAACGACATCAAAATCCCGGTAAATCTGCGGACACCTCAGAAGATGCTATGTTAGCACAGGGCGTATGCTAATCTTCGATTTGCAGCTAATCTTTGATTCGCAGCTGGTTCCCGATTAATAGCAAATTTTCAATTAATTTTATTTCAGAAATTTACTAAAAGTCCTATAGGCTGACTGGCTTATAGGACTTTTTTCTATTTTTATATTGACAGTTTTATGAAACATGATACTTTTGAGAGTAGGAATATAATTTTAGAAGGTCAGGGAGTGGAACGAATATGAACAGACGTACATATCTTGCCCCGGGCGCACATGTTGTCGGGGATGTAACTTTAGGAGAGAATGTAGGAATCTGGTATAACGCAGTGGTGCGTGGCGATACGGGAAGTATTTTTATTGACGACAATTCCAATGTGCAGGATAACAGCACACTGCATACAGATGAGGGACATTCCATCCATATCGGAAAAGGTGTGTCCATCGGACACAATGCGGTAGTGCACGGCTGTACGGTTGGAGATAATACCGTTGTGGGAATGGGAAGCATTATACTGAGCGGCGCAGTGGTCGGAAAGAACTGCATCATTGGAGCCGGCGCACTTGTCACTGGAAAAATGGTAATCCCGGACAATTCCATGGCATTTGGCAATCCTGCAAAAGTAGTACGCCAGCTCACAGAAGAGGAAGTGGAAGATAACCGGCATAATGCAGAACATTATGTTGATCTGATGAATAAATAATTTGTTTAAAGCTATCAGGCAGAGCTTAATGTGGAACAGAAAATGCCAGTCCCAATATTGACCGGGCTGGCATTTTGCAGTTATTTTAGAAAACATACTGCACAGCAATGATCGCAGCACCGAGGATCACTAAGATCACACCAGTCGCCTGATTTAACAATTTTGCCGGTGCTTTATTCGCAAGAACAGCGGCAACTCTGGCAAAAATCAGAGTGCTGACTATGCAGAGAATAAGGACAACCAAATCAGGAGTGCCTCCGATCGCAAAATGGCTGAGTGCTCCAGTCAGGGCGGTGAAAGTCATAATGAAAACACTGGTTCCGACTGCCGTTTTCAATTCGTAGCCCAGAACGGATGTCAGGATCAAAAGCATCATCATTCCGCCTCCGGCACCGACAAAGCCGCAGATGCATCCGATGACAGTTCCGCAGATGATGGATTGGATGATCCGTTTTTTGGGATCGGTGGCAGCCATCGTTTCTTTGGTTGTCATAACGGGTTTTACGATGAATTTAATACCGAGTAACATTGTCATAAATGTGGAAAAACCGCCCATGGTCGTGCTTGGGATAAAGCTTGCCAGATAACTTGCAACAAAGGTAAAGATCATGACGGTGAACATCATCACAAGTCCGTTTTTAATATCCAGATTCTTATTTTTTCCATAGGTATAAGCGGAAACTGCGCTCGCGAGGACATCGCTGGCAAGTGCGATACCGATTGCCTGGTAGGCGTCCATATGTAAAAAAGCAATGAGCATCGGGCTGATTACAGCCGCTGCGCTCATTCCGGCAAAGCCGGTGCCAAGTCCTGCTCCAAGTCCGGCGAGCAGACATACGATAAATGTTATCATAATTTTACAACTCCTTTTCTAATTTGATCACCTGATTGCGGATTTTTTCTGATAATTCCTGGTAAAGTTTTAATTCTGTGTCCGTCAGTCCGGCAGTGACAGAGGTGAAAAAATGCGTCTGCATTTCTCGACCATCAGCTATAATAGGCTGGCATTTTTCCGTGAGGCATAACCGTTGGATCCTCCGGTCATGAATGTCATTTTTTCTGATCAGATAGCCGCTTTGGACGAGCCGTTCCGTTGTTACCGAGACAATGCCTTTTTTGATCCCACGGATTTCACAGACATCCTTTGCGGTGTTATACATTGGGTTGTTAGCGATAAATAAAATCAAATCCAGATCGCTCTGGTTTAGCTGGTACTTCTTACAGAGAGGTATGCAAAAAGATTCGTATACATGCATGATTTTTTTATTTGCAGTTAATAATTCAGAAGGAAACATAGACTGATATACTCCTACGAAAAATTGATTTACTTTTGGTTATTATTTGCAATAAGTCTAAAATTAGACCTTTTAAAAATAGATTATACAAAAAGAACAAATTTGTCAAGGAATAAAAAATTCATATTCTTTTCACTGGTGTGTATAAGTACTTGATGATACAATGAGTGCAAGTGAGAAGAACAGGAGAGGGTGCAAAAGATGAATATATTATTTTTTCTGACACCAAAAGAAGAGGTGGCACATGTGGAGGAGGATGATACTTTACGACAGGTCGTAGAAAAGTTAGAGTATCACGGTTACAGTGCGATTCCACTGCTGGCGCTTGATGGAAAATATATCGGTACGATCACGGAGGGGGATCTGCTGTGGGAGATGAAGGAAAAAGATTTTCCGGATGTCCATCGCATGGAAAAAATCCGAATTACAGATGTAAAGAGGCGAAGAGACAACGAGGCAGTAAAAATCTCGGAATCCATGGAAGATTTATTTGAGAAGATCACGAACCAGAACTTTGTTCCTGTAGTAGATGACAATGGCATTTTTATTGGAATTGTCACACGTAAAGATGTACTGCTCTATCTGGCGGGAAAACTCAGAAATCATTGAAAAGGAACGATTAAAAATGTCTGAGAAGAAGCAACGAGAACTAAGAGTCAGATGCCTTGTGTTAGATCACGATGACACGGTTGTAAAAAGTACACCGGAGATTAATTTCCCGGCATTTTTGCGGTCACTGAAAGATCTGCGTGGCACGACTATGAGCTATGAACAGTTTGTGGAGTATAATTTTGATCCGGGATTTTATGAGATGTGCGCGGACATTTTGCACTATACGCCGGAGGAGATCAGGTATCAGGAGGCAGAGTGGGAACGTGCGGCGGCAGTGACAATCCCGGCTGTCTATGAGGGTTTGCCGGAGATACTGCATACTTACATGGAAAATGGTGGCAAAATCTGTGTGTCTTCCCATTCCATGCGAAAGACGATTTTGAGAGATTACGAGGCGGCAGGACTGCCGACGCCGGAACTTATTTTCGACTGGGCATGTCCGGAGGGGAAAAGAAAGCCGCATCCCTATGCATTGCAGGAAACCATGCGTATTCTGAATTTAAAGCCGGAGGAACTTCTCATGGTGGATGATTTAAAACCCGGCTATGACATGGCAAAAGCGTGTGGCGTTCCGTTTGCCTGTGCTGGCTGGTCGGATAACCAGATTCCGGTCGTGCGGGAGTATATGCAAAAATACTGTGATTACTATCTTAAGACGACAGCAGAATTAGAGAAGATCTTATATAAGGATTAATAAAAGCAGGGGATGCCCTGCTTTTACATTTAAGAAATGATTCTGACACCAATTTCCGTCACATAATCTTCAATCGATTCTGCCATCAGATTATTGACGGCATATGTTTCTAAAAAAATGTGATCTATTTTTATCTGCCTACATCTGGCATATTCCAGCAGTCGTTCATACGCGGCCCCGATCGTATTCCAATGGCCTTTATGGTAGCCCGTCAGATATTCACCGGCTTTGAGTATCTGATAGTCCATACCTTTTGGCTTTTTAAATGGAAGGATGACCGCATTTGTGTAATTGTCATAAACACCGGACAGAATATCGTTCTCATTCTGGATATAGCCGATCTCATAATCCATCTGATAATTTCTGCGCTCGAATTCAGTGATAAATTCATTCGTCTTTTTCAGGATTCCTGCATCCGTTTCATCTCGGATTTCCTCATAAATATAGTAGCGGTTCGGAAATTGCTTTCGGAAAACGTGCTCAAAGTCAATGCTCCAGATTCCCTTCATTTTTTCTTTTCTGCCACGGATAAACTGTTGCTGGTATTTTAATCGTTTGATCTGTTCTGTGATTTTTTTATCCTCTTTTTCAAAAAGTTCCATCAGGCTTTCCGGGCTTCGATGATCCATAAATTCTTTGATTTCATTTAACGGCATGCCCATCTCTTTCAAAATGATAATTGTGTCAAATACTTCCATCTGGTAAATGGAATAATAGCGGTAATCGTTGGTATCCACAATTTCCGGTAAAAATAAACCGATATTATCATAATGAAACAAGGTATTTTTTGTCACACCCATGCGCCTTGCAAACTCGCCTGTAGTCATGTATTTGTTGTGATCCATACGGTATCTCCTTATGTCCAGATTAACAATGATAAAGCTTAAAAAGTACTGTGTCATTGAGGATGGAAACGTTTTAAAATTTGCACTTGACTATATTGTTACCATATAGTTTATGATAGCATTTGTGCGCTGAAATGCCAATGATTATTTGGATGCGTACCATAATGATACAGATTAAGATTACTTAATATGAATAGAATTTTACGAAAGGATTTTGTATGTCACAGTCAATCAGTCAGAAATTTACACCGATTTCATTGTTAAAATTTGCATTACCATCCATGGTTATGATGATGTTTATGTCGTGTTATACGATTGTGGATGGAATTTTTATTTCAAGATATCTTGGCAGTGAGGCACTCTCTGCGGCAAATATTGTATATCCGGTTTTCAATCTTTTACTGGCAGTCGGAATCATGTTTGCGACAGGAGGAAGTGCCGTTGTCAGTAAAAAACTTGGGGAGGGGAAAAAAGAAGAGGCCATGGAGGACTTCTCGTTTCTCACTGCAGTCGGAGTGGCGCTCAGTGTACTTTTGATGATCGCCACATTACTTTTTCATAATCAGATCAGTCTGTTTTTAGGTTCCAGTGAACGTATTTTAGATTACTGTAATGCCTATCTGATCTATCTTGTATTGTTTGCTCCGGCATGTATGTTACAGTCGTTGTACCAGTCCTTTTTTGTCACAGCAGGAAAACCGCGTCTTGGTCTGGTGCTTACTGTGATCGCCGGGCTTGCGAATGCTTTTTTTGATTATTTTTTTCTTGCGGTCTGCGGTATGGAAATTGAAGGAGCTGCGATTGCAACCGGAATTGGACAGATGATTCCTGCCGTTGTAGGAACCGTATACTTTTTCTTTTTCAAGGGTGAATTGCATTTTGTGCCGTTCCATTTTCATGGGGCAACCTTAAAACAGTCTTGTTTTAATGGTTCTTCAGAGATGGTCAGCAATCTGGCAAATGCGATCATCACGTATTTATTCAACATTATTTTAATGCGCATTGCAGGAGAAAACGGAGTTGCTGCCATCACAATTATTTTGTATGCTCAGTTTCTGTTTAACTCGCTCTACCTTGGATTCTCCATCGGTGTTGCGCCTGTCATCGGTTTTCAGTATGGAGCGAAAAACCGTGACCAGTTGAAAAGTCTTTACAAAATATGTAATTGCTTTGTGATTGCATCCTCGGTAGTTATTGCCTTCTTCTCATGGCTTCTCTCGGATGGCATTGCATCCATTTTTGTTCCAGACCGCGGGGAAACTTATGTCATGGCATCTGAGGGGCTGCGTATTTTTGCATTGTCGTTTTTGTTCAGCGGATTTAATATTTTTTCGTCTTCGTTGTTTACAGCCTTATCCGATGGAAAAACGTCAGCCATTATTTCGTTTGGCAGAACGTGTGTATTTATTATCCTGTCACTGATGATTCTGCCAAATATTCTTGGACTTACCGGTGTCTGGCTCGCAATTCCGGTTGCGGAATTTCTGGCAGTTTTTGTGTCGGTTTATTATCAGTGGACAAAACGGAAAAAATATGGGTATCTGTGATAGGATGAAAAATTAAGAAATCTTTAAGGTTAAAGGTATAGGATTCTAACATTAAGTCATTTATAATAAAAAACATCATACAAATGTTAAAACAAGGAGGCTAAATCCTCTCCTCATCAAAGGATTCGGATTTTTCCTTCGGAAAAACAAGGAGGCTAAATCCTCTCCTCGTTCAGAGGAACTCGGATTTGCTTCGCAAACAAGGAGGATTAAGATGTTAGAATTGATTCCAGCTTCTGCAATTATCGCAATTGTGGTGATTGCACTCATTGTCATTTTTTTAGCCGTCGGCTATGTGAAGGCACCACCGGATATGGCATTTATTATTTCCGGTATTAAGAAAAAATCAAAAATCGTAATCGGAAAAGCAGCCATCCGTATTCCGTTTTTTGAACGTCTTGATAAGTTGAATCTTCGACTGATCCCAATTGATGTCAAAACCAGCAATGCAGTGCCGACAGCAGATTACATTAACATTAATGTAGATGCAACGGTTAACGTTAAAATCAGTAATGAATCTGAAAAATTAAGACTTGCAGCAGAAAACTTTCTGAATAAGAACACAGAATACATAGCAGGCGTGGCAAGAGAAGTTCTCGAAGGTAATGTGCGTGAGATCGTAGGTAAGATGAAGCTGGAAGAAATGGTTTCTGACCGACAGAAGTTTGCAACCCTTGTAAAAGAGAATGCAGAACCTGATCTTGCAGCTATGGGACTTGATATTATCAGTTTTAACGTACAGAATTTCGTAGACGGAAATGAAGTTATCGAGAACCTTGGTATTGATAATATCGTAAAAATTAAAAAGGCAGCAGCAATTGCCAGAGCAGAAAGTGAAAGAGATATCAAAGTTGCTCAGGCAGCGGCAGACAAAGAATCCAATGATGCAGCAGTTGCGGCTCAGACGGAGATTGCAAAGAAACAGAATGAACTTGCAATCAAGCGTTCCGAGTTACAGCAGGAAGCAGATACGAAAAAAGCTATGGCAGATGCCGCTTACGAAATCCAGAAAGAGGAGCAGCGTAAGACTATTGAGGTAACAACTGCCAACGCAGATATTGCAAAGCAGGAACGTGAGATTGAGTTAAAACAGAAAGAGGTTGCAGTTAAAGAGCAGGCTCTTGAGGCAGAAGTTAAGAAGCAGGCGGAAGCAGACAAATATGCAGCACAGCAGAAAGCCGATGCGGCTCTCTATCAGAGACAGAAAGAAGCCGAGGCAAAACAGTTTGAGGCACAGCGTCAGGCAGAAGCGAGAAAAGCACAGGCGGAAGCAGACCGTTTTGCAAAAGAGCAGGAGGCCGAAGGTATTCGTGCGGTAGGTGAGGCAGAAGCAGCAGCCATTCAGGCTAAAGGTGTTGCGGAAGCAGAAGCGATGGAGAAAAAGGCGGAAGCTTACGCAAAATATAACAAAGCAGCCGTAGCCGAGATGATGATCAAAGTGCTTCCGGATGTTGCTGCAAAGATTGCAGAGCCATTGGGTCAGATCGACAAAATTACGATTATCGGTGGCGATGGTGGCAACAATGGTGTTGAGCAGGTTGCAGGAAATGTTCCGGCAGTCATGGCAAAGCTTTTTGAGAGTATGAAAGAAGCTACCGGCATTGACCTTGCAGATATCGTAAAAGCGGATACCTATGACGCAAAAGTAAATCGCAATGTCAATGTGAGTGGAATTGATTCCGTAAACCTTGTAGTAAAAGACGAGAAAGAAAATCCAACCACTTAGTTCGTAAACCAGAGTTTAACTTATGAACTGCCGCTTGTGGGTGGTGTTACGGATTTCCGCAGGTTATGTCAATTGCATGCCA
>ULQN01001708.1_pt1 | contig 10330 bp, 10 predicted proteins | sample 1954491 | NCBI WGS metagenome assembly ULQN01 (sample SAMEA4835656, study PRJEB28245) | human gut metagenome | biome: gut microbiome; material: fecal sample | place: Denmark | collected 2008
TCCGCTGCAACCCGTAACCGGGCCGCAGCCGGAAGGCTGCCCCTCATCCGCCCTCGGTCAGAGCCTCGGGCACCTTCCCCCAAGGGGGAAGGCTTTCTTATTTTAATTTACCGTCCAAACACCGACCCTAAGCTGCTGAACCAGTTCGAGATGTTCTGTACCTGGGTCTGCAGGCTGTTGACGGTGTCCATCAGGGCGGGCAGCTCGGTCAGGACCTTGTTCAGGGCGTCAACATCGACCTTTTTCAGCTGTGCGGTGATTTCCGGCAGATCCTGCATCATGCTGTCCAGCTGGGCCTGATCCAGTGTGTCCAGACTGGTCTGGACGGTGTCTGCCAGATCGTTCACGCGGTTGCAGGCGTCCATAACGTTGACGTAGGCCTCGTTCATCCGCCAGCTGAAGAACGCCAGCGCCGCCAGAATGATCACGCAGAGCACGACGCTCAGCACCATGCGCTTGCGCTGGTTGGCAATGATGCCGCGGTTCTGCTGATCCTGTAATTCCAGCTGGGCCTCAATGCGGTTGAGCTGCGCCTTCAGGTCGGCAGCATCCAGCCTGCCGTCGCGGTTTTCGTCGTTGGCGCGGTTCAACTCCGCAACGCGGTTTTTCAGCTGATCGTCCATTTGTGTGTTCAGATTTTCCATAGCGTACTCCCTTTAGGTAGGTTTGTAGGGGCCGGATATGTCCGGCCCTGACGTGTACGGTAAACGGGCACTTGCGGGAAGGCTGCGGGCCGGGCATGCCCGGTCCCTACGCGGCAGCAGGGCTGCTATTTCCGCGTATCCTTCATCTCAAACCAGAAGGTCGAGCCGCGGCCAACGGCGCTGTCAACGCCGAAGGCGAAGCCGTGCTGCTGTAAAATTGCCTTCGTGATGGACAGGCCCAGGCCGGTGCCGGTACGCCCGCTGTCCTGCCGCGCACGATAGTAGCGGTCAAAAATGTAAGGCAGATCCTCCGGCGGGATGCCGGGGCCGTGATCCTCGATTTCAATGCGGCAGCCCTTCTCCTGCGGGATGGCCCGCAGCACAACGACACCGTCCGCACCGATGTGGTGGAACGCATTGCCCAGCAGGTTGTGCATGACCCGCTCCATCATGGCTGGGTCGGCGCTGACCGGGCAAGGCTCGTTGGCCTGCAAATCAAGCTGCCAGTGATTTTTGTCGCACAGCGCGTCGTAGCGGCCCGCGACCTCAAAGCAGAGGTCGCTCATGTCAAAGTCAACAAGATTCGGCCTTTCCGCACCGCTCTGCACTTTACTCAGCTCCATCACGCTGTTGACGAGCGTGGAAAGCCGGTTCGTCTCATCGACAATGATGTTGCACTGCTCGGTACGCTTGGCGTCGTCGCTGCCGGTCAGGTCGCGCACGGTCTCGGCGTAGCCTTTTATCAGGGTCAGCGGGGTGCGCAGGTCGTGGCTGACGTTCGCCAGAATGTCCTTTTCGAGCTGGGCGCTGCGCTTGACCTCGGCGGCCATGTGGTTGAAATCCTCGGCCAGACGTCCGATCTCATCGTGGCGTTCAACCTTGATCTGCACATCGTAGTTGCCGGAGGCAATCTCCTGCGCGCCGTTGGACAGCTTGCGGATCGGGTTCGTGAACCAGCGGCTGAAAAGTATCGCCAGCAGCAGGTCCAGCACCAGCAGAATCAACGCGACAGGCCCAAGGATCGCGCGCAGCACCTCGGCAGCCGTCGTAATCTGCGCCAGACTTGCCGAGACAATAACCCCGTACTGCCCGTCGGCGGAGAGCCGTCCGACGCACATCTGCATCGAGGAGCCGATCTTTACGATCTGGTACAGCGAGCCGTCCTGAAACAGCTTTTGCCGCAGCTGAATGGCAATGCGGGTGTCCAGATTGTAGCCGAACTCCCCGCCGAACGCGCCGGTGCTCTCATGCAGCAGGCAGGGGTACATGCTCTCGTAGGCTTTCAGGCAGCGCAGCGTTGAATCGGAGAAATCCACGCAGTTGCCGTCAACGTTGATTTTTTTGTCCCGGAACGTCTGGCTCACGCCGCTCCAGAATTCATCGTTCAGATAGAGCCCCTGATAGGTGCGGCTTGAAATTTCCGCGTCCGACTGGTCGATCAGCGCCGTGATGGCGGCGGCCTTGCTGTCCAGCTTGGCGCGAATGTTGCGGTTGTACTGCGGCTCCAGCGCGTAGGTGATGATCCCCCACACCAGCAGCAGCGTAAAGAGCGTGATGCCGCCGATAAAGAGCATCAGCTGCCATTGGATGCCGGGTGCAAAGGGGCGCTTTTGCTTTATTTCGTCCTTTTTCATACAGCGTCCGGGTCAAACTTGTACCCGATGCCCCACACGGTCACGATCATCTTACGGCAGGCACCCAGATGGCCGCGCAGCATCTTGACGTGGGTATCGACGGTGCGGTCCTCGCCGTAATAGTCATAGTTCCAGACCTTTTGCAGGATCTTTTCGCGGCTCAGCGCAATGCCCTTGTTGCTGACCAGAAAAACCAGCAGATCAAACTCCTTCGGGGTCAACGACGCCTCCTGCCCGGCCACCTTTACGCTGTGACTGGCCGTGTCGATGGACAAATCGCCGAAGGTATAGCTCCCGGTGGCCTCGGCGGGCTTGGGCATCGTGCGGGCCAGCACGGCCTTGACACGGGCGACCAGCTCCCGCGGGGAGAACGGCTTGACGACATAGTCATCGGCACCGCTCTCCAGCCCGGTCAACTTGTCGTATTCCTCACTGCGGGCGGTCAGCATGATCACAGGTGTCATGATCTTGCGGGTGCGCATCTCCCGCAGGCAGGTCATGCCGTCCATAAACGGCATCATAATGTCCAGAATTACCAGATCAATGCCGCCCTGGCTCAGCACGCTCAGCGCGGCGGTGCCGTCGCCGGCTTCCTCACAGGTAAAGCCCGCATATTGCAGATGCTCGCGGATGAGGTCCCGGATGCGCGGCTCATCATCCACGATCAAAATTTTAGCCATAGGAATACCCTCCTTATACGTCTATATTACCACAATACAATGCAAGAGTGGAAGAATTGTGAAAAAAAATAAAATTTTTATAAAAATGTTTGCTTATATCCGGGTCCTGCCATATAACTTTAAGGAAGTGCATCCTTTTTGCAAAACCTGTTGCATTTTGCCGCTGTACGCGGTACAATGACGGCAGGAGCGTGAGCGATTATGAAAATTCTGCTTTGCATTGTCTTACTTCTGGTGGTTCTGACGCTGTTCGCCGTCTGGCCGGGCAAGCGGCGGGACGCCCTGCGTGCGCCGTTTTTGGGCCGCAACTGCGCACACCGCGGGTTCTTCGGCAAGGATCAGCGCCCGCCGGAGAACAGCCTGCCCGCCTTTGCCGCGGCGGCCAAAAACGGCTACGGCATTGAGTTGGATGTACAGTTTACCGCGGACCGGCGGCTTGTGGTTTTCCACGATGATACGCTGGATCGTATGACCCCGGCCAAGGGCTTTGTCCATGATATGCCTTGGGCGGAGTTCTCGGCCCAGCCGCTGGCCGGCAGCGACGAGCACCCGCCTCTGTTTGCCGATATGCTGCGCACCGTCGCCGAGGCCAACCCCGACACGCCGCTGATCGTCGAGATCAAGAGCCGCAGCGAGTACAAGCATACCTATCTGGAGGAGCTTTGCCGCGCAACGATTGCCGAGCTGAAACCCTACCCCGGCCCCTACTGCATCGAGAGCTTCGACCCCCGCGTCGTGGGCATCGTGCGGAGGCAGGCCCCCGGTCTGCTGCGCGGTCAGCTGGCCGACAGCTACCGGAGCTACCGCAAGACCGGTGCGCATCCCGTGCCCGCGTTCGTGTTCTCCCACTGCCTGGGCAACTTTTTGGGGCGGCCTGATTTTATTGCCTGGTGCCCCGAAAAGCGCAACTGGGCCGTGCGTCTCTGCGCGCGCCTGGGTGCCATGATGGTCATGTGGACCGCCCTGCCCGAGCATGACACCCGGAAGCTCGAGGCCGAGAACGACGCGGTCATTTTCCAATGGTACGCGCCGAAACAGCAGTATAAGTAATGCGTATGGCCGTTTCCATTGCGGGCGGATATAGAATCTGCCCCTACGGACAGGATGCCGCCTTTCGTCGTAGGGGCGCATTCAATATGCGCCCGCCACCCGCCGCGCACTGAGCACATAAAACGCGCAGCCCCCGCATACATTGCATTGACAATGTGTGAGGGGGCTGCGCTTATGTTTTTATTTACCGTTACAAAACCCGGTCTGCGGCAGGCGGGCGCGCTGGCTCTGTGCGCCGTCTGCCTGTGCGGCACGGTGGCCGCGGCGGTGCATTTTTCCGGTGGGGCAGTCACGGCGTCCGCCGCGGCGGTGCCGGGCATCGAGACCACGCAGGACATCGGGACTTATTTTACCGGCTACGGCTTTGACACCGACCTGGTCAGTGCGGCGGTGGACAAAGTGAAGATCCCCAAAAAGTGGGACGACAGCTTTGCCGCCTTCAACCAGATCGTGCAGGAAAGCGGCCTTGACCTGGCCGATTACAAGGGCAAGACCGTGGAAAAGTGGACTGTACTCTGCCCGCAGCTCTCTACGGGCGACCATGACACCTACTGTGTGCTGCTGGTCTACAAGGCTAAGGCCGTGGGGGCATATTTACTGCAGAAGCCGTCCGGCGAGGTGACCGGGCTTATCACTGCCGCCAAGGCCGGCGCCGAAGCCGCCTCGGAGGAGGAAACCGTGGAAATTTCCGCCGACGCCTACCCGGAGGAGTAAACGCCGTAGGGGTGGATTCAAACTGTCAAAAAATTGCATTCCTGCCTTATTGCGTATGTAGGGGCGACCATTGGTCGCCCGCCAACTTACCGCAGCAACGTATTTTCCGGGAGAGTTTCTTGCAAGGCAAACGGGCACGGGCGAGCAATGCTCGCCCCTACAAGAGTTTTTCGACAGTCTGCATCGGCCCGCGGAGCTTTACGTCGGCTGCCTTTTATTCATCCAACCACCGCTCCCGCGGCAGCGCAAACACCGCGCCGCAGAGCAACAGCAGAGCGGGGTCGCTGGTCAGGTGGGTGACCTGGCTCTCCATGTAGCCATAGGCCAGCATGACCAGAAGGCAGGCCACGGCCTGCCACTGCCCGCGTCGGGCATAGCCGTACAGCGCCGTCATCATCAGCGCGCAGACCAGCACGACCATCACGGGGCCGGTCAGGTAGAGCAGATACACAAAAATATTGTCCAGCGCGGGCCAGTCCGGGAGCATCTGGCCCGCAATTTTTATGTCGAACACCCGGTATGCCGCCCATGCCAGCGAGATGCGGCAGGTCAGCAGGTCGTCGAGCTTCTTCAGCCAGCCGGGGCCGATGTCGTTGGCCCACGGCCCGATTTTTACGACGAACAGCGGTAAAATATAACTGACCGCGGCCAGCACCGGCACCGTGGCCGCGCAGAGCGCTGCCAGCGGTCTGCAGCCCGGGTGCAGCCCCCTGCGGGTGCGCAGCTTTGCCAGTGCCAGCAGCAAAACGAGCAAAAACGTGCAGAGCGCCGCGGACCGGGACTTGGGGCCGACCATCAGGAACACGCCCACGGCGGCCACGCCCGCCAGTTCCGGCCAGGTCAGCCTGGCGCGGCGCAGCAGCACCCACGCCAGCAGCAGGCCGAACATCACCCCGCCGAAGGTGTTGGGGTGGCCGTAGCCGAACATCAGGCGGTAGCTGCCGTTGCGCTCACTGGCCGCGTCGGGCGCGATGATGCCCGCAAAGTGCAGCAGCTCCACCAGCGCCAGCGTCGGCACGCCGCAGGCCAGAAATGCCTTCATCACACGGCGCAGCGGCACATCCTTGGCGGCCAGCAGGGCCACGCAAAGCCCCAGCCACCAGATGTTCTGCCCGTTGAAGTAGACCCACCGCGCCACAAAGTACAGCAGCCCGGCGCAGACCATGCTGCGGCCATTGTATTTTGTGCCCAGCAGGATCTTAAAGCCGAAGCAGAGATACATGACCCAGTCCAGCACGGGGGAGACCCGCGTCTGCAGCCAGGGCCAGTTTTCCCGCGCCATGCTGTTGTTGAACACAACGATGAACTCATACACCATCACGCCCAGCAAAAATGCCCATGCACCGTATTTTTGGCGCACCGACGCATAGCGCGTGGTGAACAGCAGCCGTTCCTCGCCCCACCAGACAGCAGGGGCGCGCCTGTGCCGCAGCACGGGCAGAAAATCAAGCACAGCCGCCAGGGCCAGAAACGCCAGCAGCCCATTTGCAAAACCAAACAAAGGGACAAACCTCCCGTTTTCCTTCTTGGCCCCCTCTGCGTGGGGGAGAGAGCCCTGCGGTGATCCGAAATGCTTCGGGCGGAAACAAGGCTTTTCCAGCCACCCATGCGGGGCCAGTGTGTAAACACATTATAAACATTCCACCCGCCGTTTGACAAGCCTTTTGCAGAATGTTATTCTTATACTGTACAATTATTTCCGGGAGGATGCCACTATGAACGCAGAGCAATATCGCGCCGTCATCGGGTGGTTCAATGCACGGCCAGCCGCCAAAAAGGCGCTGCGGCTCGTCAGCCGCAGCGCCGTGGCGCTCGTCTACCTGCTGTACCTGGGTATGCTGGCCTGGCTGGCATGGCACCGGATGGGACAGCTTTGGCCCGCGCTCGTCGTGCCCGCGTCGGCGTTCGTCGTCGGCACACTGGTGCGCAAGCTCATTGACCGCCCGCGGCCCTACACGGCGCTGGGCTTTACGCCGCTTTTCCCCAAGGACAAGACCGGCCAGAGCATGCCCAGCCGCCACTGCTTTTCGGCGGCGGCCATTGCCGGGACGGCGTGGTACGTGCTGCCGCCGCTCGGCGCGGTGCTGGCCGTGCTGGGCGTTCTCATTGCGATTTCCCGCGTCGTGACCGGCGTACACTATATCAGCGACGTGCTGGCCGGTCTCGCGTTCGGCAGCGTCTTTGCCGTGCTTGGCTGGAACGCCTTTGTGCTGGCCGCTTCGGCGCTGGGCTTTTACGCCATTATGCTATTATAAAAAGGAACAGACTTATGAAAAAATGGACCGCTGCGGCCCTCGCCGCGCTGACTGCCCTGACCCTGACCGGGTGCAGCTTTCAGGATGTGATGCTCTACCTCTACGGCGGCGACAGCTTTGTGACAAGCGCCGAGCCAGACTACACCACCTGCGACGGCGACAACGGCGTGACTGTCGTCTATGACCAGAACCAATGGGAGCAGCCCGTCATGGCGCAGGACGACACGCTGTCGCTGACCACGGGCAACCAGCTGAGTTACACGGTGGTGCTTTTGCAGACCACCGACACCTACACGGATTTTCTTGCCCAGTCGGGGCAGGAGTTGGAGGAAACGACCGGCACGGTCCGGTATGATATCGGCTTTACCGTACCCGATGCCGCTGTGTCGGCAGTGCGCTATGACTGCGGCAGCTACCAGACGATCTTTGCCCAGATCGACTACGATTGCGGCGAGACGATCTATGTCACGGCCGCTGCCCGCACGCAGGATTATGAGCCGATCATCGCACTTTTGCAGAACGTCTGGCCCACCGGCCACGCCCCGGAAAACGCCCGGACCGCCGATAAAACGACCAAGGCCGTGACCGAGGACGACGTCAACGGGGGCCGGAGCAAGAGTTTGGCGTAAAGGCAAAGCGGCAAAAGCCCCTCCGGTCATCGCTGCGCTCGACCACCTCCCCTTACAGGGGAGGCTTTCCGGCGGGCCTTGCCGCCCGCCGGAGGTCTCTGACCTCCCGTTCTATTTGCCAAATTTACCGGATGAAATTCGTCCGCTTGTCATTCTCCGCCACAGGTGCCGCAATGCCCGCCGCCTTGCCGGCCTCGATGCACCTGAGCATCCACGCCATGTTGCGGCCCAGGTTGCGCATGATCTGCAGGCCCTCCTCGTCGGAGAGAACCTCCTCGGCCTTGCCGCCGTGGACCATCGGCCAGTAGGTAGAGCTGATGAGCGGCATCTCAAAGAACTGCGGCACCTTCTCCATGGCCTCCAGCGCCGTCGTCGTGCCCGCGCGGCGGGCGCTTGTCACGACAGCCGCAGGCTTGTGGCGCAGGTATTTGCCGCCGCTGATGGCCAGCCGGTGCATAAAGCCCAGCATGCTGGCCGCCGCCGTGGCGTAGTGGACCGGCGCGCCGAACACGATGCCGTCGGCCTTCTCGACCAGCGGCAGCACGTCGGCCACAGGGCCGCCGAACACGCATTTGCCCGCCTTGCTGCAGCCGCCGCAGCCCACACAGCCGCCCACCGGCGCAGAGCCGATGTGGAAAATCGTCGTCTCGATGCCCGCTTCGTTCAGCACCTTGGCCATCTCGGTCAGGGCTGCGTTGGTGCAGCCGTTTTTGTGCGGACTGCCGTTGATCAACAATACATTCATAGTAAGTACCTCCGTTTTGGATTTGCTCTTATTACCATTGTAGCACGCCTTGCAAACGATGTGCAAGAGAAAGGCCGTTTCCTATGCCAAACACCTGTGTCAATTACGAGAAAAAATGCGGCGGCTGCCCGCTGCTGGCGCTGCCCTACCGTGAACAGCTTGCCAAAAAACAGGCCCGCCTGCAGGAGCTGCTGGGCGGGTTTGCCCCGGTCAAGGCCGTGCAGGGCATGGCCGAGCCGCTGCACTACCGCAACAAGGCCATTGCCAGCTTTGCCACCCAGCGCGGCAAACTCGTCTGCGGCCTGTATGCCGAGGGCACCCATCGCGTCCTGCCCGGCGCGGACTGCCTTTTGCAGGAGGAAATTTTGAATAAGACGCTCGCCGCCGTGCTGGACGCCGCCCGCGCCTGCCGCTGGACTGCCTACGATGAGGACCGCGGCACCGGCCTTTTGCGCCATACCGTGCTGCGCAGCTCCGGCAGCGGTAAGGTGCTGGTCACGTTGGTCACGCCCGGCCCCGACCTGCCCGGCAGCAAGAATTTCTGCACGGTTCTGCGCAAAAAAGCGCCTTGGGTCGTCAGCATCGTGCAGAATATCAACCCCACCCGCTCCAGCGCCGTGCTGGGCAGCCGCGAGAAAACGCTCTACGGTCCCGGCTTTGTGCTGGATACGCTGTGCGGCACGCAGTTTGCCATTTCCTCCCGCAGCTTTTACCAGGTCAACCGCACACAGACCGAGGTTTTGTACAAGAAAGCGCTGGAGCTTGCCAAGCTGACGGGCCGCGAGACGGTTATTGACGCTTACTGCGGCATCGGCACGATTGGCCTCTGCGCTGCACCGCTGGCCAAACAGGTCATCGGTGTTGAGCGCAACCCCGCCGCCGTGAAGGACGCCGCCGCCAACGCCCGCCGCAACAAAATTGCAAATGCCCGCTTTGTCTGCGCCGACGCCACCGAATGGATGGCCGCCGCGGCCGGGGAGGACCTGCACCCGGATGTAGTGTTCCTTGACCCGCCCCGCGCGGGCAGTACGCCGGAGTGCATCGCGGCAGTCAACAAAATGAAGCCGCGCCGCGTCGTCTACGTCAGCTGCGACCCCGAGACCCTCGCCCGCGACGTCGCCGCCTTCACCCGCCTCGCCTGGCGCGCCGCCAAGTTCTGCCCGGTAGACCTGTTCCCACAGACGAAGCACGTCGAGACGGTATGTTTATTGTCCAAACTTAATGCAAAGCAACATATCGAGGTAGACATCCACATGGACGAACTTGATCTCACCGATGCAGAGAAGAAAGCCACCTATTCGGAAATCAAGGAATATGTGCTGGAGCATACCGGACTCAAGGTCAGCAGCTTGTATATCGCTCAGGTGAAGCAGAAATGCGGTATCATCGAGCGAGAAAATTACAACAAACCGAAGTCCGATGATGCAAAACAGCCCCAATGCCCGCCCGATAAGGAAAAAGCAATCAAGGAGGCGCTCAAGCACTTCGGCATGATCTAAGGAGGGCAAAATGAAGCGTTTACTTTCTTGTGAGTTCAATATGGATACTGCCTGTGTGGAGCTGAAATTTGCAAATGGCAGCATGATTGCCATTGATACGATTGCGGTAGAGAATGAGGTTGCCGATAATATATATCAGCGGTCAGAGCTGGACTGGCTGATTTACAACGATCCGGCAGCCTATGCAGATTTAGTTCTCAACGGCGACCCGGAAACATACCTGAAAACTGTTACAGAATATAAACCTTTGGACTGATTACCAGAGATAAAGCAAGCCGCCTGTGCGGGCATATCAAATGCTCATACAGGCGGCTTTTCCTTTTTGTACTGTGACTTTATCAGTTCTCCGAAATGGACCGCTTAAACAATATCCATGTACTTATGAAGTAGCATATCAGCAGTAAGAAAAGAATACCAATGATAATCCCTACTTGTACCATCAAGGCTCCGCAGCCAATATAAGCTGAGATTTCAGCAGAA
>ULQN01034470.1_pt1 | contig 10118 bp, 9 predicted proteins | sample 1954491 | NCBI WGS metagenome assembly ULQN01 (sample SAMEA4835656, study PRJEB28245) | human gut metagenome | biome: gut microbiome; material: fecal sample | place: Denmark | collected 2008
CACCCTTGCCCGGGAATTGGCAGAGGATGGCTACAGGCTCATCGCCACCGGTGAAATGGGCATTGGCAATACCACCACCTCCAGCGCGGTGGCGGCGGTGCTGCTGGGCCAGCCCGTGGAGCTTATGACCGGGCGCGGTGCGGGCCTTTCGGACGAGGGGCTTGCCCGCAAGGTGGATGCCATCTGCCGCGGCATCCTGAAGAATGAGCCGGACCCGGAGGACCCGCTGGATGTGCTTTCCAAGCTGGGTGGCTTTGACATCGCGGGCCTGTGCGGCATCTTTCTGGGCGGGGCGCTGGCCGGGGTGCCGGTGCTGGCAGATGGATTTATCAGCGGAGTAGCCGCGCTGTGCGCCGTGCGGCTGTGCCCGGCGGCGGCAAAGGCTGTGTTCGCCAGCCACTGCTCCGCAGAGCCTGCGGCCCGCATGGTGCTGGAAGCACTGGGCAAGGCACCTGTCATCACGGCGGGGCTGCATCTGGGCGAGGGCACCGGTGCGGTGGCAAGCATCCCGCTGTGGGATATGGCACTGGCGGTGTACGGCGGGTGCTATTCCTTTGCGGAGGGCGGCATTGAGCCGTACAAGCCCCAATGCTGACGCTGGTGCTGGGCGGTGCAGCCAGCGGCAAAAGCGAATATGCCGAGAGCCTTGTGCTCAGGACCACCGGCCCCCGCTGGTACCTTGCCACCATGCAGATATGGGACGCCGAGTGTGCCGCCCGGGTGGAAAAGCACCGCAAAATGCGGGCCGCAAAGCAGTTTGAAACGGTGGAGTGCCCGCTGCATCTGGAAAAGCTGCGTCTGCCTGCCCGGGGCACGGCCCTGCTGGAAGACCTGGGCAACCTTGCGGCCAACGAGCTGTACGACCCCGCCGGGGCAGGGGAGGATGCCGCCGCTGCCATCCTGCGGGGGCTGGACAGCCTTTCTGCCCAGTGCGAAAACCTGCTCGTGGTCTCCAACGAGGTGTTCAGCGGCGGGGCCGACTATGCCGGCGATACAGACCGCTATCTGCGGGCACTGGCGCAGGTGAACAATGCCTTTGCCGCCCGGGCAGATGCAGTGGTGCGGGTGGTATGCGGCATCCCCGTGTACTATAAAGGAGTGGAAAAATGATCGTTTTGCAGACCATCGCGGTGGCTTTTGCCATGTTTTCGGCCATCCCGGTGCCGCAGTTCGACTGGAACGAAAAAAATATGCGCTACGCCATGTGCGCCTTCCCGCTCATCGGTGCGGTGATTGGGGCGGTATGGTGCGTGTGCGGGGCACTGCCTCTGCCGGGCCTTGCAAAGGCGGCGGGCTTTGCGCTGGTGCCTGTGTGGGTGACGGGCGGCATCCATCTGGACGGCTACGCCGACACCTGCGACGCCCTTTCCAGCTACGGCGACCGCACGAAAAAGCTGGAAATATTAAAAGACCCCCACTGCGGCGCCTTTGCGGTCATCCGGCTGTGCAGCTACTTTCTGGCGACCTTTGCCCTGTGCACCTGCGTGCAGTTCACCCCCCGGGCGGGGGTGCTGTGGGTGCTGGCGCTGGTGCTGGAACGGGCACTTTCGGGCTATGCGGTGGCGGCATTCCCCATGGCGAAAAATACCGGTCTTGCGCACACCTTTGCCACTGCGGCAGACAAAACTGCGGTGCGCCGGGTGCTGGCGGCGCTGGCCGCAGTGCTGTGTGTGGGCATGGCGGCGCTGGGCGGCTGGGCACTGGTGCTGGCAGCGCTGGCGGTGCTCTGGCGCTACCATGCCGTGAGCCGGAAGCAGTTCGGCGGCATCACCGGCGACCTTGCCGGGTGGTTTTTGCAAAAGGCCGAGCTCTGGATGCTGGCGGCGCTGTGTGCCTGCCAGTGGGGAGGACTGCTATGATCTTTATCACCGGGCCGCTCTACAGCGGCAAGCGCACCTTTGCGCAAACGCTTCCCGGCAAGGCGCTGGCCGATGTGCAGCAGCTGGCGGCAGATGCCGCCGACCGCGAGGCACTGGAACGGCTGGCAGATCGCCTTGCTTCTGAATACGAGATCCTCATCGCCACCGAGGTAGGCGGCGGTGTTGTGCCGATGGACCCAAAGCAGCGTGCTGACCGCGAGGCAGCGGGCAGGCTTGCCTGCCTGCTGGCCGCACGGGCAGAGTGCGTCGTGCAGATGTTCTGCGGCATCCCAACGGTTTTGAAAGGAGAATTGTCTCAATGCTGATCTATCTTCTGCGTCATGGCCAGACGGAATACAACGCCCAGAAGCGTTATCAGGGCCAGCGCGACATCCCGCTCTCACCCGAAGGCGCTGCCCAGCTGCGCCGGGCAGATTTTGACCCCGATGTGGTCTATGTTTCCACCCTGCAGCGCACCAGCCAGACGGCGCGCATCCTGTTCCCGGAGGCGAAGCTTGTGCCGGTGGACGGTCTGAAAGAAATGTGTTTTGGCAGCTTTGAGGGCCGCAATTTCATCGAGATGGAAAAGGACCCCGAGTATCAGGCATGGGTGAAGGCCAACTGCGAAAGCCCCTGCCCGGACGGAGAGCGCAAGACGGACTTCTCAGACCGCATCTGCCGCACTGTGGCAGAGCTGATCGATAAAGCCCTTGCCGCAGGCGAAGAGCGGTTGGTCATTCTGGCCCACGGCGGCACCCAGATGGCCGCCATGGAGCGGTTTGCCGTCCCCCACAGGGACTACTATGCATGGTGCGGGCCCAACGCGGGCGGCTTTGTGCTGGATGCAAAGGACTGGACGGAAAAGCATCTGCTGTATCTCGTGAAGACCGTCCAGTACACAAAGGAGAGCAGAGCATGATCCTTCAGGCAGTTGTCGGCGGCTTTGTGCTGGACGCCCTCTTCGGCGACCCGGCGTGGCTGCCGCACCCGGTGGTGCTCATGGGCAGGTGCATCTCCCGGCTGGAAAAGTTCCTGCGCGCCCGTCTGCCCGGCACCCCGCAGGGAGAGCTGCTGGGCGGTGCCGTGACGGCGTTCTGCCTGCCGGTGGGCACCTTTCTGGTCACGAGCCTTGTGTGTCTGGCGGCGGCAAAGCTCAGCCCGTGGCTGGGCCTTGCCGTACAGATGTTCTGGTGCGGGCAGGCGCTGGCAGCCAGAGGCCTTGTACAGGAGAGCACAAATGTGTATAACGAGCTGGTCCGGAACGACCTGCCTGCTGCCCGCAAAGCCGTGAGCCGCATCGTGGGCCGCGACACCCAGGACCTGACCGCCGAGGGCGTGACCAAGGCTGCGGTGGAAACGGTGGCCGAAAATGCCAGCGACGGCGTCATTGCGCCGCTGCTGTATATGCTTATCGGCGGGGCACCGCTGGCGCTGACCTACAAGGCCATCAACACCATGGACAGCATGCTGGGCTACAAGAACGAGAAGTACCTTTATTTTGGCCGCGCAGCCGCGAAGCTGGACGATGTGGCCAACTACATCCCCAGCCGCCTTGCCGCCCTTTTGTGGGTGGCGGCTGCGGCCTTTACCGGAAACGATGCCAAAGGTGCATGGCGCATCTGGCGGCGGGACCGGCACTGCCACGCCAGCCCCAACAGCGCCCAGACCGAAAGCGCCTGCGCCGGTGCACTGGGCGTGCAGCTGGCCGGCCCGGCTTACTATTTTGGCGAATATTACCCCAAGCCCACCATCGGCGATGCCCTGCGCCCCATTGAGCCGCAGGACATCCTGCGCGCCAACCGCATGATGTATGTGGCAAGCGGCTTTGCGCTGGCATGGGGTGCAGCAATACGGGGGTTCCTTGCATGAAACAATTGACCCATGGCGGCGACTGGGCGGGCTACCGCGCCGAGTTCGGCCGCGACCCGCTGGATTTTTCGGCCAATGTCAGCCCGCTGGGTCTGCCCGGGGGCGTGGCAAAGGCCATTACGGCGTCCCTTGCCACGGCCGACCGCTACCCCGACCCGCTGTGCCGGGCCCTGCGTGAAAAGCTGGCGGTGGCTGAGGGTGTGCCCGCCGAATGGCTGCTGTGCGGCAACGGCGCGGCAGACCTCATCTTCCGGCTGGCGCTGGCCGAAAAGCCCCGCACCGCCCTTGTGACGGCACCCACCTTCGCCGAGTACGCCACGGCACTGGGAACTGTGGACTGCAGGGTGGAGCGGCATTTCCTGCGGGAGGAAAACGATTTTGCGGTGACGGACGCCATCCTTGATGCAGTGCACCCGGGCATTGATCTGGTGTTCCTCTGTCAGCCCAACAACCCCACCGGTCAGCTGGCTCGGCCTGCCCTTGTGGAGGCGCTGCTGCGCAGATGCGAGGCCGTGGGTGCAGTGCTGGCCGTGGACGAATGCTTTCTGGATTTTCTGCCCGAGGGGCAGAGCCTTTCCGCAAAGCGGCTGCTGAGCACCAGCAGGAAGCTGATCATTCTGAAAGCCTTCACCAAGCTCTACGGCATGGCGGGCGTGCGTCTGGGCTATGCCCTGAGCGCTGATGCAGAGTTGCTTGCCCGGATGCAGGCAGCGGGCCAGCCGTGGGCGGTGTCCGGTCTGGCGCAGGCGGCAGGCATCGCCGCACTGGACGAGACGGAATATGTGGCGCAGGTGCGCGCATTGATCGGAACACAGCGGCCTGTGCTGGCAGACGGCCTGCGGGCGCTGGGCCTGCGGGTGATCGAGGGCCGGGCCAACTATCTGCTGTTCCGTGCACCGGAAGCGCTGGGCGCTGCGCTGCGGCACAAGGGCGCGGTGCTGCGCAGTTGCGGCAACTATCCGGGTCTGGACGCAGGCTGGTACCGCACCGCCGTGCGCACCGAGACCGAGAACCGGCAGCTGCTTGCGCTGCTGGCCGAGACCCTGCCGGAGGTGGCGCAATGAGCAAAGCAAAATGCATTATGGTGCAGGGCACCATGAGCGGTGCGGGCAAAAGCCTGCTGTGCGCGGCGCTGTGCCGCATTTTTGCGCAGGACGGCTACCGTGTGGCACCCTTTAAAAGCCAGAACATGGCCCTGAACAGCTTCGTCACCCGCGATGGCGCGGAGATGGGCCGTGCGCAGGTGGTGCAGGCGCAGGCTGCGGGCACAGAACCGGATGTGCGGATGAACCCCATCCTGCTCAAGCCCAGCAGCGATGTGGGCAGTCAGGTCATCGTAAATGGCAGGGCCCGGGGACAGATGTCCGCCGCCGATTATTTCAGGATGAAGCGCAGCCTTATCCCGGACATTCTGGAAGCCTACAACAGCCTTGCCGCCGAGAACGACATCATCGTGATCGAAGGCGCGGGCAGCCCGGCGGAGATCAACCTGAAGGCGGATGATATCGTCAACATGGGCCTTGCAAAGCTGGTGGATGCGCCGGTGCTGCTGGCGGGCGATATCGACCGGGGCGGCGTGTTCGCGCAGCTGTACGGCACCGTGGAGCTGCTGGAAGCCGACGAGCGTGCCCGCATCAGAGGGCTCATCATCAACAAGTTCCGGGGCGATGTGGAGATCCTGCGGCCCGGCCTTGCCATGCTGGAAGAAAAAACGCACCTGCCCATAGTGGGTGTGGTGCCGTATCTGCGGGTGGAGATCGAGGACGAGGATTCTCTCTCGGACCGTCTGGAGGCAAAAAGCGCCGTCAAGCCGCTGGATATCGCTATCCTGCGCCTGCCGCATGTGTCCAACTTCACCGACTTTATCCCGCTGGAACAGCACCCGCTGCTGGGCGTGCGGTATGTGCAGCGCACCCGCCAGCTGGGCGCGCCGGATCTCGTCATCCTGCCCGGCACCAAGAACACCATGGATGACCTGCGCTGGCTGCGGGAAAGCGGGCTGGAAGCGGCGGTGCTCAGACTTTCGGCAGCCGGTACGCCGGTGCTGGGCGTGTGCGGCGGCTATCAGATGCTGGGCGAACAGCTCTGCGACCCGGCAGGGGAGGAGAACGGCACCCCCTGCACCCTGCGGGGCCTTGGTCTGCTGCCCACCACGACGGTGTTCGGCACCGAAAAGCACCTGACCCAGACCGCAGCCCGCGCTGCCGCTGCCCCCTTTGCCGGGGCAGCGCTCACGGGCTACGAGATCCACGCAGGCCGCACCGAGGTGCGGGGCAGTGCGTTCTGCACCCTTGCAGACGGCACGCCGGAGGGCTGTGTGCAGGGCAATGTGTTCGGCACCTACCTGCACGGGCTGTTCGACACCGGCGAACTGACTGAAAAACTGACCGCTTTTTTGTGCAGAAAGAAGGGGATCGACCCGGCCGGGGCCGACCTCATCCCCATGGAACAATACCGTCAGCAGCAGTTTGACCTGCTGGCAGACGGCGTGCGTGCGGCGCTGGACCTGCCTGCCGTTTACGCCGCTATGGGCCTTGCCGGACCGAAAGGAGAGAACGCATGACACCGCAGCATCATCTGCCCGCCGACATTGAACGGACGAGCATCTCCATTATCACAAGGGAACTGGGCGAGCTGGGCCTGACCCCGCCGCCGGAGACGGCTGCGGTGGTCAAACGGGTCATCCACACCACTGCCGATTTCGACTACGCAAAAAATCTGCGCTTTACTCCCGGCGCGGTGCAGGCCGCTGTCAGGGCCCTGCAGAGGGGTGCGGTGATCGTCACCGACACCAATATGGCGCTGGCGGGCATTTCCAGACCGGGCCTTGCAAAGCTGGGCTGTGAGGCCGTCTGCTATATGGCCGACCCCGCTGTGGCCGAAGCGGCAAAGCAGGCGGGCACCACCCGCGCCGTGGCTGCCATGCACCGCGCTGCCCGGGAGCACCCGGGGGCCATCCTTGCCGTGGGCAATGCGCCCACAGCCCTGCTGACTATCGCAGAAGAAATAGAAGCCGGACTGCGGCCTGCGCTGGTCATCGGTGTGCCGGTGGGCTTTGTGAACGTGGTGGAAAGCAAGGAGACCCTCTTTGCGGTCTGCGAACAGCACGGCGTGCCTGCCATTGCTGCCATGGGGCGCAAGGGCGGCAGTAATGTGGCCGCAGCCATCTGCAACGCCCTTGTTTATTCTGCCGCCGAAATGCTGGACCCCTCTGCCAGAGGGTGGAGAGGATAAAGGGCAGGCCGTCAGACCGCTTTCTCCGCAAACAGCGGCAATGCCGAATAGATAAAGGCTCTCCCTGCTTGACAAACAGGGAGGGCCTTTTCGTTATACAAAAAGGCTGCTGCACGCTTTTTGCCGTGCAGCAGCCTTTGAGAAAATGATGGTGAAACGCAGTTCAGAAAAAATTATTTGCCCAGATGCCAGATGTCACGGTCGTACTCGGCAATGGTGCGGTCGGAGGAGAACATGCCTGCTTTGGCAATGTTCACCAGACACTTGCGCCGCCAGCCCTTCGGGTCGCAGGCGTAATCACTGAGGGCCTGCCCCTTGCGTACCACGTAGGCGTTGAAGTCCGGCAGGGTCTGGAACCAGTCCTTGTGGATCAGCTCGTTGTGCAGGCGGGTCAGGTTTTCGGCGTGACCGGCGGCCAGCATCTCCGGGCCGGTGAGGAAGTTGATGGCGCGGCGGATGTTGGCATCCCCCTCCACCCACTGGGCGGGGTCGTAGTCGCCCACGGCGTAGCGGTGGATGACCTGATCGGAGGTCTGGCCGAAGATATAGATGTTCTCCTCGCCCACCTGCTGGCTGATCTCCACATTGGCACCGTCCATGGTGCCCAGCGTCAGCGCGCCGTTCAGCATGAACTTCATGTTGCCGGTGCCGGAGGCTTCCTTGGAGGCAAGGCTGATCTGCTCGGACAGGTCACAGGCCGGGATCAGCTTTTCGGCGGCGGTGACGTTGTAATTCTCCACAAAGACCACCTGCAGCCACTGGGACACCTCCGGGTCTGCGGCGATGACCTTGGACAGGGTCAGCAGCGCATGGATGATGTCCTTTGCAATGGTGTAGGCAGGTGCGGCCTTGGCACCGAAGATGCTCACCAGCGGAGCAGCGGGCAGGTGCCCGGCCTTGATCTCGTAGTACTGATGGATAAGGTACAGCAGGTTCAGCTGCTGGCGCTTGTACTCGTGCAGGCGCTTGGACTGGATGTCGAACACGGCATCGGTGTTCACGCTCACCTTCTGGGTGCGCAGCAGCCAGTCTGCCAGTGCTTCCTTGTTGGCCTTCTTCACGGCGGTCAGCTGGTCCAGCACAGCCTCGTCGTCGGCAAAGGCCAGCAGCTTTTCCAGCTCGGCGGCGTCCTTGCGGAAGCCGGAGCCGATGTGCTGCTCCAGCGCAGCGGTCAGGCGGGGGTCACATTCCAGCAGCCAGCGGCGGAAGGTGATGCCGTTGGTCTTGTTGTTGAACTTTTCCGGGTACAGCTCGTAGAAGCCGTGCAGCTCGGAATTTTTCAAAATTTCGGTGTGCAGCGCCGCCACGCCGTTGGTGGAGTGGGTGAAGTGGATGTCCATGTGGGCCATGTGCACCCGGTCGTCCTTGTCGATGATGGCAAGGCTCTCGTCCTTGGTGCGGGTGCGGGCCAGTGCATCCAGCTTTTCGATAATGGGCATCAGCTGGGGTACAACAGCATCCAGATAGGCGCGGGGCCACTTTTCCAGTGCTTCGGCCAGAATGGTGTGGTTGGTGTAGGCGCAGGTCTTTGTGACGATCTTTACGGCTTCCTCAAATTCGATGCCCTTTTCGCCCAGCAGCCGGATCAGCTCCGGGATGACCATGCTGGGGTGGGTGTCGTTGATCTGGATGGCGGCGTAGTCGGCAAGATCATGGTAATCGCAGCCCCGGGCGGCACACTCGGCCAGAATGAGCTGGGCACCGGCAGAGACCATCAGGTACTGCTGGTACACCCGCAGGCGGCGGCCCGCCTCATCGGAATCGTCCGGGTAGAGGAAGAGGGTCAGGTTCTTGTCGATGGCAGTTTTATCGAAGGCGATGCCGTCATGGACGATGCTCTCATCGATGGTGTCAAGGTCAAACAGGTTCAGGGTATTGGTGCGGCCCTCGTAGCCGGTGACCGCCAGTTTGTACAGCCGGGCGGTGTACTCCTTGCCCGCCAGCTCCACCGGGTAGGTGATGTCGGTCTTTTCGGCCCAGCTGTGGGCGGTGAGCCACGGGTCGGGCTTTTCGTTCTGCACGCCGTCCTCAAAGGACTGGTGGAACAGGCCGAAGTGATACCGCAGGCCCACGCCGTCGCCGGGCAGGTTCAGCGTTGCCAGAGAGTCGAGGAAGCAGGCAGCCAGACGGCCCAGACCGCCGTTGCCCAGAGAAGGTTCCGGCTCCACCTCTTCGATATCGGAAAGGCTTTTGCCGGCGGCAGCCAGTGCATCCCGGGCTTCATCGTACAGTCCCAGATTGATGAGGTTGTTGGACAGCAGCTTGCCGATAAGAAATTCGGCGCTGATATAGTACAGCTTGCGGCCGGTGACCGGCTGCACACGGTCGGTGCTCTTCTGCCGGACGAGTTCCAGCAGTGCGAGATACAGCTCCTGATTCGTGCAGTCTGCCAGCGGCTTGCCCGTGAGACCCTGTAACGTTTCGGTAAAGCTCATAAATGCATCCTCCTTTGTTAGAGTGTATCTGAAAAGTCGAAAATTTAGTCTGTTTCTACAAGCACAGCCGGATCTTGCGGGAAACCGCCTTGAGATCCACAAAGGATCTCTGTGGCTCTTTGCCTTAGAGCCCGCTTGTGCTTGCGGAATATTCGTCAGTTTCTTTGTTTTCAAATACACCTTGCGGAAAACAGGTTTGACATCTGTACTTCCAGATATACCACATAAAACAATCAAAATCTTGCCTAAAAAGCGCAGACTGTGGTACAATCCTATCATCGGGAGGTGAAACGATGCAAAATCAGGCATCTTTGCAGGAGACCAAGCAGCACGGTGCCGTGCGGTTTCCCTTCAATCTGTATCCCTGCACCATTCCGGGGGACTTTCCGCAGGTGGCGCTCCACTGGCAGGAGAGCATGGAGCTGGTCTTTGTCAAGCGGGGCACAGGGCTGGTGCAGGTGGGCGCTGAAAGCTGCCCGGCCCGCATGGGGGACATCTTTATTTTTACGCCCGGTACCCTCCATGCCCTGCGGCAGGCCGAAGGGCAGTGCATGGAATACGAAAATATCATTTTTGAGCTGGAGCTTCTGGGCGGCGCAGAGGACCTTTGTGCCGAGAAATATCTGCTTCCGCTGCAAAGCGGGCGCCTGTCGCTGCCTGCGCGGCTGACCCCGAACGATTTGTGCTATCTGCAGGCCGCCGCCTGCCTGCGGGAGGTGGA
>ULQN01010796.1_pt1 | contig 10101 bp, 10 predicted proteins | sample 1954491 | NCBI WGS metagenome assembly ULQN01 (sample SAMEA4835656, study PRJEB28245) | human gut metagenome | biome: gut microbiome; material: fecal sample | place: Denmark | collected 2008
CCCCCGCCACAATGGCGGGGTTTTTGTATACAAAAAAAACAAGTACAGCCTAAGCTGTACCTGAATTTGTTACTTCAAGCGTCTAATTAGTGTTTACGTGCGTTGAAGCATTCGCGGCAGTAAACCGGACGATCGCTGGGTTTGAACGGTACCATGGTCTCTTTACCGCATTCAGCGCAAACTGCGGGGAACATTTCGCGTTGCGGACGGTCGTTTTGTACGCCCATGCGTTGTTTGCGTGCTTGACGGCAAGCCGGGCAACGGCGCGGTTCGTTAGTGAAGCCTTTTTCTTCGTAGAATTCTTGCTCGGAAGCAGTGAATACGAATTCGTTGCCGCACTCGCAGCAGGTTAAAGTCTTGTCTTCTTTCATTGTTTAATCACTCCTAATCATAGATAGAACATACCCCAAAGAACGCATTAAGATGTTTACCTTGGCTTCCCCATGTCATCTATGATAGAAGAAGTTAGGAACTTAAACGGACCACTGAGATACACCACTTACAGTATATAGTAAGCGCCTGCAAAAGTCAATCTTAGTTTATCAAAAATGCGTAAATTCTTTAATAAGAAACTTTTCATTTCTCAACATATCCAAAAATCCGCTTATTAACAGTGCTCACGGTAAAAGCTTGCGGGTAAAATTAATGATGCAGCACCGGTAAGTTCGCAGCCCGATAGAAAAACCGCGACAGCTTTTTACGTCTGCGCGGTTTTCGAATTTCAATTTTTATTTATGCAGCCAGTTTACAGATTTTCCCTGCGCTCTGGCAAAGTGAGCATCATTAATGGTTTCGGCAATGATATTGCCCTGCCAGTCATTCAGCGTGCTGACAGAAACATTATGCACACTCAGCTTCCACAGATTGTTCAGCGGTATACCCAAAAGCAGGCACAGCTGCACGCGGATAATACCACCATGCGATACAATTGCGATATTTTTCTCGTGGCCTTCACGCTCGAAGATATAGTCAAAAGCCGCCTGACAGCGACGCGCTACATCATGAAAGCTTTCGCCCTGTGGCGGAATCCATTCGCCCGGACGTGTCAGGAAATCGTCCATCTCCTTAGGCCAGCGGCGGCTGATTTCCGCATACTCAAGTCCCTCCCAGGCACCGAAGCTTACCTCCTGCAGCAAATCCAGCGGATGATAGGACATATTTTTGCTCATAGCCAATGGTGCTGCCGTCATGCAGGCACGCAGCATTGAGCTGCAGTAAATTTTATCAACCGGCAAATGCTGCATATAGGCAGCCAGCTTCTCGGACTGCTCCAGACCTTTGGCGTTCAGCGGCATATTGATGCGTCCCTGAAAGCGGTGTCCTTTGTTGCTGTCCGTTTCACCGTGACGGATTAAATATATTCTACCCATTAAGCCTTCGCTCCTTTTTTAGACTGCTCTGCCAGAGAAAATTCCTTCATCTCGGCATGTACGCCTGCTTCCTCAAAGGTTTCCATTTCCTTGTAGGCCTTGATGCCGGCATTGAACAGCGTAAAGCAGACAGCAGCGCCCTCCCCGGCGCCATCGGGAATATTCAGGCGCAGCGGTGCCGTAAGCCCCAGCTCCTGCAGGCATTCTTCCGCTCCCGGCTCTGCGGAAACATGACCGGCAAAGCAGTAATCTAAAACTGCCGGTGCCATAGCTGCCGCCTTTTTGGCAGCCTTGCAGACAGCAACACCATCCAGCATTACCGGCACCTTCATTGCTGCAGCCTGCAGCAGAGCGCCGGCCATAGCGGTGCGCACCATCTCATTATCAGGATTGGAAAGGCAGCCGAAGCCCAACAGCTCCAATCCCTTCTCGTGCACCAGCTCCTGCACCAGGGCAGCGCCCTCTTCCAGAGCATCAGCCTCCTCCTCCGAGGTTACGAGCAGAGCCACAGCCTTCGCACCGGTTTCTGCCGCCAGCACGTTCACCGGCCATTGGGCGTGCATAATTTTTTCGGCCTGGGCAGCCTCTTCGATACCGCACCACACCAGCAAATCGCGTTTAGGATAATCTAAATCCTCTTTTTCGTAAATGCCCTTGATACCGCAATAGCGCGAGGTCATTTCTTCCAGCTTGGCCAGACTTCCTACCGGCTTGATCAGATTATCAAAGCGTGTCTGCGCCAGCTTCATACATCCTCTGTCCGCAGGCACAATCTTTTGGATTATTTCTTCTATATGCATAGCATTTTTCCTTTCTGTCTCTTTTAGAATTCGGCAAAATATTGCCGGGGAAATATATCAGATTATATAGGTTGCGAGCATTAGGTAAACCACAACGCCGCATTCCGTCAAAAAGCCGTAGGTATCACCGGTAAGGCCGCCCAGCTGACCGCTGAGAAAATGCGCAATGCCCTGGCAGATAACGAAGGCCGCTATTGCCGTATACAGATACGGCAAACCACAGGCTGCCACCAGCGCCAGACAAAGTGCAAAGGCAATATAGGTGTACATCGGCTTGGCATAGGCCTTAAACATATGACCGATACCGGTTTTGCGTGCATACTTGTAGTTGACGATGTAGGTAACCATAAAGGTACGCGTTGCTACAAAAACCGCAACCAGAGCAAACGACAGCTTAACCGGCGGCAGCGTGGTATAGGCAGCCACCTTCAACAGCACGAGACAGACAAGCGCGATAACGGCGTTGGAGCCTACGTGGCTGTCCTTCATGATTTCCAGCATACGCTCACGGTCACGGGCGCTGAAAACACCGTCGGAGGTATCCATAAAGCCGTCATACATCAGCGCGCCGATAATAATCAGCTCCGCCAGCACCAGCATCACTGCACGCATTAAATCAGGGGTGTGCAGATAATACAGTCCGTAATTTACCGCACCCATAAAAACGCCCATTACCAGGCCAACCAAAGGGAAGTACGGCACGCTGCGGCTGAAATCGTCATCATGCCAGTCCGTGCGGTTGGAAAAGCGGATTCTGGTCAAAAATTCCAGACAAGTTACAAAATCACGCATCACATCACCTGCTTAAATGATTATACACATCCATTGCTGCCTGCAGCACAACAATAGCCAAGGAAGCACCGGTGCCCTCACCCAAGCGCATACCGGCATCAACAATCGGCGAAAGCTGCAGCAGCTCCAGCATTTTCTTGTGGGAAATATCGCTGCTCAGATGCGAGCAGAGCATATAATCGCGGCACTGCGGATAGAGGCCGTAGGCCAGCAGTGCTGCAGCCGTAGCGTTGACACCGTCAACCATTGTCGGTACGCGGCGGCGGGCTGCGCCGATAATTACACCGGCCAGACCTGCGTGGTCATAGCCGCCGACCTTGCAGAGAATGTCCATTGCATCGCCCTGCTTCGGCATATTTTTGGCCAGGCCGTCGATAACAACCTGACGTTTAATCTTCATGCGTTCGTCATTGATACCGCTGCCACGGCCGACAGTCAGCTGCGGGTCCAGTCCCAGAAAGGCGCTGGCAATAGCAGAGGTAGAGGTTGTATTGCCGATACCCATTTCGCCTGTATAAAGCATATTATAGCCTTGGTCGATACACATATCAGCCATTTCGATGCCAACGGCAAGAGCCTTTTCAGCCTGCTCGCGCGTCATCGCCGGTCCCTGGGTAAAATCGTTCGTTCCCCAGGCTACCTTTTTCTGATAAACCTTGGGCAAATCGCTCAAATCAAAGGCAGTGCCTACATCGCAGACGAAAACATCGGCGTGCGCATGACGAGCCAGCACGGTAGCACCGGCAGTACCGCGCATATAGCCGTTAATCATCTGGCGCGTGACCTCCTGCGGATAAGCGCTGACACCGTATTTGGCAATACCGTGGTCACCGCACATCAGAACCATCGCCGTCTTTAATTTATCCGGTAAATCCTTGCCGAGCATACCTGCAAGGCCTACAACCATATCCTCCAGCTTGCCCAAGTTGGCTGCCGGCTTGTCTAGCTTAGCAAAGCCTGCCCGCACTTCCTGCATACGTTCTTCATCCAGAGCAGGTATTATGATTTTCTCCATATCAGTCGTTATTCTCCTTCATCCTCAAATTTAAAAGCCAATTTTTTTACGTCTACAGCCTGACCTGCCACACAATAATAAACATGGTCAGCCTCATTGGCCACACGCTGGTTAACCCAACCGGCAAGGTCACGGTATTCACGCGCCATCTGATTATCCGGCACAATACCGCTGCCCACCTCGTTCGTAACAAAGACAACGATTTTGCCGCAATTACGTGCTGCTGCCAGCACCTTGTCAATTTCATCAAATACTACCTGACAGCGCTCAAGGAATTCACCCTCCGGCGCATCCTTGCCATAAAGCAGGTTACACATATAAACAGTCAGGCAGTCAAACAGAACCGCTCCTGTTTCCGCTGACAGCGCTTCAAGCGTGCGCTCGGCATGATAAGGCGCTTCGTGATTAATCCAACGCGCATCACGACGCTCACGGTGCAGACGCACGCGCTCCGCCATTTCCTCATCTAAGATTTCTGCCGTAGCAACGTAATCGCATTTGGGAGAATAATGCAATACATAGCGTTCTGCAAATTCGCTTTTGCCGCTGCGGGCTCCGCCGGTAACCATAATAATTTTTCCAGGCATATTTCAACCTCCCTTCGTTTTTGTAAGCTGCATGCTTTTCATTTTATACATATATGAAAAAAGCTCCCTTGCGGGAGATTCACAAAATGCAGCTGCAGCAAAAAATTCTATATTTACGCATACCAAAGCCAGCCTATCTCCCGTAGGCTCCAAGCTTCGTAACAGGCAGGTCTCCTGGCTTAGCTTCATCGCCCTCAGCGCCTTCCCAACTTGCGTCAGTGACATAATTGCCTGGGCTCCGCTTACAGTAGCGGGACTGCTCCGGATTCTCACCGGCATTCCCTTTTCAGCACCGGCCTCAACCGGCGCACCTGTCAAAAAAATTCCAAGTATATATATTCGACAGCAATTCCTATAATCCTGCTAAGGCGCAAAAAAAGAGCTGCCTAAGCAGCTCTTTCAGGAATTTCGTTATTTTGCGTAATCAACAGCACGGGTTTCGCGGATGATAACAACCTTGATCTGACCGGGATATTCCATTTCAGCTTCAATCTTCTTGGAGATATCGCGTGCCAGAAGCACAGCGGAAGCATCATCGATAACATCCGGCTTAACCATAATGCGGATTTCGCGGCCAGCCTGTACGGCATAGCATTTTTCAACGCCCTCAAAGGACTCAGAAATTTCTTCCAATCGAGTTAAGCGCTTCAGGTAGCTTTCCAGAGTTTCGCGTCTTGCACCCGGGCGGGCAGCAGATACTGCGTCAGCGGCAGATACCAGAACAGCTTCAACACTCTTAGGCTCGCAGTCACCATGATGCGCCAGAATAGCATTGACAATCAGGTCGGACTCACGGAACTTCTTGGCAATTTCGCCGCCGATTTCAACGTGAGAGCCTTCCATTTCATGGTCAATAGCCTTGCCGATATCATGCAGCAGGCCGGCACGCTTAGCCAGAACAACGTCAACACCGAGCTCAGAAGCCATTACACCTGCCAGGTTAGCAACCTCAACAGAATGGTTCAGGACATTCTGACCATAGCTGGTACGATATTTCAGGCGGCCCAACAGCTTAATCAGTTCGGGATGCAGGCCATGCACTCCGACAGCAAAGGTAGCCTGTTCGCCGGCTTCCTTAATTTTCTGCTCAACCTCTTTTTGTGCCTTTTCAACCATTTCCTCAATGCGGGACGGATGAATACGGCCGTCATTAATCAATTTTTCCAGAGCGATACGGGCAACCTCGCGGCGTACCGGATCGAAGCCGGAAATAATAACAGCCTCCGGAGTATCATCGATAATAAGATCAATGCCGGTCAGGGTTTCCAGAGTACGGATGTTACGGCCTTCACGACCGATAATGCGGCCCTTCATTTCATCGTTAGGCAGGCCTACTACGGAAACGGTGGTTTCCGCTACATGGTCTGCTGCACAACGCTGAATTGCCAGGGAGATAATTTCTCTTGCCTTGCGGTCGGCCTCATCCTTAGCCTGTTGCTCCAGATCCTTAACCATCATAGCAGATTCATGCTTAACCTCTTCCTCGAGGGATTGCAGCAGCTCCTGCTTTGCTTCATCACTGGTCAGTCCGGAAATACGCTCCAGTTCAACCTGACGTTTTTCCAGCATTGCATCAGCCTTCTCCTGAGCAGCGTTCAGGCGCTGTTCCTTGGAAGCCAGTTTTTCTTCTTTGCGTTCGAAAGATTCGATTTTACGGTCCAGATTTTCTTCTTTTTGCAGCAGACGACGCTCCTGACGCTGCAGGTCATTACGTCTGTCTTTATTTTCACGCTCCATATCGGAACGCAGACGATGGATTTCTTCTTTGGCCTCCATCATAATTTCTTTGCGTTTTGCTTCGCCGGTCTGCTCCGCATCCTGTACAATACGGATAGCCTGCTCTTCTGCAGTAGCAATTTTACCTTCGGCAACATTTTTGCGAACCAGATAACCTACCGCACCGCCGGCCAGACCAACAACAACAGCTGTACCGATAATTTCTAAAATCGTCCTCACCTCCTAAATGTAGATTTTTCCAAGATTTTTTTGCATAGTAACAGCAGGCGCCTGTTTGCGTCTGCTATAGATGTCCTTATTCCGTTGAATCTATAATAAAATATGTATTATCTATTCTGAAATAGGGCAAAAAATAAGGCAACCGCTTTACGCGTCGCCTCGTGAAAATCGTAAATATTAACACGATTGGATAACTACATTATAGTGTATCTTTAACAAAATTGTCAAGTTTAACCGCTATATATTGTCTGAAAAATGCAATTTACCCAATATAATGTGCACATATCTTGATGAAAAGCCACGAGCCGCCATAAAGCGTCCCGCAGCCGCATATATTTTCTTGTTGTCAGTTTCTGCTGTTAGCTTGCGCTGATTGCGCTGCACGAAAAGCTGTGCCGCGTTCTCCGCCTGCTGCTCTTCAATGTCAGGCGTAAAGCGTTCCATAATTTCCGCAGCCACGTCCTGGCGTATGCCGCGCTTGGTCAGCTCCAGCTGCAGATGCTGTCTGCCGTAATAGCGTTTGGCCAGCCATGCTTCGTACACCCTTTGGGCGTAACGCTCCTCGTTCAGCAAGCCGTAATCCTCCAGCTTAGCCACCGCCTCCAGCGCCTGCGCCTTAGTTGCACCCTTGCGCTGCAAGCGCTCCACCATATCCTTATGGCTGTAATCACGGTAGGACAATAAATCCAGCGCGCAGTCATAAACCTGCTGCGCGCCGGTAAAGCCTTCTTCCTTTTTCTTATTCCTTAAAGATTGACTCCACATCCTGCAACGGCTCCTCAGCTGCTTCCTTATTATCGCTCTTGGCAATCGTCACTGCGCGGATTTTAGCTTCGATTTCTTGGGCAATTTCCGGATTTTCACGCAAAAAGTCTTTAACCTTTTCCTTGCCCTGTCCTAAACGGATATCACCGTAGGAATACCAGGCACCGCTCTTGTTGATAATATCAAGGTCTGCGCCCAGATCAACAAGGCAGCCCTCATGAGAAATGCCTTTGCCATACATAATATCGAACTCAGCCTGTCTGAACGGAGGTGCCACCTTGTTCTTGACAACCTTAACGCGGGTACGCCTGCCGATAACATCGTTGCCGTTTTTCAGCGTGTCGATACGGCGTACATCCATACGGACGGTAGAGTAGAATTTCAGTGCGCGGCCACCGGTAGTGGTTTCCGGATTACCGAACATAACGCCAACCTTTTCACGGATCTGGTTGATGAAAATAGTAGCACATTTGGATTTGGAAATCAGACCTGTCAGCTTACGCAGAGCCTGGCTCATCAGACGTGCCTGCAGGCCTACGTGGGAATCACCCATTTCGCCTTCGATTTCGGCACGCGGAACCAAAGCTGCAACGGAGTCGATAACGATAATATCAATAGCGCCGCTGCGTACCAGTGCGTCAGCAATTTCCAAAGCCTGTTCGCCGTTATCCGGCTGAGAAATCAGCAGATCGTCAATATCTACACCCAGATGACGGGCATATTCCGGATCCAATGCATGCTCCGCATCGATAAATGCCGCATAACCGCCCATCTTCTGAGCTTCAGCAATCATATGCAGGGCAACGGTAGTTTTACCGGAAGATTCGGGACCGTAAATCTCAATAACACGTCCGCGCGGAATACCGCCGACACCAAGAGCAATATCCAGGGATAAAGCACCTGTGGGAATAACCTCAATATTCATTTTGGCACTTGCTTCGCCCAGCATCATAATACTGCCCTTGCCAAAATCCTTTTCAATCTGGTGCATCGCCATGTCTAAGGCTTTCTTTTTATCTGCGTCCATCTGCCTGCCTCCTAATATATAAAATTAAATTTAATCACTTCACTGCCTTTATTATACAAACAAAAGTTTCTTTTGTCAAGAAAAGTTTTGTTATTTGATATTCTGTTTAGCAGCCTCCAGCTGTGCCTGCTTTTCCTTTTCTTCCAACAGATGCTTGATTTCATCCTGAGTATATTCATAGGTGCTGTTGCAGAATTCGCAGTGTGCTTCCGTAGTTTTGTCCTGCGCCAGCTCCTCCAGAGATTTTACATCAAGGCTGCCCAGAGCCGCCAGAATGCGCTCACGGCTGCAGCGGCATTTGAAGCTCAGGGGAATGGTTTCTTTAATATCAACGTCCAGACCGCGGCCGAGAATTTCAATCATCTTTTGCGGAGTATAACCGATTTCCAACAGCTGGGTTACATACGGAGTCAGATTAACGTTGTTTTCCAGCTTTTCCAGAACCTCGTCGGTGCAGCCCGGCATGGCCTGAATAAAGAAGCCGCCAGATGCGGTTACGTTGCCGTCCTTGTCAACCAGTACGCCCAGAGCAACGCTTGTCGGTGTCTGTTCGGATACATAGAGGTATTTGGTCAGGTCGCTGGCGATTTCGCCGTCCTGCAGCTCGCAGTAGCCGGTGAAGGGCTCTGCATTCTGCAGATAACGCGTTACGATAATATTACCCTCGCCGATGCCACCGCCGACATCCAGCTTGCCATTTTTCAGGGGCAAAAATGCATCGGGGTTTTCCACATAACCGCGCACTGTGCTGCCTTCGGCATCTGCTACTACCTCGCCCAAAGGACCGTCGCCCTTCAGACGCAGGCTGATGCGCTCGTTATCCTTCATTGTTGCGGCCAGCAGCAGCGCGCCGTTCATCGCACGTCCCAGAGCAGCGCTTGCCAGATGGGAGCAGCCGTGCTTTTTAGCTGCTTCCTGTACCAGATTAGTGGTGCATAATGCATAAATACGTACACCGTCGGCCGTAGCCTTTGTCAAAACATCTTCCATAATATCTGCCTCACAATCCTGCCTTACGGCAAAAATTTTACTTGCTTAATAAAACAAGCCCACTAAACTACTGCTAGCGGGCTTGCAAATTTCATGCATGGGGAACAGCCTGTTATCAGCTCTTCCACAATGTCAATTATAAATCATAATAGTCAAAAAGGCAAGCGGTGAAAATGTTACATTTCTTTGAAGAGATTTACCATTTCCATTGCGGTCATTGCGCAGTCTACGCCCTTGTTGCCGGCCTTGGTGCCTGCACGTTCTACAGCCTGCTGAATGTTTTCGGTGGTGAGTACGCCGAAGGCTACGGGTACGCCGGTTTGCATGCTTACCTGAGCGATGCCTTTGGAGGCTTCGGCGCATACATAGTCAAAGTGCGGGGTTGCGCCGCGGATTACGGCACCTAAGCAGATTACTGCGTCGTATTTGCCGCTTTCTGCGAGTTTTTTTGCTGCCATGGGGATTTCGAAGGCGCCCGGTACCCAGGCTACGGTGAGGTCTTCGTCAGCTGCTTCGTGGCGGATGAGGCAGTCTACGCAGCCGCTGAGGAGTTTGCTGGTGATGAATTCGTTGAAGCGGGCTACGACGATGGCGATTTTCATGTTTTTGGCGGTGAGTTTTCCTTCTAAGGTTTTCATGGTTATTCCTCCTAAAAATTCAATATATTGACGTTAATTGTGTTTTTTTGTAGGTTACGTTTCTGTTATTGATACTTTTTGTCCTGGTCGACAAAAAGTATCCAAAAAACGCCCTTATGTGCTGCTTCGCCGGATTCCGGCGACTGGATTCGCAGAATTTT
>ULQN01031283.1_pt1 | contig 10096 bp, 9 predicted proteins | sample 1954491 | NCBI WGS metagenome assembly ULQN01 (sample SAMEA4835656, study PRJEB28245) | human gut metagenome | biome: gut microbiome; material: fecal sample | place: Denmark | collected 2008
ACGCGACAGCTCCCCCGAGGGGGAGCGGGCACGCCCGCACACTTTGCGGTTGAGCCGGAAACTTTGTCGCCATGCCAAAGGCTCCCCGGGGGGAGCTGTCGAGCGTAGCGAGACTGAGGGGCTTCAAATCGGCGGAGCCGGAAAAAACTGAAGATTCACGCCGAACAGGCGTGAATCTTCAGTCTTTTCCGGTGTAGCTCACTTCTTTGGGGTTAAAAGGGGCGAGCAGCCCCTTTTTCGTGGCTCCAGCGCGTCGAAATCGCTGGCACTTTTCTGGTTCTCTTTTGGTGTCAAAAGAGAACATCCCCGGCTACCACCTGCTACCCCTGCGGAGGGCATTCCAAATCATCCCACACAGTCAAAAGGCCGCTGCACGGTGAAGTGCAGCGGCCTTTGGTTTTCCACATTTTTACTTGGCGGTGTTGATAAAGCTGCGGTTATCCCACAGGTACTTGATGCCGGAGATGGCGGTCACAGCGGCCACCAGCCAGCACAGGGCGATGGAGACCACCACCACGATGGAAACACTGTCCACCGTACCGCGGTAGCTCAGTGCCGTGCCAAAGAAGTAGAAGATGATGCTCAGCATCTGCAGCACGGTCTTTACCTTGCCCCACATATTGGCGGCGATGACCTTGCCGTCCTTGGCACCGGCGGCCACCATGCGCAGGCCGGACACCGCAAACTCGCGGGCCAGAATGATGCACAGCACCACGGGGCTGCACACGCCGTCCCGCAGCATGTAGATAAAGGCCACGGTGGTCAGCAGCTTGTCGGCCAGCGGGTCGGCAAACTTGCCGAAATCGGTGACCATGTGCCACTTGCGTGCCAGATGGCCGTCCAGATAGTCGGTAAAGCTGGCAGCAGCGAACACGATGCCGGCCAGCAGGTAGAAGGTGGCGTTAAAATTGCCATCCACGATGCTGTCCAGACTGGTCAGGGACACAAAGATCATGAACACCGGCACCAGAATAATACGGGTCAGGGTAAGTTTATTGGGCAGATTCATAGGTTTTATCCTCCAATTCGTTATTTTACGACTGTACCATACAGATCGTAAAGGTCGCTGTCCTCTACCAGCACATCATAGAACTGGCCGGGGTACAGCGGTTCCTCGCTGGAAACGCAGACGCAGCCGTCCACTTCCGGCGCATCGCCGGTGGTGCGGCAGAGGTACAGACCGTTTTCCTCGTCGATGCCGTCACACAGAACGTGCACGGTCTGGCCCACCTTTTCGGCCTGCTTCTGCGCCATGATGCCGGTCTGGATCTGCATTACCAGCTCGGCGCGCTTGTCCTTGACTTCCTGCTCGATCTGACCGTCCATCTTGGCTGCCACAGTGTTCTCCTCGGCGGAGTAGGCAAAGCAGCCCAGACGGTCGAACTGCACCTCCTTGACGAAGTTGCACAGATCCTCGAACTGCTCCTCGGTCTCGCCGGGGAAGCCCGCGATCAGGGTGGTGCGCAGGGTGATGCCGGGGATCTCGCGGCGCAGCTTGCCGATGACCTCCAGCAGCTCCGCACGGGTGGAGCGGCGGTTCATGTTCTTGAGGATGGTATCGTTGCAGTGCTGGATGGGCAGGTCGAGGTAGGGCACCACCTTCTCGTTGCGCTTCATGGCGGCGATGAATTCATCGGTGATGCGCTCCGGGTAGGCGTACATGATGCGGATCCATTCCAGCCCCGGCACCTTGTTCAGCTTGTCCAGCAGCTCACAGATGCTGCCGGGTTTGCCCCAGTCCTCGCCGTAGGCGGTGGGGTCCTGCGCCACAACAATAAGCTCCTTCACGCCCTCACCGGCCAGCCAGCGGGCTTCGGCAACGCAGTCGGCCATATCGCGGCTGTGCAGCGGGCCGCGGATGCCCGGGATGGCGCAGTAGTGGCAGCGGTTGTTGCAGCCCTCGGCGATCTTTAAGTACGCATAGTGGGCGGGCGTGCCGATGACGCGCTTGCCGCCCAGCGGGAAGTCCTTTTTGGCGCCGTAGCTTTCCAGATGATCCTCGCCGTGGAACAGCCGCTCCACGATGGTATCAATGGCCTTGTTGGAGGCGCAGCCTACAACGGCGTCCACCTCCGGGATCTCTTCCTCGATCTGGCTGCGGTAGCGCTCGGCAAGGCAGCCGGTAACGATGACCTTCAGGTTCGGGTTCTGCTGCTTATAAGCGCAGGCTTCCAGAATGTTTTCAATGGCCTCGGTCTTGGCGCTCTCGATAAAGCCGCAGGTGTTCACAAGGATGACATCGGCTTCGGCCAGATCGGCCACAGTCTCGTGCCCGGCAGACAGCAGGATGTGCACCATCACATCCAGATCCACCTGATTCTTCGGGCAGCCAAGGGAAATACACGCAATTTTCATAAGGGATGATACTCTCTTTCTCTTTTGAGGGATGCTTTTAAAATTTTACGGGAGGGTCATTCCTCCTCCACCCTGCGGATGGCTTCCTTGATGACGGGGTAGGCAAAGCCGCGGCGCTGCAGGGCAGCCACCACAAGGTCGCGGCGGCCGATGGCCAGTTTTTTGCGGTAGCGGCTGTCCACCAACGCGGCGGCGGCTTCCAGCTCCGGATCATCGCCGCCGTCCTCCGGGGCGTAGACCGCTTCCAGCGCGCCCGCTACCTCGGCGGGGGCAAGCCCCTTCTGGCGCAGGCTCTGGGCGGCGGCGCGGCGGCTTTTGCGGGCAGCCAGCAGGCTGTGTGCCCGTGCTTCGGCGTAGCGAGCATCGTTCACATAATCCAGCTGCACCATCTCCGCCACAGCGGCGGCTGCGGCCTGCTCGGTATAGCGGCGGCACAGCCGCTCATACAGCATATTGGCAGAGACCTCCTGCCCGGCCAGCGTTTCCAGCGCGCTGGCCCGCGCCTTGGCGGGGTCGGCGCACTTTTCCGCATCCGGGCGGGGTCGACGGCGGTAGAAGGCCATTTAGTCCTCCACCATGATATCCAGCTCGCTCTCGCTGCTGCGGGTGGGTGCCTTGACCACCGGCTCCTTTGCGGCGGCGGGGTCGGCGGGCTTTTCCGCTGCGGCAACAGCGCGGCCTGCCGGGCGGCGGGTGGCGTACAGCTTATCAGCGTTGGCGCGGATCTGTCCCTCGATGTCATTGGCGATCTCGGGGTTGTCCTTCAAAAACTGCTTGGCGTTGTCGCGGCCCTGACCCAGACGGATATCGCCATAGTTGAACCATGCACCGCTCTTCTGCACGATGCCCAGCTTGACACCCACATCGATGAGCTCGCTCATTTTGGAGATGCCCTCGCCGAACATGATATCGAACTCGGCCTCACGGAACGGCGGAGCCACCTTGTTCTTCACGATCTTGGCGCGGGTGTGGTTGCCGATAAACTGACCGGAGGAGTCCTTCAGACCCTCCACGCGGCGGATGTCGATACGCACCGAGGCGTAGTACTTCAAAGCGCGGCCGCCGGTGGTCACCTCCGGGTTGCCGTACATGACGCCCACCTTCTCACGCAGCTGGTTGATGAACACGCAGACCGTGTTGGTCTTGCCGATGACGCTGGTCAGCTTACGCATGGCCTGACTCATCAGACGTGCCTGCAGGCCCACATGGCTGTCGCCCATCTCGCCCTCGATCTCAGCGCGGGGCACCATAGCGGCTACCGAGTCCACTACGATGGCATCAATGGCACCGGAGCGCACCAGTGCTTCGCAGATCTCCATGGCCTGCTCGCCGGTGTCCGGCTGGCTGACCAGCAGGTTGTTGATGTCCACGCCCAGTGCCTCGGCATAGGTGGGGTCCAGTGCGTGCTCAACGTCGATAAAGGCCACCTCGCCGCCCTTCTTCTGGGCTTCGGCAAGGATGTGCAGCGCCAGCGTGGTCTTACCGCTGGATTCCGGGCCGTACACCTCGATGATGCGGCCGCGCGGCACACCGCCCACGCCCAGCGCCAGATCCAGCCCCAGACTGCCAGTAGAGATGGCATCCACCTGCATGGAGGCGTTGTCGCCCAGCTTCATGACGGCACCCTTGCCGAACTGCTTTTCGATCTGCGCCAGCGCCGTAGCCAGCGCGTCCTTCTTGGCCTCCGGCTCGGTCTTTTGGGTGGCCGGTGCAACGTTGTTGTTCTGATTTTTTGCCATAGCCTGCTGCTCCTTTTATCCTTTGGGCCCGCAGAGGGCGGGCTGTCCTTCGCTTTCCTTCTTAGTATAACACAAAATCAAAATATTACAACAAGAAGTTGTTTGTTTTTTCCAATTTATTTTGGGCGGCGGGCAGTCACGCAGCGGTCGTTGCCGCCAAAGTCCTGAATGCAGCGGATCTCTGCCCAGCCGTTCTCCGCCAGCAGGGCGGTTACGGCTTCCCGCGGCTGCCAGCCGATCTCCAATACCAGCGCCCCGCCGGGGCACAGTGCGTTTTTGTAGTGCTGCGCCAGCGCACGGTAGAACACAAGGCCGTCCTCCCCGGCTTCCAGCGCCATGGCAGGCTCCTGTGCCACCTCGGGCTGCAGTTGCTCCATCTCGGCGGCGGTCAGGTAGGGCGGGTTGGAGACGATGAGTTCCAGCTGCCCCTCCGGCAGCGTTTCCCAGTAGGTGAACAGGTCGCCCTGCACCGGCTGCACCGCGTAGGCGGGCTTTCTGTCTGCCCGCAGCGCGTTCAGCGACGGGCCCCAATCAAAGGCCGGGACATCTGCCTGCTCGAGGGCAGAGGGTTCCAGCACATTCTCGGTCTGTCTGCCCTGCCCGGTCAGGGCGCAGCGGGCATTCTTTTCCAGATAGACAAAGGCCTCAGGGCTTTTTTCCACGCAGGTCACCTGCGCGGCGGGGCAAAAGCGCTTGACCCCCAGCCCCAGACAGCCTGTTCCGGCGCAGAGGTCCAGCACCCGGGGCGCTGCGATGCCCGCAAGGGTCTCGGCGGCGGCCTGCGCCACCACCTCGGTGTCTGCCCGGGGGCAGAGCACCCCGGGGCCCACCGCCAACTCAAAGTCTAAAAAGCTCCAGCTGCCGCAGAGGTACTGCAGCGGCTCTCGCGCGGCGCGGCGGGTGCAGAGCACTTCCAGCGCCGCCGCCTGCTCTGCGGTCAGCGGACGGTCGGAAAGGCGCACGTCCCGCCCGGTCGCCAGCCGGAACAGCTCCCGCGCGTCAAAATCCGCGTCCGGGCAGCCTGCGGCGGTCAGCCGCTGCTCCACCTCCCGCACCGCTGCGCGGGGGAGCATTGCTTCGCTTACCATTTGCCCTCCTCCGGGTTTTCAGGCAACACGGGGGTGATGGCTGCAATGGCCACCTCGATCATACTGTCGTCCGGCTCAAAGACGGTGAGGTGCTGTACCCAGATGCCCGGCTGCCGGATGATGCGGGTGGCGATGTTATCCGACCGGCCGCACCACTTGAGCAGCTCGTAGCTGATGCCCATGACCAGCGGCAGCAGCAGCAGCTTACACACCACCCGCAGACCGATGCTGCCCCACGGCAGCACGCTGTACAAAAACACACTGACGATGACCACCAGAATGAGGAAGCTGGTGCCGCAGCGGGGATGGAAACGGGTATACTTGCGCACGTTCTCCACGGTCAGCGGGTCGCCCGCTTCGTAGCAGGCAATGGTCTTGTGCTCCGCACCGTGGTACTCGAACACGCGGTGGATTTCCTTCATTTTGGAGATGCCCACCATATAGGTCAGGAAGATGGCCACCTTCAGCACGGCTTCCAGCACCACCTTGCCCCAGCGCCCCAGCGGCAGCAGACGGTTCACCCCGCCCACAAGGAAGGTGGGCAGTACAGTGAACAGTAAAATGGCCAGCAAGCCGCCCAGCACCGCTGCCACAGTCATCAGCGCATTCTCGGCTTTTTCGCCCAGATGCTCCCCCACCCATTTTTCAAAGGCAGTCTCCTCCTCGGCGGGGTCGTAGTCGTCCCCCATGCTCACCTGTGCCGAGTACATCATGTAGCGGTAGCCCACGATCATGCTTTCGATCATGGCAATGGCACCGCGCACCAGCGGGATCTTCATCCATACCCCGTGGGCGGGGGTGGGGTCGAGCTTGGTCTCAATGGTACCGTCCGGCTTGCGCACGGCGCAGCACATCTGCTTGGGGCCGCGCATCATGATGCCTTCCATCAGTGCCTGCCCGCCTACGCTGGTCTTAAAGCGTTCCTTTTTAGGTTGATTCATTGGTTTCTCCCGATATCCGCCCCTGCCGCTTTGGGCAAAGAGCGGTCTTTTTTATATTTTATCCGGGGCATATCCCCGAGCAAAGCTCATTTTAGCACACAAATGTGACAAAATCTGTGTTTTGGGCGCTGCTCACGCCTTGTGGTACAGCGGCAGACCCAAGGTGACCACGGTGCCGCGCCCGAGGGTGCTCTTGATATCCAGCGTGCCGTCCAGCGCGGTCATGATGGAATCCACCAGCGCCAGACCGATGCCGCTGCCGCGCACCGAGTTGCTGCCCTTGTAGAACTTGGTTTTTACGTTTTCCAGATCCTCCGGCGGGATGCCGCGCCCCTGATCGATGATCTCCACAAAGGCCTTGTACTCCCCTGCCCACAGCTTGACCGTGATACGCCCGCCGGGGGCAGAGTATTTGATGGCGTTATCCAGAATATTGATGAACACCTGCCGCAGACGGTCCGGGTCGGCGTAGACGGGGATCATCTCCTCCGGCTCGGCGTAGTGGAGCAGCAGCCCCTCCTGCCGGATGCGCGCCTCGCAGAAGAGCACCGCATCGGTCAGTTCTGCCACCAAGTCCAGCGGGCGGCACTCCATGCGGATGCGTCCGTTCTGCAGGCGGCTGAAATCCAGCAGCTCCTCCACCATATTGTTCAGCCGCCCGGTCTCGTTGTTGATGATTTCCAGCCCCTTGCGGTAGTTCTCGTCGGTGGGGTCGTCCAAGGTCATCAGGGTCTCTACCCAGCCCCGGATAGAGGTAAGCGGGGTGCGCAGCTCGTGGGACACCGAACTGATGAACTCGTTCTTCATCTTCTCGGTCTCTTCCAGTCCCTCGGCCATCTGATTGATGGTACCGCGCAGCCGGTCCACCTCGTCGTGGGGGTCGCCGGTCAGGGGCAGACGCACGTCCAGCTCGCCCCGGGCGATGCCGGCAGCGGTGCGTTCCACCTGCCCCAGCGGCACCACGATGCCCCGCACGAAGTACAGCCCGGACATGATCGTAAACAGCAAGATCGCCACCGCAAGGAACACACTGATGATGATGGCGTTTTTGACCTGCCGCTCCACCAGCGCCAGACTGGTGACCAGCCGCAGCGCGGCCACGTCCTCGGCGTCGTAGGGCACCAGCGAGCAGGCCGCCATGACTACCTCGCCCGACTGGGTGCGGTACACCGCCACACCCAGACCGTCCGGGCCGTTGAGCGCCTGCTCAAAGTCCTTACTGCTGACGATGCCTTCCGCATCCGTACCGCTGGAGGAGGCGATCACGCCGCCGTAGCTGTCCAGCAGCATGAACTCGTATTTATCCTTATCGGCAAACTGTTCCACCATGCGCCGCAGCGCCAGACTGCGGCTGGCGGCGGCGCTCTGGGCGGTATCGCCGGTATACATTTTCAGCTGACCGGTCACCGAGGAGAACCGCCGGTACATGATCTGCTGCACACTGCCATAGTAGCTGCGGGTATAGCTGTACAAAAACATTGCCTCGGCCAGCAGCACCACCAGTACGGTGATGAGCAGGTTGCCCCGCAGCCAGCGGCGGGTGATACCGCTTCGCATAACAGTGTCCTCCTTTCGGTGAGTATAGATAATAAAAAATATTTTTTTGTGATTCAGGAAAGTCCGTAGGACTTTCCTGAATCACATTTTTATTCTTCCCACCGGTAGCCATAGCCCCACACGGTCATGATGTGGGTAGGGTGGCTGGGCTCGTCCTCCACCTTCATGCGCAGGCGGCGGATGTTCACATCCACGATCTTTACATCGCCGAAGTAGTTCTCGCCCCAGACGCCTTTCAGGATCTTTTCGCGCACCAGCGCAGTGCCCGGGTTGCGGAAGAACAGCTCCATAATCTGGAACTCTACCTGTGTCAACTCAATGGGCTGACCGGCCTTCAGCAGCACGCGGCGGTTCTCGTCCAGCACGAACTCGCCGCTGGTCAACGTGCCCAGTGGGGTGTTCCCGTTGCTGTCCTCCTCCTTGGTGCGGATCACCCGGCGGCACAGCGCCTCCACACGCGCCAGCAGCTCGCTGACGCTGAAGGGCTTGGTCATGTAATCGTCTGCGCCGATGGACAAACCGCGGATCTTATCCTGCTCCTGCCCCTTGGCGCTGAGGATGATGATGCCGATCTGCTGGTCGGTGCGGCGGATGGTCTCGCACAGCGAGAACCCGTTCATGCCCGGCAGCATCACGTCCAGAATGGCGGCATCACAGCCGGGCTTCTGTGCCAGCAGCGGCAGGGCGGCTTCGGCGCTTTCGGCCTCCACCACCTCCATCCCCGCATGGCGCAGGTTCAGGGCGATCATATCGCGGATATTGGCTTCATCTTCTACAACAAGCACTCGTACCATGCAGCATCCTCCATTCCTTAATTCAGCAGATACAACGCCTTGGAAAGGCGGTAGTTCGTGTCAGAAAGCAAAACGTCCGGGCCCATTTTGGCCTGCACCTGACGGGACGCTACCACGCCCAGCCGGGTCCAGCCGGTGGAGTTGGCCGAGGTCCTTGCCAGCCGTACCGTCAGCACCAGCTGATCCTCGTCCACCGTGCGCAGCTCCACTGCGCCGTCAAATTCCTCGCTGTCGGTCAGCTTCAGGTTGCCCTCCCACTCGGCGGGCAGCTCGATATAACAGTTGGTCTCTTCGTCCAGCAGGCCAAAGCTTTTTTCCGGGTGGCTGCTGGTGTAGTCCATCCAGACGATAAAGTCCATGCGGCGGCTCTGGCTCAGGTTCAGCAGACCCGCCTCGTCCGGCTGGGTGGGGATCTCCACGATGCCGTCCCCGTCCAGGTCCCGACTGACCAGCGTGGGCACGTTGCGCAAAGAGGCATTATACAGCCGCTGGCTGCTGATCCGTGTGGCGGGCACCATCTGCTGGCTAGTCTCGTCGTAGCACAGCAGCACTGAGGCCAGATTGTTGCCGGAAATGCCGGTCCAGCCGTCCAGCACCAGATAGTGCCGTCCGTCCGCGCCTGCGCCCGCCGCCACCGAGGCGCAGCCGGAAAATTTATCTGCGGAAAGGCCGTTGACCGCCACCTGCCGGAAGCTGCCCTTGCGGTCTGCGGTCAGCAGTTCGATCTGCACGCTGCCGTCCTCCTGTGTGGACATCAGGATCAGATCCTGACTGCTGCCGCCGGTGATATTTTCCACCAGATACTGCTCGTACTGCTGTTCCAGAATGGTGGACAGAGTGCCGTCCTGATAGGAGTACACCGCCAGATAGTGGTCATTCTGGGCAGCGGTATAGCCCACCACCAGCTGGCAGCTGTCTGTATCCTGCAATTGGGCAAGGCTGACGTTCTCCACCGTTTCGGCAAGACCTTCCACGCTCTGGCGCACCTGCCAGCTTCCGGCATCATCCCGCTGCAAAATGGCTACGCAGACGTTGGCGGTCTGGGCGGTGGTATACAGCACCGCCGCATCCTGCTGACCGTCACCGTCCAAGTCCTGCAGCACAAAGGGGGAAAGCAGCTCGCCCTGAATAGGATATTTCAGCTGGGCACTCTCCCCCAGCCAGTCGTTCAGGGCAGTTTGCAGTGCGCCGTAATCGCCGGAGAGTTTCGGGGCGCGCAGCAGTTCCTCTACCTGTGCCTTTTCGTTGGCCGGCAGCAGCGTCTGGCAGCTGCACAGCAAAACACACAGCAGCGTACACAGCACCAGCCGCAGCCTGCGGGTTCTGTTCATACCGGTCAACCTCCTTCCGGGCATAAAATACTATTTTCAGTATACCACACTTTGCGGACACAAAAAAGGGGGTGGGACATATCCGGCAAGCTTGCGCGTGGGACGATTTTGAATGCGCGCCGCGACTGAGGGGGTAAAACACAAAAAAAGAAACCACTGCACAAAAGCTGTGCAATGGTTTCTCTTGTTACTGTATCAAACAGTCAGAGCAGGATCAGACGAGCTCCAGAACTGCCATCTCAGCTGCATCGCCGCGGCGAGCGCCGATCTTGATGATGCGGGTGTAGCCGC
>ULQN01003050.1_pt1 | contig 10086 bp, 8 predicted proteins | sample 1954491 | NCBI WGS metagenome assembly ULQN01 (sample SAMEA4835656, study PRJEB28245) | human gut metagenome | biome: gut microbiome; material: fecal sample | place: Denmark | collected 2008
TTTCAATGTGCTGTTTTGTTAAAGTTTATACTTTAACTGGTGGAGCTGAGGAGAGTCGAACTCCTGACCTCCTGCTTGCAAGGCAGGCGCTCTAGCCAACTGAGCTACAGCCCCATATTAATGTTAGCAATGTACTGTAAAGTACATTGAAAAATAAATAATAGATCTTTATGAGTTTCTCCTTAGAAAGGAGGTGATCCAGCCGCACCTTCCGATACGGCTACCTTGTTACGACTTCACCCCAATCATTGGCTCTACCTTCGACTGCTGCCTCGTTTGTTAGCTCACAGGCTTCGGGTATTTCCAACTCTCATGGTGTGACGGGCGGTGTGTACAAGGCCCGGGAACGTATTCACGGCAGTATGCTGACCTGCCATTACTAGCAATTCCAGCTTCATGAAGGCGAATTTCAGCCTTCAATCCGAACTGAGACTATTTTTTTGAGTTTTGCTCCATATCGCTATTTCGCTTCTCTTTGTTATAGCCATTGTAGTACGTGTGTAGCCCAAGACATAAAGGGCATGATGATTTGACGTCGTCCCCACCTTCCTCCGATTTATCACCGGCAGTCGTATTAGAGTTCCCGACATTACTCGCTGGCAACTAATACTAGGGGTTGCGCTCGTTGCGGGACTTAACCCAACATCTCACGACACGAGCTGACGACAACCATGCACCACCTGTATACAGACTCCGAAGAGCTATATAATTTCTTATATATTCCTGTATATGTCAAGCCTTGGTAAGGTTCTTCGCGTTGCGTCGAATTAAACCACATACTCCACTGCTTGTGCGGGCCCCCGTCAATTCCTTTGAGTTTCAACCTTGCGGCCGTACTCCCCAGGTGGGATACTTACTGCGTTTGCGACGGCACAGAAGACTTAATATCTCCTACACCTAGTATCCATCGTTTACGGTGTGGACTACCAGGGTATCTAATCCTGTTTGCTCCCCACACTTTCGTGCCTCAACGTCAGTTGCTGTCCAGAAAGTCGCCTTCGCCACTGGTGTTCCTCCTAATATCTACGCATTTCACCGCTACACTAGGAATTCCACTTTCCTCTCCAGCACTCAAGAAAAGCAGTTTTAGTCGCAGTTCCTCAGTTGAGCCGAGGGATTTCACAACTAACTTACCTTCCCGTCTACGCACCCTTTACACCCAATAAATCCGGATAACGCTTGCTCCCTACGTATTACCGCGGCTGCTGGCACGTAGTTAGCCGGAGCTTATTCTACAAGTACTGTCTTGTTTCTTCCTTGTCTAAAATGGTTTACAATCCGAAAACCTTCTTCCCATACGCGGCGTCACTGCGTCAGAGTTTCCTCCATTGCGCAATATTCCCGACTGCTGCCTCCCGTAGGAGTCTGGGCCGTATCTCAGTCCCAATGTGGCCGTTCAACCTCTCAGTCCGGCTACTGATCGTTGCCTTGGTATGCCTTTACCACACCAACTAGCTAATCAGACGCAAGCCCATCTATTAGCAGATTGCTCTTTTCCCGTTTTTATCATGCGATATTCACGGCATATGCGGTTTTAGCAGTGATTTCTCACTGTTATTCCCCTCTAATAGGCAGGTTGCTTACGTGTTACTCACCAGTCCGCCACTAACCGCTTCGAATCTAAAAGAATCGATTAAGTTCGTTCGACTTGCATGTCTTATGTGCGCCGCCAGCGTTTATCCTGAGCCAGGATCAAACTCTCTTATTTTGGTTTTTATATTTCCTTACTCTTTCGAGTTAATATAAATCAAGTTTGCTTTTCTAGCTTTGAATCTTTGTTATTTTTGGTAGTATATTACTACCGCTGGTTGTTTCTCATATTGAATCTATTATTTACTTTTCAATGTACTTTTTGTTCTTGTTGGAACGTTTTGTATTATATTACCTTTCGCTTTTTTTGTCAACACTTTTTTTGAATTTTTTTAAAGTTTTTTTAAAAGTGTTTTTAGACAAAATAAAATTAGTAATTTCTTCTTAATCTTTCTTTCTTGTTGTCTTTAATTACTAATCTTTTTTTACATATTTCTATGTGTTTTTCTCTTGTTACTCGGTCTTTAATTATATTACCATATCGCATTTATATTGTCAACATATTTTTTCATTTTTTTATTATTTTTTTATATATAGTTTTTCTGCCCAGTTCACTCCATATATTTTTCAACTATTTTACTAATTTATACTATATATATAAATTCAAAAAGCAACATCTTGTCGCTTTTTAATACTTTATATATATAGTAGGATCTACTTGATTATTATCCTTTAATATTTCAAAATGCAAATGACTTTCGTCCGCAATTTCAAATGTTGCTGTATTCCCCACAGTTCCTATAGTTTGTCCTGTGCTTATTTTCTCCCCTTCTGCTACAAATTCAGCAGTTAGTAAATTAGAATATATTGTTTTATATCCATCTTGGTGTGCAATAATTACTGTCAAACCATATCTTGGATCATTTTTAATAGCTTCTACAGTTCCTTCATAAGCCGACTTAACTATAGTTGTTTTATCAGCACTTATATCTATCCCAGAATGTGTTGTCCATTCATTCAAAGTATTAGAAAATACTAAATTTTCTTTTGCAAATTCTTTTAATATATTTCCTTCAACTGGCTTTTCAAACTTAATCTCTTTCTTTTTATTTTCCTTTTTTACTTCTTTTTTTTCTATTTTTTCTTCTGTATTATCTTTCTTTACTTTTTCTTCTTGTTTATTATTCACTAGTTCTTCTGTATTTAATGCCACTTTATTTTCTTTTACTTCATTTATAGTTTTATCCGATGTACTACTTGCCTCTTCTATAGAATTTGCCTCTTCCAAATAGTTAACTGTTCCTGCAAGTTGCTTTCCATTATCCTTTGTTTCTCCTTTTCTATTGGTAAATAACATTATAAAGGAAATACTAGTAATAATTATTATGCCTGTAATTAAAATAACAATACCCTTTGATATCTTTTTATATTCTCCCATGAACTTTCCTCCTCATTTCATTTAATAAAAGTATTTCCTTTTTTTATAAATTTATACATTTTTTACATATCTTTTATTTCCACCCCAACATAAAAGTGTTTAATTATCTCTTCATAATTCTTTCCCATTTTTGCCAAGCTATCTGCCCCAGTTTGACTCATTCCAATTCCATGTCCATATCCTTTTACAGTAAATTTAATATTATTTTCTTCTATATAAATACTAAAATTAGCAGATTTTAATCTAAATATACTTCTTGCTTCCACACCAGATATATTTTTATTACCAATTTTTATTGTTTTCACTCTACCACTTGACGTATATTCTAAAATTTTTATGCAGTCCTCTTCATTATAATCTATTGTAAAGTCTGAATATTTATTTAACATAGTGTTTTTTAATTCTTCTTTAGAAACTATAACTTCTGAACTATATTGACTATAATTTTCTTCTCCTGATGTTTCTACCACTTGTAAATATGGTAATCCACTTCCTCCCCATACATTTATAGGAATTTCTGTTTTTCCACCACTGTTTGAATGAAAAAAAGCATTAATCGGTTTATTATCATATAATATTATTTTTCCTTGTGTACTATTTACAGCATTTACAATCTTATTCCAATTTTCTTCTCTTTCATTTTCATTCCATTTCTCCAATCTATTTTCTTTTGATATCCAAGCTTGGCAACATTTTGAATCATCACATATTTGTGCTGTGCCATGTTTAGAACTATTGTTTATTATTTTATAAATAGTATATGTTCTAGCAACAACTGCCTGAGCTTTTAAAGCTTCTTCACTAAAATTTGCTGGCATCTCTGCTGCTACAACTCCATATAAATATTCATCTAAATTAATTTCTTCTATTGTACCATTAGATGTATGTAATAATTTTACTAATTGATATTCTTTATAATCATAATTATTTTCTATATAGTTTGCTTCTGTATCATTTACAACATTACTACTAATATATGTTTCTTTCGTTTGTGATGTACACATTATTGGAATTAAAAAAACAACAGCTATTATACCTAAAAGATAAAATATAATTTTCTTCACTACTCCTCCTATGAAATTAACTCTATTTTCATTTTATTTAATATCTTTTTTTCTATTCTAGAAACCTGTACCTGTGATATATTAAGTATCTTAGCAACTTGCGATTGAGTTTTTCCACTAAAATATCTTAACATAATAATCTGCCTATCTCGGCTATTCATTTTATTTAATAATTCTTTAATAAATATTTTGTTTACAGTCACTTCTGTTTCATCTTTTTCTGATGAAATTTTATCTATCATAGTTAATTTTCCATCATTCGAATCTTCTTGATAAATTGACTCTACCTGTTTCATAGAATCGATTGCAAGTGCAATATCTTCTTTCTCTACTTTTAATTCTCCTGCAATTTCTTCAATCGTTATATTTCTACCTTCTTTAATATTTCTATTTTCTATATCTTTAATTTTCACACATAATTCTTTAATGCTTCTACTTACTTTTATTATCCCGTCATCCCTTATGAACTTTTTTATCTCACCTATAATATACGTTACTGCGTACGTTGATAATTTAACTTCATATTCTGGATTAAAATTTTTTATTGCTTTTATTAATCCTATAGTTCCTATTTGATATAAATCTTCATTTTCATAACCTCTTCCTTTAAATCTCCTAACAATACTCCAAACTAGCCCACTATTGTTTTCAACAATTTTGCCCAATTCCTCTTTATCTTTCTGGGCCTTCAAAATTTCGCTTACAGTATTTTCATACATAAAAATTCTCCTCTTGTTTTAAGTTTTCATTTGTATCTTTATTATTTATTTTCTTTTCCATAGTCACTTTTGTTCCCATTCCTAAAACTGATTCTACTTTTAAACTATCCATAAAACTATCCATTATAGTAAATCCCATTCCAGATCTTTCAAGCTCTGGCTTTGTTGTATATAATGGTTGCTTAGCAGTATTTATATCTTCTATCCCCTTACCTTGATCCGAAATTTCTATTCTTATTATATTTTCATATATATATGCGCTTATTCTTATTATCCCTTCTTTATTTTCATATCCATGAATAATAGAGTTAGTAACAGCTTCTGATACAGATGTTTTTATATCTGATAGTTCTTCTATTGTCGGATCTAATTGTGCTGCAAAAGCTGCTACTGTAATACGTGCAAATGCCTCATTATTTGATTTACTTAATATTTCTAATTGCATCTTATTTTTATATCTTTTATTCATAAATTCCTCCTAGCATACATTAAATTTCATATCTAAATCTTCATATATATGTATTAGTTTTAATATTCCACACATATCTAATACCTTTTTTATATTATTCTTTACATTAATTAAAGCTACTTCTCCGCCGTAACATATTTACTATTTTATATCTTCCCAATAGCAGACCTATTCCTGCACTATCCATGAAGTTAACACTATTAAAATCAAATACAACTTTTTTAGGCATATGTCTTTCAATTTCATAATCTAATTTCCTCCTCAATTCCTTTGTAGTATGGTGATCTATTTCTTCTTCTAATAAAAAAAATAATAGCTTATCCCTCTCTAAATATTTTATTTGCACATATATCCCTCCTTTTTTCCTATTATAATACTGTTGGTAATTTTTTCCAATAGCGATTAATAGGAAGTTTTGTCGATATTTAAAAAGTCATCGACTTTTTTCTACATATTTTCTAAAATCAAATTCTATGTTATAATTTATCTAATATTTTGATTTTAGAAAGGATCCTTATGAAAAGAATAAATAATATTAAAATTTATAAAGACTTAGATTTAGAAACTCTTATAAAATATGTTTGCAAGAAATACCATATTATATATGAAGATATTTTAGATTGTCATATTATAAAAAAATCTATTGATGCTCGTGACAAAAACAATATTCATTATCTTTACAATATCGCATTAAACTTAAAAAATGAAAAAAAATATTCAAAATTGGATGAATATAAGGAATTTAAACTTCCTAATATAAATATTAGCAGTAATAATTCGTTAAAGCCTATTATTATTGGTGCTGGTCCTTCTGGTTTGTTTGCAGCACTAACATTTATAAAAAACGGAATAAAGCCTATTATTATTGAACAAGGAAAAAAAGTAGAAGACAGAAAAAAAGACGTAGATCTATTTATAAAAACAGGTAAGTTAAATATTAATTCTAATATTCAATTTGGCGAAGGTGGTGCTGGAACTTTTTCTGATGGAAAACTAACTTCTGGTATAAATAATCCTTTATGTAATATTGTATTGCAAGATTTTCACAAGTTTGGTGCACCAAAGCAAATTTTGTATTTATCTAAACCTCATATTGGGACAGATAATTTAATAAAAATTATTAGTAACATTCGATCTTATATAATAGAAAATGGAGGCCAGTTTTTATTTAACAGCAAATTAACAGACTTACACATAAAAAACAATAAAATACAATCTATCACATATGTAAACGATAATAAAGAATATAATATTTCTGCTTCAAATCTTATACTTGCTATTGGCCATAGTAGTAGAGATACTTTCTATAAAATTTATAATAAAGGTCTACATATGGAAAGTAAAAATTTTTCTGTCGGGGTTAGAATTGAGCATTTACAAAAAAATATTAATTTATCACAATATGGTAATAAGACTACTCTAAAATTACCTCCTGCTGAATATAAGCTAGTTTACCATGATAAATCTACAAATAGAAGCTGTTATTCTTTTTGTATGTGTCCTGGTGGAACTGTTATGGCTTCTTCAAGTGACGAAAATACTGTTGTAACTAATGGAATGAGTGTATTTAAACGAAATGGTACAAATGCAAATAGTGCAATCTTAGTTAATGTTACTCCAAATGATTTTTCTTCTAGTAATCCTTTAGCTGGAATTGACTTTCAAAAACAATTAGAGGAAAAAGCTTTTATTGCCGGTGGAAAAAACTATTATGCACCTATACAAAAAGTTGGTGATTATATTAATAATACCTTATCATATAATTTCGGAAGTGTTTTACCAACTTATTTACCTGGTACTACTTTTTATAATTTAAATGAAATTCTTCCAAATTTCGTTAATATAACCATGAAAAAAGCGTTATTGTACTTTGATAAGCAAATTCATGGATTTGCAAATCCAGATGCTTTACTAACTGGCTTAGAAACTAGAAGCTCTTCTCCTGTAAAAATTGTACGTGGAGAAAATCTAATGTCAAATATAGAAGGAATCTATCCTTGTGGTGAAGGTGCTGGTTATGCTGGTGGAATTATGTCTGCAGCAGTTGATGGCATAAAATGTGCTTTAGCTATTATCAAAAACTCATAATCTGCATTATAAAAAACTGTAAGATGTTTAAACAATAACATCTTACAGTTTTTTTATCTTACTTAATTTTTTCTAATCTTTCTTTTGATGAATTTAGCATTTCTTCATATTTTTCTAATTTTTCTTTTTCTTCATTAATTTTACTTTCCGGAGCTTTATTTATAAATCCTGGATTAGAAAGCATTTTATTACATCTTGCTACTTCAGATTCTAATTTTAATATTTCTGCTTCTAATCGTTTTACTTCTTCTTTAATATCTACCAATTCTTCAAATGGAATATATAATTCTATTCCATCTTTTAATATTGCGATTGCATTTTCTGGAATACCATTTTTTTCATTTTTAATTTCTATATCTGTTGCAAATCCTAGTTTCATTAAAAACTCATTAGACTCTTTTATAGCTTCTTCATATTCAGAAGTTACAAATATTAATTTTGTTTTTTTACTTGGATGAACATTCATATTTGCTCTAGTATTACGAATATCCACAATTATGTCTTTTAACTTTTCTACTATATCTTCATCTGTTTTAAATGGATTTAATTCATTAAATTGTGGCCATTTTGAAATCATTATATTTATATCATCATAGTGAACTAATTTTGAATATATTTCTGTTGTAACAAATGGCATAAATGGATGTAATAATTTTAAAGCATTTCTTAAAACATAATCTAATACAAAATTTACTTGAATTCTATCTTCTAATCTTTCACTATATATTCTTGTCTTACAGATTTCTATATACCAATCACAAAATTCATTCCATATAAAATTATATATTTTATCAATAGCAATTCCTAAGTCATAATCTTCTATTAACTTAGTAACATCTTTTATTAATGTATTTAATTTAGATAAAATCCATTTGTCTTCTATTTTTAAATACTCTCCATTAAATTGCTTTTTATCTGAGTCATATACTTTATTGAAAAAGTTAATTATCTTTTCGTCATCTTCTAAAGAATTAGTTATAAATTTAGCAGCATTCCAAATTTTATTTGCAAAATTTGAAGCTTGGTCTAATTTCTCCGGCATATATCTTATATCATTCCCCATAGTTGTACCTGAAAGTACAGAAAATCTTAAACTGTCTGCTCCATATTTTTCTATAATCTCTAATGGATCTACTCCATTTCCTAATGTTTTAGACATTTTTCTTCCTTGGCTATCTCTTACAATTCCATGGATTAAAACGTCTTTAAATGGATTCTCTTTTGTAAGTTCTAAACTAGATACAATCATTCTTGAAACCCAAAATGTTATAATATCATATGCTGTAACTAACACATTAGTTGGGAAAAATGTCTTATAGTCTTCACTTTCTGTATTTGGCCAACCCAAAGTAGAAAATGGCCATAATGCTGAGCTAAACCATGTATCTAGTGTATCTTCGTCTTGTCTTATATTTTTCGAATTACATTTTTCACATTTATTTACTTTTTCACGTGATACAGTTATATGTCCACAATCATCACAGTAGTAAGCTGGAATTCTATGTCCCCACCAAAGTTGTCTAGATATACACCAATCTTGTATATTATTCATCCAATTAAAATACATTTTTTCATATTTTTTTGGTACGAATTTAATTTCCTCATCTTCAATTGCTTTAATAGCTGGCTTTGCAAGTTCTTCCATTTTCACAAACCACTGATCTGAAATTTTTGGCTCGATTGTTGTCTTACATCTTTCACATTTTCCTACATTGTGTGTTAAATCCTCAATTTTAACAATAGCGCCTAGTTCTTCTAGTCTTTCCACTATTTTTTTTCTAGCTTCTAACAAGTCCATTCCTTCATATTCATGAACTAAATTACCCATTTTAAATTTTTCGTCAAATACTTCTATTATTTCTAAGTTATGTCTTAGCCCTGCTTGATAATCATTCATATCATGTGCTGGTGTTATTTTTACTGCTCCTGTTCCAAACTCTGTTTCTACAAATCTATCTGCTATAATTGGAATTTCTTTGTTCATAATTGGAAGTATACATTTCTTTCCTACTAAATCTTTATATCTTTCGTCATCTGGGTGTACCGCAACAGCTGTATCACCTAACATTGTTTCTGGTCGTGTTGTTGCAACTATTATATATTTATCTTCATCTTTTACTTTATATTTAATATGCCATAAATGTGTATTTTCTTCGCGATATTCAACTTCTACATCTGAAATAGTTGTATTACAATTTGGACACCAATTAACCATTCTTTTTCCTCTGTAAATTAGTCCTTTTTCATATAAACGTACAAATTGTTCTTTTACAGCCTCTGAAAGACCTTCATCTAATGTAAATCTACGCTTTTCCCAATCACATGAACATCCTAGCTTTTTTTGTTGTTCTTGTATTGTTCCACCATACAAATGTGTCCAATCCCATGTTTCTTTTAAAAATTCTTCTCTTCCTATTTGATGTTTTGTCTTACCTTCTTTTTTTAATTTTTCTACAACTTTCATTTCTGTTGCTATTGAAGCATGGTCTGATCCAGGAAGCCATAAAGTATTATATCCTTGCATTCTTTTAAAACGAATTAAAATATCTTGTATTGTTCCATCTAATGCATGTCCCATATGTAATTTTCCAGTTACATTTGGAGGTGGCATCATAATACAATATGATTCTTTTTCTTTATTCATATTTGCTTTAAAATAACCTTTTTCTTCTGTTTCTTTATAAATTTTCTCTTCAAAATCTTTTGGATTATACTTATCATTTAATTTATGATTATAATTCATAAAAATTCCTCCTTCTTTATAAAATACCTATTAAT
>ULQN01010479.1_pt1 | contig 10074 bp, 7 predicted proteins | sample 1954491 | NCBI WGS metagenome assembly ULQN01 (sample SAMEA4835656, study PRJEB28245) | human gut metagenome | biome: gut microbiome; material: fecal sample | place: Denmark | collected 2008
GCAAAAGTCCCCTGCATCCAGACCGGTACCGGCATCTGCCACATCTTCGTAGATGCTTCTGCCGAGCAGGATAAGGCGCTGGACATCATCGAAAACGCCAAGGCCAGCCGCCCCAGCGTCTGCAACGCGGAGGAGGTGTGCCTGGTGCACCGTGACATTGCGGCAGAGTTCCTGCCCAAGCTGGCCCGGCGGCTGGGCCCTGACCGCGCGGCAAAGGGACTGCATCCGGTGGAGCTGCGGTTGGACCCGTGTGCCGCCGCTATCATCCCCGGCACCCCTGCAGGCCCTGCGGATTTTGACACCGAGTTTCTGGACTACATTCTGGCCATCAAAATCGTGGACAGCGTGGAGGAGGCCATCGGCCACATCGCCGCGCACTCCACCGGCCACAGCGAAGCCATCCTGACCCAGAACGAAGCCCATGCCGCCCTCTTTACGGCGGCGGTGGACAGTGCGGCGGTCTATGTCAACTGCTCCACCCGCTTTACCGATGGCGGGGAGTTCGGACTGGGGTGCGAGATGGGCATTTCCACCCAGAAGCTCCACGCCCGGGGCCCCATGGGGCTGGAAGAACTGTGCAGCTACAAGTACATCATCCACGGCAGCGGCCAGATCCGCTGAACCGTTCAATTGCGAAAACATTTTTCCGTTTTTTTCTCACAGGCCGCAGTGGAAGGACAGCGGCCTGTATTTTTGTTTTACAGGGATGGACTGTTTTTGTTATAGAAACATTTTCGGACCAAAATTTCGAAAATTATTTTTCCGTTTGTGCCATGATGTATTTTTCGTTTCTCCATTCTGCACAAAAATAAAGTCGTACTTTTATCGGAAATTAGGGTAAAAATTCTCATTTTCCCCTTGACAACCCCTATTTCGACGCGGTAAAACTATATTGGAAAGTGTTGGAACAAATTCTGCAGAGCGCTCTGAAGTGCGCTCGGAACTGTCCTTCTCACAACTGCAATCCATTTCAAACAGATGTCCGCATGACGACACTAGTACAAAGGAGAGAGCGAATTATGACAATTGCCATTCTTGCACATGATTCCCGCAAAGAACTTGCACTTCAGTTCTGCACCGCCTACAGTGGTATCCTGTCCCGGAACACTGTCATTGCCACCGGTACCACCGGCCGGATGTTGAACCAGGCCACCGGCTTGCCAGTTCACTGTTACCTCTCCGGAAAGCTGGGCGGCATCCAGCAGATCACCGCCCGTGTTGCCTGCGATGAAGTGGATCTGGTGCTGTTCTTCCGCGACCCGCTCCGGGCCGACAGCGGCAGCTCCAACGAGCAGAATCTGCTCCGCCTGTGCGATATGCACAGCGTGCCCATTGCCACCAACATTGCCACCGCCGAGGTACTGCTCCGCGGCATGGATCAGGGGGATCTGGACTACCGGGAAGGGATGCACCCGCCGGTGATCGAGCCTCTGGCCGCTCCCCGCCGCGCCGTGTGCTGAGGACTGCCTGACATTTTTTGTGTATAGAGGGAAACGTAAAACAGCGCCGCCGAAGCTTTTCAGGGCTTCAGCGGCGCTGCATTTTTATGCGGTTTTCAGTTTATTTTCCAGGGAGTGACATCATTCCAGACCGGCCATCTGCTTGACGGCCTTCATGGCGAAGGTCAGGGTGCGGCCCATAGCCACACCGGCCATCAGGCAGGGATAGTTGTTGGCAAAGAAGCTGCCGGACATATCGCCGGTGATATACAGGCCGGGCATGGGCTTGTTATCGTTGTCCAGAGCCTGACCCTTTTCGTTGATGGCAATGCCCTGCTCAGTGGTCAGCAGAGAGGCACCCAGCCAGCAGCCGTAGAAGGGAGCGGTACGGATGGCGCTGAGGCGGTAAGCGGGCTTGCCGAAGTCCTCGTCGTTCTGCTTGTCGTAGAGCTCGTTGTAACGCTCCACGGTGGCAAGGAAGGTGTCCTTGGCAGCACCAGTAAAGCCCATCTTGTCAGCCAGCTCGTCCAGCGTATCGCACTTGAACAATGCACCGGCCTCGATCGCCTCGTCCATCTTACCCTGAATGTACTTCTCACCGCCGTTACGGGTCTGGGCAGAGCAGCCGATGGTGTGGAAACGCTTTGCGTCCTCCAGAATGTTGGCATCGCAGATCTGTGCGTAGACACGGCCCGGCTGGTGAGCAGCAGCGTAGACGATGTCATTGTAGGGGCTGCTCTCGTTGGCAAAGCGCTCGCCGTTGCGGTTCACCTTCAGGAAGGGCTGGGTGCCGGTGTTGTACTGGCTGACAGTGCCGGGGAAAGCCTTGCCGCCAAAGACGCTCTCGCTGTCCACATAACCGGCATCCACACCGGGGGCTACGATGCCGCGGTCAAACAGCATGGGAGCGGCTTCCTTGTCCAGATTAGCGCCTGCCCACACAGCAGCACGGATGCCGTAGCCCTTGGTAGCAGGAGAGTAAGAGCAGGCGGTGGTCACGCTGGTGCCCAGCGGGTCCAGCTGCTCCATCATGTAGGGGTTGCCGGGGTAGCCGCCGCAAGCCAGCAGCACGCCCTGATTGGCGTTGTAGCGGATGAAGTGGTCGTCCTCGGCGCTCTGGGCGATGACGCCGGTAATGCGGCCATCGCTGTTCTTTTCCAGCTTGGCAAGGCTGGTCTTGAAGTCTACATCGTAGCCCAGTTCCTGAATGTACTGCAGCAGCAGCTCATTGCGGGGTGTGCCGGAAGCACTCTCGCTTGCCATGTAGTTGTGCTCCTGCACAGGGAAGAGGTAGTCGGTGTTGTGCTCGGCATTCTCGGCAGGCCATGCAGCCTCGCTGCCGGAGGTGAAATCGCACACCCAACCGTACTTATCTTCCAGAATGCTGCGCATGAAGTCGTGCATAGCGGCAGACTCGTTGATCCAAGTCTTGACGACGCGCTGGTCGCACTTGCCGGAGGCATAGCGGGAGATCTCGCTCAGCAGCTTAGCGCGGTCGGCGGGCTTCTCACCGGCAGCCTTGGCGGCGGCAGTGTCGATCGCGCCGTACCAGTGGCGGGTGTCCTGCACGTTGGCATTCTGCTCGATGACGCGGAAGTTCAGGCCATTTGCGGCAGCATAAGCAGCAGCGAACATACCGCCGTTACCTGCGCCCACGATGAGGATATCGGTGTCCACGGTCTCGGTGATGGCAGCCTCGTCGATGTCAGGCTCCTTGCCCAGCCAATCGGTCTCGTCACCGGTGGGCAACTGCACGCTGGAGACCACAGCCTCGCCCTTAGCCTGTGCAAAGCAGCTCTTGGCAGCCTTCTTCACGGCATCGGAGGTGATGGTGGAACCGGACACGCCGTCGATCTCGGCAGAACCGGCAGCCAGCAGCTGCTCGCGCAGCTCGTCGGCAGCAGCAGCGCCGTAGGAAGCGGTCTCGCCGGAGGTATCGACCACAACGTCGGTCACAGCACTGTCAGAGAAGGTCATGGTGACCTTGACGGTAGAGGAAATGCCCTCAGCAGTGCCGGTGTAGGTACCGGGGGTGTAGCTGCCTGCTGCACCGGCGGAAGCGGCGGTGGAGGAGCTTGCAGCGTTGCAGGCAGCCAGTGCACCGGCGGTGACACCGGACATGGCAGCGGCAGCGGCGATCTTCAGAAAGCCTTTACGCGAGATCTTGTTCATGCTTGGATGATCCTTTCTTCTCTTTTTCTGTTCTTATTCTTCGATTTTCCTTCTTCTCCGAAACGTACCGCCACAATGCGGCGCAGACTTCGTTCGATAATAAATTAACACAAAGTCTGCCTGTTGTCTTTTAAGAATTCTTAAACATCTTTGCCGTTTCTTCACTGGAAAATTCCCGTTTCCTACTTTGTTTGATAAATAACGGTCAAATCAGAGCAGAAAAAAGCACCCACGGCTTAAGTTTCCTTAAGAAGCGGGTGCTTTGAGGGTTAACGATATTTAAGGCAGCAACACCATTTCAGACCTCCATCTCCCCTTCCGGGCGGAAAATATAGCCTTTGCCCCAGACATTTTTGAGGTAGATGGGCTTTGCAGGGTCGGGCTCGATCTTACTGCGGAGGTTATGGATATGCACCTGCACAGTGCGGACATCCCCCAGGCTTTCCTTCCCCCAGATCTTCCGGTAAAGCTCGTTTGCGGTAAAGAAGGTGTTGGGATACCGGATGAAGAGGGTCAGGATGCGGTACTCCATGTCGGCCAGATGGATGCTCCGGCCGTCCATTTCCACGCAATGGCTGTTGGAATCCAGCGTAAAGGCCGCACAGTGGTAGCCGCTGACGCTGGGCTCTGCGGCATCCATCTGGACACGGCGGATGTTTGCCATGATGCGGGCCAGCAGAACTTTGTGGTTGTAGGGCTTGGTCAGAAAATCATCGCCGCCCAATTCCAGTGCCCGTACCACTGTGTCTGTATCGTCCAGACAGGAAGTAAAAATGATGGGGCAGTGGTGCCAGCTGCGCAGGCGCTGGCACAGTTCCATGCCGTTGGTGTCCGGCAGAAGGATATCCATCAGGATCACATCGAACTTTTCCCGGGCGTGGCTCAGCGCTTCGCCGCCGGTGTCAGCGCAGACCACCTCAAAATTCTGCTGACATTTCAAGAAATAGCTGGTAGTGTCCCGGATCACCGGATCATCTTCCACCAGAAGAATGCGGATCATGCGGTTTGCCCTCCCCTTTTCGGCGTGAATTTGCTATAATATCTTTATCTAGTATACCGTATTTCCGGGCTGTTCTCAACCGGTTCTCCAAAGTTTTGCAGGGGGTCTTTTTATGATAAAAAAGCAATTTCTGCTTCCGGCTGCCGCCGGGGTACTGGCACTGACCATTGGGTTGGCAGGGATCTGGTTCAACCAGCGACTGCCGGCGCTGGCGGATTTTGGAGTCCCCGACATGGACTCCGAAGCCAAATTGATGGCATGGGCTGCCCTGTTCCCGGAAAAAGGAGTGGCTGCCCTGACCTTCCGCACGGTGCTGCAGTGGATGGCCATTGCGGTATTCTGCACTCTGGGGGCGGTGGTGCTGGCCCTGTACCGATACAAGCCTCAGAAGGAACTGGGGTATTTTCTGCTGTATCTGACGGTGCTGACCCTCTGGGCTCTGGTGATCATTCTGGCTCCGGTGGGAAGTTCCGGCTGGAGCGTCTTTTTCCGCCGGGGATTCTTTACCGTCACGGTTCTGGCAGGTATCCTGCTGTGTGCCGCCCTGACAGGGGCTGTGCCGGTGTCTCACGGGCAGCGGCTCCATTCCCTGCTTCTGACGCTGGGGTATCTTGTTCTGACGCTGATTCCCCCCAGCCGTGCACGGGCGGTGGGGCTGCTTTTGGGCATGGGCTACTGTCTGGGCATACTGATGGCAATGTATGCCCGGGGCTCCGACACTGCCCTGCTGATGCTGTTTCCCTGTGCCATCACCATTGGCTTCCGGGTATGGGTGGTCCTGCCGGGCATGCACGTGCCGTTTTTTCAGGAGAGCGTGTTTTTCTACCTGTTCCGGTGTGCCCGGATCTACGACGCGCCTTTTACTCTGGGCTGCATGGCCTACGTCTGCCGCCGGTATGCCCTGCAATTTGACCGGGCGGAGCAGCTGGCCCGGGAGCTGGATGCCCGGGTCATTCAGCGGACAAAGGCCCTGACGGAGGAGACCGAGGCCCGGAAAAGCATGATGCTGAACATTTTCCACGACCTGCGAAGCCCCCTGTTTGCGGTCAGCAGTGGCCTGGATACGCTGGAGGCTGCTCCGGAGGCCCTGCCGGCCCTGCTGCCCGCCTTACAGCAGCGGACGGCCTTTCTCCGCCGCCTGACGGAGGATCTGTTTCTGGCTGCAAAGCTGGAGCAGAAACAGGTGATGCTCAACGAGGACCGGGTATCTCTGGGGGAGGTCATCGCTGCGGTCTGTGACAGCTGCCGGGAGGAGGCTGAGAAGAAGGGCGTGGTGCTTCAGGCTCCCCCGGCTTCGGAGCTGCCGGTGTGGGGCGACCAGATCCGGCTGCAGCAGATCCTGCAGAACCTGTTGACAAATGCCATTCACTACACCCCTGCAGGAGGGAGCATCACCGTCAACAGCCGGGTGGAGGCCGGTGCTGCTCTGGTGAGCGTCCGGGACACGGGCTGCGGCATTGCGCCGGAGGATCAGGCCGCCGTATTTGACCGGTATTTCCACACCACCACCTCTTCCAAGCACGACTCCACCGGTCTGGGACTGACCATTGCGCAGGAGCTTGCCCACCTGCACCACGGAGAAATCCTATTGGAAAGTGAAGTGGGCAAAGGCAGTTGCTTCACGTTGAAGCTTCCCCTATTATCCGCTTAACAGAGAAATCCCCTCTGCCATAGGCGGGGGGGATTTCTTTATAGCATCTTATTTAAATTCAAGCCAGCGGGTCCCACAGCTTCATGGGCAGGGGCTCCTGATCCAGCAGGGCGCGCTGGGCATCGCTTAGCAGGCTCTTGCGGACGGTGATCTGGTAGACATTGGCCTTGAACCACTTCTCGCTGCCGATGTAGTAGCCCTTCTGGCCGGAGGCATCGCCCCAGCTGTTCTCGATCTTCCAGCGGTCAGCCTTGCTGTTCTCGTCCAGATTGACACCGCAGAACATCATGCAGTGGTTCATGGTGCTTTCACGGGTGAGCAGCCGCTCGGCCTTGGTCATGCCAAAGGTCAGGCCGCCCAGCACCTCGCCGTACTGGAAGCAGTCGGGGTCCCAATAGCCGTTGGCGCGGTCACCGTCGGGGTGGCAGTCGCAGCTGAACATGACCCCCTCCCCTGCCTGCAGCTGACGGATGGTCAGATCCTCCAGCTCCTCCTGCGAGAGGTTCAGCCAGAACATATTCTCCTCCACCACGTCACCCATAAAGGGCTGGCAGTAGGTGCGGTTCAGCGCATGGATGGGCGAGGAGATGATGACGACGTAATCATCCAGATCATTGCCCACATATTTCTCAAGGAAGGTGTGTGGGGTCAGATTCCGGTCGCAGTGGTAGTGCTCATCCTTGTCGGTATACTCAAAGTCAAAGCTCCTGGGAGGCTGGCCGTAGAGGATGCACAGGGCGTTGTAGATCTCCGCCAGCATCTCCTCGCGGCGGGCGGCCGTGTCCTTTCCCTCTTTTGCCATAGCCCGCAGTTCCAGCGCATCCTCCCGCAGCTTGCGGTTCAGGATGGGCAGATACTTGGCCGTGCCGGTGGAGTGGACTGTCTCCGGCATGACCCAGGAGGGCACCACGCCGTACTTTTTGATCAGGCTGATGGCCATATCCCACTGGCCGCCGTCGGGCAGCGGACTGCCCAGCAGGGTGTAGGTCTCACGGTCGGTCAGATCCTGATCCGCAAAGTGAAGGATGTTCTCAAGGAAGAGATTTGCCTTTTCCAGCTTATCGTAGAACGCCAGATAGGTGGGAGAGAAGGAGAAATCCTCCAGATCGCACTTGGCGATCACCCGCTGGCGCAGAACGTTCAGGGTGGAGAACATCCAGCAGCGGCCGCTCTGCTTCTGGTTGGTGATGTTATTGGTCTTGACCAGCACAGAGAAGTCCATCCGCAGCTTGGCAGCGGCGGCGGGCACAAAGGCCGCGTCCGGCAGAGCCGTGCGGGAAACTGCATTGGACATTACATTCAGCTCCGGGCGGGCAGCATAGCCCTGCTCAAAGCGTTCCAGCATCCGGGCATCAATGGGAGTAACACGATTCATTTGATTCACGCTTTCTTTCTGAAAAGTTCAATCCTTGAAATAAGCATTCTGCACGGCCAGCAGGACACCGGCACGGCTTGCGGCAAAGTTCAGGCCGCCCTGCAGGTAGCAAGTGTAAGGCTCACGCAGGGGGCCGTCGCAGGAGAGCTCGATGGTACTGCCCTGGGTAAAGCTGCCGCTTGCCATGACGACCTCATCGGTATAGCCCGGCTCCGGAGAGGGTTCCGGTGCAGCATAGCTGTCCACGGGGCTGGCGGCCTGAATGCCGCGGCAGAAGCCGATGAGGGCATCGGCGGTATCGGCATCGAAACAGGTCACGATATCGTTGTGGTCTTCGCAGTAGCGCGGGATGGGCTTTTTACCCACCAGTTCCAGCAGGCACTGGGCATAGATGGCGGTCTTGATGGCCTCACACACCACGCCGGGGGCATAGTAGAAGCCAAGGTACATATCACGGGGCGTTTCCAGTGTGCAGCCCAGCTCCTTGCCCAGCCCAGGGGCGTTCAGGCGGTAGGCACACAGCTCCACCAGATCCTTCCGGCCTGCGATATAGCCGCCGGTGGGGGCAATGCCGCCGCCCGGGTTCTTGATGAGACTGCCCACCACAAGGTCCGCACCGGCCTGGCAGGGCTCCTTCATCTGGGTGAACTCACCATAGCAGTTGTCCACAAAGATGATGATCTCAGGGTTGGCGGCACGGGCCGTGTCGGCGATCTTCTGAATGGTATCCAGATCAAAGGCATTGCGCTGCAGGTAGCCGCGGCTGCGCTGGATATGGCAAACCTTTGCCCCCGGGGCCTTTTGAGCGATCAGCGCGTAATCCGGGGTGAAGTCGGCCTTGAGGGGGGCTTCGTCGTACCGGATGCCGTAGTCCATCAGGGTGCCGGTGCCCTTGCCCTTGCCGTCCAGACCGATCACGCCCTCCAGCGTATCGTAGGGGCGGCCGGTAGCAGCCAGCAGGGTATCCCCTGCCCGCAGCAGGCCGAACAGGGCCACCGCCAGCGTATGGGTGCCGCTCTGGAACTGGCTGCGCACAAGGGCATCCTCCGCGCCCATCACCTCGGCAAAGATCTGCTCGAGCTTGGCGCGGCCGGTATCCCACAGGCCATAGCCGGTGGTGCCCAGCATATCGGTGGAGGACATCTGAGTATCGGCAAAGGCCTTGAGCATTTTCAGCTGGTTGTAGTCCCGGATCTCCTCCATGTGACGGAAATAGGGCTGGCAGAGTTCCATGGCTTTTTCGTCCAGCGCCAGGACTTCGGGTTTATAATCAAAAAAGTGGTTCAACATTGACATAATCTATCCTTGATCTTTATTTTCATATCGGGCATACTCTCCCAGCTTTTCAAAGCCGAGGCGGGTATAAAAGTGCACCCGTTCCGGGGAGCAGAGGAAAAGGGGCTGCAGGCCCTGCGCCGAGAGGGTGTTGGCCAGCCGGACGATAAGCCGCCCGCCGATGCCGCGCCCCCGCAATGGCTCCGCAGTCTCGCCGCAGGCCATATAAGCCTGCTCCGTTCCAATGGCGTAAGCGCCCACGGTGCAGGCAAGCTCCCCTCCCTGCTCCAGAGCCCAGACCACAGCCCTGCCGCGGGTGCGCTTTGAGCAGAGCTCAGAGTAAAAATCATCCCGCCGCGTGGGGCGGTCCGGAAACAGCATCTGTGCAACGGGGCCCGCCGGGGGCTCCGGGTCAAAATGCAGGGAGGCCCAGAGCGTTTCTTCCACAGCGGGTTCCGGCAGCTGCTTTCCGGGTGCCAGGCCAAAGACAAAAAGGGACTTTACCCGGGCCCAGCCGGTGGGCGGCGGGCACTCGGCTTCGTCCAGGATGACCGCCTTACAGCCGCAGAAATGCAGGAAGCTGGCCAGTTCGTCCGGGTTGGCGTGGCCCGCCAGCCAGGCGGTACTGCCGCCCACATCCAGCGCCAGCGTTGGCCCGGCGAAGAACCGGCCCGGCTGGCTTTTGCCGAAGAGCGCCAGCGCCTGCGGCATCGTGACCCCAAGGCAGAGCTTTCCGCGGCAGGCGCTGCGGAACCGCTGCCTCTGGCGGGGCGTTCTGACCTGCGTGATCATTTCAGTGCGTTGACGATGTTCTTGAACTCGCGGCCGCGCACCTCAAAGTTGGGGTAGAGGTCGAAGGAGGCGCTGGCGGGAGACAAGATGATGATATCGCCGGGCTTTGCAGCGGCACGGGCCAGCTCCACAGCGTGCTGCATATTGTCCGCGTGCTGGATGGGCAGTGCGGCCTCGTTGAAGCCGGGGTCCTCCCGCAGGGCCTTTTCAATGCGGGGGCCGGTGGCGCCCATCAGCACCAGATCCTTGACGTGGGCCACGATCTCGGGGGCCAGCGGCTCATAGGGGATGTGCTTATCGTAGCCGCCCGCAATGAGGATGACCTTCTGGTCAAAGCTGCGCAGGCCCGCAATGGTGCGGGTGGGGCTGG
>ULQN01026501.1_pt1 | contig 9979 bp, 10 predicted proteins | sample 1954491 | NCBI WGS metagenome assembly ULQN01 (sample SAMEA4835656, study PRJEB28245) | human gut metagenome | biome: gut microbiome; material: fecal sample | place: Denmark | collected 2008
TCCTTTAAATATTCTACTGCTTTATTTAATTGTATATTAGGCATTATTGCTACTAATATTGTTATAGCAATCACTATAATAACTAAAATTATTCCTACTAATATTTTAATCTTTTTATTCTTCATTTTTTACCTCCATTTTTATTATCTATTTTATATATTCAATATATTTTTCTGGTATATCTAAACTTGTTCCATCCATATATATAATTCTGACACTTTTTAATTTTGCACCTTTTATGCTATGGTTATACCAAGCATTTTCCCAATAATATCCGGTACCATTTGTTCCTTGTCCTTTATTATATGGTCCGTTATCAGCTTGCGCTTGAAAATCAGCATAATCTCTTATTGTACATGTTACAATATCATTTACAGAATTATATGGAACTACTGTAAAATAAGCATATTTTATTACTTTATCTGATAAATTTTTCCAATTGATATATAAATCTACTCCACCTGCTGAATTTGGAGTAGCAGTCCATACTCTTGTTACTTTAATAGATGATTTTATTTCTTCTACTTTCTGTTTTTCTTTTTCTTCTTTTTCTTCTTTTTCTTTATTTTGCTTTAACTTACTAATTTCCGACAATAATTTTGAGATTTCTTCATCTTCCTTATAAAAATCTTTAATTTCTTCTATAACTTTTATAGCTTCAGAATAATTATTTTCTCCTTTTAACTTATTTACTTGTTCTAAAATTATTTTTTTTCAATTCACTCTTAGTTGCTGTTATTTCTTCTGTTAAATCAGCATAATTATTATTTAATTCTATATATATTGGTAATGCCTTTTTATAATCTTTTTCTTCACAATATTTTTCAGCTTCCTCATATTTTTCTTTTTGTTGTTTTACTTCTTTTATTTTATTGCTACAATCTTTATACTCAATAAACTTATTTATTTCGCTTTCTAATTGTTCAAATGTTATTTCATTATTTTTATACTTATTTAAATTTTTATTGAGTTTTTCAGAAAACATTTTGTCAATATTTTTTTTGAATTTTTCATTATTTTTATTAATGTTATAAACCTGCTTTGCAATATTATTACTACTTTCGTATAAAGATTTAAAAATTGTAAATTGCAAATTATAAACCAATAATCCCATAATTATTAGAATAATAATTATACTTCCTATAACAATCCACATTTTACTATTTTTTTCTTTTTGATGTTTTTTCACATCTTTCCCCCTCCTTTTATTATTTTTCTACACTATATCACAAATTTTTATTTTTGTACACATTTAAGTACACTTATTTTAAATTACTTTTTGTACATAATAATAACAGGTGATAAAAATGAACAAATTAAAAATAGAAAAAGCTAAAAAAGGCAACGATACTATTACAAGAACTATAAGAATAAGTGGTAAAACTTTTGATAAAATAAATGAATTAGCTGAAAAAAACGAATTAAGTTTTAATAGTGTTATTAATCAAATTATTGAATATGGATTAGAAAACTTAGAGGAATAATTTTACTTCTATTAGTTTCTACGCTAATATATAAGTAGCTTAAGCAAATGTGTCTTTAATCGTATGAAGTCAATTTGCTATCAGTATGTGTACTGCAATTGCACATACTATTTTTTTGCCTAAAAAACAGAGCAGATCACAGCTTCTACTCAGTTTCGACTATGTATTGTATACAACCTAGTCTTCATCCTTTTCTTGTTTTGCTTTCATAGCTTCTTCTTTTTGTTGATAAGTTATTACTTGTACAATAAATTCATCTACATCATAATCGATTTGTTCCGCCATCAAAAAAACCTTCCTTCTTCAAAAATTCATGTTATAAATATTCAAAACATGAACCAATGAATAAGAAAAGTTTATTGTTTTTTGACTATTTCATTTATTGGTTTAGTAGCGGACTTTTTACTAAATCTATATGTATTTTCCTATCCTTTATAGGTTTAGTGGCTATTTTTTTCAATCTTGTATCTCTTCCGCTTCTAAGGTTTGCTAAAATCTTATGCAGACTTTAATTCAAGTCTTAGCTTATCTGCAATCATTGCAATAAATTCTGAATTTGTTGGCTTTCCTTTTATTGCAGATACTGTATATCCAAATATATTTTCTACTTCATCTGCTTTTCCTCTGCTCCATGCCACTTCTATAGCATGACGAATTGCACGTTCTACTCTACTTGGTGTTGTGTGGAATTTTTTTGCTATATCGGGATATAATTGTTTTGTTATTTGATTTATTACTTCTATATCATTTACTACCATCATAATTGCTTCTCTTAAATATTGATATCCTTTTATATGTGCTGGTACACCTACTTCATGTATTAAATTTGTTACTAATGCTTCTAGGTTTCTTTCATCTTTTTTATTTTCTGGAGATATGTCTATGTATTGTGGTTTATTTTCTCTTGCTATAAAACTATTGTTTTGACAGGGTTGGTAATATTTTAAGTCTCGTATTCTCTTCATTAATAATTCTATATCAAATGGTTTTACAACATAGTATTGAGCACCCAATGATATAGCTTGTTGAGTAATCTTATCTTGTCCTACTGCTGATAACATTATACTTATTGGTTTTTTAGTCATTGGAGTTTCATTAAGTTTTTCTAAAACACCAATTCCATCTAAATGTGGCATTATTACATCTAACAATAAGATATCTGGATGTGTTCCTTTTATAATTTCAAAAGCTTCATTTCCATCTTTTGCTACTCCTACAACTTCGATATCATCCATGTTCTCCAAATGCGCTGATAAAGTCCTAGTAAAATCAATGTTATCATCCGCAATTAATATAGTAATTTTCTCTTTCAATTCTCTTCCCCCTACTGTTAAAATTTGTAAATTTTTTACAATTCAAATTATATTATCTTTTCCTATTTTTTGCAAGACTTTTTGGAAAAATTTTCAAGTAAAAATGGAAGATATTGTATTTTGTTTGAAAATATCATTATTTAATATTAAATAAATTTTTCTTGTATAATTTTATAGCTTAAATAGTCAAAATTTAAGTTTTCTTTTTCCCTAAACAACAATTGACTTGCTTTTTTCATCTCTAATTTCGCTATAATATTTTCCAAATATTCTACTTCTTTTATATTTATTTCATGCACTTTACAAAAATATTTTAACTTTTCAAAGTCCTTATATTCTATTTCTATACTAGCTTCATAGCCTTCTTGCTTTAATATTATTCTACTTTTATGTATTACATCTTGTGTAGCTTGAGAGTAAGCCCTTACTAGTCCTCCTGTGCCAAGTAATATTCCTCCAAAATATCTCGTTACTACCACTAAGACATTACATAATTCCTCTTTCTTTAGTATATTTAACATTGGAGATCCAGCTGTACCAGAAGGCTCTCCATCATCACTACTTCTATCTATTATACTCTTATTGCTATCTATTACTCTATATGCATAGCAATTATGTCTTGCATCATAATATTTCTTTCGTATCTCTTCTAATTTTGCTTCAGCCTCTTCTACTTTATCAATATACATTATATTAGCTATAAATTTTGACTTTTTTTCTAAAATCTCACTTGTTTCTTCATTCTCTATAGTATTATAACTTTTCATTTACTCTCCTCGCATAATTAACATATAATCCATAATATATCTTTTACATTAATTCCTTATAGAAGTGATTTTTATAACCCTGCTGTATATCCTGTTGAATATGCTATTTGTAGATTAAATCCACCTGTATATGCATCTACATCGATAATTTCTCCTGCAAAATATAGTCCATTTATTATTTTAGACTCCATTGTTTTTGGATTTATCTCTTTAGTACTAATACCACCTCTTGTTACTATTGCCTCTTCTATTGGTCTAACTCCACTTATTGTAATTTCAAAGCATTTTATTGTATCAACTAATTTTTCTCTTTCTTTTTTCGTTATCTCATTTATTCTTTTTTCATTTGGTATTTTTGTAATTTCTATAATAGGTTCTATCATTTTCTTTGGTAATAGGTCATATAAAGCATTAATAATTTGTTTATTCTTATATTTCTCAAAATCTCTAAGTAATCTTAAATTTAATTTTTCTTTACTTAATGCTGGTTTTAAATCTATTTGTAACTTTATTTTCTCTTTTGCTAATAATTCATCAATATTCTTATATCTTAACAAATGCGCTGAAGAACTTAAAATTGTTGGACCAGACACTCCAAAATGTGTAAATAATAACTCTCCAAAATCTTCATATATTGTTTTATTATTTTCTGCATTTACTATCTTCATAGATATATTCCTTAAAGATAACCCCTGCATTTGTTTACATATTTCTAAATCTTTATTTTTAGCTGTTAATGGAATTAAAGAACCTTTTATCTTAGTTATAGTATGTCCAAGAGCTTTTGCAATATTGTATCCGTCACCTGTAGATCCAGTAAGTGGGTAACTTTTTCCTCCTGTTGCTAATACTACTTTTTCAGCATTTATTTCTTTTAATTGATTCTTATTCCTATCCAAATAAATTACTTTTTCTACTCTGTTATCCTCTACTTTTATTTCTTTTACTTCACTTTCGGTAAACACTTTTACATTGTTTCTTTTCATTTCATTTTCTAGTGCTTTTAATACATCCAATGACTTATCAGAACATGGAAATATCCTATTTCCTCTTTCTTCTTTTACATTTACATTATTTTCTTTTAACAAATTAATTATATCGTCATTGGTAAAATTTTTAAATGCACTATATAAAAACTTGCCATTTTCCGGAATATTTTCTATAAATTTATCCATTGGTAAGCTACTTGTTATATTGCATCTGCCTTTACCTGTTATTAATAACTTTTTTCCACATAATTTCATTTTTTCTAATAATATTACATCATTACCTTGTTTTGCTGAAGTTATTGCTGAAATCATTCCAGCTGGTCCTCCACCTATTACTATTACTTTCATACTATCCATCTTTCCTATTTAATTTTTAATAAATTATCTATTGCTTTTAATACTCCTATTTTTCCATATTGATATGTTAAACCTCCTTGTTGAAATGCAATATATGGAGGTCTTATTGGTCCATCGCAAGATAATTCTATTGAAGATCCTTGTGTAAAAGCTCCTGCTGCCATAATTATTTTATCTGTATATCCAGGCATTTCCCATGGCTCAGCTACAGAATTAGAATCTACTGGTGAACCTTTTTGTATTCCTTGGCAATATTTTATAAGGTCTTCTGCATTCCCAAATTCTATATTTTGTACTATGTCTGCTCTTTCTTCAAAATATCTTGGCTCTGCTTTATATCCAAGCTCCTCTATTATTTTACTAGTTAATATAGCTGTTTTTAAACTACTTGCAACAACACTTGGTGCAAAAAATAAACCTTCTAAAAATTGTTTGTTTGCTCCTAAAGAAGGTCCTACTTCCTTTCCCTCTCCTGGAGCAGTTAGCCTTTCTGCAACTAGCTTAATTAATTTTTCTTTTCCTACTACATATGCACCATTTGTCGCTATTCCTGCACCTAAATTTTTTATAAGTGAACCTACTGCAATATCTGCACCAACTTCTATTGGTTCTTTTTCTCCTGTAAATTCACAATAACAATTATCTACCATTATTATTACATCTTTGTCTACTTCTCTTATTGCTTTTACTACTTTTTCTAGTTTTTCTATATTAATCGTCTTTCTTGTTGAATATCCCTTTGATCTTTGAATCTCTATAAGTTTTATTTTCTTTTTCTCTAGAGTTTCTTGTATTTTTTCATAATTAAAATCATTATCTATTAAATCTATTTCTTCATAATTTATTCCAAATGCTTTTAAAGAACTTTCATTTTCTTTTATTCCTATAACTTCATGTAATGTATCATATGGTGTTCCAGTAATACTTAATAATGTATCATTTGGTCTTAATAGTCCAAATAACGTTACTGTTAAAGCATGTGTACCAGAAATAAATTGGTTTCTAACCAAACTATCTTCCGCTTTAAAAATTTGTGAATATATTTTTTCTATAGTATCTCTTCCTATGTCACTATATCCATATCCTGTGGTAGTTCCAAAATGTATTTCTGATAAGTTGTTATCTTGAAATGCTTTTAAGACTTTTATACTATTTATTTCACATACTCTATCAACTTTATTAAATTCATCCTTTAATTCATTTTCTGCCTTCTTAGCTAATAATTCTACTCTTTCTGATATTCCTAATTGTTGGTACATTTTTTATTCCCTCTTTCTTAAATTTGATAATAGGGCGACTCTTCGCCCTATTATCTTTTGTAATTTTTATTATTCATTTATATCATCTGTAAAGTACTCTGTTTCGTATCCAGAAATAACTTTATAGTATTTTCCTATAAAATAAGGTTCGCCATTTTGCTCTGGAATTTTATAAGTAGGCTCAAGAATTATATTTGCTTTTCCATCTATAACTCCCCATTTTCCATATTTCTTTATTCCAGCAAATCCTAATTCGTTTACTTCTGTAACTTTATCATATTGGTAATCTACTACAACATTATTATCTTTATCTACAAATCCCCATTTTCCTTCCCTTTCAGAAGCAAAAATATTATTATCAAATATTTCGAAATTTGTTTTTAAAGTTCCATCGTTGCTAACATATGTTGTCTGATTACTTGAGTAAACTTTTATATATTCATCATTTATTTCCAATTTTCCATTTTCCATTGAAACTATATTTTTCATGTCTTTACTGTACAGTTCTAATACATTTCCAATCATTGCTTGAACAATATCGTTTTTGTCTAACTTTTGTATTACTTCATATTTTATAGGTAGTATTTCCTCACCTTTTTCATTTATTATTCCAGATTTTCCTGTTTCTCCACCTACAATAAAATAATTATCATATAAATATTGTATATAATTATATTTATTTTCTATTAAAATATCTCCTTCTTTATTAATTACACCATATTTATCATTTTTATCAACAGTTACACTATAATTTTCATTTTCTGTCTTTAATATGTTTGTATATGCTAAATTGTCTTTTTGTGTTCCTGCTAAATCAAAGATTACTTGTTTTCCATCTTTAACAGCTATTATATAGTTGCCTGGAATTCTAATTTGCTCGTAATCTACACTTAAAATTTGTTTTCCATTTAAATCTGTTACACCATATTTATTATCTTTTTGTAAAATTAATAATTTGCTGTCTTCACTATAATTTATTGATTGGTAGTTGTTATCTAATAGTATTTTATTATTTTTATATAATTGTCTTTTTCCATCTTTCTCTGCTAACAAATATATATTCTCATCATCTTTTATATCATTCATTCTATATATTTTATCAAATTCAACATCTAAAATTTGTTCACGCTTATTGCTTATATATCCATATTGCATTTTGCCTTGTTCATTATTTATTCCTACAATATAGCCATCTAGTTCATATTTTTTTTCTTCACTATAATAATTATCGCCTGTTATATAATCATATTTAAAGTCTAATAATTTACCACCATTTATATTTAGCACACCATATTTCCCTTGTTTTTTTGCTATTAATTCTCCTTCTCTATATGGCATGTTTTTTATTTCTTCATACATTGGTTTTATTATGCTTTTACCTTCGAAATTTATAATTCCATATTTTCCATCTTTTTGATATTGCAATACTGTTTTTTCGTAAGGAATACTACTTACAATTTCTTTTATATCTATTGTGTTTATGTTTTCGTAATTTGTTAAGATCTCTTCATTTTTTTCATTTAATACTTTTGTTTTATACTCTCCTGAAGTAGCATTATAGTCATATACACATATAAATATTGGTTCTTTAGGATTTGGCAATTTTATTGTATTGTATTTAGGCTCTATAATTATTTTTCCCGTTTTGTCTATAATACCAGACTTTCCATTGCTCATTATTTTATAGTAATTTATGTCTTCACTTGCTATTTTTTCTACTTCGTAATTCTCTTTACTTTTGTTTAGCGCTACTATTATTCCTACTATTGCAACAATTATTATAATTGCTATTATTACAATTGCGCTTATTTGTTTTAATTTTTTATTATCTTTTTTCTCTTGAAATTTCATTACAAATATCCTCCTATTTGAATATTTCCCATCTTTTGTTTTTATAGTCAAGTTCTACATAATTATATAGTTTTGGGCAATATCTGTCAATGAAATTTACCTATCTATTTTAAAGCTAACTGTAGGTTAGCAAACATATGTCATATTTTTAAAAAATATATCCTTTTGACACTCTATATTTTCAAAGTTATAATTCTATATATTTTTTACATTCCTGTTTTTGGTAATTTCTTTATAGCATTTTTTACTTCTAAATTGTTCTCTGTTATTTCTATATTTGGAATTTCTTCTTTTGTATTCTTTATTGTAATTGTTAATTCTTCGTTAAATTTAGGCGTTATTTCGATATAACCATTATATAAAATATATCCTGTTGGGGCTTGTATTTCCTTTATATAATATGTACCTGGTAATACATTTTCTAGTATTGCTTCTCCTCGTTCATTTGTTTTAATTTCCGAAATAACAACTTTCTTGTCTTTATCTAATAATTGGAATATTGCATTTTCTAAAGCTTTTTTTCCTGTTTCGTCTTTTTTTACTATTTTTATTTTTGTTTTATTTTTTTCATAGTAAACCATTTTTTCTCCAGAACCATTTTCGTAAGTAATACCTGTTATTGCATAATCTTGATTATTAGTATTTGAAGCTCTTCCTATAAAGATTGGCTTTGTTTCTACATTTCCAAAAGCTTTTATTTTCATATTTCCACCATCACTTAGCTCGTTTATCGGCATTGTTACTCTAAATTTTTCGTTAGATTTAAACTCTTGTCTTGGTGTATCGTTTAAATCTGTAATTATTGTACCTTCTGTTACTTTTTCTTTTACTACATTATATGTATTCATTGGACCATCTGGTTTAATATAAAAATCTTTGCTTATACATCCTGGCATATTAGCATTTTCTTTCCATTCTGTGCTTTCTTCTACTATATTTAAATTTGATGATATTTGTGTATTCTCTCCATCATTTACTTTTAATAAAATATTATTTAAGGCATTCCATGTTCTAGTCCCTGCTTCTCCTATAGGTGAAAAATCGTTTATTGTATAATTATATAAAACTGAATATACAGCCATCTTAGTTGCCATAAAGGCTTCTCCTACTGTATTGCATCCCATTTCTTCTGGTGTTTTATATGGATATCCATTTGTTATCGCTTTCCATATGTATACATTTTTTATAATGCCATCTAATGTTACATCATAACTGATATTGTCATCTACACCTGCTTTGTTTTTGTCTAAACAATATGCAGGATATTCTTTACCATTTTGGTTATATACAACAATATATGTTTTTACTACAGTATCTCCCTTTTTTAATAATCTACCACAATCTCCTTTGGAATATAAATCTTTTTTATCTATATTAGCAAATGTTTTTATTGTAACTATATTTAATATACATGTTACAATAGTAAATACAATTATAAGTTTTGTAATTAATCTTTTCATTCATTATCTCCTTTACATTTTATTGCCTGTACATATCTTCTATATTCTGGCTTATTTTCTAAACATGTTATTAATGTTAATTTATCTTGTTTACTCTCTTGTAATTTACTCCAGTCCGTATCTTTTATAATTCCAATTTCATTTACAGTGTATTTACTTATCTCTCCATTATAAGTGTATATTATTAAATCTCCTTTTGATAATAATTTTAAATTATTAAAATAATTAACTTCATATCCCCTATTATGTGCTGCAAGCCCAATATTCCCATTACTCTTAGGTGTTTCTTCAAAATGACCTACATATTTGTTCATAATATTCATGCTTGTTCCTTCTGCTATAGGCGCTATTAAATTAATTTTAGGAATTTCTATTTGCCAATTTTCTTTATTTTCTGCGTATTCTTTCTCTTGCAAAATATTATTATTTGGCATTACTAGTTCTATATTTACATTGTCTGGAATAATTTTTTCTAAAGAATTTTCAAAAAATTGATTTT
>ULQN01036021.1_pt1 | contig 9960 bp, 9 predicted proteins | sample 1954491 | NCBI WGS metagenome assembly ULQN01 (sample SAMEA4835656, study PRJEB28245) | human gut metagenome | biome: gut microbiome; material: fecal sample | place: Denmark | collected 2008
TCGCGTACAACATCGGTCGGGATGAGCGGTTCATCGCCTTGCACATTAACAACGATGGCTTCATCGGGAAGTCCCAACTTTGTCACGGTTTCTGCCAATCGATCGGTGCCGGTCGGATGGTCGGGCGAGGTTAAAACAACCTTGACACCGTTAGCTTCACAGGCTTTAACAATATCTTCGTGGTCCGTTGCAACCACGACATCGGCTGCGCCGGAAGCCTTGGCGCGTTCGGCCACTCGCACAACCATGGGACGGCCTGCGATATCTTTAAGGGGCTTTTCAGGCAACCGAGTCGACTTCATACGAGACGGAATAATGGCATAAAAGACAGTCATCTTATGCTCCGCGAACAATGGAGAGGCGCTTAGCGTACTCTTCGGCTTCTTCATCGGAGAGTTTTTTAGCCTCATCAGGAATCATATTGGGAATGTTGTCTTTGACTTCAAAGGCCAGTTTGCAACGGGGACAAACCAACAGAGATTTTTCTGCATCCCAAACAATGGCCCCCTTGCAGACAGGGCAAACTAATGTAGCGGTTAATCGAGGATCAAGAGCCATTTTATTTTTGAGCCTTTTCTTTGAGTTTGTGTTCAATGAGATCGACCAGATAGGGATCAATATCGACCAGATATTCGACAGTGTAGATTCTCGGGTCTTGAGCGATATCCGGGTGTTGACGGCACTTTACCGCGTCCTTGCCCGTAATCAGAATGAATTCTTCTTTACTGTCCTTAAAGGGATTGTCGTCAAAGGCGTAGTGATCGCCCAATTCCATTTCCGGGCCTTCAATGTCGTGAGCACGAAGCATGGCAAAGAAACGTCCCGGAGCGGCAATGCCGGCAGCGGCAAGCACAGGCTTTTTCATCTGAGCAATGTCATCAAGGCTCAAACTGCGTGAACCATCCAATGATTTTGCGCGCCCCAGCGTTGCCGTTGCGGCAAAGCGCGGCGTGCGGCTGTCAAATGAATCTTCCGTTGCATTTAAAACAATGGCGTCAACCTCATCCAAACGGGACGGGGGTTCGCGCAAGGGACCTGCGGGCAACACCCAGCCATTTCCCAAACCTCTGGCACCGACCACCGCGAGTTCGACATCACGCGCCAATGCATAGTGCTGCAAACCGTCATCGGAAATGATGAGGTCACACTCAGGGTGCTTATCTAAAAGCAGTAATGCCGCTGCTACTCTGTCACGGGCCACAGCAACCGGAACCTGCGTTTGTCTGGCAATTAAGAGAGGTTCATCACCTACATTAACCGCGGGGCTATCGGGTAAGACCATTTGCGGAGCATCTTCTTTACGGCCGAAACCGCGAGAAACGACCCCGGGATGGTAGCCACGCTTGACCAGTTCTTTGACGAGGGCAATGGTAACCGGTGTTTTACCGGTACCGCCCACATAGATATTGCCAACGACAACAACCGGAACCGGTAAACGGTGCGGTTTTGTTTTCATCCGTCTGTTGCGGGCAATACAAAGAAATACAACGGAAAGGGGAGATAAGGCCCAAGCCAAAAGACCGCGTTTAGTCCATTGGCGATGCAGCCACGACTCAAATGTGGCGCGCATGGGATTCTCCGATTACTTGAAAAAATGACTCTCGGTCCGTCGGACCGGAACTGTCAGAAAACATATGTTTTTTCTCTACCTGCTTCAAAAAAGCTAACCCACTAATGTTAGCAAATATGCAGAAAACTGCTTGGTTTTTATTCTATTTCGGTGCCGTTCAAATAGAGAATGCTCATAGTTAAATTTCGAGAAGGTCCTTTCAATTAATACAAGTTTTCCCAGAGTATTTTCTAAAAATAGATCCTCTCGCTTATTTTTGTATTTCGTACAGTTTGAAAAACAAAAAAAGATTTTGTTTTTTGGATTCTTAGGTATTTTCGGAAAGTTAACAAAAGATACCCAAAAAGAATGTGTTAATAGCAGATCCAAGTGTTGGGTCTTCTGTACAAAAGACTTCAAGAGGAACAGTTTGATTTTTGCGTAAATGGACAAGATGATGACGAATAGAGTCTTTTTCTCGTACGGAGATGTTTTTACCGCTAACAAAAGCAAATAAAGCATCGGCTTTGTGTGGGCACTGACTTATTTTGACAGCCTCTCGCATAGCATTTTTTGCGCGATTTTCGCCAATGGCCTGCGCCATACCCAGAAAGCACGCTTTTTTATTTATTAGGCAATCTCGAACACGTTCAAACGAGAAACTAGAAGACTCACAGCAACTTAAAAAATTTATCAACTCTCGGCATAGAAGCAAACAACGGTTAAATTGTTTTTCTTCTATTTCTTTACATGTATTTTTATCATCATCAAAATCGGTTTGTGCAATGAGAACAGATGACTGAATGTCTGAATTCACTTCTAATTTTTTAATAAATTCATTGTTTTTGTAGATAAATGCTATATAAGGTAAGTTTTTACGGCTAGCTACATCAGCGATATCGCCCCAATAGCAACTATCAACGGTAATCACGTAATCGTAAGATCCGAGAAGTCGTTCTAAATTCTTTTTCCTATTACGTCTTTGAATAAATACGTTACCAATATAAACGTCCCTTAAAGGATTCAGGGGACGGTAAGTTATATTGCCTCGATCTTTGAAATTTGCTTCGCAGAATTTTGTGAATTCTTCTTCTTTGAGGAAACCACCTAATAACAAAATGCTGGGTTGACTGAAATTCATGACATCGTTCCTGTTAGTTTATTCGAAAAGAGTAGTCGTAGGAACTTCAATTTATGAAGATTTGGATTAGATAAAAATGATGAGAATATGTCTAAATTGTTTTTGCTTGAAAGGTCTTAACAAAGACAAAACACAAATTTGTGCTTAATTTTTGAATTGCGTAATACACGTTACGTAACGGCGTGTTACGTAACATGTGTTACTTAAGCAGAGAAACATGAAATTTTATGGTTAAAAAAACAGAACTCTCAATTATTTAAGAAGGATTGAAATTAATGGAAATACAGAACTACTCACATGATCAATTAGTTATTGAGGTTAAACCGTTGTCCAACCAATTTTTACACGGTGTACCTGTGGTTAACTGTCAACGCTTCTAATATAAAAAGCTTTTTACGACCCGATTGTTCACCCTAGCTACTAAATTTGCTCTTGTTAAAGTTTGAAAGTCTGTGTCACAGAAAACAAAAATAGCCCATCGGGGAAAAGCACTCTGATGGGCTGTTGATGTCATCTAGACTATTTAGTGTTTTCTTTTAGAAAAATAATTTCAGCGCGACGGTTGGCATAGCGGCCTTCCGGCGTGTGGTTGTTGTATTTAAAGGACTTGCCTTCTCCGCTTGTTGTGATACGGTCACTAGCGATGCCGTGTTTAACCAAGTAACTCTTAACCGCTTGCGCACGACGCTCAGAAAGTCTTAAGTTGTAGGCATCCGATCCCGTCCAGTCAGTCCAACCTTCCACAACCATCTTGTCTGTGACAGGACGGGCCTGAACTACTTTTAACGCTTGGGCCAAAATGTTCAGACTCTTTTGATCAAGGTTGTATTTATCAAAGGCAAAGTTAATTCCCTTTAACTCAATTCTTTCATCACATTTGTTGTAGATAGCTACGGATACAAAATCCTTGAAAGCCTTTTCATCCGTAACTAATGTTTCCAGTTGAGTGATCGGAATAAACGTTTGACCGTTTAAAGCCTCAATTTGTTTTTTACCTTCTTCAGAATAAGCCGCGCTGACAATGTATAAACGCATATTGGGATTAGCTTCGCGGTAAGCTTGAAGAGCCTTGACCGGATCATTTAATTCTTGGGTGAATTGTCCGTCAGTGATGAAAATCACCGTGTTTTTACCGGATACCGCCTGATGGAAGTATTGATTTGCTCTTTCACCCACCCAAGTCGGACGGCCGAAAACTTCCATATCAGCGTTGAATTTTTCATCAACCAGGTCTTTGTAATTTAAACCAGTCTTTTCAGACAAAGGAATGACTTCAGCAAAAGGGGCCACGGCGTAAAGGCTTGAAACCATTTTGTCTTCACCGATCACTTCGCTCACTTTTTCAACAAATGTTTTTGCGGCTTCTGCGATCTTTAGATCGTTAACAGGGGAGTCATTTTCAATATTGGCCTTGTCTTTGGCGTCTTGAAAGGTTTGCATCATGGAGCCTGAGGCATCAATGACAAACGCGAAAGAGTCTGTTTGAGGACCGCAGATTTCTGTGGCCTGAGACGAAGAGAAGGCCAAGCTCAGAAGGCTTACCAAGAGTGTCTTTTTCATTTGTTCTTTTCCTAATTAGAAGCTGTATTTCAGTCCGATGCTGACGTCATAGTCTTTGGTGTATCCATCACCTTCTTCGCGGGATACTTCACCGAAAAGACGCAAGTTCTGAGCAAGCTGCCAGTCCATATTGACGCCGTAATAGAGGCGAGTTCCTGCAATATCATCGGCCTTAGCGGAAAGCTTGACGTTTTCAACGCCCGTGTAGTGAATGGTTTGATCGCCGCCCAAGAATTCATGTTTGACGCCACCAATTAATGCAGCTTGGAAGTAGCGTTTATCTAAATCATCAGCCGTGCCGTAATTAAATTTCTTTCCGATGACTAAGCCTGCGCGACCAGTTAAAAAGTCTGCATCGTCCTGTTCAACTTTCATCCCGGTTGAGGTACGGTAGTCTGCGCCTTGAGCTCGGAAGTAAGACAGTTCAAATTGCGGTTCAATAAACCAATGGTTAAACCAGGGACGATCATCTTCAGCGTTGGCAATCGTGAACATATGACCGATTTCAATTGAAGCGCCATAACCCCATGTGTCGTAGTCGGCATGAGTACTGCTAGTACCGGTGTTATCCAGTCCCTTGAGTTCTTGGTCGTAGCGGCCGGCTTGAAGGACAAAGTCCGCGTAACTGCCTGATTCATGCATCCAAGTGGCGTAAGCCTTAACGGAGTATTCGTCTAATTCGCCGGTGGCAGAACCTGCAACACCTAATCCTTCTTGATCAGCAGTGCCGTAACGGAAAGCTGCGCCGATTAACCAAGAGCTTGTTTCGTCTGTACCGACTAACTTATCAAAACCGATATTGATGCCATAAGCTTCTTGTTCAAAGCCTCGTCTGTGATGTCCATTAACACTGTCTTGCTTAGCAAAAGCTTTTGCCCAAAGACCATCTTGAGCGCCGTAGCGGACTTCACCGATACGTTTGCGAAGGTCTTCAAGATCAGCCATGTAGGCCAGCGCTTGTCCAGTGGATGTACCGATTGTGATATTTTGATCAATTTCAGGTGGAAGATCCGGGTTATCAACGGATTGATCATTTCGAACAAGGTACCAGTGGCCTTTGCCATTGTTGGGTTTACCACTACTCGTGTTATCTAAAGATTCTCTGTCTGTATCAAGTTTGTCTTTTTGACCTTCGGGAACAAATTTGACACTCCACATGGAGACCATACCTTGGCCAGTAAATGAGTTTGTTCCATTTGGCCCAGTGAGTGTCATGGAGCCTGAATTTTGTTCAATCAGCCAATTTTCACTGTGGTACTTATCTCCAGAAATGCTAGCTAAACCGTTTGTAAAGTTTACGTTTAGGGAATGGGTGCCAGCTGTTGTTCCATCAACAATAATTTGGTCGAGATTTAGCCCTGAATCTTTATTACCTTCGTCAGCTAGATTAATGTCCATCCAGATGGTGCCACTTGAACCTGAAATACCTTGATTAGGCCCTGTTCCAGTAATGTGCAAAGTTTGACGGTGGCCGCTACCTTCCCAATCAATGAGATTGTTACGAGAAGCATAAGTTAGATTTAAAACACCGTTGTCTAGTTCTAACGTATCAATAACACTAGCTTCTGAGGTAACTTTGTCACTGGAGTTAACAGTGGAAATGACGTTCCAGACTGCACCGTTTTTGAGTGATATATCAATAAAGCCGTTTTTTGTAGAATCATCTGCATGATTGTTAGCCCAACCGGTCAAAAACGATTCGGAATTTGCCATTGACAATTCAATGTGACCGTCTCTGTCAGCATTGACATTTCCATGAAGTTGGTAAATATCTTCTACACCACCGTTAGCAATAATGGTGGGATTACGCTTTAGAGGTTTGCTTGTTTCGCCGTCTGCCACAAGAGCATAAACATTCTCTCGACCAGGCTTCATTGTGTCAGGCAAATTGACGGTCAGGTCGCCGTTAAGTTTGACTAAACCGCCATACATACCATCGATATAAGAACTGGATCCTGTACCTGAAAGTTTTGTATACGTACTGCCAGCATAAACGGCACCAAAGCGATTGATTCCACCTATATTTTTTTGAGAATCATCAAGCTTTACAGAGACCGGGCCGTCTGCAGTGATTGAGCTATTGCCGTAAGATACCAAACCATATCCGATGGTTTGAGCATTAGTTCTTAATGTAATGTTTGTTGTACCTTTGAGATTGGCTACAGAACCAGTTTCATCTTGGTACATGCACGAAGCAATATAGTCAAGGCTTATACCGTACAAAATGTTGAAACTACCAGCTTTAGCCACAGTAGAGTCAATATTGACAGTATTGGTAGTTTCAAGAGTTGAACTGCGGTCTAAGATAATGCCTCCTTGAACCGTAGCCAAACTGTTAACATGTTCCGTTTGGGTAGTGATATTGGTTGTAAGCCCCTCTACATATACATGAGCTCGATTTGAGGCTACGATTCCACCAGATGCTCTTGCCCATCCATCTTCGTTGTCACGACCGCTCTGAGTGACTGTAATTGTGTTTTTGTTGCCTTTTAGATAAATAACCCCTGTTCCAAGACCGTTTTGATTTCCTAATTCGTCGCCAACGTTAATACCGAAGGCGAAGCCGTTTGTTGATATGGCAGTGATGTTCGTGTCACCATTTATCGTGACAGTACTTGGTGCTGGGTTATCCGGACTTCCAACGACCATATTGTCGCCACCATAAATCCATATACCCTTAACCCTATGGTTTTGAGGGTCATGTCCTTCTGCATAAATTGAGAGAGTATTAAACGTCGCTTTAACTACACGTCCGTTGCTAGCAGCATTGTTGGAGCTTGAAATATTCATACCCGTGACATTTCCCGCTTGATCATTATCTGCGGCTTGGGCAACCAAATCTATGTCAGTATGCCCATTGACGTTGAATTCAAACGGACCGTTGCCTGATGGAAATAATTTGATCCCATCAGGATTTTCAATTTTTTGATCATTTTTGATTGTGATGTCTTGCCATGTTCCATATTGATTGGACATCATATTGATTGGACATTCCTAGACCATTGAAAGATGGGTAGCTCTGATCAGCAGGGGAATCAGAGCTTGCCAATGAACAGATAGGTTGAGATGAAGATATTTCTTCTTCTATAAGGGATTCTGCGTGAGAAATAGGGAAATTCAGCATGAATGCTGAAGCAATGGCAACAGAAAGTAGCGTCTTATGAAAGACTACAGAAGTTTTTATTCCTTTATCTTGGGGGGGGCAAAGTTGTTTTAGACATGGCTACCTCAAAATAGAGAGCTTTACGCTAAAAGTTAAGAAACAATCCGAGAATTTTATACATAACAAAACAACTAATTAAAGGATTGCAGGTAAACCACTAAGATATATTAATTAGTTGTGGTTGTTGCTTGATCAGCAACTGCTTATCACAGCTCAAAGAGTTCTTTAAGTTCTTCGACGGTTAATCGCTCATCAAACGGCACATACTCGCCTTTTGAATTCTTAAAGACTCCATAGGGAACAGCCCTACAGCCGGCTCGACGATGAAGCTTAGTATTCGTCCAAACTTTATCGCGAACTTCCACGGGTAGTTTTTCCACGGAACCATAACGAATTCCTCGAAATTCAACATCGGTGAAATGAGCGAAATGCTCTTCCAATTTAGCTAAAGGATTCTTATCAATCAGAATGGTTGTGGCCTGCGGTTCAGAGTGGATATTCATAAAGGAAATCGGGCAGAATACAAATTCGATTTTGTCTAAAAAAGGTTCCAGTTTTCGGTGTAGCTGCCAACAATCCCGGCATTGCGTATCAAAAGCAACATACGCCTTCGGTCGTCCGGCGGGGCCTTTAGAGGAAATGCCGGTTCCTTCTTTTTCAAAAGATTCAAACATTTTCTTTCCGTCCCAGATGACGGGGACGGAAGCGGGGGCCGCATGGGCTGACGTCATTCCAATGGTGATTAAGGAGGAAAAACCAGCTATAAGTGCATTGCGTCGAGATATTGTTTTCATAGAAAAAAGCCTCCTTAATGTTCCAAATTATTTTACGCACAAAAACCACGGTTGCTTAGTGATTATTGGACCTCTATCACACCTTTTTTCAATTGCGTGATCGGATGCCAATCTTGTTTGGCTTTTCTGAGACCGGGAATCCCCAGATCTTCTTCGCGGTTGAGGTACTCAATACAGAGGGGCAAACTTTTGGCAAACGCTTGAGAGAGGGCAGGATACGCGCCGGGTACGTCACGGGTGGCTTTTTCAATATGCACAGCCAAAATATCAGAAGCGCTCCTTGCTCCATAAGTTAACCCTAAGATTCGACCATGCTCGTGCAAAATGCCGCCGTAGACCGGCAATTCGTCCCAATGCGCAAGAACTTTTTCAATAGCGGCTTTTTCCTCTAAAAGGCCTTCATTCATTTCACGCCCACTATACCAATCGTTCAAAAACGCCATGCAGTCGCCTAGACGATCCTTTGTGTACACTTCAAATTGAGCATCGGGACACGCCTTATAAAAGCGTTTGACGAAGTTACGCTTACTGTGAAAATGTGACCCTGGGAGCTCCACAAAGTCAGAACACGCATACACATAATCCCATCGATCGGGATTATCTTCAATAATCAATCTACGATGGGCGAAAGCCTTCGAGAGAATCGGCGCGATTGAATCGGTTCGTCCGTAAAAACGAAGTGGGCGATGGTTTTGGCGAGCGTCATTATCCAAGACTTCGAAAAGAGAAAAGGGAATTTCCTCTTTCCCAATAGGCATGACGAGAACCGGAGAGGGATCCTTTCCTACTAGACGCTCCAACACAAGGTGAGTGCCTTCAAACTCGAAATAACGAAAATGATTGTGAATGCCCCGACTGAAAAGCGAAACGAGACTTAAATCACAATCGCCGTCTCCATACTGTGGAAGATACTTTTTTAAAAGGTCTAAATCGCTTTCTTTTAACGCTTGAAATAACATAATGGAATCTTTCTTATCGAACCGCTAAACATTAAGACAGATGAGAACAATTTGCAAAACAATTTAGTTAGAATTTTCTGATTCTTTTTAAGATTTCAGCCCATGTTTTTTGAGCAAAATACCTCTTTATCTTCATCATCGGTTTGGACTGTGTCACAGCTCAACGACGAAGTCTCGCGATCTTTGCAGATGAATTTTCCTCCGCTTTGGGTGGGCGGTGAAGTGCGTGGTTTTACACGTGCTGCGTCGGGCCACTGGTATTTCACACTCAAAGATGCCACCGGCGAATTGTCGTGCGCCATGTTTGCAGGCAATAACCGCCGTGTGGGCTTTATTCCCAAAACAGGCGATCATTTGGAAGTTCATGGGCAAGTGAGTATTTACCGTGCTCGCGGTTCATACCAAATGGTTGTGGATGCCGTCAGACAAGCGGGGCTCGGTACGCTTTATGAACGTTTTTTGCAGCTTAAGGAAAAGCTTCAAAAAGAAGGTCTTTTTGATCTTTCCCGAAAAAAGACTATTGCTCGGATTAATACCAAAATTGCTGTGGTGACAAGCCTTCAAGCCGCCGCCCTGCGAGACGTGTTGACAACCTTAAGGCGCCGTGCTCCCTACGCTCGCTTGACAGTTTTTGAAACGGCCGTGCAAGGTGATGATGCGCCGGCAGAAATTATTTCAGCGCTTAAGCGAGCTGATCAAAGCGATGTTGATGTGATTTTGTTAGTCAGAGGCGGGGGTTCTCTTCAGGACCTTTGGTCTTTTAATGATGAGGCGGTTGCTCGCAGCGTTGCCGC
>ULQN01017971.1_pt1 | contig 9775 bp, 4 predicted proteins | sample 1954491 | NCBI WGS metagenome assembly ULQN01 (sample SAMEA4835656, study PRJEB28245) | human gut metagenome | biome: gut microbiome; material: fecal sample | place: Denmark | collected 2008
TCCGGCACCGAGGACAGCCGCAGCGTCAGCCTGACCTTCCGGGTGCCGCAGGAGAACTACGCCAGCTTTCTTGCGGCTGTGGCCGAAGCCGGCAACGTGACCTACAAAAACCAGCAGGCCGACGACGTGACCGCCCAGTACATGGACGTGGAGGCCCGGCTTGAGAACCTCAAGGCCCAGCGCACCCGTCTGCAGCAGCTGCAGCAGCAGGCCGAGACCCTTTCCGACCTGCTGGAGATCGAGTCCAGTCTGACCGAGGTGCAGAGCCAGATCGAGAGCTGGCAGAGCCAGATGGACTGGTACAGCAATCAGGTGGAGCAGTGCACCGTCTACGTGAGCCTGAGCGAGGTAAAGACCTACTCGCCGCCCAGCGAGGGCTTTGTCTCCCGCTTAGCCGATGCATTTGCCAGCGGCTGGCAGAACTTTGCACAGGGCGTGCAGCAGATGGCTGTCTTCCTCGCAGGCGCATGGCCGGTGGTGGTCATCGCGGCGGCGGTGGCTGGCGGCGTCGCAGTGTGGCGCAAAAAGAGAAAGTGAGCAGGCCCGGAAGGAAACCAGAAAATTTTTTCAGAAAAGGGTTGACATCCATCCCGCTGTGTGGTATTATACTTGAGCAGTCAGCGAGAACCGCTGAGAGCACAAAGTAAATATCGCGGGGTGGAGCAGTCTGGTAGCTCGTCGGGCTCATAACCCGAAGGTCGTTGGTTCAAATCCGGCCCCCGCAACCACCAAGCATCCTGAAGGTTCAGGATGCTTTTTTGTTTTGCTTTTTCGGGAGGGAAATCATGGGCTTTTCCACAGGAGAGGGATAAGCGGTGGAAAAACCCGGGGCGGGACTTCTCTTTACTCGTCATTCTGCTGTAAAATATCACCTGAATTTGGACAGCCTGATAAAACGGGACCGGAAGGCCATTTCCACCTTGACGCCCTGCAAAAAATATGCTATTTTAAAAAAGCACAGAGCCGGTCTGCATTCATGCGGCGGGCCGTTCTGGGCCAGATCAAGAGAAAATCGTACGTGAGCAGCGTCGTTGGATTGTTACCGTTTGGCGGGCTAGACCAACTCTGCACAGCACAAGCCGAAAGCGTGTTTCAGCCTTCGGTGTTATTTGCTGTGTCAGGAGTGGTCTTTTTTTATTGCCTTTTTCGGCCTGAGGAGGAGAGACGATGCAATATACCGTCAAAAAACCGATCAACAACAACATCCTGCGGGTGGTGGACCCCACCGGCTGTGAGCTGATCGTTACCGGGCGCGGGCTGGGCTTTGGCGCAAAGCCGGGGTACAAGCTGGACGCCGGAAAGGTGGAGCGCAGCTACCGCATGACCAGCCCTGCCGTGCAGCAGAAGCTGGTGGAGCTGCTGGAACAGATCCCCTATGAGCATCTGCTGCTCACCGATGAGCTGGTGGCAATGATCCGCAGCCGGGTGAACTACCCGCTGAACGAGAGCCTGCTCATCACGCTGGCCGACCACATCAGCTTTGCCATCCAGCGCAGTGAGCAGGGCATTCGCTTCTCCAACCCGCTCATGGCACCGATCCGGGAATTCTATCCGCAGGAGTACCGCCTTGGCATGGACTGTCTGGCCATCATCCGCCAGCGCTGCAAAGCAGACCTCTCGGACGACGAGGGCGGCTTCATCGCCCTGCACATCGTCAATGCGGAGCTGAACACCACCATGAGCGTGGTGAACGACGTCACCCGCTTTGTGGACGGCTGTGTGCAGGTGGTGGAGTGCTTCTACGGCTGCCATTTTGACCGGGACGCGCTGGATTTCAGCCGCTTCACGGTGCATCTGCGCTTTTTTGCGCAGCGGGTGTTTCAGGGCAAACAGGAGAGCGAGAACGATGCCCACGATGAGATGTTCCGGGCGCTGATCGCACGGAACTGCAGCGAACATTATAAATGTGCCTGCTGCATTGCGGATTACGTGCGCAACACATGGAACAAGGAGCTTTCGGACGAGGAGCTGGTGTTCCTCACCATTCACCTGAAGCGCATCCGGATGGGAAAGTAAGCCGCCCGCCTGCCGCACCGCCGTACCTCTGATTCTCCGCAGGCCGCGCCTGCGTGTGGATATATTTGCTGGATACAAATTTGGAAAAAGGAGAATTGAAGATGAAAGACAAGATCTTTGGCGTGCTGCAGCGTGTCGGACGCAGCTTTATGCTGCCCATTGCACTGCTGCCCGTGGCGGGCCTGCTGCTGGGCATCGGCAGCTCGTTCACCAACGAGACCATGCTGGCGGCCTATGGCCTGAACAGCGTCATCCACCCCGGTACCCTGATCTACACCATTCTGGACGTGATGAGCCAGACCGGCAGCGCCGTGTTCAACAACCTGGCCCTGCTGTTCGCCATGGGCGTGGCCATCGGCATGGCCCGCAAGGAAAAAGAGGTGGCCGCCCTGTCCGGTGCGGTGGCCTATATCATCATGAACACGGCCATTCAGGCCATGATCAACGCCGCAGGCGGCGTGGACGCAATGCCCGCCAACTCCACCACCACCATGCTGGGCATCACCACCCTGCAGATGGGCGTGTTCGGCGGCATCGTGGTCGGTCTGGGCGTGGCAGCGCTGCACAACAAGTTCTATAAGATCGAGCTGCCGCAGGTGCTGGCCTTCTTCGGCGGCACCCGCTTTGTGCCCATCATCAGCTCCATTGTGTATCTGATCGTCGGCATTGCCATGTTCTATGTCTGGCCGGTGGTGCAGAATGGCATCTCGGCGCTGGGCTCTCTGGTGCTGGCTTCCGGTTATGCAGGCACCTTTATCTATGGCCTGCTGGAGCGCGCCCTGATCCCCTTCGGTCTGCACCATGTGTTCTACATGCCGTTCTGGCAGACCGCTGTGGGCGGCACCGCCATCATCGACGGCATCACCGTGACCGGTGCCCAGAACATCTTCTTTGCAGAGCTGGCCTCCAAGTCCACCACGGTGTTCTCGGTCAGCGCTACCCGCTTCATGGCCGGTAAATTCCCCTTTATGATGTTCGGCCTGCCCGGCGCTGCGCTGGCAATGTACCACTGCGCAAAGCCGGAAAAGAAAAAGGTGGCAGGCGGCCTGCTGCTTTCCGCAGCCCTGACCGCCTTCCTCACCGGCATCACCGAGCCGCTGGAGTTCACCTTTATCTTTGTGGCACTGCCCATGTACGCCGTGCACTGCGTGCTGGCGGGCCTGTCCTTCATGCTCATGCATATCCTGAACGTGGGCGTGGGCATGACCTTCTCCGGCGGTCTGATCGATCTGGTGCTGTTCGGCGTGATGCAGGGCAACGCCAAGACCCACTGGATCTGGGTGGTCGTTGTGGGTGCGGTGTATTTTGTGCTGTACTACCTGATCTTCCGCTTCATGATCTCCAAGTTTGACTACAAGACCCCGGGCCGCGACGATGCCGAGGAGGTCAAGCTGTACACCCGTGCGGACGTGAACGCCCGCAGCGCCGCTTCCGGCAGCAACGCCCCCGCAGGGGATGACCCGGTCAGCGCCCTGATCGTGGAAGGTCTGGGCGGCACCGACAACCTGTCCGACGTGGACTGCTGCGCCACCCGCCTGCGCTGCACCGTCAAGGATGCTGCGCTGGTCCGGCAGGATGTGCTCAAGGCTTCCGGTGCTTCCGGCGTCATCTGCAAGGGCAATGGCGTTCAGGTGGTGTACGGCCCCAAGGTGGCAGTCATCAAGGCAAAGCTGGAGGATTATCTGGAAAATGCGCCCAAGACCCCGGCAGCAACCGCAGCCCCCGCTCCGGCAGCGGCCCCCGCAGCCCCGGCAGCAGCCGCAAAGGATACCGTGCTTGCAGCCTGCCTCACCGGCACCGTTGTCCCGCTGGCCGAGGTGAAGGACGAAGCCTTTGCCAGCGGTGCGCTGGGCGACGGCATTGCCATCGAGCCTGCGGTGGGTGAGCTGGTGGCTCCTGCCGACGGCGAGATCTCTTCCACCTTCGACACCCACCACGCGGTGGGCATGACCACCGTTGACGGCGCGGAACTGCTGATGCACATTGGCATCGACACCGTCAAGCTGGGCGGAAAGCACTTCACCTACCTCGTCAATGAGGGCGACAAGGTGCGCAAGGGCCAGCCGCTGATCCGCTTTGATATCGAGGCCATCAAGGCCGAGGGCTATCCCGTCACCACGCCGCTGATCGTCTGCAACACCGACGAGTATGCAGCGGTCACTCCCAAAGCCTCCGGTACCGTGAAGCAGGGCGATGCACTGCTGGAACTGAAGGGCTGATGCGTTTCTCCCAAAAGGCAGGGTTATCATAAAGCAAAGGGCCGTCTCCGAATGCGGGGGACGGCCCTTTGTGCTGCCCAAAAGCCGGTTTTTCCGGTCGGTCGGGGCCTTTCTCTCTGCGCCGGGGAGAAATGTCACCGCAGGTGACTGATGAGGGCGCAGGCGGACAGCTGCGATTGGCAGAACCCTCTCAGTCAAAACCTGACGGTTTTGCCAGCTCCCCCAAGGGGGGGAGCTTTTTGCCATCTTCCGGTCAGCACAGATAAAGCTCCCCCTTCGGGGGAGCTGGCATCGAGCAAAGCGCGATGCCTGAGAGGGTCAGTCCTCCCCGGGAAGCTGGCGCGGCGTTTTTCGCTCCGGGTCAAGCTGCAAAAGCTGCTTTCATGGTTTTTTGCGCGTTTCTGTTTACGCCAGCGGAAAATGATGGTATGATAAATTGGATGTAAACTGGACACAGGCAGGTGAGCCTGCTGTGCAGCACCCGGAGGGAGAAAACCAATGAAAAAACAGATCAAGTCGCTGCTGTGCGGACTGTGCACGGCGGCACTGGCACTGGGCTGCGTCGGCTGCGGCGGCAGTGCCGGGTCGGAAGTGCCCGCCAAAGTGACCGATATCACGGTGTGGACCTACTACAATGGCGACCAACTGGAAAGCTTTAACAGCCTTGTGAATCAGTTCAACGAGACCGTCGGTGCCCAAAAGGGCATCAAGGTGTCCACCGAAAGTCAGGGCAGCGTCAACGATCTGGAAACCAGCGTGATGGACTCTGCCGAGGGCAAGGTGGGCGCTGCCGCCATGCCCAATATCTTCTCGGCCTACGCCGACACCGCCTATGCGCTGGACCAGATGGGTATGGTGATGGACCTTGCCCCCTACCTGACCGAGGAGGAAAAGACCCAGTTCGTGGAGGGCTACCTCTCGGAGGGGGACTTCGGGGAGGACGACAGCATCAAGATCTTCCCGGTGGCAAAATCCACCGAGCTGCTGTTCCTCAATGATACCGACTGGCAGGCCTTTGCCGATGCCGCCGGTGTCCGCTACGAGGACCTTGCCACCATGGAGGGGCTGACGGCCCGCCGCAGAAAAATACTACAACTGGACCGATGCCCAGACCGCCGCGCCGGATGACGGCAAGGCGCTGTTCGGCCGTGATGCCATGGCAAACTATATGCTGGTGGGCGCACAGCAGCTGGGCGACACCATCTTTGCGGTGAAGGACGGCAGAATGACCGTCAACTTTGAGCGCGATGTGGCCCGCAGGCTGTGGGACAACTACTATGTTCCCTTTGTCAGGGGCTGGTTTGCCGCCACCGGCCGCTTCCGCAGCGATGATATCAAGACCGGCAACGTGCTGGCCTACGTGGGCTCCAGTTCCAGCGCCACCTTCTTCCCCGCCAGGGTGACGAACGACGCCAACGAGAGCCATGAGATCAGCCTGAAGACACTGCCCGCCCCGCAGTTTGAAGGCGGCGAGGCGGTAGCGGTGCAGCAGGGTGCCGGTATGGTGGTGACAGCAGCCAAAGAGGAGGAGGTCAAGGCCTCGGTGGAGTTCCTTAAATGGTTCGTCCGGGCAGAGAACAACATCGCGTTCTCGGTGGGCTCGGGCTACCTGCCTGTCACCCGGAAGGCCAACGATATGCAGGAGATCCTTGCCAGCGGCCTGACTCTGGACGATAACATGCAGCAGACGCTGGCGGTTGCGGTGGATACGGTGAACGGGAATCGTCTGTATACGCCCCACGCCTTTGCAGGCGGCAGCAGCGCCCGCAAGGTGCTGGAATACGGCCTGAGCGACCTTGCCGCAGCGGACCGCGAGACGGTGGTCCAGCGCATTGCCGAGGGCCAGAGCGCCGCCGAGGCAGAGGCCGAGTTTTTGACCGACGAGTATTTTGAGGCATGGTATCAGGACATCTGCGCAAAGCTTGCACAGTACGAGGGCTGAGCTGCGCGGGACATACGGAGAGAAAGAGGTGAGGATGATGCTGCACAGGCGGGCAGCGCAGGGCACACAGACGCCCCGGCGCGGAGAAAAGACACAACCGATCTTCCGCACCATTTTCGGGGCGATGATGCTGGTACTGGTGGCAGAGGTCCTGCTGCTCGTCATCAGCATCTACGTCACCAATGTGGGCGGCAGGCTGAACCAGAACGCAAAGGACATGCTTGCCATGCAGGTGCGCAACCGCGTCGGTTACATGCAGGACCTGATGCAGAATGCACAGGACCTGACCGATCTTTCGGACTACATCGACCGGGCCACCCTTTCCATGGTGAACACGGGCCGTCTGGATCTGGATGCCCTGAACACCGACAGTGAACAGAGCAGCGCGCTGCTTGCCGCCATTGCACCGGAACTGGTCAACACCCTGCGCGCACGGTCCGTCACCGGTATTTTTGTGGTGCTGAACACCGAGGACCTGCGCATTCTGGATGTGGGCAGCGGTGTGCCCGGCATCTATCTGCGGGATCTGGACCCGGACGCCCGCCCCTCGGAGGATAATGCCGATCTGCTGATCGAGCGCGGCAGCGCGGCAGTGGTCAAGGCGCTGGGCATCACCACCGATAAAAGCTGGCAGCCTGCCCTGCGCTACTATGGCCTGAAGGGCCGGGGCTTTTTCAAGGAGCCGTTCCTGCGGGCCTATGAGGACAATGCCCGCCTGAGCGAGGAATATTACGGCCGCTGGACCACCAGCGCATACACGATCTCGGGCGATGACCGCTCGGCCATTGCCTACTCCCAGCCGCTGATCCTGCCGGACGGCACGGTGTACGGCGTGGTGGGCGTGGAGTTGCTCACCAGCTATGTGCAGGAAAAAATGCCCTATGCAGAGCTGCAGAACGAGAAAAGCGGCGCGTATTTTCTGGTGTCCACCACTGCGGACGAGGACGCCGAGGAATTCGTGGTCAGCAAGTTGGTCACGTCCAGTCAGGACAGCGATGCACTGGAAGCACCGGAAAGCATGATGCGCTGCGAGAGGCGGGCAGACGGCTGCTGGCTGAACCTGCACAAACGGGATTACTACGCGGTGGCAATGCCCATCAGCCTGTACAGCCGCAACGCGCCCTTCTCCGATGAGCACTGGCTGCTGATCGGCGCGGTGAACAGCCAGACGCTGTTTGCCTTTGCGCAGAATGTCCGGCATGTGCTCACCGCTGTGGTGGTGGGCACGCTGGTGCTGGGCATGCTGAGCAGCCTGCTGATCGCCCGCAAGCTGGCCCGCCCGGTGGAGATGCTGTATTACGAGGTGGTGGACGGGCAGGAGAAAAAGAAGTTCCCGGAGCTGTCCCATACAAAGATCCGGGAGCTGGACCGTCTGGCCGATGCACTGACCAGCCTGAACAGCGAGCTGCTGAACAACTCCACAAAGTTTCTGCGCATCATGGATATGGCCAGTGTGGAGCTGGGCGGCTATGAGCTGCGGTTCGACACCGGCAGCGTGTATGTTACCGATAACTTTTTTTCCCTGCTGGGCGAACCCCAGCCTGCGGACCGCTTCCTGAGCGTGCGTCACTTTGAGGAAACGCTGACCCGGATCCAGCTTTCCCGCCCCTGCACCACCACGGAAAGGGGAGACAAGCTGCTGACCATCCGCAAGGACGGCCGGACCCGCTACGTTCTGCTGCGCGTCACCAAAGACTGGAACGTGCAGGTGGGTCTGGCCGAGGATGTCACCATCGCCACGCTGGAGCGCCTGCGCATCGAGCACGAACGGGACTACGATATCCTCACCGGCCTGTACAACCGTCAGGCCTTCCAGCGGGTGTGCGGGGAGCTGTTTGAGGACCCGCAGCAGCTGGGCACCGCAGCTCTGCTGATGATGGATCTGGACAACCTCAAGCACATCAACGACACCTACGGCCACGACTGGGGCGACCAGTACATCCACCGCACCGGCCTTTGTCTGGCAGAGAACACCCCCGCCGGCACGGTGGTGGCCCGCCTGTCCGGCGATGAGTTCATGCTGCTGTTCTACGGTTATCTGAACCGGGAACAGATCCGGGAAAAGGTGCACGTCCTGAGCGACGCCATGCACAAGAGCGTGGCGGTGCTGCCCGGCGGCAGCGAACTGCGCATCAGCATCTCGGGCGGCATGGCATGGTACCCGGAGGACAGCCGGGACATGGAGACCCTGAAAAAATATGCCGACTTTGCGCTGTATCAGGTCAAGCACTCCCACAAGGGCTGCCTGCAGGAGTTCAGCATGGAAAGCTACCGCAGGGAAGCCCAGACCGCACAGCTGCGGCGGGACTTCCAGCAGCTGCTTACCGAGGAACGGGTGTACTATATGTTCCAGCCCATCTTCTCGGCCTACGATGGCCGGGTGATGGCCTACGAAGCCCTGATGCGCTCCGATATGGAGAGACTGCGTTCGCCTGCCACCATCATGAAGCTGGCGCGGGAGCAGGGAGCACTGCAGGAGATCGAACGGCTGACCTTCTTCAAGTCGCTGGAGACCTTTGACCACCTGCGCAGCGAGGGTCTTGTGCGCAGGGACGCGCTGCTGTTCATCAACTCCATTGCAAGCATTGCCCTGCCGCAGGAGGACTGCGAGTATATGGACAGCCGCTGGCATGAGCTGCTCCGCCAGGTGGTGATCGAAATCACCGAGGAAGAGGCGATCGACCGGGAAGCAATGGAGGCAAAGCGCCGTGCGCCGAGCTCTTCCGGCATGTTCGCGCTGGATGATTATGGCAGCGGCTACTCCAACGAGGGCAGCCTGCTGGAGCTTTCGCCCCGGTTCATCAAGGTGGATCTCACCATCATCCGCGGCATCGACACCGACCCCGACAAACAGCAGATCGTGCAGAACATCGTGGCCTATGCCCACCCGCGCAGCATGCAGATCATTGCCGAGGGCGTGGAGACGGCCGGGGAGCTGAAAAAGGTGCTGGAGCTGGGCGTGGACGGCCTGCAGGGCTATTTCCTTGCAAAGCCCGCCAACATCCCGACCCGGATCGCGCCCGCTGCCCGGCAGATCATCGAAAACAGCCATAGCTCGGACTGCGGCTGATGTCCGGTCGGCAACTGAAACAGAACAGCACGGGAGGTGCTTTTTATCATGGTACAGGTAGACCTTATCACCGGCTTTCTGGGGGCAGGAAAGACCACCTTTCTGCGCCGGTATGTCCGGTATCTGGTGGAACAGGGCCACAACGTCTGCATTCTGGAAAACGACTTTGGGGCCGTGAATGTGGACGCGATGCTGGTGCAGGACCTTCTGGGCCCCCGCTGCGACCTTGAGACCATCAGCGGCGGGTGCGACTGCGACACCCACCAGCGCCGGATGCGCACCAAGCTCATTGCCATGGCCATGCGCGGGTTCGACCGGGTGGTGGTGGAGCCCAGCGGCATCTTTGATGTGGACGAGTTCTTTGACGTGCTGCGGGACGACCCGCTGGACCGCTGGTATCAGGTGGGCAATGTGATCGCCATTGTGGACGCCATGCTGCCCGAGACCCTGTCCCCGCAGGCAGAGTATCTGCTGGCATCCGAGACTGCCAACGCGGGCCGGGTGCTGCTCAGCCGTACCCGGCAGGCC
>ULQN01005396.1_pt1 | contig 9569 bp, 8 predicted proteins | sample 1954491 | NCBI WGS metagenome assembly ULQN01 (sample SAMEA4835656, study PRJEB28245) | human gut metagenome | biome: gut microbiome; material: fecal sample | place: Denmark | collected 2008
GTCCAGTCTGGAGATCACATGGTTCAATAATCCCTATGCCGCCCAGAAGCTGCAGCTGGGTCAGGAATACTATTTTCAGGGCATCGTTACCGGCGGGATGCTGCGCCGCCAGATGGTCAACCCGCAGGTGCGCACAGCTGAGCAGATCAAGGCTTCTCCCTTTGAAGCCGTCTACCCCCAGACTGAGGGCCTGACCAGCAATGCCATTGCCAAATGTGTGCGTCAGCTTCTGCCCCACGCAGAGCTGCTGCCCGACCCGCTGCCGCCGGAAATGCTGGCAAAATACCGTCTGCTCTCCAAGGCAGATGCCGTGCGAGCCATCCACTGCCCTGCCACGGAAGAGCAGGCCTATGCCGCCCGGCGGCGGCTCATTTACGAAGAGCTGCTGGTGCTGCAGCTGGGCATTGGCCGGATGAAAAACCGGGGTGCTGCTGCCACCGGTGCCCCCATGCAACTTGCCGACCCGTCCCCGTTCTGGGCCAGTCTGTCCTTCTCCCCCACCGGTGCCCAGCGCCGGGCCGTGAGCGAGATTCTGGCCGACATGGCGGGTCAGACCTCCATGAACCGCCTTTTGCAGGGCGATGTGGGCAGCGGCAAAACGCTGGTGGCGGCTGCCGCCATCTGGGCGTGCATCCGGGCGGGGTATCAGGCCGCGCTGCTGGCCCCCACCGAAATTTTAGCCGCCCAGCACGCCGAGGGCCTGAACCGGATGCTTGCCCCCTTCGGGATGCGGGTAGCCCTGCTGACCGGCGGCATGAAGGCCGCTGCACGACGCACCACGCTTGCCGCCATCCGCAACGACGAAGCTGACCTTGTGGTGGGCACCCACGCCATCCTCAGCGAGGGCGTAGAATTTGCCCGGCTGGGTCTTGCCGTGATCGACGAACAGCACCGCTTTGGAGTACGGCAGCGCGGGATGCTGGCCGAAAAAGCCGCGAACCCGCATCTGCTGGTGATGAGCGCCACTCCCATTCCCCGCACGCTGGGCCTGCTCATCTACGGCGACCTGGACATCTCCATTCTGGACGAGCTGCCGCCGGGCCGCACCCCGGTCAAGACCCGATGCATCACCGGCAAAAAGCGGCATGACCTCTACCATTTTCTCGATCAGGAGATCGGCAGAGGGCGGCAGGTGTATCTGGTGTGCCCGGCCATTGAGGATGTGCCGGACGGCGGGCTGAATGCCGTCAAGAGCTACTACGAGGACATTGCCAAGGCCTTGCTGCCGGACCGCCGGGTAGGCCTGATGCACGGCAATCTGAAGCCCAAGGAGAAGGCCGCCGTCATGGAGGACTTCAAGGCCGGACGTCTGGACGCGCTGGTATCCACCACCGTCATTGAGGTGGGCGTGGATGTGCCAAATGCCAGCGTAATAGTGATCGAAAACGCAGAGCGCTACGGCCTGAGCGCTCTGCACCAGCTGCGCGGCCGCGTGGGACGCGGCGCTGCGGAAAGCTGGTGCTTCCTTGTCAGCGACAACCAAAGCGAAAATGTACAAAAGCGGCTGAAATTTTTGTGCAGCACCACGGACGGCTTTGCGGTGGCGCAGTACGATCTGGAGACCCGCGGCCCCGGCGACTTTTTCGGCAGCCGCCAGCACGGCCTGCCCACCCTGCAGATCGCCGACCTGATGAACGACACCCGCACCCTTCACGCAGCCCAGAGCGAGGCCGCCGCCATGCTGGCAGAAGACCCTCTGCTGGAAGCGCCGGAGCACGCACTGCTGGAACAGCAGGTGCAGCAGATGTTTGAGAAAGCCGGAGCCATGAACTGATCCGGAGTTTTTTGCGCACAAACAGCATCAAATGCAAAAGCCGCTGCACGGCTGGTGCAGCGGCCCCTGTTATCGAACGGAACGCTTTGCGTGCCGTTCGCCCATGCTTATCACATCGCAGAACACGCAGCGGCTTTTGGTGGAAAGCTGGGTATCCTTATGATAGCAGCCAAAAAACCACTGGTCATAGGTCAGCTTCAACAAAATTTTATCCAGAAAACTGTGCAGCTGGTTGTTCTCGCCGCTGGCAAGGGCGGTAAAATCCAAAAATCTGCTTGGCGCATCGTGGGTCAGCACATAATCCACTTTGTAATCGCAGGCTGCAAGGTTCTCCTCACAGAAGGCGTATTCCTCATCCGAGGGCATTTCTTCCTTCCACCAGTTCACGCCGGGTTCCCGGTCCTCCCGGTCCTGACTTTCCGCACCGCCAAAGCACAGATACTTTTTTTCTTCCAGTTCCAGCACGCTGCCGCGGCACACGTGGTACACATTGCCGCCCAGTGCCTGCACCTTGCCGCCAAAGCGTTCCTCGGTGGGATACTGCTTCAAAAGATCATAGTTTTCGTGGCTGCCATCCAGAAACAGCAGGGTATACGGGCGCTTGCGCAGCCAATCCAGCCTTTTCTGTTCCTCCCTGCTGCCGTCCCACACAAAACCAAAATCCCCCAGCACCACCACGGTGTCCCGTTTGCCCAGCCAGCGCAGCTTGCCGTGTTTGAAGCGGTCGATGTCGCCGTGGGTGTCCCCTGTCAGATATACCATTCCTGTCCTCCCTGACCGGATGTGAAATCGGCACAATAAGCCTTGTCACACCCCGCCAAACCTGTTATTATAAAGAATACAGCCTTCCGCTGTGATCTCGTTCTTACCCGGCGCACGGCGCTTGTGCCGCGCTGCCTGTTGTTTTATATTATCGCTTTTTAAAGGAATTGTCCACATGAAACGTATTTTTGCACTGGTTTTGTCGTTCGCTGTCCTGTTCAGCTGCCTGCTTCTGCCTGCCGGCGCCATGTTCGACCCCACCCCGGTCTATCAGGTGCAGGCGCAGAGCGCCTACATCGTCAACACCGACACCAACATCATCGTCTACGATAAGGACAGCGCAAAGCAGGTACCGGCCGGCGGCCTGACCAAGTATATGACCGTTGCCCTGCTGCTGACCAACTACGCCGACCATCTGGACGATACCTTCCAGATGCCGTTCGCCATTTCGGATTATGTATACAACACCAACAATGCCGACATGCGTTCCAACGAGACCTTCACCTACCGGGAAGCCGTCTACGCCATGCTGACCCGCAACGCCAACGAAGCCGCCATGGGTCTGGCCTACACCCTTTCCGGCGGCGATCTGGCCGGCTGGGTGAGCCAGATGAACACCCTGTCCCAGCGCATCGGCACCACCGGCAGCACATGGACCGATGCCTGCGGCATCGACAGCGGCAATGTGACCTGCGCCGTGGATATGTACCTGATCCTGCGCTATCTGATGAGCTTCGATGCCTTTGCCGAGATCTCCGGTGCTCCCACCTTTACGATGCCCGCCAAGGAAAAGCACCGGTCCTCCTCTATTCTGGTCAGCCAGAACGCCGCGCTGAGCAAATCCAGCGGCGGCAAATACTACCGCAGCGCCATGCAGGGCGGCATGTGCGATGTGACCGCCTTTAAAAACGACAGCGGCCGCCAGAGCTATGTTTCCTGGGCCAACAAGGACGGTGCCACCTATATTTTCTGCGTAATGCAGAGCCCCGACACCTGCGACGATTTCGGCTACGCCAACCGCCGCCCCGCCCTGTGCGAGACCGTGAAGCTGATGGACTGGGTGTTCGACAGCTTTTCCATTCAGGCCGCGCTGGACACCGACCTTACGCTGGCCGAGATCCCGGTGAAGTATTCCTCCGACACCAGCTCCCTGCAGTTATACCCCGCCGACAGCATGATGACCCTGCTGCCCTCCACCGGCGACGGCAGCGTGACCCAGAAATATTTTCACCTGCCGGATGCGGTCAGTGCGCCCATCCAGCAGGGCGATGTGGTGGGCACCGTGGAGCTGAAGCTGGCCGGTGAGACCATCGGCGTGGTGGACCTGATCGCCGGGCAGGACGTCAGCCTGAACCCGCTGCTGTTCACGGTGGCCCGGTTCCGGGAGTTCCTTGGCAGTCTGTACCTCAAAGTTGTGATAACGTTAAGTATTATCTCCGCCGCAATTTACTTTTTGTGGACGTTCCTGAACGGTTGGAACCGCCGCAAGCCCACCAGAAAGATCCACCGCCGCTGAGTTTTGCACCGTTCGGCCGCACTTTGTGGAAAAGGTGACGCAAAAAGCCCCGCCAACCTTTTCAGGATGACGGGGCTTTTGGTTGCGCCAGCAGGAGTCGAACCTACGATGGGGGAGTCAAAGTCCCCTGCCTTACCGCTTGGCGATGGCGCATCGTGCAAGATATTATACCATATTCTTTGTTTTTCCACAAGGGGAAGGCTCCACTTTTCCGCTTTTGCGGCCATCCTCCGCAGCCTTTTGTGCTGCTTGATTTGTAAAAAAGCGGTTTTTTTCATTCCTGCAGCAAAATCAGCCCGATTTGTTGCACTTTTGTTGCACTCCGTGTGGTAAAAATAAATTTGAATAAACCTCCTCATCCCAGCTTTTTCGTCTGCTGCCCTGCGGCGGGGGGACACGAGGTCTGTTCTGGTGTTTCCGCAGTCGGCTGCACCATCCCCCAACTCGTCAGGAAAGTGAGGAGTCCTATGAAAAAGATCCTGAAAATGCTGGTTCTCGGCCTGCTCAGTGCGGCGCTGCTGTGTTGTGCACTGCCCTCCGCCTTTGCTGCAGAGCAAAAGGACGCACAGATCTACACCATTGGTCTGGATGCCATGGGCGGTACCAGCTCTGTTGTTGCCGTTACCACCAACCTGAACGGCAAGCTCAGCGCTCTGCCCGCCCAGCCCACGCTGGACGGCTACACCTTTGATGGCTGGTACACCGAGACGGTGGGCGGCACAAAGGTCACCACTTCAACAGTGTTCACGGGGGATACCACCGTGTATGCCCACTGGACCGTCAAGAGCACCGCCGCTTCCAGCAGCACCAGCACCTCCAAGCCCGCTCAGCCCGAGCAGACGGAACAGGATGACGGCATGACCCTGAGCATCCTTACCGTTGCCGGTGCCCTGCTCACCACGCTGGCCGTGGCTGCCTTTATGTAACGACCTGTTTTCGCTTTACACTTCATCAAACCATCAATCGAAAGGAAGATCCCCATGTCTGTTATGAAACTGCCTGCTAATTACGCCGTCATCAACGAAGAGGAAATGGTCTATCTGGACGGCGGTGCCAGCGACCTGTACAACGACTTCCTGAATGTGGGCAAGGTGTTCAACGCCATCGCCCGCATCTTCTCGGGTGCAAGCTCCATCATCAACAACGTCAACGTGATCTATCAGTCCTTCCTGACCCTGAGCGACCTGCTGAAGGGCTTCTGAGTGCATCCCGCGTTTTCTGTAATTTTCAAGAACTGTTCTCATTTAGGGGACAGTTCTTTTTGTTTTCATCCGCCCTTTCAATCTTCCGCAGCAGCACTCCATTTATTGGAAAATATTTTTTATGATTTTTGCAGAAAGATGCATAAAGCGGCCTCTTTTGTTACAGTTTTGTTACAGTTTCTGTGATAATATTGTTACACATTCGTGTCAGTATTGTTGCACATCGTATGCTATCCTATAGATTGTGCGTTTGACTTTTGAATATACGCAGTCCGGCGGAAAGACGGTATCTCAAAGCCGCCATTTTCACAACGGAAAATTTGTGTTTGATAACTTTTTTCCGGTCGTTCAGACCATCTTTTGCGGAGAAACAGACCATTATGCCAGACCGTGAACTGCGGCGGATGCGCCGCGCCGAATTAGTCGAGATCATTCTGGCTCTCAAGCAGACCGAGGACAGGCTCCGGGCAGAGAACGCTGCCCTGTCTGCCCAGCTGCAGGAGCGTCAGATCCATATTGAAAATGCCGGTTCCATTGCGCAGGCCGCGCTGGAGCTGAACAAGGTGTTTGAAGCCGCACAGGCCGCTGCAGACGAGTATGTTGCATCGGTGCGCGCCGCAAACAAAAACACCGATGCCGCCGCCAATGCCCTGCGGGCACAGGCTGAGGCCGAGGCGGAGCAGATCCTTGCGCAGGCCCAGACCGAAGCCGCGAACCTGAAGGCCCGCACCCAGAAAGAGTGTGACGAGCAGGCAGAGGCTGCGGCGCGCAGCCGTGCCCAGACCGAGGCCGACTGCAAGGCCATGCTTGCGCGGACCCAGCAGGAGATCCGGCAGCGCTGGGCCGCCTTTGACCGCCGCGCCAGCGAGCTGCTGGACGGCTACCATAGCACGGAGTTCCTGCCGGAGGAGCATGCCGAAAAATGCGACAAATGAAAGAGCAAAAGATCAAGTTCACGCCCATCCCCTCCACCGCCGAGGTGAAGGCAGAGCGTGACCGGCTGGCTTACCGCCGCCGCTACCTCCGCGTGCTGCGCAGCACGGTGTATGCCCTGCTGGTGGTTGCAGCCGTTGCGGTGTTGTTGGCCACCCTGTTTTTGCCGGTGCTTCAGGTCTCCGGCGACAGCATGAACCCCACCCTGCAGGACAAGGACATCATCCTGCTGGTCAAGACCGGCGACATGAAAACCGGAGACCTGTGCGGTTTTTACTGGCAGAACAAGCTTCTGCTCAAGCGTGTCATCGGCCTGCCGGGCGACGTGATCACGCTGGATGAGGACGGCGTTGTTACCGTGAACGGTCAGACGCTGGACGAGCCTTACGTGGACGAGCTTGCCTTGGGGGAATGCGACATCAAGTTCCCCTATCAGGTGCCGGAAAACCGCTATTTTGTGCTGGGTGACCATCGGGCCACCTCCATCGACAGCCGCAGCAGTGTGATCGGCTCGGTGGAAAAAAGCCAGATCGTGGGCAAGGTCTTTCTGAGGGTCTGGCCCTTGTCCGGTTTTTCGCTGATGTCCTAGTCCCGGCGGGGCCGGTATTACTTTGTAACAGCAGACGGCACAGCTTTAACGCTTACCGCTCTGGTGTGCTGGGTCTGCAGAGTGTGCAGATGCAGAAGGCAGGGCTGCACCCTTCTTACGCAGCGGCAAGATCATTCCTGCGCTGTATGTGGACCCGATATAGGAATCAAAAGCAAAATTTGAGAGGAGTTTTTACAAACGATGAAGAAGACGTTCAAAAAACTCATGGCGGCTCTGCTGGCTGTTGCCCTGCTGTGCGCCATGGCGGTGCCTGCGTTTGCGGCGGATGCCCCGGGCAGCATCACAATCAACAATGCCGTTTCCGGTAAAACTTACAATGTCTACCGCATTCTGGACATTGCTACTCACAATGACGGATACACCGGCATTGTTTATAAGACGAATGATAAGTGGTCTAACTTTATCAATAGCACCGACGTCAAATCCAAATACTTTACTGCCGTCGGCAATGATGGTGTCATTACTGTTAGGGATGATCTGAACGCTGATGATGCCAAGGCGCTGGCTGTTTCTGCAAAAGCATGGTTGGGCGCTCACACTGACATCACAGCAGATGCCACCGCCATCACGGCCACTTCCAGCACGGTGAATTTCACCAACTTGGAACTGGGCTACTATCTGGTCGTTTCTTCCGGCTGGGATGAAGCTGTTGAAGTTGTCTGTTCTCTGGACACTACCAAGCCTGATGTTGAAATCAACGAAAAGAATGGTAAGCCTACCATTGAAAAGAAAATCGTTGATAACGGCGATGTTGATGAAAATACTGCCAATATCGGCGATTATGTTCAGTTCAAACTCACTGTCAACGTTATTGATGGTAAGCCTACCAACTATGTTATCCATGATAAGATGAGCACTGGCCTGACTTTTGTCAATACCGCTGAGCATCCTGTTGTGGTCAATGTTGGCTCCCGTACTCTGACCTCCACTGAGTACAGCTTTAAAGACACCATCACCGATGGCTGCACTTTTGAACTGAAGATCAACGATAACATTCTGCAGCCCAACGATGTGGTTACTGTTACTTACTACGGTCAGGTCAATTCCTCGGCTGTGATCAACGGTGACAACACCAATGAGGCCAAACTGACTTACGGCACAAACGGTAACAGCACTTGTGAGAAGACCACGACTAAAGTCTTTGGCTTTAAGGTCTTTAAGCACGCTGGTACTGATAAAACAACTCTTCTGGCCGGTGCTGACTTCCGTCTTTACAAGACGGTTGGCGAAACTACTTATTATGCTCAGTTCGATTCCAACGGCCTGCTGACCGGCTGGGCCACCGAAGCTACTGCTAGCGGTGTTACCATAACTTCCAACAATACTGGTGCACTCGTCCTGAACGGTCTGGATGCTGGCACCTACTACTTGGAAGAAACCAAGGCCCCCGATGGCTACAATAAACTGATCACCCCTGTTACCGTTACCATCAGCAAGGAAGGCGTTGTCTCCCCTGCTGAAAACGGCATCGTATACGTTTCCAACAACGCCGGTGCTACCCTGCCCTCCACCGGCGGCATGGGCACCACCCTGTTCTACGTTATCGGCGGCGGCCTGATGGTGGCAGCAGTGGTCCTGCTGGTCACCAAGAAGCGCATGGAGAACAAGTAATTCTTCTCCCCGGAAAAATCCTATAACAACAGGAGATGCGGAGGTCTTGCGGCCTCCGCATCCTTTCCTTAATCTTATAACATTAGGGAGTAGCCCATGAAAAAGAACAAAAGCACCATCATCCTGATCCTCGTCTTTTTCGTGGGTCTATCCGTGATGTTATACCCCACCATCAGCGACTACGTCAACCAGCTGCACCAGACCCGTGCTGTGGCCAACTACGCCGCCGATGTGGATAAGCTGTCGGATGCGGATTACACCGCCTATTTTGAAGCGGCTGATGCCTTCAATGCGCAGATCGCCGCAGACCCGGATGCCCTGTATTTTCCGGACCGGTTCCCGTCCTACGAGAGCACGCTGGACGTGACCGGCACCGGCATCATGGGCTATATCACCATTGAAAAAATCGGCGTGGAGCTGCCCATCTACCACGGCACCAGCGATGCCGTGCTGCAGGTGGCCGCCGGTCATCTGGAGGGCACCAGCCTGCCGGTGGGCGGTGCCAGCACCCACGCGGTCATTTCGGCCCACCGGGGCCTGCCCAGCGCCAAGCTGTTCACCAATCTGGATCAGCTGGAGGTGGGCGACACCTTCACCATCACGGTGCTGGACCGGACTCTCACCTACGAGGTGGACAACATTTCCATCGTCCTGCCCACCGAGACCGACAGCCTGAAGGTGTCGGAGGGCAAGGACTACGTCACCCTGATGACCTGCACGCCCTACGGCATCAACACCCACCGACTTCTGGTGCGCGGACGCCGCATCACCACACCGGACAAGCTCAAGCACATCCGTGTGACCTCCGATGCCATCAAGATCGAGCCCATCCTCACCGCGCCCATCATGGCGCTGCCCCTGCTTCTGGTGCTGCTGTTCTGGCTGCTGTTCGCTCCCCGCAAACGCAGCTCCGCAAAGGGCAAAACGCACAAAACCCACGAAACGCACTGAGGAGCCGCTTTTATCCGCGGCTTTGCACGGAATAAGATCTCCAACAAAAAAGCATCTGCAGCCGTAATGACTGCAGATGCTTTTTTTGCCTGTTCAGCGGTCCTCCCGGAGGGAGAGCCGGTTTTGTTTACTGCTGTGCCTGCTGCTCGGCGCGCTTGGCTTCCAGAGCCAGAATGGCGTCGCGGCGGCTCAGGTTGATGCGGCCCTGCT
>ULQN01024577.1_pt1 | contig 9567 bp, 6 predicted proteins | sample 1954491 | NCBI WGS metagenome assembly ULQN01 (sample SAMEA4835656, study PRJEB28245) | human gut metagenome | biome: gut microbiome; material: fecal sample | place: Denmark | collected 2008
TGCCCGATCCAGCTGCGATTCCGTCAAAACTCCTATGGAATTCGATCGTTGCTCACATGCTATCGTTCATTTTTTCTCTAAATACCTGAAGACTTTCAATCATAAAAATAAGAAAATTCAGGCTGATGGATGTATGTTAAACATTATTGTTTTTCAATTTTTGTAGTGGTAGACAGATGTTTATTATAAATGCTAATATAGTAAAATATTCACTCCCACCAATAACTTCAGTTCATCAAACTACCCTACAAATCGGTGCTTGTAGATTTTAGCTAAACTTTTGTTAATGAATACAAAAATTATTAATCAATACCATACAACATACACACTGTATAGTGATTTGAATTACGTAAATTATTTGAATATTATAAAAATGGTTATATGTCGGCGACCGTAGGAACACGCCTGCACTTAGCGAGTGGATGATCGTAAGATCATTCAGGAGCTTAGTACAGCTGCGTAGTGAGTCGAGCGAGAGCGCGTCGCAGACATATAACCATTTTTATAATATTCCACCAATAATTTCCGTCATCAAACTACAATTTACTCACCAAAACTTATTCCAATCGTCTTAGCGTCCTTAATCATCTGGCACTTCGGATCAACATATTTTAATTTTCCGGCAACTTCAGATAATGGAACCTTTTTTGTATCTCCATCAACGATACCAACCATATAGCCATACTCTTTATTAAGGATCAATTCAGCGGCATATGCTCCAACTCTTGTAGCAAGTATACGGTCGTAAGCACAAGGAGCACCACCACGCTGTGTATGTCCTGGAACGGTGACTCTGATCTCACGATTTGTTTTTTCTTCTAGTGCAGCTGCAATCTCATAAGCAACAGAAGGATATCTTCTTTCTGCAAGTTTTGCCTTATACTGTTTCTTCTTTAACTTCGCATCTTCTTTTGAAATAGCACCTTCAGCAACTGCGATAATCGAGAATTTCTTTCCAGCTGCAAAGCGGTTTTCTACAACTTCGGCTACTTTATCAATATCATAAGGAATTTCAGGCAGCAGGATTACGTCAGCTCCACCAGCAATTCCTGATTGCAGGGTAACATGTCCGACTTTATGCCCCATAACCTCGATGATAAATACACGGCTGTGAGAAGAAGCTGTTGTATGGATTCGGTCGATCGTATCAGTTGCAATATCAACGGCACTCTGGAATCCGAATGTCATTTCAGTTCCCCAAAGATCATTGTCAATTGTCTTTGGAAGTGTTACAACATTTAAACCTTCTTCACGAAGTATATTTGCAGTTTTGTGAGTTCCGTTACCGCCAAGAACTACAAGACAGTCTAATTTATATTTGCGGTAATTACTTTTCATTGCTTCGACTTTATCAAGACCGTTTTCATCAGGGATGCGCATCTTTTTGAATGGCTGTCTGGAAGTTCCAAGAATTGTACCTCCACGGTTTAAAATTCCAGAAAAATCATCTGGTGTCATACGGTCAGCAATATCGTAGATCAGACCTTTATATCCATCGCGGAAACCATAGATCTCCAGATCATTTCTCTTTACACTTAAACCTTTTATTACACCACGCATGGCAGCATTCAATGCCTGACAGTCGCCGCCACTGGTTAAAATTCCAATTCTTAACATGAATTTATCTCCCTTCTGGTTTTATATTTGTATTTAAACCATCTAACATTAGTTAACTACTATTTTAACATATAATTATATACAAAAATTATAAAATTTAGTAAATAAAACGTTAAGAAAGCGTAAAATCTGATAAAAAGATAAGATCATGATCTTTGTTTTCGTACAATCAAAATATCCGATAAAACAGATTAAGAAAATATAAAAATGTGCATTGAAAATAAATAAAAAACCAGATAATATAAATATAGAAAGTCACATATGAAATGTGGCATATTCACGACGGAGGAAGCCAGATGAAAAGTGATCGTTTTTTAATAAAAGTAGCAGAACTTTATTACCGTGATGGATTATCGCAACAAGAGATTGCGAAAAAATTACATACATCAAGAACCAGTATTTCCAGAGCATTGATTCAGGCGAGAAATGAAGGGTATGTTCAGATCAGGATTCAATATCCCGAACAAAGTGATCTTGCATTGGAACGGAAATTAGAAGAAAAATATGGATTGACAGAAGCATTGATCGCTGTTCCGGCATATGAACAGTCATCGGATCAAGAAGTAGCGTTTCAAGCGGTAGACTATATTCTAAGAGTTTTGAAAAAAAACATGATATTTGGAATGACATGGGGAAGAGCCATGCATGAATTTGTGGAGCAGTTGGCGAAAGATGAACGTCTTAGATCTCTTTCATTTCAGAATGTAAAAGTTGTTCCATTTCTTGGAACACCGGGAGCGATACAGTCAGATTCATGGAATACAACAACATATTCCAATACACTTGCAACGAAAGTCGGAAATTTATTACACTGTGCAAGTTATAACTTGTCTGCACCAATGTATGTGGAAGGTACAAAAGAAAAAGAGTTGATCGAAAGTATTGATGAAATCGCCAAAGTTCTTCATATGGCAGAAACAGCGGACATTGCATTGATCGGAATCGGATCGATGCAGGACGATTCTTCGATTATCAAGGCAGAAATACGGACAAAGGAAGAATACAAGGAACTAGTGAGAAAAGGTGCCGTTGGAGAAATCGTTGGAAGGATTTATGACAAGAATGGCCAGACGGTTGATGAGGATCTGAAAAGAAAAATGGTTGGAATTTCATTGGATAAGATCGCAAAGATACCAGTCAGAGTCGGAATGTCTTATGGAAAAGATAAGATCGAAGCAATCAAAGGTGCGATCGCAGGTGGATTAGTGAATGTGTTGGTAACAGATGTGCCGACGGCAGAGTTATTATTAAAATAATATAGAGATAAGAATATGAAGCTGATATGCAAATAAAAGTAAGCATATCAGCTTCTTTTTTATTGTAAAAATCTTGTAAATCAGCACTTTTTGTGTGATGGAAAAATAAAAAATTGTATTGACAAATAAAAACGTCGAATCTATAATAAAAAATATCAAATGACAATGTACATGGTCATGTGACCACGCAACACAAACAGAAAGGAAAAGAGATAAGCTATGAAGACAAGAGCAGTCAGACTTTATGGGGAATCAGATTTAAGATTAGAAGAATTTGATATGGGAGAACTGAAAGACGATGAGATCTTAATGGAACTGATCACTGACAGTGTCTGCATGTCTACTTACAAAGAATCTATTCAGGGAGCAAAACATCAGAGAGTCAACGATGATATCAGCGAACATCCGATCATCGTAGGACATGAATTTGCAGGAATCATTCGTGAAGTTGGGGCGAAGTGGAAAGATAAATATCAAGTTGGAACAAAATATACCATGCAGCCAGCGATCAATATCAAAGGTTCTATGGCAGCCATCGGATATTCTTATGAATACTGCGGAGGAGCAGCAACCTTTATCAAAGTTCCACCAATTGTAATGGAAAAAGACTGCTTATTACCTTTTGATGAAAACAGTGCATTTTTTGAGGCATCACTGGCGGAGCCTATGAGCTGTATCATTGGAGCATTCCATTCTATGTACCACAGTGAACGTGGTGTTTATGAACATAAGATGGGAACTGTAGAAGGTGGAAAGAGTGCACTTCTTGCAAGCTGCGGCCCAATGGGATTAGGAGCGATCAGTTATATGTTAAATTGTGATCGTAAACCTTCTTTACTGGTGATCACAGACATTGATGAAGTAAGATTAAAAAGAGCTAGTGAATTATTTACAGAAGAATATGCCAAAGAACGAGGTGTTGAAATCCATTTTGTCAATACTGCGAAAGTCGATGACCCAGTGAAGACATTAAGGGATTTAACTGGTGGAACAGGATTTGATGATGTATCTGTATATGCACCAGTCAGACCAGTGATCGAGATGGCAGATGAGATTTTAGGATTTGACGGATGCTTAAACTTCTTCGCAGGACCAGTGGATCCAAAATTATCTGCGATGTTTAATTTCTTTGACGTACATTATAAGATGCACCATCTGGTAGGATCAAGCGGTGGGAATACCGATGATATGAAAGAATGTTTAAAACTTGCAGGAGAAGGAAGATTAGATCCAGCTGTTATGATCACGCATATCGGGGGAATTGATGCACAGATCGATACGATATTGAATCTTCCAAAGATTCCAGGAGGAAAGAAACTGATGTATCTTGGAAAGAATCTTGAACTAACAGCAATTGAAGATTTTGAAGAAAAAGGAAAAACAGATGATAGATTTAAAGAATTAGCTAAGATTACAAAAGAACATAATGGATTATGGTCCAAAGAAGCAGAAGATTATCTGTTAGCTAATTTTTAAAAATGATACAAGTGAAACTTATAAAGTAAAATTTTAGAATGAATTTTCGGGAGGATGAAACAGATGTTAGTAAACAGTAAAAAGATGTTAGAAGAAGCCAAAATAGGACATTACGCAGTCCCAGCAGCCAACATTGTAAACCTTGAGAATATCAAAGGAGTGATCGAGGCTGCAGAAGAAACAAAACACCCATTGATGGTGTGTCTGGCGGAGGTACATACACCGACATTAGGTATTGAAGAAGCAGCAGCGATCGTAAAATATTACGCAGAAAAAAGTAACCAAGATATCGCGCTTCATTATGATCATGGATTTACGATCGAGTTGGTTAAGAAAGCTATTGATGTCGGATTTACCTCTGTTATGATTGATGGATCAAGCCTTCCATTTGAAGAAAATGTGGCAAAGACAAAAGAAATTGTAGCATATGCACATGAAAGAAATGTTACGGTAGAAGCTGAAATCGGACACGTAGGAGAAGGAGACAGCTATCATGTTGAAGGAAATACAATGTTAACAACACCAGAAGAAGCAAAGAAATTTGTAGAACAGACAGGAGTTGATTCCCTTGCAGTATCTATTGGAACAGCTCATGGAGAATACAAAGGAATTCCACATCTGAATTTTGAAAGATTACAAGAAATTGCAACCGAGGTTTCTATTCCACTAGTACTTCATGGAGGATCTGGTTCTGGAGATGAAAATTTATCCAAAGCAGTAGAACTTGGAATTGCGAAAGTAAATATCTGTACAGACTTATTAAATGCAGCAAGAGATAATACAAAAGATGGATATGCCGAAAGAAGTTACTATGATAGTGTAACACTTGCAAAAGATGGATTTAAAGATTGCCTGAAACATTATTACGAAGTATTCCATACAAAATAAACAAAAAGAAATGCGAAAACATACAATTCAATATTGACGAACCGCCATTTCAAGTGTTAAGATAACTTAGTATGATAAAAGCGAAGAAGGAGACAGTACTTCTATCATGAACGCATGAGCGAGTCCGGGGCGGTGGAAGCCGGGTGTTAGTAAGATAAGAAGGAAGATCACTCCCAAGCTGCAGGCTGAAGATAGTAAGCTGTGCCGGTATCCTCCGTTAACGGGATAACATATGATAGTATGTGAAATAGGTGGTTTAGAAGCAACAGCGTTGTCCTATTTTGGACAGCGCTTTTTTTATTTTTTCCTATTTCATTAGATTTTCTAAGAAGTAAAAGGAGAGATGAAGATGTACAAGAAAGTATCATCTGACATGAACTTTGTTGATCGCGAGAAAGAGACCGTAAAGTTCTGGAAAGAAAACGAAATTTTTGAAAAGAGTATCGAAGAAAGAAAAGACGATCCGACATATACATTCTATGACGGACCACCAACAGCTAATGGTAAACCACATATCGGACACGTTTTAACTCGTGTTATCAAAGATATGATTCCTCGTTACCAGACAATGAAAGGTCATAAGATCATTCGTAAAGCTGGATGGGATACACACGGACTTCCAGTCGAACTTGAAGTTGAGAAGATGTTAGGTCTTGATGGAAAAGAACAGATCGAAGAATACGGTATGGAACCATTCATCAAGAAATGTAAAGAAAGCGTTTGGAAATACAAAGGTATGTGGGAAGACTTCTCAGATACAGTAGGTTTCTGGGCTGATATGGAGAACCCATACATCACATACGATAATAACTTTATCGAATCTGTATGGTGGGCATTAAAACAGATCTGGGATAAAGGATTACTTTACAAAGGATTCAAGATCGTGCCTTACTGCCCACGTTGTGGAACACCATTATCTGCACAGGAAGTGGCACAGGGATACAAAGATGTCAAAGAACGTTCAGCGATCGTTCGCTTTAAATTAGTAGATGAAGATGCATATTTCCTTGCATGGACAACAACACCATGGACACTTCCATCTAATATCGGTCTTTGCGTAAACCCAGAAGAAACATACGCAAAAGTAAAAGCAGCAGATGGATATGTATACTATATGGCAGAAGCACTGCTTGATACGGTTCTTGGAAGATTAGCAGATGAAGAAGCAGGAACACCTGCATATGAAGTCTTAGAAACATACAAAGGAAAAGACTTAGAATACAAAGAATACGAACCATTATATGACTGTGCAGCAAAAGTTGCAGAGAAACAGCATAAGAAAGCATTCTATGTAACATGTGATGGATATGTAACATTAACAGATGGTACAGGTATCGTTCATATCGCACCAGCATTTGGTGAAGACGATGCGAAAGTCGGACGCAAATATGAGATGCCTTTTGTACAGTTAGTAGACGAACGCGGTAATATGTCAGAAGAAACACCATTTGCCGGATTATTTGTTAAGAAAGCAGATCCAGAAGTCTTAAAAGATTTAGAGAGCCGTGGATTATTATATGATGCTCCAAAATTCGAGCATAGCTACCCACACTGCTGGCGTTGTGATACACCACTGATCTACTATGCAAGAGAATCTTGGTTCATCAAGATGACAGATGTAAAAGATCAGCTGATCGCAAATAATAATACAGTTAACTGGGTACCAAAGAGCATCGGTAAAGGACGTTTTGGAGACTGGTTAGAGAACGTACAGGATTGGGGAATCTCAAGAAACCGTTATTGGGGAACTCCATTAAATATCTGGGAATGTGAATGTGGACATCAGCATTCAATCGGTTCTATCGAAGAATTAAAGAGTATGTCTGATAACTGTCCAGACGATATTGAACTTCACCGTCCATATATCGACCAGGTAACAATTAAGTGTCCACATTGTGGAAAACCAATGCATCGTGTAGAAGAAGTAATCGACTGCTGGTTCGATTCAGGATCTATGCCTTTCGCACAGTGGCATTACCCATTTGAGAATAAAGAAATCTTCGAAGATAACTTCCCAGCAAACTTTATCTCAGAAGCTGTAGACCAGACTCGTGGATGGTTCTACTCCTTAATGGCAATTTCAACTTTATTATTTAATAAAGCACCATATAAAAACGTTGTCGTATTAGGACACGTTCAGGATGAAAATGGACAGAAGATGAGTAAGTCCAAAGGAAATGCAGTTGATCCATTCGATGCATTAGAAGAGCATGGAGCAGATGCAATCCGTTGGTATTTCTATACAAATAGTGCTCCATGGCTGCCAAACCGTTTCCATGCAAAAGCCGTTACAGAAGGACAGCGTAAATTCATGGGAACATTATGGAATACTTATGCATTCTACACATTATACGCTGAGATCGACCAGTTTGATCCAACAAAACATGCGTTAGAATATGACAAGTTATCTGTAATGGATAAATGGCTGTTATCTAAGATGAACACAATGGTCAAATCTGTGGATGATAACTTAGGAAACTACAGAATCCCAGAAGCTGCAAGAGCATTACAGGAATTTGTAGATGATATGAGTAACTGGTATGTAAGACGTTGCCGTGACCGTTTCTGGGCAAAAGGAATGGAACAGGATAAGGTAAATGCATATATGACTTTATACACAGCATTAGTTACTGTATGTAAAGCAGCAGCTCCAATGATCCCATTCATGACAGAAGAGATTTACCAGAACATCGTAAGAAGTGTTGATGCATCTGCAAAAGAAAGTATCCACTTATGCGACTTCCCTGTATACAATGCAGAACAGGTAGATGAGAAATTAGAAGCAGATATGGATCTCGTATTAAAGATCGTCGTATTAGGACGTGCATGCCGTAATGGAGCAGCAATCAAGAACCGTCAGCCAATCGGACAGATGTATGTAAAAGCAGAAGCATCTCTGCCAGATTATGACGAAGCGATCATCTTAGACGAGTTAAATGTAAAGAACATCACATTTACAGATGACGTATCAAACTTCACAACATACAACTTCAAACCACAGTTAAAGACTGTAGGACCAAAATACGGTAAATTAGTTGGAGGAATCAGAAACTACTTAGCAGCAGTTGATGGAAATGAAGCGAAAGCTCAGTTAGACTCTAAGGGAGTATTAACATTTGAAGTTGATGGAACACCAGTAGAATTAGCAGAAGAAGATCTGTTGATCGAAATGGTAAAACAGGAAGGATTCGTAACAGAAGCAGACAACGGAGTGACAGTTGTACTTGATACAAACTTATCCGAAGAACTGTTAGAAGAAGGATTCGTCCGTGAAGTAGTCAGCAAGATCCAGTCTATGAGAAAAGAAGCAGGATTCGAAGTAACAGATCATATCACATTCTCTTACAAAGGATCAGACAAAGCCGCAGACATCATCGGAAGAAACGAAGCAGCGATTGCTGGAGACGTTTTAGCGGATGAAGTGAAAGCCGGAGAAGTTGCTGGATATGAAAAAGAATGGAACATCAATGGTGAGAAAGTTACTTTAGGTGTTGAAAAAAGATAATTTCATATAATGATGAGAGTGTCAATAAGTATAAATTGCTTATTTGTGCAAGCACAAACGCAATTTATACTTTTGACACTTACATCATATAACGAAGAAAATATAAAAAAAATCAGCTGTAGAAAGTTTTACAGCTGATTTTTTTGCTATTATTTATGAAATTTTCTTTGAAAGTGAAATCACATTAAGACCATGTTCTTCCAGAAAGATATTAATATCAATGAGATTCCATTTTTCATTATTAATATGCATCATGATCGCTGCATCCCTTGGGACCTTTGCATAAAGTTCCCCTAACTGAGTAATCCGAAGAGCATGCTGCGTCGTTTTCAGATCCATGTGAGCCCCAAGACACAAAGCAAGCAGATAATCTCTGGAAGGATGAGGTTTCGTTCCATTTAAGATTTCATGGGCATAGCTTTGTGATATCCCACTGTTTTTGATGATCTGCGAAATTTTCAGGTCATGCTTTGCAATATAAACAGAGAAAAAATCCTGCAGGCTTGGTAACTGCTGAAGATTCTTAAGATAATCCGAAAAATTCTCCAAAGAAGTAGATTTTAATTGTTGATCTAAATGATCAGTTAATTGATCCTGCATATGTAAATATCCTTTCTCTCTTTGTGCTTATAATAAACGATCATTGCCCCTTCTTTAAGGAAACTGCTGCAAATACAGCACAGATCAGACACCAGGCAGCCCATACATTTAAATCTGCATAACTTCCTGCTATAGTAAATCCGCAAAGTGCACCAAGTGCAAATAAAACGATCAGTGCGATATTACCGCCCTTTGAACCATTTCTTGTAGCAATAGAAACAATTC
>ULQN01034587.1_pt1 | contig 9499 bp, 6 predicted proteins | sample 1954491 | NCBI WGS metagenome assembly ULQN01 (sample SAMEA4835656, study PRJEB28245) | human gut metagenome | biome: gut microbiome; material: fecal sample | place: Denmark | collected 2008
AGAGAAATGGCATGAGATTCCTTTTACAAAGGGCGGTGAGATCGGCAGGACGGTGGATTATTCGGCAGGCCGGAACCGTTACATAGGATATCTGATTTCCCTGGGAGTATATTCCTTTAAGGGAATGCGGATTGGTCTGGACTGTGCCAACGGAAGTGCATGGAATATCGCAAAGGCGGTTTTTGATGCGCTGGGAGCGAAGACTTATGTGATCAATGCTGAGCCGGATGGTACCAATATCAATAACAATGCCGGTTCCACCCATATCGAGGGTCTCCAGAAGCTTGTAGTGGAGAAGGGGCTGGATGTTGGCTTTGCCTACGACGGAGATGCGGACCGTTGTCTCTGTGTGGATGAGAAGGGAAATGTGGTCAGCGGGGATGCGATCCTTTATGTGTACGGCCGTTATATGAAGGAGCGCGGAAAGCTTCTCACCAATACGGTTGTAACTACGGTAATGTCCAATTTTGGCCTTTACAAGGCTTTTGATGCTCTTGATATCGAGTATGCGAAGACAGCAGTAGGGGATAAATATGTTTATGAATATATGATGCAGAATGGCTGCCGTATTGGTGGTGAGCAGTCCGGGCACATTATTTTTTCCAAGTATGCATCTACCGGGGATGGCATTCTTACAAGTCTGAAGATGATGGAAGTTATAATGGCAAGGAAGAAAAAGCTCAGTGAGCTTACCGCTGATCTGGCGATCTATCCCCAGGTTCTTGAGAACGTGCGTGTCCATGACAAGGCAGTAGCGCAGGCAGATGTGGATGTGCAGGCAGCAGTAGAGCGTGTGGCTGAGGCGCTTGGAGACACCGGAAGGATCCTGGTGAGAGAATCCGGCACAGAACCTCTGCTCCGTGTTATGGTTGAGGCAGAGAGTGAGGAGCTTTGCAGAAAATATGTGGACCAGGTGGTTGAGATCGTCCGTAAGAAGGGGCATGTGGCAGAGTGATGTCTTGGATGCAGACCGCAGGTGTCTGAAGAACGGAGCAGTCAGAAGAATATAAAAATGCAATAAGAGGAGAAAAAAATCATGTGTGGAATTGTAGGTTTTACAGGCAGGCATCAGGCAGCACCCATCCTTCTGGACGGGCTTTCCAAACTGGAATACAGAGGATATGATTCCGCCGGCATCGCAGTGCGTGACGGGGAAAAGGATATCGAGATCATTAAGGCGAAGGGCCGTCTGAAGGTCCTTCTGGAGAAAACAAACGCAGGTGAATCTGTTCCGGGTATGTGCGGGATCGGTCATACCCGCTGGGCAACTCACGGAGAACCATCAGAGGTCAATGCCCATCCTCATGTCAGTGATAACGGAAATGTGGCAGCTGTGCATAACGGCATTATCGAGAATTACCAGGAGCTGAAGGAGAAGCTTCTCCGCAGGGGATATTCTTTTTATTCTTCCACAGATACGGAGGTTGCTGTGAAGCTGGTGGATTATTACTACCAGAAATACGGCGGATCTCCGGTTGAGGCAGTGCGTCATGCAATGGTGCGTATCCGTGGTTCCTATGCGCTGGCAATGATGTTCCGGGATTATCCGGAAGAGATCTTTGTAGCGAGAAAAGACAGCCCTATGATCCTGGGTGTGGGGAATGGAGAATCCTATATCGCATCGGATGTTCCTGCGATCCTGAAGTATACAAGAAATGTTTATTATATCGGAAATCTGGAGCTGGCATGTGTAAAACCGGGTGAGATCACTTTTTACAATCTGGATGGTGAGGAGATCGAGAAGGAGCCTAAGATCATTGAGTGGGATGCAGAGGCAGCGGAGAAAGCCGGTTTTGAGCATTTCATGATGAAGGAGATCCATGAGCAGCCGAAGGCAGTCGCAGATACACTGAATTCCGTTATCCGGGAGGACAAGCTGGATCTGACGGAGATCGGTCTGGATGATGAGAGAATCCGCAGCATCAGCCAGGTTTATATCGTGGCCTGCGGCTCTGCTTACCATGTGGGAATGGCTGCACAGTATGTGATTGAGGATCTTGCAGGTATTCCGGTGCGTGTGGAGCTTGCTTCGGAGTTCCGTTACCGGAAGCCGCTTCTGGATCCTGACGGCCTGGCAGTGATCATCAGTCAGTCCGGTGAGACTGCGGACAGTCTGGCTGCGCTTCGGGAATGTAAGGAGAAGGGGATCCGCACGCTGGCTATTGTCAATGTGGTCGGCTCTTCCATTGCAAGAGAGGCGGATCATGTATTCTACACACTTGCAGGACCGGAGATCTCGGTTGCTACCACCAAGGCGTACAGTACACAGCTGATCGCTTCCTATGTGCTGGCATTGCAGATGGCACTGGTCCGCGGAAAGATCTCAGAGGAGCAGTGTGAGTCCTACATTAAGGAACTGAAGACACTTCCGGACAAGATCGGCAGGATCATCGAGGATAAGGAAAGGCTTCAGTGGTTTGCCTCCAAGCAGGCCAATGCAAAGGATATCTTTTTTATCGGAAGAGGGATCGATTATGCCATCAGCCTTGAGGGCAGCCTTAAGATGAAGGAGATCAGCTACATTCATTCTGAGGCGTATGCGGCTGGCGAGCTGAAGCATGGCACCATTTCCCTGATCGAGGACGGCACCCTTGTGATCGGTGTCCTGACACAGCCGGAGCTTTATGAGAAAACAGTCAGCAACATGGTGGAGTGCAGAAGCCGTGGGGCGTATCTGATGGGGCTTACTACGTTTGGAAACTATAATATCGAGGATACTGCAGATTTTACGGTTTATATCCCGAAAACAGATCCGCATTTTGCAACTTCGCTGGCAGTGATCCCGCTGCAGCTTCTGGGCTACTATGTCAGTGTAAATAAAGGTCTGGATGTGGATAAGCCGAGAAATCTTGCCAAGAGTGTTACCGTGGAATAAGGATATCTGTTTCATGGAAGGAACATTTTAGAGGCAGTTCCGTGACATCGTGAGAGCATAAAAGGATCATGATATCACGGAACTGTTTTTGCATTTGGCGATTTACGATATTTCTTGCTTTTATCAGTAAAAAAGCGTAAAATGATTAGGATATTTGAATCTGTACAGAGAGTGTCCATATGTAATATTCTCTGTACCATCAAAAATGGAGGATTGCATATGAGAAAAATGGGAAAACATATCCCAGGGCTGATCGTGACGCTTGTGGTTCTGATCACAGCAATCGTATTTGCGGTCATGCTTCTGAATATGAAGGTGATCCCGACGAAGTTCATTGCAGTGATCGGACTGGTAATGCTGGTCCTGATCGTGATCGTCGGAGCGCTTGTATGGAGTACGGATGGTAAGATAAGATTTGTAGTGGGAGTGATCCTGGCAGCAGTTTTTGCAGCAGTATTCATTCTCGGAAGTATGTATGTTTATAAGACACATTCCACACTGGCAGGGATTTCCGGTGTGAACACAGAGGTTACGGAGGTCGGCATTTATGTCCGTGCAGATGATTCTGCAGATTCCATAGAGGCTACAGCAGATTATGTGTATGGTGTGCTGACAGATCTTGACAGAGCCAATTCGGACAAGGCTATCCAGGAGGTGGATTCCGAGACAGGCAAGACTGTGCAGGTCCAGGAGTATGCAGGACTTACAGAGCTGGTTGACGGTCTTCTGAACGGACAGACAGGTGCGATCGTGCTGAACAGCGCATATTTAAGCGTTATTGAAGAGATGGATGGATATTCCGATATTTCTTCCAGGATCAAAGAGCTGACCGTGAAGAAGGTGGAGACGACCATTGAGCCCCAGGAGACAGAGGCGAAGGCTGAAGAGAGTACCAATGACGGTTCGGTATATACTATCTTTATCAGTGGTATCGACAGCCGCAGCGGTCTTGTTGCAAAGAGCCGAAGCGATTCCAATATCATTGCTACGGTAAATACAGCTACCAGACAGGTGCTTCTGGTTTCCACACCTCGTGATTATTTTGTACCGCTTTCTATTTCAGGCGGACAGAGAGATAAGCTGACACATGCAGGTATCTATGGTATCAATGTATGTATGGATACTCTGGGTATGCTTTATAATGAGGATATCAACTATTATTTCCGTATCAACTTTGCGGGATTTGAGCAGCTGATCAATGCGCTTGGCGGAGTTACTGTTTATTCTGACTATGACTTTGATTCCAAGAATGAGACAGGATATCACTTCAATCAGGGAGAAAACTACCTGAACGGTGAGCAGGCTCTGGTATTCAGCCGTGAGCGTTATGCCTTTAAAGAGGGCGACCGTCAGCGTGGCAAGAACCAGATGGCAGTGATCAAGGGTGTGATCAACAAGGCTCTTTCACCGGAGCTTCTGAAGAATTATTCTTCTGTTCTTTCCAGCATCCAGGGATGCTTTGAGACCAATATCTCCTATGAGGAGATCGCCAGACTGCTCCAGCAGCAGCTGAACAACGGCGGTGACTGGAACATCGTAAGCTACAGTGTAAATGGTACCGGTGACACACAGAAGCCGTACTCCATGAGCCAGAAGGCTTACGTTATGATCCCGGATGAGTCTACCGTTCAGAAGGCGGAGGCCATGATGAAGAAGGTTCGTGACGGAGAGACTGTTTCCCAGGAGGAGGCAGACAGTGCAACATCAGTGGCAGCAGCTACGGATAATGATGCACAGGCAGCTGCAGAGGGAAGTACAGCAGAAGCGCAGGGTGAGACTGCAGATGCCACACAGGATGGCACAGCAGATGCCCAGGCAGCAGACGGAACTGTTGCACAGTAGTAAGATAAACTTATTAAAATTTTAGCATAAGAACAGCCGGGGAAGCGTAAAGCTTTCCACCGGCTGTTTTTTCATGAGAAACAGAATGAAAAAAATCCACCGGCAATCGCCGATGGATTTTTTTTACAGGATCTCTTTCAGATATCTTTCCAGGGCATCCTGCCATGTTGGAAGTGGCTGGAAGCCGTTTTTTACAAGCTTGGATTTATCCAGGCGGCTGTTGAATGGACGTACAGCCTTGGAAACGCCGTACTCTGCAGTTGTGACAGGAGATACCTCTACTTTTTCGTATTCCTTGTGGCCGAGGGCAGCAGCCTGGCGGAAGATCTCTTTAGTGAAATCATACCAGCTGATGAAGCCGCCTTCGTTGGTTGCGTGATAGTAGCCGTATTTCTCTGTCTCGACCATGTCTACCAGAAGACGGGCAAGGTCGTAGGTATAGGTCGGAGTTCCGATCTGGTCACTGACTACGGTAAGCTTGTCATGGGTTTTTCCCAGATTTACCATGGTACGGATAAAGTTCTTGCCGTTTTTGCCGAATACCCATGCAATACGTACGATAAAGAATTTATCTACAGTGCCGGATACTGCCAGTTCACCGTCAAGCTTGGTCTGACCGTATACGTTCTGTGGAGCGTAGTCCTTGCAGTCCGGATCCCATGGTGTGGTTCCCTGGCCGTCAAAAACGTAGTCTGTGGAAATATACATCATCTTGATGCCAAGCTCCTTGCAGATGTCCGCAATGTTCTGTGTTCCTACAACATTGACAAGACGTACCTTTTCACGGTTTTCCTCGTCCTCTGCAGCGTCTACGGCTGTCCATGCGGCACAGTGTACCACTGCATCAGGCTTTACCTCACGGATGGTTTTTGCTACCGCTTCTTTATCTGTGATATCAAGCTGCACATAAGGCATGGTGGTAACAGGAGTACCATCAGCGATGCCGCTGTAGGAAGGAGCAATGTCACTTCCTACGCCTTCATGTCCACGGCCGGACAGTTCATTCATTACGTCATGGCCAAGCTGGCCGCCAACACCTGTTACGAAAAATCTCATGCTTTAACCTCCTCGCGGTTTCCATACATTTTTTCGTAGTAGTTCTGATACTCACCGGAGATGATGGTTTCCCACCATTCCTTGTTGTCAAGGTACCATTTGATGGTCTTTTTGATTCCATCTGCGAATTTTGTTTCAGGAAGCCATCCAAGCTCGTTGTGGATCTTGGTCGGGTCGATAGCGTAGCGCATGTCATGGCCTTTACGGTCTGCTACATGTGTGATCAGGCTTTCCGGTTTGCCAAGCTCCTTGCAGATCAGTTTTACGATATCGATGTTTTTCATCTCGTTATGTCCGCCTACATTGTAAACCTCGCCTACACGTCCTTTGTGGATGATCAGGTCGATGGCACGGCAGTGATCCTCAACATAGAGCCAGTCGCGGACATTTTCGCCCTTTCCGTAAACCGGGAGTGGTTTGTCGTTCAGAGCGTTGGCGATCATCAGAGGAATCAGCTTTTCCGGGAAGTGATACGGGCCGTAGTTGTTGGAGCAGCGGCTGATGGTCACAGGCAGGCCGTAGGTTCTGTGGTATGCGAGAACAAGAAGGTCAGCACCTGCTTTGGAGGAGCTGTACGGGCTGCTTGTATGGATCGGAGTTTCCTCTGTGAAGAAGAGGTCCGGTCTGTCAAGAGGAAGATCTCCGTAAACCTCGTCTGTGGAAACCTGATGATAACGCTGGATTCCGTATTTACGGCAGGCATCCATGAGAACAGCAGTACCCTTGATGTTGGTGTCAAGGAATACCTCCGGGTTTTCGATGGAACGGTCTACGTGGCTCTCAGCTGCGAAGTTTACCACGATATCCGGATGCTCCTCCTCGAAAAGCTTGTAAACAGCGTCACGGTCTGTGATGCTTTCCTTTACAAAGCGGAAGTTCGGTTTGTCCATGACCGGTGCAAGAGTGGAAAGGTTTCCGGCATAGGTCAGGCAGTCCAGGCATACGATACGGTAATCCGGATGAGCCTCCATCATATGAAAAATAAAGTTGCTTCCGATAAATCCGGCTCCGCCGGTAACGATGATTGTCATAAAAAATCTCCTTTATAATAAATGATTGATCTTATGCGGATTCCGTCGAAACGGAGTCCGCAGGTAAATGAAGTGTCGGAAAACAGATCGGCTTAGTGAAGCGCGTCCAGATATTTTCCGTCCAGAACATCCTTGAGATACTGGCCATACTGGTTTTTCTTAAGGATTTCGTAAACCTTGAGCACGTCCTCCTTTGTGATCCAGCCGTTTAAGTAAGCAATCTCCTCAAGGCATGCGATCTTGCGGTGCTGATGCTGCTCCATGGTTTTTACGAAGTTGGTTGCCTCTACAAGGCTTTCGTGTGTACCGGTATCCAGCCATGTGAAGCCCTGGCCCAGAAGCTCAACGTTCAGCTGTCCCTTCTCAAGGTAGATACGGTTCAGGTCTGTGATCTCAAGCTCGCCTCTTGCGCTTGGCTTCAGATTTTTTGCGTACTCTACAACCTTGTTGTCGTAGAAGTAGAGACCGGTTACACAGTAGTTGCTTTTTGGCTTTTCCGGTTTCTCTTCAATGGAAACAGCTTTTCCGTTCTGGTCGAATTCCACGATGCCGAAACGCTCCGGATCATCTACATAGTATCCGAAAACAGTGGCACCTTTGCCTGTTTCTGCATTGTCTACAGCAGCTTTCAGGCGCTTTTTGAGGCCATGTCCTGCGAAAATGTTGTCACCAAGGACCATACATACGGTGTCGTTGCCGATGAATTCCTCGCCGATGATAAATGCCTGAGCAAGTCCGTCCGGGCTTGGTTGTACAGCATAGGTAAGGTTGACACCGAACTGATGGCCGTCACCGAGAAGCTCCTCAAATCTCGGGGTATCCTGCGGGGTGGAGATGATCAGGATATCACGGATGCCTGCGTTCATAAGAACAGACATAGGATAGTAGATCATCGGTTTGTCAAAGATCGGCAGAAGCTGTTTGGAGGTCACCATGGTAAGTGGGTAAAGACGTGTTCCGGAGCCTCCGGCTAAAATAATTCCTTTCATATGTTTTCTCCTTTGCGTGATGATGTGCAGCATAAGTCGTGCCTGCACATAACTTTGTTACTGTAACTGTATTATAAAAGGTGACGCAAGGTCACCTTCAAGAGCTTTTTTCATATTTTTTATTTTTGGCTATTTTTCACAAAGAAATACGCCGGCATCCTTGGTAATGCGGAATCCTTTGGCAGTTTTTCTGGCGGTGTAGGCCCGGAATTCCTTGTAACGGTCCAATATATACTGATTCTGGTTGCCGTGGCAGGAGAGGACGTAGGAGATCAGCGGCTCCGCATCCTGGACCAGAAGGCAGTCTTCATAAGAAAGCCACTGAGCCTTTGGGAAAAAAGGCGCCAGGATACTCTGGCCGTTTTCACGTCCGAACCGTTCATAAAGCCGGTCTGCGGAAAGCACGATCCGTTCATCAAAATCCTGCACCAGCTGGCTGACCTCCTGCATATGTGCCTTTCCGTAAGCACTGCAGAGAAATCTTCCGCCGGGAGCGAGGACACGGCGGACTTCCTTCAGGACGGAGGGAATATCATCGCAGTAAAAAAGCACGTGATTGGCGATCACCAGATCAAAGCTTTCGTCCTTGCAGGGGATTTTTCGGCAGTCAAAGGCCCGGAATGCAAACCGGGTATCCGAGGAACCGATGGCTCGTCTGGCATCGCGGAGCATACCGCTGGAAATATCGGAAAGTGTGATGGAGATATCCTCCGGCAGAAGGGAGAGGTTGTCGGTCCATAACGTTCCGTCCCCGCAGCCCAGCTCCAGAATACGAAGACCAGGTGAGATCCGGCACTGCTCAAAGATCCAGGGAAACCATCCCTGTTTGTTCTGGGAGTACAGGCTGTGGAGATTGATCCTGGAGGAAATGTTGGTGGCATTCTGATACTGATTCTTGAGGCTTTTTTCCATGCCGGTCAGGTGGATCAGGTTCAGCATCTGGCTCCAGTCAATGGTGTGCTGTTCCTTTATCATCTGTGCGGTATCCTGGATCGCTTTTTCCACCAGCTGCATCTGTTCGATCCGGTCACGGACCAGACGAAGCTGGATATTCAGAGAATTCAGCATGAAATGATAATCGGAATCACCGATGGTCATTTCACGGATGTCATCCAGGGAAAAGCCCAGGTATTTCAGAAGGAGGATCTGCTGAAGCCTTGCAAAATCCTCATCTGTATAAAAACGTGCGCCGGATTCGGTGACGAGAGAGGGTTTCAGGATATCCTGTTTATCATAATAGCGGACAGTACGCAGAGTTACGTGTGCCATGCGTGCAAATTCGCCGGAAGAATAGTAGCCGTCTTTTTTCATAAAAAATAGAATCCTTTCTGAGGAAATAACAAACATCCTGTCATAGAAGTCATAAAAGAATTATAATTCAGATCCGGAAGCCGTACAAGAGTAAAACGTATAAGAGCAAACCGTACAGGAGAAAAACAGCATTGACAAAATTCTGCTGGTTTGTTAGTATATCGTTTCGAAAAAAAGGGAACCCCGGAATCATATTTCCGGGATAAGCGTTCGATATAAAAAGGAGTAATTTTTATGCGAAACCGTACTCTGGATATGGTAAAGGCGATCTGTGCTTATGCAGTTGTGCTTCTTCACGTCCATTTTCCGGGAAGTGCCGGAATTATAGCCAATGTACTTGCCAGATTTGCAGTACCTGTGTTTTTTATGGTATCCGGATATTTTTGTTTCCGTGG
>ULQN01003268.1_pt1 | contig 9440 bp, 7 predicted proteins | sample 1954491 | NCBI WGS metagenome assembly ULQN01 (sample SAMEA4835656, study PRJEB28245) | human gut metagenome | biome: gut microbiome; material: fecal sample | place: Denmark | collected 2008
TCTTTTTATATAAATAAAAAATAATACAAAATAAAAAGGTTGTTATGAAATTATTTATTATTGAATTTCGTAACAACCTTTTTTGATAATTTCTTTCAATTTTTATTAATAATAATTGTGAAATTGAAAGCTTTTTTCGATTTAATTGTAAATGCTTACAGAAGATTGACTTACAAGTTGTTGTTAATTATGATGAAGATGTCTTCTAGATAAGAAGATAATTAATTTTTATCTTTTAACCGGTGAAAAGAGGAAATATGATGATTATTGACAAAATGAAAATATTAGACCATTTAACAATTCAAGAAAAGTATTTAGTGGATTATATAATAAATAATCAAGAAGATATTTTAAAAAAGAATATTAATGAACTGGCAAAATTAAGTTATACCAGTAGTGCAACGATTTCTAGGTTGTGTAAGAAACTGGGATTTAATGGATATAAAGAATTTAAATATCAATATGCGGCTGAATATTCTCATTTACTTGAATTGAAAAATGATTTTAAAATTGAACCTTTTTCAAGTGAGAGTTCAATTGATGATGCTTTAAATAAAATCGAACTTTTACATAAAAGAGCGATAGAGTATACAAAAAGTTTACTAGATAGACAAGTTATAGAAAGAATTTATCAACTTATTAAAAATGCTAAATATATTGAAATTTATGGAACTGGTATTAATTTTTCTTTAGCAGAAATTTATAGTTTGAATTTTGAAGAAGAAGGGGTTATTTCTAAAGCATATAACAGTTTAAATCCAATGCATCTTCAATACTTAAAGCAAAGGAAACCAAATGATACAGTTTGCATTTATTTAACACATACAGGTCAAAATAAGGAAATGTTAAAAATAGCAAAGGATATTCGCAAATATCATGCTAGATCAATTGTGATTTGTGATCATAAAAAAAGAGAAATTTGTAAATATTGTGATGAAACAATTGTAATTATGACCACTCAAAATACAACTGAACTATCTAATGCTGTTTATATTGCTTCTTTACAGTATGTTTTTAATATATTTACTTCGTTAAAATTGATAAGTAATTATTCTTATTTAGAAGAAACAACAAAAGCAGTTGATAAATTTAAAATGGGAGAATGATTATGAATAAAAGTTTTCTATGGGGTGGTGCTGTTGCTGCTAATCAATACGAAGGTGGCTATCAAGAAGGACATAAAGGATTAAGTGTAACCGATGTTATGTCAGCTGGTGATGTTGATCACCCTCGAGAAATTTCTTATGAAATATTAGATGATAAATATTATCCTAACCATTATGGAATTGATTTTTATCATCATTATAAAGAAGATATTAAATTATTTGCTGAAATGGGCTTTAAATGTTTCCGTTTAAGTATTTCATGGCCACGGATCTATCCTCAAGGTGACGAATTAGAGCCTAATGAAGAAGGGCTAGAGTATTATGATCATGTTTTTGATGAATGTTTAAAATATGGAATAGAGCCTATTGTTACTTTATCTCATTTTGAAATGCCTCTTTATTTAGCAAAAAAATATGGTGGTTGGAGAAATAGACAATTAATTACATTCTTTGAAAGATATGCGATTACATGTTTTAAAAGATATAGCAAAAAGGTCAAATATTGGATGACATTTAATGAAATTAATAATCTTATAGATACCGATAATCCTTTTAATGCTTGGACTGGAGCAGGTGTTTTATATGAAGATAATGAAAATATTGAACAAACAATGTATCAAATATCTCATTATCAGTTTGTTGCAAGTGCTAGAGCAGTTCAAAGAGCCAAAGAAATTAATGCCTCTATGCAAGTAGGTTGCATGTTGCATTTTGGCCCAATTTATCCTTCTTCTTGTAATCCACAAGATATTCTTGCAGGAATTAAAGCAATGGATAAGAGGTATTTCTTTAGTGATGTTCATGTAAGGGGATATTATCCAACCTATACTTTAAAAAAGTGGGAAAGGAGTAATATTCAATTAGATATAACTGATGAAGATTTAAAAGATTTAAAACGAGGTACTGTGGATTATATAGGGTTTAGTTATTATAAATCAACGATTGCAGAATATGATAAAATACAAGACTTTATTGAAGTACAAAATCCATTGTTAAAGAAAAGTGATTGGGGTTGGGCTATTGATCCTACAGGATTAAGGATTATTTTAAATGAAGTTTATGAAAGATATCAAAAACCAATGTTTATTGTTGAAAATGGTTTTGGAGCTTATGATAAATTAGAAAATGGAATCATTAATGATGATTATCGCATTGATTACTTAAGAAACCATATTTCAGAAATGAAAAAAGCAATTGAGTTAGATGGTGTAGAAGTCATGGGATATACTCCTTGGTCAGCAATCGATATTGTAAGTGCTTCTACTGGTGAATTGGCAAAAAGATATGGATTTATCTATGTTGATTTAGATGACCAAGCTAAAGGTAGTGGAAGAAGATATCGAAAAGCTTCTTTTGAATGGTATAAAAGAGTTATTTCATCAAATGGTGAAATTTTATAGGAGATAAATAATATGAACAAATTTATAAATGAAACATTAGTTATTTATATATCGAAGTTTACAAATACAAAAGTTATAAAGGCTTTAAAGGATGGAATGATGTTTTCTTTACCGTTTTTAATGATAGGATCATTGTTCCTGTTGATTGCCAACTTACCAATTGAATCAGTAAGTAAAGTAATTAGTGAAAGTGGAATAGGAGATGTATGTTCTCAAGTATATTCTTCTACGTTTTCATTAATGGCCTTCTTTACAGTAATAGGAATTACTTATTCTTATTTGAAGAATGATCAAGTAATAACAGCTATAAATGGCGCTTTAACTGGTTTAGCAGCTTTTATTTTATTAACTCCATCTTCTAAGGTATTAGACAGTGGGGAATCAGTTACAGGAATTATTTCTAAAGATTGGACTGCTGGTCAAGGAATGATTTGTGCTATTTTAATTGGTTTTTTAGTTGGATATATTTATTCTTTATGTGTAAAAAAAGATATTAGCATTAAAATGCCAAATGGTGTGCCTAGTGGTGTTGCAGATTCATTTTCGTCACTATTACCAACTGGAATTATTATTACTATTTGTGCAATTATTTATGCTATATGTCACTTTATATTTAATACAACATTTGCAGAACTTATTTATTCGGTAATTCAAATTCCTTTACAAGGAATTACAGATTCGTTCTTTGGCGTTATTATTATGACAGTTGTTATGTCTTTATTATGGTGGACAGGCGTCCATGGTGGTTCTATATGTGGAGGAATTCTTTCACCAATTTTACAAGCAAATATGGCAGCTAATCAAAAAATTATAGATTCAGGGTTGCCTCTTACAATTCAAAATGGTGGACATATTTTTACACAACAATTTTGGGACAATTTCTTATGTATGTCTGGTGCTGGAATTGTGATTGGGTTAGTGATTTATATTACATTTTTTGCCAAATCAAAGTCATTACGTAGCTTAGGTAAATTATCCATTGTACCTAATATCTTTAACATTAATGAACCAATTATTTTTGGGACACCAATTGTACTTAATATATATTTATTAATTCCATTTGTTCTTGTTCCTTTAATTATAGGTATAAGTAGCTACTTATTAATGTATATGGGAATTTTACCATTATTTAGCGGGGTTATGGTTCCTTGGACAACACCACCAATTATATCAGGATTTTTGATTGGTGGATGGCGTGTTGCATTATGGCAATTTGTGATGATTGTTGTATCTTTTGTTATTTATTTACCATTTATTAAAAAAATAGATACTTTGGAATTAAATAAAGAAAATCAAAAGTAAATTATAAGAAATACAAATATTTAATCTTAATATCAAAAAGTCGTGAGAAATCACGGCTTTTTTTGTAATGCTACTAAGTTAAGAAATTAAGTTAATACTTTTGCTTTATTTATTGTCTAAGAAATCCACACGATTTTTTGTTATTGCTTATTCAGAAGCAGTATTTTTTAAAATATAAAGCAAGATTTGAACTTGTTTTTCCATCATAGTAAGTGAACAATATTCATAAGGTCCATGATAGTTAAAACCACCCGTACCAAGATTAGGACAAGGAAGTCCTTTGAATGTTAAACGTGCACCATCTGTACCACCACGAATTGGTGAACAATAAGCATCCAAACCATTTTCTTTAATGGCAGCTAAAGCTTGTTCAACAATGAACATATGATCTTTTAGAGCTTCTTTCATGTTTAAATAACTTTCTGTAATCGTTACTTCGACAATTTGATAACCATATTTTTTATTTAAGAACTCTGCAATATCTTTAAAATCTTGACATTGTTTATTTGCTTGTTGTAAGTCATGATTACGAATAATATATTCAGCAACTGTTTCTTCACAAGTTCCTTGAATCGAGTGTAGGTGATTAAATCCTTCATAACCTTCTGTTGATTCAGGGCGCATATGCACAGGTAAAAGTGAATCAAATTCATAGGCAACACGCGTTGAATTGATCATTTTATTTTTAGCACTTCCTGGATGAATACTTCTTCCATGGACTTTCACTTCGGCACTAAATGCGTTAAAGTTTTCATATTCAACAATGTGAATATCTCCACCATCAATGGTATAAGCATATTGTGCATTGAAGTAATCAACATTAAAGTGATCACTACCATGTCCAATTTCTTCATCAGGTGTAAAAGCAATTTGAATATCATTATGTTTAAATTCTGGATGATTATAAATATATTCCACCATTTGCATAATGATCGCAATACCAGCTTTATCATCAGCTCCTAATAAAGTTGTTCCATCTGTAGTAATTAAATCATGATGAATAAGTTGTAAGAGTTGAGGATATTGTTCAGGGTCTAGATAAAGTTCTTTATCTTCATTTAAAGTAATTTTTTGACCTTGATAATCTTTGATAATTTGTGGATGAATATCTTTACCACTTGCGTCAGGAGAAGTATCCATGTGGGCAATAAAACCTATGACATCTCCTTGATGATTATTATTACTAGGAATTGTTCCATAAACTACACCAAATTCATCTATTTTTGCGTTTTCAATTCCTAATGATTTTAATTCTTCAACTAAATAATTTCCTAATTTTAATTGTTTTGAAGTTGAAGGAACAGTATGTGAATAACTATCTGATTGTGTGTCAAAACTCACATAATTTAAAAACCTTTCTTTAATTTCCATTTGTCTTCCTCACTTTCTTTTCTATTATACAACGACTTATAAAGAACTTCTATGAAAAGAGTTTACAAATTTTAAATTGTATGTTACCATACAATTCGTAACCGAACAATATAGGAGGAATGATATGTACAGAGATTCCATTGGACATCGTATTAAGACCATAAATAACCTAATGAGAAAAACAATGGATAAGAAAACAGGTCAGAGGCCTGATCGTGCAACTTTAATGCATTGTTGGATCATTGGGTTTGTTCAAGATAGAGAAGATAGTGGGCTTGATACATTTCCTAAAGATATAGAAAAAGAATTTTCAATCAATCGTTCTACGACATCAGAAATGTTGAAACTGATGTGTAAAAAGGGAATGATTGAACGAGAAGAAGTAGAGTATGATGCAAGATTAAAGAAAATCGTTTTAACAGAATCTTCAAGAAATCATAATCGACAAATTGAAGATAAGATGAAAGAAATGCATCAAAAACTTATTAAAGATTTATCTGAAGAAGAAATAAATACGTTTATTAAAATATCCGATAAATTAATTAATAACATCAAAGAAGATTTATAAATATTCATGAAGTTCGGTAAATGAATAGGAAAGGAAGTCAATTATGGTAAAAACTTTAATGAAACAAATCAAAGAATATAAAAAAGATTCATTACTTACAATGTTATTTGCGGCATTAGAAGTTATCTTAGAAATCATTATTCCTTTATTAATGGCAAGTCTTATTGATAAAGGGATTGAGGCAGGTAATATGTCTAATGTTACAAAATATGGAACATTCATGTTTGTTATTGCAATTGGAACATTATCACTTGGTTTTTTAGCTGGTAACCATGCAGCTAAGGCTTCAACAGGTTTTGCAACAAATTTAAGAGATGCCATGTATACAAACATTCAAACATTCTCTTTTTCAAACATTGATAAATACAGTACCGCAGGACTTGTTACACGTTTAACGACAGATGTGACAAATGTGCAAATGGCTTATCAAATGATTATTCGTATGTGTATTCGTGCACCAATGTCACTTGTTTGTGCCCTTGCGATGGCCATGATGATCAACTTTAGATTAAGTATGATTTTTGTTGTTGCCATTTTTTTCTTAGTAGCGGTCCTTACAACAATTATGTATCATGCCACAAAATATTTTAATGATGTTTTTCCTAAATATGATACTTTAAATGAAAGTGTTCAAGAAAACGTTGTTGGTATTCGTGTTGTTAAATCGTTTGTTAGAGAAAAATATGAAAATGAAAAATTTAAAAAAGCAGCACAAAACATTTATAAACTTTTTGTCAAAGCAGAATCCGTTTTATCTTATAATAACCCAGCTATGTTAATAGCTGTTTATGGTTCAATTTTAATGCTTTCATGGTTAGGTGCTAAAGCAATTGTAGGTGGGACTCTTACTACAGGTGAACTTACAAGTTTATTTAGCTATGTTATGAATATTATGATGTCACTTATGATGCTTTCTATGGCATTTGTTATGATTACGATGTCACTTGCTTCAGGAAGACGTATTGCAGAAGTTATTAATGAGCAATCTGATTTAGTATCTCCTCAAGAAGCTTTAACTGAAGTAAAAGATGGTTCAATTGATTTCAATCATGTTGTTTTTTCTTATAAACATGGTAGTGGAGAAGCGGTCTTAAAAGATGTTGATCTTCATATTAAAAGTGGTGAAACAATTGGAATTATTGGTGGTACCGGAAGTGCTAAAAGTAGTTTGGTCAACCTTATTTCTCGTTTATATGATGTTGACGAAGGTAGTGTTGTTGTTGGTGGACAAGATGTTCGTAATTATGATCTTGAAGTTTTAAGAGATGAAGTTTCTGTTGTTTTACAAAAGAACGTTTTATTTAGTGGAACAATCTTACAAAACTTACGTTGGGGTAATGAAAACGCAACAGAAGAAGAATGTAAAGAAGCTTGTCGTTTAGCATGTGCTGATGAATTTATTGATCGTTTTGAAGATGGTTATAATACGTATATTGAACAAGGTGGTTCAAACGTTTCAGGTGGACAAAAACAACGTTTATGTATTGCTAGAGCGTTACTTAAAAATCCTAAGATTTTAATTTTAGATGATTCAACAAGTGCTGTTGATACGGCTACAGATGCAAGTATTCAAGAATCATTCAATGAACGTATTCCAGATACAACAAAAATTATTATTTCACAACGTATTTCATCAGTTCAAAATGCAAATCGTATTATTGTTTTAAATGATGGTGTTGTGGATGGTTTCGATACACATGAAAAATTATTAGAAACAAATGAAATTTATCGTACAATTTATGAAACACAAATGAAAGGAAAGGAGGAAGAATAATGAAAGAAGGAACAATGAAACGTTTACTTAAAATGTTATGGAGTAAATATAAAATTCATTTAATTATTGTTTTTCTATGTATTGTAGGAAATGCTTTATTTAATGTTCAAGGAACAATGTTTATGCAAACATTAATCGATGATTATATTGTTCCCCTTTTAAAAAGTTCTTCACCTGACTTCAGTGGATTGTTCCATGCTTTGATTCGAGTAGGTTCACTATATGCTTGTGGTGTTGTTTGTGCCTTTACATTTAACCGTATTATGGTTTATGTAACACAAGGTTTTTTAAGAGATTTAAGAATTAATATGTTTGAACATATGGAATCTTTACCAATTCGTTATTTTGATAGAACACCTCATGGTGATACAATGTCTGTTTATACAAATGATATTGATACCTTAAGACAATTAATTTCACAATCAATTCCTCAACTTATTTCAAGTTGTATGACTATTGTGACAACATTTATATCCATGATTATTTTAAATATTCCTTTAACTGTGTTAAGTGTATGTATGCTTATGGTGATGCTTGTTGTTTCAAGAAAACTTGGTTCTTTATCAGGTAAATTCTTCGTTAAACAACAAAGCGATTTAGGTAAAGTTAATGGATATATTGAAGAAATGATTTCTGGTCAAAAAGTTGTTAAAGTTTTTAATCACGAAGATCAAGCAATCGCTGATTTTAGAAAATTAAATGATGAATTAAGAGAAAGTGCTTATCAAGCACATAAATTTGCGAATATCTTAATGCCAGTTACAGTACAACTTGGAAATATTTCCTATATTATTTGTGCAATCGTAGGTGCTATTCTTGCTTTAAATGGACATTTTGCATTAACAATTGGGACACTTGTTGCTTTCTTAACATTGAATAAAAGTTTCAACCAACCTATTGGACAAATTTCTCAACAAATCAATGCTGTTGCTATGGCACAAGCAGGAGCAGGACGTATCTTTGATTTATTAGATCAAGAAAGTGAAGAAGATCAAGGTGTTGTGACTTTATGTCGTGTAGAAACTGTTGATGGAAAAATGGTTGAAACAGATAAAAGAACAGGACATTGGGCTTGGAAACATCCTCGTAGTGATGGACATGTTGAACTTGTTGAAATGAAGGGAGAAATTCGTCTAGAAGGTGTTGACTTTGGTTATTTTGATGATCGTATGGTTTTACACAATGTAGATGTTTATGCTAATCCTGGTGAAAAAATTGCTTTTGTTGGAGCGACTGGTGCTGGTAAAACAACGATTACAAACTTAATTAATCGATTCTATGATATTCAAAAAGGTTCAATTACTTATGATGGGATTGATATTAAACTCATTAAAAAAGACGATTTAAGAAGATCATTAGGTGTGGTATTACAAGATACACATTTATTTACTGGAACAGTTATGGATAATATTCGCTATGGACGTCTTGATGCTACGGATGAAGAATGTATTGAAGCAGCAAAACTTGCCAATGCCGATCTCTTTGTTAAACATTTGCCAGATGGTTATCAAACAATGCTTACAGGAGATGGGGCGAACTTATCGCAAGGACAAAGACAGTTATTAGCGATTGCGCGTGCAGCTGTTGCTAATCCACCAGCACTTATTTTAGATGAAGCAACATCTTCTATTGATTCTCGTACAGAAAAACTTGTACAAGATGGAATGGATAAATTAATGCATGGTAGAACGACGCTCGTTATTGCCCATCGTTTATCAACCATTAAAAATAGTGATTGTATTATGGTTTTAGAACAAGGACATATTATTGAAAGAGGAAATCATCAATCACTTATTAAAGAAAAAGGTAAATATTATCAATTATATACAGGAGCTATTGAAATGGATTAATCCATCAATAGCTTTTTTTGTTTTCTTTTGGACTAAACGTCCATTGAAGAAGAAAAAGAGGAAAGCTAA
>ULQN01009918.1_pt1 | contig 9330 bp, 7 predicted proteins | sample 1954491 | NCBI WGS metagenome assembly ULQN01 (sample SAMEA4835656, study PRJEB28245) | human gut metagenome | biome: gut microbiome; material: fecal sample | place: Denmark | collected 2008
CTGCGCGACGGCAACCAGGCGCTGGTAGATCCGATGGTAGTAGAAGAAAAGATCGAAATGTTCCAGTATCTGATAAAGCTGGGCTTTAAGGAAATCGAAGTTGGTTTCCCGGCAGCAAGTCAGATTGAATTCGATTTTCTGCGCCACCTGATTGAGCATGATATGATTCCGGATGACGTATATGTTCAGGTGCTGACACAGTGCCGGGAAGAGCTGATCGCGCGTACCTTTGAATCGATTCAGGGCTGTAAGCAGGCGATCGTACATATTTATAACTCTACGTCCACATTGCAGAGAGATGTCGTGTTCCACATGGATCGTCCGCATATCGTGGACATTGCGGTAAAGGGAACCGAGCTGGTAAAAAAATATGCCGCAGACTTCCCGGGCAAGATCGTCCTGGAATATTCTCCGGAAAGCTTTACCGGAACAGAGTTGGACTTTGCGCTTGAAATCTGTACCGCAGTTCAGAAAACCTGGGGCGCAACGAAAGAAAATCCAATCATTATCAATTTGCCGTCTACTGTAGAGATGAATACGCCGAACGTTTATGCAGATCAGATTGAGTGGATGAACCGTCATTTTGAAAACAGAGAGAGTATTATTTTAAGTATCCATCCTCATAACGACAGAGGAACCGGTGTTGCGAGCGCGGAGCTGGCGCTGCTTGCAGGCGCAGAGCGTGTCGAGGGAACTTTGTTTGGAAACGGCGAGCGTACCGGTAACGTAGATGTTTTAAATATCGCCTACAACATGTTCTCCCAGGGCATCAACCCTGAGTTGGAAATCGGACATGTCAACGATATTATCGGTATTTACGAAAGATGCTGCAAGATCCCGATCCATCCGAGACATCCTTATGCCGGCAAGCTGGTATTTACCGCATTCTCCGGTTCCCATCAGGATGCGATCAACAAGGGCGTGCAGGCAATGAAGGAGAGAAAGAGCGAAATCTGGCAGGTTCCTTATCTGCCGATCGATCCTGCCGATATCGGAAGGGAGTACGAACCCATCGTGCGTATCAATTCCCAGTCCGGCAAGGGCGGTGTCGCTTTCGTTATGGATACTTATTTTGGCTTCAAGCTGCCCAAGGCGATGCACAAAGAGTTTGCAAATGTTATCCAGAAGATATCCGAGAAGCAGGGCGAGGTTTCCCCGCAGCAGATCATGGACAATTTCAAGCGCGAGTATCTGGATCAGAAGGAACCTCTGCACTTCAAGAAGCTGAGAATCGAGGATCTGAGCGGAGATGTGGAATCCGGCGAATTCGATACAAAGGTTATCGTAGACTACACGCTGGCAGGCAAGCCCGGTACATTCGATGCAGTCGGCAACGGCCCGATCGATGCGGTCAAGAGAGGACTGCAGGTTACCTTCGGCATGAATATCAGAGTGCTTGATTACGAGGAGCATGCGCTGCAGAACGGTTCCAACGCGCAGGCAGCAGCATATATCCATATGATGGATGCAGAGAGCGGACGCGTTACTTATGGTGTCGGCGTAAGCTCCAACATCACAAGAGCATCTGTACGCGCAATGTTCTCGGCGGTCAATCGTCTGGAGCTGGTAACGGGCGTATAAGAGACGCATACAACAAAAGAAGAGCTGCGATAAAGCAGAAAACCGAACCGTTTTGTCGTTTTGGCAGAACGGTTCCTTCATAAGGAGAAAAGTATGGCATATCAGACTCCCTATTTTGTAATCGACGAAAATCAGCTGACGAAAGATTTTCAGATGCTGAAAAGCTCCCTGGAAACATCCTGGGGCAATTACCGGATCGGATATTCCTTCAAAACGAATTCCCTGCCGTGGCTGGTGACCTTTTCAAAGGCGGGCGGCGTGATGGCGGAGGTTGTATCCGACGATGAATATTCGCTGGCCGGCGCACTTGGCTTTTCCAATTCTGAAATTGTATACAATGGACCGGTCAAAAAACGCCCGTCGTTTGAACGGGTGCTGCTTGCAGGCGGCATCCTGAATATGGACGGCAGACGCGAGCTGGACTGGATGGAAGAGCTGGCAGCAGCGCATCCGACGCAGACATTTCGGGTCGGAATCCGGGTCAATTTTGATCTGGAAAAAATGTGTCCGGGGCAGACAACGATGGGCGAAGCCGGAGGCAGATTTGGATTCAGCTATGAAAACGGGACATTCGCAGCCGTTTTAGAGCGCGTGCGGCGCATTCCGAATGTTGAGGTCACGGGCTTACATCTGCATTCCAGCAGTAAGTCCAGAAGTGTCGCGGTATTCGAAGCAATCGCTTCGATGGCATGTAAATTAAAGCGGGAATTTTCCCTGAACCTGTCTTATGTGGATCTGGGCGGCGGTTATTGCGGCGGTCTGGAAGGGCGTCCGCAGTATCCGGATTATTTTCCGGCTGTGGCGAAGGTTTTACAAGAAGAATTTACGCCAGAAAAAACAATGTTAATCGTTGAGCCGGGCATTTCTCTTTTGTCAAAGGCAAGTACGTTTGTGACAGGCGTTGTGGATGTGCGTGATATCGGAAACGAGCGGTATTTGATCACGGACGGAAGCCGTTTCAATATCGACCCGACGATGATTAAGAGCAGCCACCTGTTCCATCTGGAATTGAATGAGGCAAACCCGGGTGCAGAGCAGCGAAAAACGATGGCGCACCAGTGCGTATCGGGCTATTCCTGCATGGAAGTGGACCGGATTTTTGAATACCGCGACGGAATCGAGCTGATGGAGGGCGACCGGATTGTTTACGAAAATGTGGGCGGCTATACGATGAGCCTGAATCCGTTGTTTATCCAGTATTTCCCGGACGTTTATATCCGCCGGGACGGGAAGCTTTATAAGATCAGAAACCGCTGGACGCCGAAGGAATATATGCAGAACAGCATGTTGTATGGAGAAGAACAAAAATGACGACGATCTTGATTTTGAGCTGCGGAACGCGCAATAAGCTGGTACGTTTTTTTAAAGAAGCCTTTCATAGTCTGCCGGGCGGCGGAAGGGTGATCGTGACGGACTGCAGCCCGTGGGCACCTGCGCTGTACGAGGCGGATGCATTTTATCTGGTCCCGCCGATGAAGGATCCCGGATACGAAGACAGGATTCTGGAAATCTGCATGCGGGAACAGGTCAATGCCCTGCTTCCACTGTTTGAGGATGAGCTGGATCTGCTGGCGCAGAACCGGAAGAAGTTTGAGGAAAAAGGGATCACAGCGATTGTATCGGACGCAGAAAGCGTTGCAGTCTGCCGGGATAAGTACGGCTTTTTCTCCCTGCTGCAGAAAAACGGACTGCCGGTGCTGTATACGAGCGCATCTCTGGAAGAGTTTGACTCGGATTACGCGGAAGGAAAGATTGCGTTCCCGGTATTTGTAAAGCCTGTTCGGGGCTGCGGAAGCGTCGGCATCAGCCGGGTGGACAACCGCGAGCTTCTTGGTGTGCTGTGCCGTTATAGCAAAGAGCCGCTGTTGATCCAGCAGTATGCGGACGGTGAGGAATTCGGCGCGGATATTTACGTCGATTTGATTTCCAAAAAAACTGTAGCTATTTTTACGAAGAAAAAAGTGCGGATGCGGGCGGGCGAAACCGAAAAATCGATTTCCGTCAAAGATCCTGCGCTGTTTGAAGTGATTGAAAAGACGGTTTCCGCGCTTTCGCTGGCAGGTCCGATCGACATGGATATTTTCCGGATTGACGGCAAATATTATATTTCCGAAATCAATCCGCGGTTTGGCGGCGGCTATCCCCACGCATGGCACTGCAACGTGAGGTTCCCGGAGCTGATTGCGAAAAATCTGCTCGGCGAGGAAAATGAGCCGCAGATCGGCGCATACGAAGCGGACATGTGCATGATGAAATATTCCGACGAGATCGTGCGGAAGCTGTGAGACGCAGTGAAATAAAAATCCATGCTTCTGACTCAAAATAGCATGGATATAAACAATAGAATGCACGCTCTGCGAGCATTCTATTGTCATGAATAAAAAAGACATGTTAGAATGAGGGGAGAAATGGAGCAGATGACGGAACTTGAAGCTGAGTGCCGGCATAAATACCGGGTTCGGAGCATCCGGGAGGATGATTACGGCTGTGAAGAGCGTCCGGAGGGCGTTTGGCCGACCGTGCTTGTTGAACTGGAGGATGAAAACGGGCAGCTCCGTTTGCTCCGGCAAAAGGATCACTATCTGTATGAACAGCAGATCGAGGAGGGCGATCAGGTGATTCTGGAACAGGAGATTCTGAAAAGAATAGAATAATCTGGGAAAGGCTAACAAGAGGGGAAAGGATAATGAAAACAGAAGGGAAAAGAAACCTGCTGAGACAGCCGGATGAGATCAGGCTGATGACAGGCAGTGCGCAGACGGAGCAGGAGACCGCGCCCGATGCAGCTGCTTTCAGAGCAGGTGACGTTACAGTGGAGCTTGCGGAAGCCGACGGCAGCCTTGCGGTATTCGTGCAGGCACAGAACACACCGGTTCGGGAGCTTGTGCTTACCTGGAAAGCTATGTTTGGCGGGACGGGCGAGGTGCTCGGAGACACCTGGGAACGCGGTTACGGTGATCTGGAATGGAAAAAGGAAGCAGATCATATCGGAATGCCGTGGTACTTTTTCCAGCATGAAGCGGGAAAATGCCTGGCATTTGGTGTAAAGGTGCGTCCATCTGCAATGTGCTGGTGGGAAAAGGACGGTGCGGATGTAAAGCTGCATCTGGACGTGCGCTGCGGGACGTATGGCGTGAAGCTTGGCGGACGGAAGCTGGAAGCGGCAAAGATCGTTATGACATCTTATGCGCTGGAAGAAGCTGATACGCCGGTAGAAGTATTTGAAGCCTGCAGGGCATTTTGCAGCGAGATGTGCGACGATCCCGACTGTAGAGACACCGTGATTTACGGCGGGAACAACTGGTACTATGCCTATGGAAAAAGCTCTGCAAAGGAAATTCTCGGAGACAGCGCATATCTTGCGGAGATGACGGAGGGCATCGAAAACCGCCCGTTTATGGTGATGGATGACGGCTGGCAGATTGATCACAGCGATTCTTATAACGGAGGTCCCTGGCGGGTTGGCAATGCGGATTATGGGGACATGGGAGAGCTCGCTGCGCAGATGAGGGCAAAAAATGTGCGCCCCGGCATCTGGTTCAGACCGCTGTACGATCATTCTGCGGATATTCCGGCAGAGTGGAGACTGGAGCGCAATGCAGAGGTGTTCGATATTTCTGTGCCGGAGGTTCTGGAACATATCGCACAGGATATCAGACAGCTTGGAGACTGGGGATATGAGCTGATCAAACACGATTTTTCGACCTATGATATCTTTGGCTGCTGGGGATTTGAGATGGGGACCAGGCTGACGAATGGCAGCTGGCGCTTCCATGACCATACGAAAACCACGGCAGAGCTGATCGTTCGTTTTTATGAGGTCGTTCATGAAGCTGCAAAACGCGAGGATCGTCAGGACGTCCTGATTCTTGGCTGCAACTGTATCGGACATCTGGGCGCAGGGCTGATGCAGGGCAACCGTACTGGAGACGATACAAGCGGTGTAGAATGGGAAAGGACCCGGAAAATGGGCATCAACACGCTGGCCTTTCGGATGCTGCAGCAGGGGACGTTTTACGGGGCGGATGCAGACTGCGTCGGAATCACAGAGCATATTGACTGGAACAAGAACCGACAGTGGATGGAAGTGCTTGCAGAAAGCGGGACGCCGTTTTTTGTATCGGTAAAACCGGGATTTCTGAACGAGAGTCAGAAGGAAGAGTTAAAAGAAGCATACCGGAAGGCATCACAGCCGCACCCGGCAGCAGTGCCGCTGGACTGGATGGAGACAAAAACGCCTGAAAAATGGCAGACCTACGCCGGCAGAAGAGAATACAATTTTTAAAAAGAAAGAAGCCGCTGCGCTGGCAGAATGTGCCAAGGCACATTCTTTTTTACAGAACTTACGCGAGTACCGGAAAAACGAGCTGCACGAGCAGCATGTATAAAACCGTGCCGCCGACGATGGAGAGCAGCAGGTTGTGCCTCCATTTGTGGACGACAATGACGAACACGGCACTGATGAGCTCCGGCAGTCCATGAGAACCGGAAAATACAGAGACATTTTTAAAACAGTAAACGACGAGCATTGCGATCGAAGCGCTCGGGAGCGCTGCGCCGAGGTAGGCAACAACGCGCGGCGTTTCTTTTCCGGCGGGAAACAGGAAAAACGGAAGGGCGCGGATCAGAAAAGTGCCGAGCGCGATAATGCCGATTGTGATCACAAGCTGCAGGGGAGTCTGTATGGTCATTTGGAAATCTCCTTTCGAAATAACAAAAGTGCGGCTAAAATGCCAGCCATGGAAAAGAGCAGGAAACGGTCAGGGCCAACGACGATCAGACTGACCAGCGTGATGCCAAGACCGAGCAGGGCGGGAAGCCTGGAGTTTGCTTTTTCCCATTGTTCGACAAAAATTACCAGAAACAGTGCTGTCATGGCAAAGTCAATGCCTGTGGAATCAAAAGGCAGGAAGCTGCCGGCAGCAGCGCCGATACAGGATCCGATGATCCAGTAGAGTTGATCGAGCAGCGAGATAAAGAACAGAAACCAGTCCGGATCAATTCCTTCCGGGGCGCTGACTCCGCAGAGAAGAGAGTAGGTTTCATCTGTCAGGGAAAAAATCATATAGGGCTTGCGTTTTCCCATGCGTTCAAACGGTTTTAACATGGAAAGACCGTAGAATAGATGCCTTGCATTTACCATGAGCGTCAGCAAAAAAGCGGAAACCGGAGAAAATGCAGAGGTCATCAGGCTGATGGCGGCAAACTGCATCGAACCGGCGTAGATAAACGTACTCATGAGAAACGCCCAGAGGACGGAAAAACCGTTTTCGGCGATCAGGACGCCGAACGCTGCGCCGAGAAAAAGATAGCCGAGCATGACGGGGACTGTGTAGGGAACAGCAGCCCATAGCGCTTTTCGTTTCATAAAAATAGTAACCTCCTGAGTTAGTAGGATAAAATGCGATATCAGTTTAACGCGATACAGTGGCCTTGTCAAATGATTCGCAGGAAAGCATCGAAGATGGGATTTTACAAATGGCGCGTGTGAACAGTAACCCTGTAGGTACATTCGCTGCAAAATCGCGGAAGCCGGGATGGAATTTCTATAAAAAACGTGCTAAAATTCAGAAAAGGAACGAGGCGGCATGGAATTGTCTGCCCGGTAAGGAGGAGAACGATGTCAGAAGAAAAAAAGGGAATTGCGGATGCAGAAAACAGCACAACGACAGAGACGATGGCGGATTATGCAAGGGAGCTGGAAGCTTCTTTCCGTACGATCCGGGAGGGCGATGTGATTTCCGGAACCGTTATCGACGTGCGGGAAACCGGCGTAACGCTGGATCTCGGTTACTATGCGCCTGCGGTTATTAAAACAGAGGATTTGAGCAAGGACCCGTCGTTTTCCGTACTGGCGGATATCCATGTCGGAGATACGCTGGAAGGAACTGTTGTCAAAAGAGACGATGGAGCCGGCAATATCCAGATGTCCTGCGTAGAAGCAGCAGAGACACTCGGCTGGGACAGACTCAAACAGTATCAGGAAGAAAAGACGATTCTCAAGATAAAGGTAAGCGAAAGCGTCAATCAGGGCGTAACTGCTTATGTGGAAGGAATCCGCGGATTTATCCCGGCGTCCCAGCTGGCACTGGATTATGTGGAGGATACGACGGAGTTTGTCGGGAAAACGCTGGAAGTGCGCGTGATTACGGTGGATTCAGACCGCCAGAAGCTTGTGTTGTCCGCAAAGGACGTCCTGAAAGAAAAGGAAGCGGAGCGCCTGAACCATAAAATTTCCATGATCGTGCCTGGTACAGTTGTAGAGGGACGCGTGGAAAGCCTGATGCCATACGGTGCATTTGTGGATCTTGGCGATGGATTAAGTGGTTTGGTACACATTTCCCAGATCAGCCAGAAGCGTCTGAAAAAGCCTTCAGAGGTGCTGACAGTCGGGGATACCGTGCGGGCAGTTGTTTTAAATACGAAGGACAACCGGATCAGCCTGAGCATCAAGGCAGCAGCCGAGAGCGCAGAGCCGGACGAGCTGGAAGAAAAACAGGCGGAAGAGTACAGCTCGAATGAGGCGGTCGGAACCTCGCTGGGCGACCTGCTGAAAGGGTTAAAGCTGTGAGCCAGCCGTTGACAGGCCAGATCTTTTGTGCTACTGTAAACGTATGAAGCTGCGGTCAGATGTGGCGGCAGCCGGATATTGAAAAAGAGAATGCAAAGACGGAGAGAGTACATCCGGGGAAGCTTTACAGAGAGGACTTTTGAATGCAGCCCGATACAGGCGGCAGGAAGCTGAGAGAAGTCGGGAAGAAGCGGATGGAACATGGCTCCAGAGCGGCGCACCGAACCGGAGAGGTAAGGCTGCGACAGGTCCGCCTGTTATAGCGGAAGGGTCTTGCACCAAACGGCGCAGCACCCGATAAGATATACTTTGTGAGAAGTATATGAACAGAAGTGGTACCGCGAACGATTCGCCTTCTTGTTGTGGCTTTTTAGCTGCAATGAGGAGGCGATTTTTTATTCATGACAATAGAATGCTCGCAGAGCGTGCATTCTATTGTTGCGACATTAAGGAGGAAGTATGAGCAAAGGAAAATTTTACATGACAACTGCCATTGCGTATGCATCGGGCAAACCGCATATCGGCAATACCTATGAAGCAGTTCTGGCAGACAGCATCGCGCGGTTTAAGAGAAAAGACGGATATGATGTCTTTTTCCAGACCGGAACAGACGAGCATGGACAGAAAATTGAATTAAAGGCAGCGGAAGCGGGCGTAACACCTCAGGAATACGTAGATAAGGCTTCCGCAGAAATCAAGAGAATCTGGGATCTGATGGGTACTTCTTATGACAAGTTCATCCGTACGACAGAACCGGATCACGAAAAACAGGTACAGAAAATTTTCAAGCGCCTGTATGATCAGGGCGATATTTACAAAGGCTCTTATGAAGGAATGTACTGTACGCCATGTGAATCCTTCTGGACACAGTCCCAGTTAAAGGACGGAAAATGTCCGGACTGCGGCAGAGAAGTGAAACCTGCAAAGGAAGAAGCATATTTCTTCAGAATGAGCAAATATGCGCAGCGCCTGATCGACCATATCAACAGCCATCCGGAATTTATCCAGCCGGTATCCCGCAAAAACGAGATGATGAACAATTTCCTGCTTCCCGGACTGCAGGATCTGTGCGTTTCCAGAACCTCTTTCAAATGGGGTATCCCGGTTGATTTCGATGAGAAACACGTTGTTTATGTATGGCTGGATGCGCTGACCAACTATATTACCGGTATCGGCTA